>OIEO01000008.1_pt1 | contig 331749 bp, 306 predicted proteins | sample 1581851 | NCBI WGS metagenome assembly OIEO01 (sample SAMN03281010, study PRJEB24777) | human gut metagenome | isolation source: fecal sample PR157 from 1 month old male Malay infant, caesarean delivered... | reverse complement strand
GCATGGAGCCGTGACCGTTGGACAGCACGAAGCGGTCGCGATCGGCCCAGGACGGGTTCTGCGGGTTATGGTTCAGGAAATCACGCCACAGGACTTCGGCAATGTCAGCCATGCCCATCGGGGCGCCAGGGTGGCCGGATTTGGCTTTCTGTACAGCGTCCATGCTCAGCGCACGAATAGCGTTGGCAAGCTCTTTACGTGAGGACATTTTGACTCCAGTTCGGATGTTATAAGGCCATGCCCTTAACGACTTGACGAGAGCGCGTTTTGGGCTACGCCGGAAAAAAGTGTGAACAATGTAACCCAAGCGACAAAGCATGTACATGGAGCATCCTTTTGCCCATTAAGAAATCTCTGGAACACGTTGTGCTGCCGCGGAATCCGCTCGCCCGGATCATGAGATACTATTTATACTTTGCACAGGACGAGGCGGGTCCGTCGTCGCCCATTATTCAGATAAAAAACCATAAGATTGTGGAAGATAAAAATGAAAATTCGCTCAACCCTTCTTGCCTTCGGGATCGCAGCAACGTTAACCGGATGTCAGAACATGGACTCCAACGCCCTGCTGAGCTCGGGCGCGGAAGCATTCCAGGCCTACTCTCTTAGCGACGAACAGGTAAAAACCTTAAGTGACCAGGCGTGTAAAGAGATGGACGCCAAAGCCACTATTTCTCCGGCCAGCAGCGAGTACAGCAAACGCCTGAGCAAGATTGCCGCGGCGCTGGGCGATAACATCAACGGTCAGCCGGTCAACTACAAGGTTTATGAAACAAAAGACGTCAACGCCTTCGCGATGGCCAACGGCTGCATCCGCGTTTACAGCGGCCTGATGAACCTGATGAACGATAACGAAGTAGAAGCGGTTATCGGCCACGAAATGGGCCACGTTGCGTTGGGCCACGTGAAGAAAGGGATGCAGGTCGCGCTGGGCACCAACGCCGTGCGCGCGGCGGCGGCCTCCGCTGGTGGTATCGTCGGTAGCCTGTCGCAGTCGCAGCTGGGCGATCTCGGCGAAAAACTGGTGAACTCGCAGTTCTCCCAACGCCAGGAGTCGGAAGCGGACGACTACTCTTACGACCTGCTGCGTAAACGCGGCATCAATCCATCGGGACTGGCCACCAGCTTCGAAAAACTGGCCAAGTTGGAAGCCGGCCGTCAGAGCTCCATGTTTGACGATCACCCGGCATCGGAAGCCCGCGCGCAGCATATTCGCGATCGCATGAAGGCCGACGGTATTAAATAAGCGGCAGCGGGAGGCATTATTGCCTCCCTTTTTTATATACCCGTAAAAATATTTAGCCGCATCAATTGATAATTTAAGCGCACAAACCGTTAATTATTATCACAGCGCATCACAGCCAATTATTTTATGCCCGGCGATTCAGAAATATATTATTTGGTAAATTAAAAAGGCCGCACACTATCTGGCTTCCAGAATCGTCTTTAGCCGAATAATAAATAGTCCACCCCTTACTACCTGGCGCACGGCTCATGCGCCATACAGCCTGTTTCCGGCTGCAATAACTGCTCACACAATGATTGCTTTCGACATTATTTCAGGAGAATATCTGACTGGCAGTGATTCCCTTGAATATATCGACAGACAGAGAAGTGCCCTCAGTGAAAAAAGAATTACCATTACTCGCACTTGGCATTATTGCCGCCGCGCCGGCTTTCGCCAGCCAACAATCTACCAGTCAGGGCTTTATTGAAGACAGCCACCTCGATCTCTTTTTACGTAACGCTTATATCAAACGCGATTATCGCGATGGTTTGCCGGATAAAGCCGAATGGGGTCAGGGTATCATCGCTACCTTCGAGTCCGGCTTTACTCAAGGGCCGGTTGGCTTCGGCGTTGACGGCATTGCGCAGTACGCCGTGCGCCTCGACGGCGGCCGCGGCCGCAGCGGCGCGGGCGGTATCGACTTTTTCGCCCAGGATGATGATGGCCGCGCGAAGTCCGATTTAGCAAAATTTGGCGCTACCGCTAAAATGCGCTTCTCGAATACCGTACTCAGCTACGGCAGCCAGCGCCCGATGCTGCCCATCGTCTACGCCGATGACTCGCGGCTGCTGTATGAGAGCTATACCGGTACCATGCTGACCTCAAGAGAAATCGACGGTCTGGAAATTAACGCCGGTTATCTCACCGATCAGCAGCGCAAAAGCGACGACAGCCACAATAGCGGCCTGAAGAGCCTGACCTTTGGCGGCGCCAGCTATCAATTCAACGACCAGCTCAGCGGCGCGCTTTACGCTTCGCACGTCGAGGACGTGCTGAATAAGCAGTATCTCGGCCTGAACTACAAGCAGCCGTTCGCCGCCGACCAGCAGCTGATTGTTGACTTCAATGGCTATAACTCGCGCTTAGATCAAGAGTATGCCGACGCCAATGACACCGGGCGCAGCAGCAGCATCTGGAGCCTGGCCGCCAGCTATATCTGGGATATTCACACTTTTAAGGTCGCTTACCAGCAAAGCAGCGGCAGCACCGGCTACCACTACGGCGGGTATCAGAATCAGGGCGGCGTTGGCGATGGCGGCAACACCATCTGGCTGGCTAACTCCTACTGGTCCGATTTTAACGGCGAGGATGAGCGTTCCTGGCAGGCCTCCTATGGCCTGGATTTTGCCGGACTGGGCGTACCGGGCCTGAGCTGGACCACCGCCTACGTTCGCGGCGATAACATTAAAACCGCCGAGACCAGCAACGGTAAAGAACACGAATGGTTCAACCAGGTGCAGTACCAGGTGCAAAACGGCATGGCGAAAGATTTGAAATTGAGACTCCGCTATTCGGTGCTGCGCGTTTCCAGCAACGCCAGCGACTATAACGTCAGCGGTAATGAAGTGCGGTTCTACGTCGAATATCCGTTTAACGTGTTTTAACCGTGTAATGAACCCTCTCCTGTGAGCCGGCCCTCTCCCGGCGCGCGGGAGCAACCGTGCGGCGCCTTGATTAACCCCCTGTGCCGTGCGGTACCCTCTCCCCGGAAGGGAGAGGGTTGGGGTCACTGGGTTATATTAATACAGCGTCTTCTGCGGCGGGCCGGCAAAGCGCAGCGCGCCAATCTGGCCCATTTTCACTTCCACCACCGATGGCCCCGGCATCGCCAGCGCTTCGGTCATCACCGCCTGGAAATCCTCAGCGCGTTCCACGCTCCACGCCTGCAGGCCAATCGCCTGCGCCAACAGGGTAAAGTCCGGCGTGTGCAGCTCGTTGTAATACTGGCGGCCGCCAAAGTACTTATCCTGAATACCGCGCATCACGCCGTAGCCGCCATCGTTCATAATCAACAGCGTCACGTTGGCCTTCTCCTGCGCCAGGGTCGCCAGCTCGCCAAGGTTGAGGCTCAGGCCGCCGTCGCCGACCAGGCCGACCACTTTCCGTTGCGGATTGGCAATCGCGGTGCCCACCGCCATCGGTAGCCCCATACCGATGGCGCCGGCCAGAGAATGGATATTCATCAGCGGGCCGTGAGCGCGGAACAGACGGCTGCCCCACAGGCTGCCGGAAACGGTAATATCGCGCACCAGGATGCCGTCATCGGGCAGCGCCTGCGCAATCGCGTCATTCAATTTAGCGTAAGCGCCGCACTGATCGCGCAGCCCCTGCTCCGCCGCCTCTACCGCCGCTTTAAGCTGGCTATCCCAACGCGCATCGCCCCACATCCGGCCCTGTACTCGCTTCGCCAGCGCGTCTAATAAAGCGCGGCAGTCCGCCACCAGCGTGTTGTCCATCAGGTAGTTACGGCTGGCCGCCGCCGGGTCGATATCAATCTGCACCCGCGGCGTTGGCAGTTCCAGCGTCCACGAGCGCGTTTCGTTACTGCGTAGCCGGGAACCGGCCACAAGTGTGAAATCACATTGTGAAATCAGCGCTTCAACCGAGGGAGAATTATGAAACGCGCGTAGGCTGGCGCGATGGCTGTCCGCCAGAATGCCGCGGCCGTGGGTACTGGAAATCACCGTCACCCCGGCATCCGCCAGCGTCTTCACCGCCTCGCCGCTCTCTAACGCGCCGCCGCCAAGCCACAGCAGCGGCTGCTTCGCCTGCTTAAGCTGCGCCCACAGCGCATCGACCAGCGACGCTTCCGGTTCAACCGCCGGAGCGCGTTTCAACGGCGCGGTCAGCAGTGAAAGCGGAATTTTGGCGCTCTGAATATCGATGGGAATTTCCACCGAGACCGGGCCGCACGGCGGCGTCTGCGCCTCCTGAATCGCCTTATGCAGGATAGCCACCGCCTGGTTGGCGTTGCTAATGCGGTAAGCGCGCTTCGAACTGGCTTTCAGGAAGGTCAACTGATCGCGGGTTTCATGAATAAAACCGGTGTCGGCGTCCAGCCAGGCTTTTTCGACCTGTCCGGTCAGGTGCAGCAGCGGCGTACCGGCGTTCATCGCCTCAACCAGCGCACCGACCGCATTACCCGCGCCCGCGCCGGTACTGGTCAGCGCCACGCCGAGCCCGGAAAAACGGCCGTGGGCGTCAGCCATGGTCACCGAGCCCGCTTCACCGCGCGCCGGAACAAAGCGGATTTTTTCCCGCTGGCCGACGGCGTCGGCGATCGGCAGGTTATGGATAGAAATGACGCCATAAATGGCTTCAACGTGATACTGCTCCAGCGTTCTGGCGATGGCATCGCCGACGGTTATCATTTCGCTCATTGCTCACCCTTTCTCAGTCGCACCAGTGGTTGACGCTATTACCCGTCGCCAGATAAATGCTCTTTTGTTGCATCCAGGCTTTCAGCCCCTGGATCCCTTTTTCGCGGCCCAGACCGCTCTCTTTAAAGCCCCCAAACGGGGTCGAAATGGAGAAAACTTTGTAGGTGTTGATCCACACCGTACCGGCTTCCAGTTGCTCGCTCAGACGCAGCGCGCGACCGGTATCGCGCGTCCAGATCCCCGCCGCCAGTCCGAAGACCGAATCATTGGCCTCGCGGATCAACGCCGCTTCATCGTGAAAACGCATTGCCACCAGCACCGGCCCGAAGATCTCTTCCTGGCAAACGCGGGCTTGATTGTTTAGCCCTTCAATGATGGTCGGCAGGAAATAGCTCCCCGCCGCCAGCGCCGGATCCGCCGGGATCTCGCCGCCGCATAGCACGCTGCCGCCTTCGCGTTTCGCCAGCTCGACGTACTCCAGCACGCTCTGGCGGTGTTTATCGTTGATTAGCGGCCCGACGTGGGTGCCAGCGCTGAACGGATGACCAACCCGCAGCCCTTGGGTTAACTCCAGCAGGCGGGCCATTAATTGCGGATACACTTTGTCATGGACAAACAGCCGCGAGCCGGCAATGCAGGCCTGGCCGCCGGAGCTGAAAATGCCGTAGCAGATGCCCCGCGCCGCCTGTTCGATATCGGCATCTTCCAGCACGATGGTCGGTGATTTACCGCCCAGCTCCAGCGACGCCGGGATCAGCTTTTCCGCCGCCACGTGCGCCAGGTGACGTCCGGTGGTGGTGCCGCCGGTAAAGGAAATTTTGCGCACCTTAGGATGGCGGGCCAGCGCATCGCCGATAATCGATCCTTTACCCGGCAGCACGCTCAGCAGTCCGGCGGGTAAACCGGCCTGCTCAAAGATCTTCGCCAGCTCCAGCGCCATGAGCGGCGTGGCTTCCGCCGGTTTGAGGATCACCGCATTTCCGGCGGCGATCGCCGGGGCCACCTTCTGCATTTCGCTGGCGATCGGCGAGTTCCATGGGGTGATCGCCGCCACCACGCCCAACGGCTCATAGCGGCTCAGAGTCAATAGATCCGCCTGCCGCGGCGTCGGCAGCTCGCCTTCCAGTAACTCGCAGGCGGCGGCAAAATAGCGCGCCGTCCCCGCCGCGCTCATCACCAGCCCTCGCGCTTCCGCCAGCGGTTTACCGTTATCGCGGCTCTGCTTTTGGGTGAGCGCATCAAGCTGTGCTTCAATCAGATCGGCGACTTTATGCAGGATCTTCGCCCGCTGATGCGGCAGCATCGCCCGCCACGTTGGCTGCCGCCAGGCGCGGTCGGCGCAGTCGATCGCCTCCTGTAAATCATCGAGGCTTGCCGCATGCAGCGCCGCGTTAATAGCGCCATCCGCCGGAAACTGGCTGTGCATCAAATTGCCGCCGCCGCGACGCCACTGGCCGCCGATAAAAATGTCTAATTCGTCCATCTCAGCCTCTCTGCGTTATGCCAGTTCACGGCAGGCGCGTACCGCGCTCAGTGCCGCGAGGGTCGATGTTTTCGGATTGCTGGCGAGCGGCAGGCCGCTCAGCTCCAGGTGAAACTCGCCGAACAATCCTTCGGCGTGTAGCGTATGGGTGTTGCGTTGCGTCGCCGGATCGACCATCAGCTGTACTCGGGTCGCGTCAAGGCCGATACCGCCCAGCGCGATGGTTGCCGCCACGTTGGCATTTGCCGGGAATAGCCGCGCCGCCTCGCGGGCGCTGCCTTCGAAGAAAATTTGCGCTTCATTGACCGCGCTGAGGTCGATAAGCTGTTCGGCATAGCTGCCGCGCCAGCTGGCCGGGCTTTTACGCGACTGATAGGTCACTCGTTCAAGCCCCCCCTCTTTGGCCGCCGCCAGGCCGTCAATCCCGGCTACTGCGCCAGCCAGCAGCGTCAACTTGCCGCCCGCCTGACGTAAACGCTGTTCCAGTTCGCTGTCCGCCAGCGCGCCGGTCGAGATCACCGCCAGATGCCAGCCGCGTCCCAGCACCGCTTCGCCGTACTGCGCGACCGCCTGCTGGCTGGCGCATTCCAGCACCAGATCCGGCGTCTCTTCGCACTGCAGCGGATCGGTAAGCGGCGTCACCGCGTGGCCGAACTGCTGGCGGATCGCCGCATGATGCGATTCGCGGGCGACGATCCAACCCAACGTCACCTGCGGCGGCAGGCGTTCAATCACCGCCTGAGCCATCGCGCCATAGCCGATTAACATGACCTTTTTCATCATCTTTCCTTACAGATGGCGGCAGAAACCGCCGGAAACGTCCAGCGCCGCGCCGGTGATAAAGGAGGCCAGCGGCGAAGCGAGGAATAGCAACGCCTGTGCCGGTTCCTGCGGTTTGCCGAGGCGCGCCATCGGGATCCCGCGTTTGCGGGCGATATCGGCGGTCCACTGCGGCCAGCTCTGGCTCTTATCGCTGCGGTTTTCGAAACGGCGCTGCCACTGCCCGGATTCGACCATTCCCAGCAGGATGGAATTCACGCGGATGCCTTTCTCCACCAGCTCTTTCGACAGGGTCAGCGTCATATTGAGCAGCGCGGCACGGGCAGCAGAGGTGGCAATCATGTGCTCTTCCGGCTGCAGAGCCAGCAGCGAGTTCACACAGGTAATCGAGGCGATATCCGACTGTTCAAGCTGCGACTGGAAGGCCTTTACCGGGTTAATCACGCCGAACAGTTTCAGTTCGGCTTCGTGCAGCCAGGCCTCGCGCGGCGTATCGGCGAAGTGGGCGACATAGCCCTGCCCGGCGTTATTAATCAGCATGTCGGCGCCGCCGAAACGCGTGGCGACCGCGTCAGCGAAGGCCTGAACTTCCGCTTCATTCAGTACGTCGCAGCGCCAGGAGAACACCTCGCCTTCTGGATATTCGTTTTGCAACGCCGCATGGGCGCTGGCCAGCCGATCCGGGTTGCGGCCGCAAAAGGCGACCTTCGCCCCTTCGCCCAGCAGCAGGCGCAGCGTTTCAAAGCCGATCCCTGACGAGCCGCCGGTGACTACCGCGACGCGTCCTTCAATTTGTGCATTCATCGCGCACCTCTTCCCCTATGCGTAAAAGCTGTTGATTAAAAAAGGTTTCGTTATCGAGATAGCTGGCATGTCCAGCCTGCGGGATGGCGATGTAAGGAGCGCCGTAACGCAGCGCCACTCCCTGCACCAGCTCCGGTTGGGTAATGGCATCCTGCTCGCCGCACCACACCGAGAGATGACCGCGATAGTCGGCAAGCCAGCGGTGGATGTCGTCATGCGCCAGCATCCAGGCGGCGGCGAGATAGCCTTCGCTACGCAGCCTGCGCATACCTGCCGCCACCGTCGCCACATCGGCTTCGCGCGCGCCGGGGCGCAGCAGTTTTGCCGCCCGCCCCTGCGCCATCGCCTCACCGCCCAGCGCCATCTGCTGTTGACGTCCCTGCCAGACTTTTTCCCGCTGTGCGGCTTCCGCCTGGCCGTAGCCCTGCGCGACGTCGGCGAGCACCAGGTAAAGCACCCTCTGCGGGTATTTCGCGGCGAAGGCGGCTGCCACCAGCGCGCCCAGCGAATGGCCGACCAGTACGGTTTGCTCTACTCCAGCGCGGTCCAGCATTCGCGCCAGCGCGTCGGCGTAATCACCGGCATCCGCCGGCGCCGCCGCCAGCATCGGGCTTTCGCCATAACCGGGCATATCCCAGGCCAGCACGCGGTAGCCGGGCAGCGCCATCTGTTTATGCCAGGAGGCCGCGCCGGAACTGATGCCGTGCAGCAGCGTCAGCGGAATACCGCTTCCTTGTTCACGAAACCCCGTCATCATCGCCCCTTAGTTACGTTTTACTTTTGCCAGCGGATGATCTTCCGGGTAGGTCGGAATATGCGGCTTATGGGTGCCGAGCATCACGCACATCAGCGCCTCTTCTTCGCCGTGGTTAAACAAACCGCGGTAAATTCCAGGCGGCACCGAGATCAGATCGCGTTCGCGCAGCACGGTTTCGGTATAGTTGTCGCCGTCCTGAATCATCAGGGTGATCTGCCCTTTGAGCATGAAGAACACCTCTTCTACGTCATCATGCAGGTGCAGCGGGCCTTCACATTTGGACGGCAACACCATGGTGGAGAAGGTGAAGTGCTCGGCCGGAACGGTGTTGGTATCACTGGCGACGCCGGTGGCGCCGGTGCCGATGTAGCGCATCTGCGCGCGGCGATATTTCGGATCGAAATCGGCCTGGAATTTCAGCGCATTCCAGTCGTATTTACGGCCTTCAAAGCGCGCGATACGCGACTCCACCCACTCTTCCATCGTCAGATGGTCAGGTTTCAAACTCTGTTTTGCAGTTACGGTTGAATCAGTCATCGTTTTATCCTCAGTAACGTCTCAGCAGCGGCAGTAACAGGGCGCAGCCCACCGCCGCCATCACCGCCAGAAAAATCAGCCCGGAATCCATGCTATGGGTGAAGGCGATAAGCGCGCCCATCACCGCCGGCGATAGCGCCCCGGCAAAGTTTCCCAGCCCGTTGAAAATTCCACCCGCCGTGGCGCTGACCCGTGGATGGGTCGCTTTAGCCAGCAGCGCGAAAATGTTTGGCGCGCCGGTGCCCCACATAAAGGTGCTAAAGCTCATCGCCGCGATCACCGGCAACGGCGCGCTAAAATGCATCACCGCCGCCAGCCCGATTCCGGCGCCCGCCAGGGAAATAAAGCAGGCGGCGGTGCGCTTATCGACGCGGTCGGACAGCCAGGCGCCGATAATTTCGCCCAGCAGCATGGCGATAAACGGCATCGACGACAGCCAGCCGGCGTGTTCCAGATGAATGCCTTTGCCTTTAATCAGGTAGCCCGGCAACCAGCCATTGATCCCCCACAGATAGGCGAGAAAGGCGATGTTGAAAATGCAGATCATCCAGAAATGCGGACTCACGAAGAGCTCGCGACGCGCGTTGCGGCGTGCTTCCTGCGACGTTTTATCGCTGCCGACTTTCGCCTCCAGCTGCACGCCGCGCAGCCCGATGCGCACAAAAATCAGCACCGGTACCGTCAGCATCGCCATCACGAAAAAGGTGCTCTGCCAGCCGAAGGTATTGAGTAGCCAAATTGACAGCGGGAAACCCAGCGCCGCGCCAACCGGCGTGCCGAGCAGCCACAGCATGGTGGCGCGGGCCTGTAGCCGCTGCGGGAAAGTGTGGCGCACCACGGCGAACGCCAACGGGAACAGCGGCCCTTCAGCAATGCCCAACAGGATGCGCAGCGTCACCATCAGCGCGTAGTTGTGGGTGAAACCCATGATCACCATCAGGATGCACCACACCACCATCATTCCAGTTAGCAAGCGCAGCGGCGCAATCCGGTCGCCAAGACCGCTTAACAACACTGACGAGAAGCCGTAGCTCAACAGAAAGGCGCTCATCAGAATACCCAGCCGAGTGGTATCGAAATCGATCCCCATCGCCTGCTGGAAATGGCTATCGGAAAACAGCGCGGCGATGCTAATTTTGTCGAAAAACGCCAGCAGTACGCAGGCCAGCAGCGACAGCGGAATGGCCCAACGAACCGCCTTTTCAGGCGTGCGGACGCCCTCGCCGCTCGCCTCAGCAGGCGCGGCGTTAGTCTCTAATGTGGTCATTTCTCCCCCTTAAGGGTTCGCGTTAATTATCGCAATGACATCAGCGAGAAAGTCGGGTCAGCGAGCGGGACGTCAGAGAGATCCCTCCCCGCCGCCATCCAGCGCTTCGCCAGCTTCACGGTACGTGCATTATTGAAGGCCACCAGTTGCGTTAAACGTCCATCGGCATTCAGCGAGAAGTAGAGCGCGCCCTGCGGCTCGTCACGCACGATGGTGCGGCTGCCCGCCTGCGGGATCCCCAGGATCTGGATATTGCGATCGTATTGATCCGACCACAGCCACGGCGCCTCGTCGTAGCCGCTGGCCTGCGGATCGAGCATCGCTTTCGCCGTCGCGATGGCCTGATTTTGCGCAAAGGCCCACGACTGAATGCACAGGCCGTATTGATGGTGCTGGGCGACATCGCCGGCGGCGAAAATCGCCGGATCGCTGCTGCGCCCCTGGGCATCAACGACAATCCCGCGTTCGACAGTGAGCCCGGCATCGCGCGCCAGTTCGAGATTCAGATCGACGCCGATCCCCACCACCACCGCATCGAAGGTTTCCCGCTGGCCATCGCAGTGCAGCGTCGGCAGGCCGTTATCATCTTCCAGCTCCAGCGCGCCGCAGCCGCGGCGAATATCAACGCCCTGCCCGCGATGCAACTCATCCAGCGCCTGCGAGACCTCCATACTGACCGAGCGCATGCACAGAGCCGGCTGCTGTTCATAAAGGGTCACGGCTACGCCGCTTTTGCGCGCCGAGGCGGCGATTTCGAGGCCAATCCAGCCGCCGCCGACGATCGCCAGCCGCGTTGCCGATGCCAGCCGCTGCTTCAGACGCTGCGCGTCCTGCCAGTGGCGCAGGGTATAGACCTGCGGATGCTGCGCCCAGGCCTCGGACGGCAGGCGCGCGCGGCCGCCGGTGGCGATCAGCACTTGGTCGTACGCCAGCGTTTCGCCGTTGCTCAGCGCCAGGGTTTTATTTTGCCGGTCGATCGATTCCGCGCGCAGCGGGCGGTACCAGCGCAGATCCAGCGCCTGTTGCGCCTCGGCGCTGAATAACCGCGGCAGCGCCGGTTCGGCCTCCAGCAATGCCGCTTTCGACAGCGGCGGGCGCTCGTAAAAATCCCATTGCTCTTCGGCAACCACGCAAATCTCGCCGCTAAACCCTTCATCACGCAGCGTTTTCGCTGCCCAGCCGCCAGCCTGGCCGCCGCCGATAATGACTATCCGCGCCGTCATACCGCCTCCGGTTTTTTCTGCTGGCGACGGGTATCGTGATCGATACCGCCTTCCACCGCCCATTCGGTAAAGGACACGAGTGAATGCTCCAGCTCGCGCGGCTGCCAGTTTTCCGTCAGATAGTCATCGTTGGTGTAGTACTCAAAAGCGCCGCCGGTCGGGCTGTTGACATACCAGAAGTAGGCCGAGGAGACCGGATGGCGGCCGGGACCGATAAACGTGCTCCACGCGTTTTTATTCATCGCAATGCCGCCGCCGATCACTTCATGAATATCCCGTACGGTAAACGCGACGTGGTTTAGCCCGCGCTTGCGGTTGGGCAACTGCAATAAGAAGAGGTTATGGTGTCCGCCGCGCACGCCGCAGCGCAGGAACACCGCGCGATTGATGTAGCGGTCTGACACCTGGAAGCCGAGTACTTCGCGATAGAAACTTTCCACCGCCGCCAGTTCTTCCACGAAGAACACCACGTGGCCGACGTTAATCGGCTGCGCGCGGTCGTACACCGGGCTCGGGGTGTCGATGCGACGCACATCGCCCCACTGGTTGATCGGTTCAACGTTCAGTTCCACCGCCGTTTGCTGGCTAACCTGTACCCGCAGCGTCATACCGTTGGGATCGCGGCACTCCAGCGCGCCGTCGATTTCACGGAAGCCGGGCTGGCGTTCCAGCTTCGGGCGCAGCGCATCCAGCGCCGCCCGATCCGCCACGCCCCAGGTCATGCGACGCAGAGTGTTGCCCGCCTCAAAGGCTGGCGGGAGATCGGCGGCATCGGTCGGGTTAAGTTCGACCCGCGCGCCGCTGAGGGTGGTAAACGCGCGGCCGCTGGCGTCGCCGGTCAGGCCAAAATCGCGCATAAATTTGGCGCTGTGGTTCAGGTCGTCTACGCCAAATTCCAGCTTTTCAATTCCGGTAATACTCATTATTCGTCGCCTCTTTACCGTTCAGTCGCCCGAATTTGGGCGTAAAACATGCCCGACGCAATCAAGCGCCTGCCGTTAAGTTGTTGATTTAACTTGCCTGTGACAAATATCCGAGGAAGCCGGAAATTTTGTCCGCCGCCATACGGACGTCGTTCTGCAACCGTTCGCGATCGCTTTGCGGGATCTCGTCCGACGGCACCAGAATGCTGACGACCGCTGCCACCCGGCCGCTGCGGTCAAAGACCGGATAGACAATCGATGAGATGCCGTGGCGATAGAACGATTCGCCAATCACGTAGCCGCGGGCTTTATCCTGCTGCACCATCTGCCACAGCGCTTCGCGGTCGTACAGCTGGCCCGGCGTATTGCCCGGCAGACGTTCATTCGGGAACAATTGTTCAAACTCGCTGCGGGAAACATCGGTCAGCAGCATGCGGCCAAGCGAGGTGCAGTGCACCGGTAGCCGCGTTCCGACGCTGACCTGGTTGATACGCGAACCGGCGGCGCTGACGCGGGCGATGTAGATAATGTCGCGGCCGTCGCGGATCGCCAGATGGCTGCTGCACTGGCTGATATCGCGTAGTTGCTCGATGACCGGCTGACCCACCTGAGCGACATCCAGTGAGGCGATATATTCAAAGCCCAGACGCAGTACGTTCATGCCCAGCGAAAAGGTATTGGTTCGGGCGTTACGCTCGAGAAAGCCCATATATTCCAGCGTCTGCACCACGCGATAGGCGGTCGCCTTCGGCATATCCACCAGCCGATGCAGCTCGGCAAAGGTCAGATCGCGATGCTGTTCGCCAAACGCCAGCAGCAGTTGTAAACCGCGCTCCAGACCCGGTACCAGGTACTTCACTTCCTGATCGTTCGCCATACCGCCTCACTTGTTAGTTAAAGACAAAACCGCCGTTGACCGGGATCAGTTGGCCAGTGATAAAGCGCGAAAGATCGCTCAGCAGCCAGACCACGCTACCGGTGACATCTTCCGGCTGCTGCGCGCCGCTGAGCGCGCGGCCGTTCTCATACAGCTGATGACGCTCGGCGGGAACGTATTCCGTGGCCTCAACGCGGGTCAGTCCCGGCGCGATGGCGTTGATACGGATCCGCTTTTCACCCAACTCGCGGGCCATGGAGCGGGTCATCGCAATCACCGCGCCCTTACTGGCGACATAGGCCATCAGCCGCGGCGCGCCCCACAGCGCGGTATCCGAAGCGACGTTGACGATCGCCGCGCCTTCCCGCAGCAGCGGTACCGCAGCGCGGGTCACCAGCCAGGTGCCTTTAACGTTGACCGTCATCACCCGATCCCACAGGTCCGGATCGTAATCGATCATATTTTTACCGCCGACGCCGGTGGCCATCGCCGCGTTATTGACTAAGCCATCGATAGGCCCCTGCGCGCCGATGGCGCTGAAGACCTGCTCGATCGACGCTTGACTGGCAAGATCGATGGCGTGGGATTCGATCTGATAGCCCTTCTGCTGCAGGCGATGAGCGCTTTCCGCCAGCTCCCCCTGCAGGATGTCGCACATCACCACCGTCGCGCCCTGCGCGGCGCAGGATTCGGCAAAGTGGTAACCGAGGCCGCGCGCCGCGCCGGTGACGACAATACGTTTACCGTTCAGCAGGCCGTTCATCAGGCGGCACCCTGCTGCGCTTCGCGAAGCGCTAACTGCTCTTTCGCCGCTTTCTGCATCATGCGGCGCAGGCGGGACAAACCGACGTCATGTTGATAGAGATATTCATGATCGCGGGCGTTCGGCGCCAGGCTTTCCAGCACCACGCGATCCTGTTCCAGTACTTCCCAGTGCAGTTTTTCCAGACGGTTGCGGTACATAAAGCGCCACAGATCGCGCTGCCAGCCCTGAACGCCGCGGATGCGCCAGAAGAAGACGCGGCAGTTGTCGTTATCTTCCGGAACCACCATGCCGACGATCCAGAAGTGGCCGCCCGGCCCGAAACGCTTTTTGTACGGAATAGACAGGCGCATCCAGTAGGCGCCGCTGTTGCCCAGTTCAACCCAGTCAAAGTTGACGCCGCTCTGCCCTTTTTTCTCGAAGATAAAGCCGGTTTTCGTCGGCTGCAGCACCATATCGGCTTTGCGATCGCCTTCCGCCATCGAATGCGATGATGAGTGCAGATAGGTGCCGTGCATCGGGTCCATCACGTTTTCCAGCGCGTACTGGTAGTTGCATTTCCACGCCGCGGTGCACAGGAAGTTACTGTATTTTTCGTGGTTGGCCAGTTCCTCCGGGAAGCTCAGTTCATCCGGCTGCTGGTCGGCGGTGACGCCGAACCACAGGAAGATTGCCCCATGCGCTTCCTGCACGTTGTAGCTGCGCACGCACTGCTGGCCGACCAGCGGGCAGCGGTCAACCGCCGGGACGTCTTTGACTTCGCCGTTGCCGGCGACTTCCACGCCGTGATACCAGCAGGCGATACGATCGCCTAAGTTCCAGCCCATCGACAGGCGCGCGCCGCGATGCGGGCAGCGATCTTCCAGCGCCTGCACCTGACCGTCTTTATTCCGCCAGACCACGATCTGCTCGCCGAGACGGGTAATGCCTACCGGCGCAGACTGCACTTCCCAGCTCGCCAGCACCGGATACCACAGGCCGCGCAGTCCTTTATCAAGATAGTTTTGTACCGTTGTCGTCATCGCTGTGTCCTCAGTAGCCGTTAACCTGTAAAAATGCCTGGAAGCTGCTTTCGCTCCACGGTTCGCCCTGTTGGTCATGCATCCTGACGCCATTGAGGCCGTTCACCAGTTCACCGAGACTTTCCGCGCCCTGCTCGAACAACGTTTCCAGGGTGGCGATAAGCTGCAGTTCCCAGTTTTCCGGCACCCGGCTGCGGGTTTGCCAAATCAGATTGTGATAGTCGCCAGGCTTATGGATATTGCCATTTCCGCCTTCCGCCGGTGGCGTAAACTGGCGGCTTTCCGGTAGCGCCGGGTTGAAGTCCAGGGATTCGCTCATGCCACGTTCTCCTCGATAAAGGTAATCTGGATCTGATTGTCGTATACCCGCACCGGGTAACGATTAAGGTTGCGACCGCCGGGGCCATGCAGGCACTGGCCGGTTTTCACGTCGAATACCGCCTCATGCAGCGGGCATTCCACCTTGCCATCTTCGACAAAGCCCTGGCTCAGGAGCGCATAGGCATGAGGGCAAACGTCTTCCAGCGCGTAATATTCGCCATCAATCAGATAAATACCGATTTCCTTACCGTCGATATTGCCGCTATATGGGAAATCTTCCTGTACTTGCTCCGCGTCACATACGCCTATCCAGCTCATCGCAATCCTCCAGGCTTTTGTTTCATATATGAAACTCTGTTTCTTATTTAATACGGTCAATATAAAAGCGGTGAATGTTTCGTCAAGCGTTAATGTGACGAACTTGTTAATGAATGGCTTTTAAATTAGCTAAGTGTGCAATTGATCACGAAAAACTGCATTCAGATGAAATGATGATATTTAAAGCGGTGATCCATTATAAATAAAAATGCCGATTTAAATTTCACATACGACTATTGACTTCTTTTCAAATCGATCATTAAAAATGGGCAACAGCGGAAACCATGGTGTTTCACCCATGAAACAAATCTTTATTTAATCATTTAAAAACAATGGGTTTCATAGGTGAACCATTTTACTCATGTAACTATTTCTGGCGTTAAAAAATAATAACTGGCAATCATTAAATTAAGCGTGGAGACAACGAATGGCGGCAAGATGGCAAGGGGTAATAGCATTACTTTTGTTAATAATTATTTCCTACGTCGATCGGGTAAATATCTCGGTGATGATCCTTAACCCGGAATTCGCTGCCCATTTTCAGTTAAATGAAAACAGAATGTTACAAGGTATGCTAATGACATGCTTTCTTCTGGGTTATGGTTTTTCGGCATTATTATTAACCCCAGTTATAGAAAGTAGATGGCATTATCGTCAGGGACTCTTAAGCAGCATTGCGATATGGGCGCTGGTGTGCGCCATTTCCCCGCTACTCGGCTCACTGCTGGGAATGTTGATCGCGCGCATCGTTCTTGGCGTGGCGGAGGGGCCGCTGTTCTCTCTGAAAACGCGCTTTATCAACGACAACTTCGCCGCTGATGAAATAGGCAAGCCGAATGCGCTGACCGCCCTTGGCGTATCGTTGGGGCTGGCGGTAGGCTTCCCGCTGGTCACCTGGCTGATGGCGCACGTTGGCTGGATCGGCTCCTTCTACGCGCTGGCGCTGCTTAACCTGCTACTCGGCGGCGGATTAATCTGGCGGTTTCTCCCCGCGCCACAAGTAACCTCACAGCGCGCGAAGCCGGGTTTCAGGCAGACTTTCGCCCTCGCCTGGCGTACGCCGCTGCTTGGCTGGATCCTGCTGGTAGAAATCGCCACACTCAGCTATCTGTGGGGGAGTAGCGCCTGGTTGCCCGCCTGGCTGCGAGACGAGCACCACTTCTCGCTACAGGCCACCGGCCTGCTGGCGGCTGTCCCCTTTCTGTTAAGCCTCGGCTCAAAGTTTCTTGGCGGCGTGCTCCTCGACAAAATGCGCCCGGAGCAGGCGCCGCTGCTGTTTATTATCGGCGGCCTACTCACCGCCGGTTCTGTGCTGGCGCTGATGCTCAGCCAGCAGCCGGCGATGCTGGCGTTGTTTATGCTGGCGGCGAACGTTTTCTGGGGATTACAGGGGGCGGCGATCCCCGCGGTGGTTCAGCATCACGCCCCGCGCGAAGCGGTGGGCAGCGCCTATGGGATCATTAACGGCATTGGCAATATTTGCGCGGCGTTTATTCCGCTGCTGATGGGAGTGGTGATGAAATCGGTGGGATCGGTCAGTTCAGGTTTTTCCGTTCTGGTGGCATCGCAGCTGATCACGCTGTGCGCCGGCGGCGTACTGCTGCTGCGCATGCGTCGCGCAGCAGCAGTAAATACCTCTATCCCCTAAATAATTCGAGTTGCAGGAAGGCGGCGACGCAGAGAATCCCCAGGAGCTTACTCAAGTAAGTGACTGGGGTGAGCGAGGAAAGCCAACGCACATGCAACTTGAAGTATGACGGGGATAGGCTTAGTCGCCTTTCTTCGCTGCCTGAATGTATAGCATCTCCAGCGCCAGAGTCGCCGCCGCCAGGGCGGTGATTTCGGACTGGTCATAGGCCGGGGCGACTTCAACCACGTCCATCCCGACGATGTTCAGATCCTTCAGGCCGCGCACCAGTTTGATCGCACGGTCGGAGGTGAGTCCACCGATCACCGGCGTACCGGTACCTGGCGCAAATGCCGGATCCAGGCAGTCGATATCGAAGGTCAGGTACACCGGCATATCGCCGACGATCTGCTTCACCTGAGCGATGATGTCATCGACGCTGCGGTCGTTAACCTGGCCCGCATCAAGCACGGTAAAACCGTTATCTTTATCGAATTCGGTACGAATACCGATCTGCACGGAGTGGTTCGGATCGATAAGCCCTTCGTTCGGCGCGGTGTAGAACATGGTGCCGTGGTCGAATTCACAGCCGTTGGCGTAGGTATCGGTGTGGGCATCGAAGTGTACCAGCGCCATTTTACCGAAATGCTTGGCGTGGGCGCGCAGCAGCGGCAGGGTGACGAAATGGTCGCCGCCGAAGGAGAGCATGCGTTTACCGGCCGCCAGCAGTTTCTCCGCGTGCGCCTGCAGTTTCTCGCTCATTTCGCGGGCGTCGCCGAAGGCGTAGACCAGATCGCCGCAGTCCACGACGTTCAGGCGTTCGCGCATGTCGAAGTTCCATGGGAAACGGTTGTGCTCCCAGGCAAGGTTGGTTGACACCTGACGGATCGCCGCCGGGCCATGACGGCCGCCCGCGCGCCCGGAGGTCGCCATATCAAACGGCACGCCGGTGATGACCCAATCCGCATCGCTTTCATACGGCATAAAGTTCATCGGCAGACGCAGGAAACCAAAGGCGTTGGATACCAGGGAGTTATCGTATTGATGACCTAAAGTGCTCATGGATATGACCTCTTTTCGCAGTCGTGGTACGTAAAAAATAAGTATAAAAAAACCCCTCCGCGTCGTTAGGCCCGACGAGGAAGGGTTTGAATTGGGTTACTGCTTATGGGCATAAATTATCGCCCGAAAAACGCCCGGCAGCAAGCGGGACGTTTATTTTTGACAAGGCGCCGGGGCGAAACCGTCCGCCGGGAAGGCCTGGCTCGCGCACGGCGGTAGCGACGCTTGCTCTTTTCCACGTAAAGCGAAGGCCGCAAAACCAATGACTCCAACGTTACGCGTGTCACCCTGTACGGAATGGGCGGCATAAGATTGCGCGACGTTTGAAAATTCGAATGCCGCCTCGATACGGCTGTTTTTACGAAAGCCTTTGATCGCTAACGAGCCACCAGCAGGCACAATGTAGCCGTTGTTGTTAAGCGAACCGGCCTTACCGCTCAGGACATCGAGACCATCCACCGTGGCGACAATTTCATAATCCACGCTGTGGCTATAATTACGGACATATAATTGATACTGAGTACCAACGCGGGCCGCAATGGCGTATTGCCATTTTCCCGTGGAATTATTATAGCGGCGAGTAATAGGCAGAGAGTTAAAATTAGCATCGCGTACCGCATATTCCAGATCGCTATTACGAATGCTATAGCGCTGGTCAAACCCGGTTTGATATTGACCGGAATAATTAATTAATACGATCTCATCAGTATGGGAATCTACGCGTTCTGCAGACACGCCTTTAACCGTTGAGTGAACGTCGCTGCCCCAGCGGGTGGCAACCTCAGTGGAGAGTGCCGTGCGGGTATTGTACTCCGGCTGTTTTGCGCAGCCGCTTAAAAATAATAAACCGATAATAAGACCGTAACGCGGTATGCTTTTCATATTCCGTCCCTGTTTCGCTGAATGTTAATTCCCTGCGGCAGTGTACGGACCTTTGTCATTTTAAAAAGCAGCTACCATGATGTTTCAGATTTCATTTATAAAAAAGGGCCGGTTCAGGAATATAAACCGGCCCGCCAACGGATAACTCTTAGTTACTCATCTTCAAGATAAGTATACCCGTATAGCCCCGCTTCGAACTCTTCGAGGAACTGCTGCTGCAGCTCGGCGTCGAGGCCGGTATTTTTCACCTGATCGCGGAACTGGGTCAGCAACGTATTCGGATCCAGTTGAACATACTGCAGCATATCCGCCACCGTATCGCCCTCATCGGAGAGCTCAACCTCAACGCTACCGTCCGGGAAGACGAAGACGTCTACCGCTTCGGTGTCGCCGAACAGGTTGTGCATGTTGCCGAGGATCTCCTGATAAGCGCCAACCATAAAGAAGCCCAGCATTGGCGGGTTCTCCGGGTCGTATTCCGGCATCGGCATGGTGGTGGCGATCCCGTCGCCGTCAACATAGTGATCGATGGCGCCATCGGAGTCGCAGGTAATATCCAGCAGCACCGCGCGGCGTTCCGGCGACTTGTTCAGCCCTTCCAGCGGCATCACCGGGAACAGCTGATCGATACCCCAGGCATCCGGCATCGACTGGAACAGCGAGAAGTTGACGTAGATTTTATCCGCCATACGTTCCTGCAGCTCATCGATAATCGGGCGATGGGCGCGGTTGCTCGGATCGAGCTGTTTTTGTACCTCATGGCACATGTTCAGATACAGCTGTTCCGCCCACGCGCGCTCCTGCAGGTTGAAGGTGCCTGAGGAGTAGCCGATGTGGATATCGTGCAGATCCATTTGGCTGTCATGCAGCCATTCACGCAGCGAGCGGCGGTTGCCGGTTTCGTGCATCTCCAGCCAGGTTTCCCACATGCTCTGCAGCGGACGCGCGGCGTCTTCCGCCGGCGGGGTCGCCTCGGTGTATTCGTTGCGCTCGACGCCGATAATGTTGGAAACCAGTACGGTGTGGTGCGCGGTCACCGCGCGGCCGGACTCAGTAATCACCGTCGGGTGCGGCAGGCCGTTCTCTTCACAGGCATCGCCGATCGCCCAGATGATATTGTTGGCGTACTCATTCAGGCCGTAGTTCACCGAACAGTCGGACTGCGAGCGGGTCCCTTCATAGTCCACGCCCAGACCGCCGCCGACATCGAAGCACTGAATATTGACGCCCAGCTTATGCAGCTCGACGTAGAAACGCGCCGATTCGCGCACGCCGGTGGCGATATCGCGAATGTTAGCCATCTGCGAGCCGAGGTGGAAGTGCAGCAGTTGCAGGCTCTCAAGATGGCCTGCCTCGCGCAGAATTTCGACCAGTTGCAGCACCTGCGTCGCCGCGAGGCCAAATTTGGATTTCTCACCGCCGGAGGACTGCCATTTACCGGAGCCCTGCGAAGCCAGACGCGCACGCACGCCAAGGCGCGGCACCACGTTCAGACGGGCGGCCTCTTCCAGCACGATGGCGATTTCCGACATCTTCTCGATGACCAGATAGACCTTATGGCCCATCTTCTCACCCACCAGTGCCAGACGGATGTATTCGCGATCTTTATAACCGTTGCAGACGATCACGCTACGGGTCATCCCCGCGTGCGCCAGCACCGCCATCAGTTCAGCCTTCGAACCGGCTTCCAACCCCAGCGGTTCGCCGGAGTGGATCAAGGATTCAATCACGCGACGGTGCTGGTTAACCTTGATCGGGTAGACAAGGAAATAGTCGCCGTTATAACCGTAGGATTCACGCGCGCGCTTGAAGGCGGCGTTAATCGAGCGCAGACGATGTTGCAGGATCTGCGGGAAGCAGAACAGCGCCGGCAGGCGTTGTCCCTGGGCTTCGCGCGCTTTGACCAGCTCGGCCAGGTCGACGCGCGCTTCCGGGACGTCAGGATCCGGGCAAACGCTGATATGGCCCAGTTCGTTAACGTCGTAATAGTTATTACCCCACCAGGCAATATTGTAGGTACGTAGCATTTTGCTGGCTTCCTGGGAGCTCATCGCAACCTCCTGCATGGAACGTAGTACACCGTGTTCGCCTGCTGACGAAAGCGAACCCAAAGACATGTCGTCAGACATAGCGAACCTCAACTTGTAATATTAACTACTATCGCAGTCGACAGACGCGATAACAACCCATGAACAGCCTTTAATCCCAGCAGATAGTGCTGGCACTGCAGCTGCGCGACCGGTTTCTTATTCATATATAGTAAAACACGTACCCGAAGCTGGTGTGACAGCCCGGAGAAACCACGAGAAAACCCTTGCTCACGCAAGAGCGCCCTTGTTCAGTTTTCAAAAAGCCTGGAGGCCCTGGAATCCTGAGAAGCGCCGAGATGGGTAGAACATCGGCAGGTTTGCACGAAAGAGATGCAGATTGCGGGATAGAATTGCGCGACAGAACGACGCGACGAATCAGGCGAAAAACGTTGGTTCATTATCTGGTATCACCTCCACACTGCCCCGTAACAGGCCAGCGACAAGCCAAAGCTATACATATCGAACAGCCGGCGAAACCGCCGCTGTGTAACAGAGTGCTTAACCCGGCTGGAAGTGGCGTCACGAGATGGGGCTTCGTGCGCTTTTTTAATGAGCCGCGCGCGGCGTTTTATACCGAGAAGCGGGGTAAAATGCAAAATAAAAATACGCGCCTTGCCGGGGTTGTCAGGAAAAATTTCCACCACGCTTTTTCCATTAATGCGGGTGATGTCAAAAAAATGTGGAAATGCGATGAAGTTCTGACCTAAAATAGCCATCCAGAAGTTAATCCATCTATACTGATTAACACTCAGACTGCTCGTGTCACTACCTGCAAGCCTTGGTAGGGTCATCTATCAAAGCCTCTCTACACAACAGTATGAGCTACACGAATACTCACAGGTAAAATAAAACATGGCAAAACACCTCTTTACGTCCGAGTCTGTATCAGAAGGGCATCCAGACAAAATTGCTGACCAAATCTCCGATGCCGTGCTGGACGCGATCCTCGAACAGGATCCGAAAGCGCGCGTAGCCTGCGAAACCTACGTTAAAACCGGCATGGTTCTGGTTGGCGGTGAAATCACCACCAGCGCATGGGTTGATATCGAAGAGATCACCCGCAACACGGTGCGTGAAATTGGCTACGTGCATTCCGATATGGGCTTTGACGCCAACTCTTGCGCCGTCCTGAGCGCCATTGGTAAACAGTCCCCGGACATCAACCAGGGCGTTGACCGTGCCGACCCGCTGGAACAGGGCGCGGGCGACCAGGGCCTGATGTTTGGTTATGCCACTAACGAAACTGACGTGCTGATGCCGGCTCCGGTGACCTATGCTCACCGTCTGGTACAGCGCCAGGCTGAAGTCCGCAAAAACGGCACCCTGCCGTGGCTGCGTCCGGACGCGAAAAGCCAGGTCACTTTCCAGTATGACGACGGCAAAATCGTCGGCATCGATGCGGTAGTTCTGTCTACTCAGCACGCTGAAGATATCGATCAGAAATCCCTGCAGGAAGCAGTGATGGAAGAGATCATCAAGCCGATTCTGCCGACCGAATGGCTGAACGCTTCGACCAAGTTCTTCATCAACCCGACCGGCCGTTTCGTTATCGGCGGCCCGATGGGCGACTGCGGTCTGACCGGTCGTAAGATCATCGTTGATACCTACGGCGGCATGGCTCGCCACGGCGGCGGCGCGTTCTCCGGTAAAGATCCATCTAAAGTTGACCGTTCCGCAGCCTACGCGGCGCGCTATGTAGCGAAAAACATCGTTGCCGCAGGCCTTGCCGATCGTTGTGAGATTCAGGTTTCCTACGCCATCGGCGTCGCTGAACCGACTTCGATCATGGTAGAAACTTTCGGCACCGAAAAAGTGCCTTCTGAACAGCTGACCCTGCTGGTACGCGAGTTCTTCGACCTGCGTCCATACGGCCTGATTCAGATGCTGGATCTGCTGCACCCGATCTACAAAGAGACCGCGGCTTACGGTCACTTTGGTCGCGAACATTTCCCATGGGAAAAAACCGACAAAGCAGCCCTGCTGCGCGAAGCGGCTGGCCTGAAATAAGCCACCCCGCTTGACTACTTAAGGCCAGCCCCGCGCTGGCCTTTTTGTTGCCCCTCATTCCCCACATCTAACGCTTCCTGCCCTTTTTTTGTCATGCAGGCCATAGATAATGGAAGCGATTACATATCTGTTATAGAGCCTGGCGTAACTGAGCTTTCTGTTGACGCCAATTCTTTTCACAATGTTACATACCATGTCGAATTTCACCGTTTCAGCGCAATCTTATTGGCGATAATTGCCTTTTATATCTATGATTTGAATATGTTTTTGCTGATTACATATCTTTACCTTAGTGTAACCGATTACACAGTCGTGATTGTAATCACGTTTTTTTGTCCTGCACTCCCCTACTCTAAGCATCGACAGAATCAATAACTCAACTGGAGGGCGTTATGCCTGACAATAAAAAACAAGGGCGTTCAAACAAGACGATGACGTTCTTTGTCTGTTTCCTCGCCGCGCTGGCCGGCTTACTGTTCGGCCTTGATATCGGCGTTATTGCCGGCGCCTTACCGTTCATTGCCAATGAATTCCAAATCAGCGCACACACCCAGGAGTGGGTGGTCAGCTCCATGATGTTCGGCGCCGCCGTCGGCGCAGTGGGCAGCGGCTGGCTCTCCTTTAAACTGGGGCGTAAAAAAAGTCTGATGATCGGTGCGATCCTGTTCGTTGCGGGCTCGCTATTTTCCGCCGCCGCGCCGAACGTCGAAATCCTGCTAATTTCCCGCGTATTGCTGGGGCTGGCGGTTGGCGTCGCCTCTTACACCGCGCCGCTATACTTGTCGGAAATCGCGCCGGAGAAAATCCGCGGCAGTATGATTTCGATGTACCAGTTGATGATTACCATCGGTATTCTCGGCGCCTATCTTTCCGATACCGCCTTCAGCTATAGCGGCGCGTGGCGCTGGATGCTCGGCGTGATTATCATCCCGGCAGTCCTGCTGCTGATCGGCGTTATCTTCCTGCCGGATAGCCCGCGCTGGTTTGCCGCTAAACGCCGTTTCGTCGATGCCGAGCGCGTCCTGCTGCGCCTGCGAGATACCAGCGCCGAAGCCAAACGCGAGCTCGATGAAATCCGCGAAAGCCTGAAAGTCAAACAGTCCGGCTGGGCGCTGTTCAAAGAGAACAGCAACTTCCGCCGTGCGGTGTTCCTCGGCGTCCTGCTGCAGATCATGCAACAATTCACCGGGATGAACGTCATCATGTACTATGCGCCGAAGATTTTTGAACTGGCGGGCTATGCCAATACCACTGAGCAAATGTGGGGCACCGTGATCGTCGGCCTGACCAACGTACTGGCCACCTTTATCGCTATCGGCCTGGTCGACCGCTGGGGCCGCAAACCGACGCTGATCCTCGGCTTTATCGTGATGGCCGCCGGTATGGGCGTACTGGGCAGCATGATGCATATCGGTATTCATTCTGCTACCGCACAGTACTTCGCGGTACTGATGCTGCTGATGTTTATCGTCGGCTTCGCGATGAGCGCCGGCCCGCTGATTTGGGTACTGTGTTCGGAAATCCAGCCGCTGAAAGGCCGCGATTTCGGTATCACCTGCTCCACCGCGACCAACTGGATTGCCAATATGATCGTCGGCGCCACCTTCCTGACCATGCTGAACTCTCTCGGCAGCGCCAACACCTTCTGGGTCTACGGCGGTCTGAACGTGCTGTTTATCCTGCTGACTATCTGGCTGATTCCGGAAACCAAAAACGTCTCGCTGGAACATATTGAACGCAACCTGATGCAGGGACGTCCGCTGCGCGAAATCGGCGCTCGCGATTAATCCCCTCTGTGCTTCCTCCCCTTCGGGAGGAAGCTTCTTCTTGCTCTCCCCCGCGCGGCGCACTATCCTCTGGCGCTATGAAAACACCCCGTATTCCCATCGCTATCCAGCAGGCCGTCATGCGTAGCCTGCGGGAGCATCTCGCCACAGCCAATCTCAAGCTGGAACGCCGCTATGCGGAACCGACGCTGGTTTATCAGCAGCGCGGCACCTCCGCAGGCACCGCGTGGCTTGAGAAAAACGAGATCCGCCTTAATCCAGTGCTATTGCTGGAAAATCAGCAGGCGTTTATCGATGAAGTGGTGCCGCACGAACTGGCGCATCTGCTGGTGTGGAAACACTTTGGCCGCGTCGCGCCGCACGGTAAAGAGTGGAAATGGATGATGGAGGTCGTGCTGGGCGTCCCCGCCCGCCGCACCCATCGCTTTGAGCTTGATTCGGTACGCCAGAACACCTTCCCCTATCGCTGCCAGTGCCAGCAGCACCAGCTCACCGTCCGTCGCCATAACCGCGTGGTGCGCGGTGAAGCCACCTACCGCTGCGTTCGCTGCGGCGATCTGCTGGTGGCGGAAAAGTAACCATCGGAATTAATTAGAAACTTTCTGATCTGACTGATTGCATCTGACACCCTCATTCGCTACGTTGCGGGCTCGTTTTGACACGGAGTTTACGATGTCCCGTATGTATGTTTTTGCCGTCGCGTTGTTCAGCGTGGCAGCCAGCGGCCCGCTTGCGGCAGCTGGTATTCATAGTTTTTCCCAGGCGAAAGCCGCTGGCGTAAAAGTAAATGCCGACGTCCCCGGCGACTTTTATTGCGGTTGTAAAATCGACTGGCAGGGTAAAAAAGGCGTTATCGATCTGGAATCTTGCGGCTACAAAGTGCGTAAAAACGAGAACCGCGCCAGCCGGGTCGAATGGGAACATGTGGTTCCGGCGTGGCAGTTCGGCCACCAGCGCCAGTGCTGGCAGGATGGTGGACGTAAAAACTGCGCCAAAGATCCGGAATATCGCAAGATGGAAAGCGATATGCATAACCTGCAGCCTGCGGTCGGCGAGGTCAATGGCGATCGCGGCAACTTTATGTACAGCCAGTGGAACGGCGGCGACGGGCAGTATGGTCAATGCGCCATGAAGGTCGATTTCAAAGATAAAGTCGCCGAACCGCCGGTACGCGCCCGCGGCTCGATCGCTCGCACCTACTTCTATATGCGCGACCGCTATCAGCTGACTCTTTCCCGCCAGCAAACCCAGCTATTTACCGCCTGGGATAAGCAGTATCCAGTCACCTCCTGGGAGTGCGAGCGCGATGAGCGAATCGCCAAAGTACAGGGCAACCATAATCCTTACGTCCAGCAGGCTTGCCAGGCGCAAAAGAGCTAACCTACACTAGCGGCAATTGTTAATTTGCAGCCGCCGTCTTCCCCGCTCAGGGGAAGACGCTATCTGCGCGAAGAACGGAATATCAAGCATGCGCATTCCTCGCATCCACCACCCGGAACGCATTACCCCCGGCAGCCACATTGCCCTCAGCGAAGACGCGGCAAACCACGTTGGCCGCGTCCTGCGCATGAGCAAAGGTCAGGAAATCCAGCTGTTTGACGGCAGCAATCAGGTTTTTGACGCGGTCATCACCGAAGCGGGTAAGAAAAACGTCATGGTCGAGGTTATCCGTGGCCAGATCGACGATCGTGAATCACCGCTGCACATCCATCTCGGCCAGGTGATGTCACGCGGCGAAAAAATGGAATTCACCATCCAGAAATCGATCGAACTTGGCGTAAGCCTCATAACGCCACTGTTTTCCGAGCGCTGCGGCGTTAAACTGGATGCCGAACGCTTGCAGAAGAAGATTCAGCAGTGGCAGAAAATCGCTATTGCCGCCTGCGAACAGAGCGGCCGTAACATCGTGCCGGAGATTCGCCCGGCGATGCAGCTGGAAGCCTGGTGCGCCGAGGAAGAAAACGGCCTCAAGCTCAACCTGCACCCGCGCGCCAGCGCCAGCATCAATACGCTGCCGCTGCCGGTTGAACGTGTTCGCCTGCTGATTGGCCCGGAAGGCGGTCTGTCGGCGGAAGAGATAGCGATGACCGCTCGCTATCAGTTTACTGATATCCTGTTGGGACCGCGCGTTCTGCGTACTGAGACCACCGCGCTCACCGCCATCACCGCGCTGCAGGTGCGTTTTGGCGATCTGGGCTAAAATCTGGCGCAACGTTCCGCAAACACGACAGCGCTAATGGAGAAAAGAATGATCAAGCTCGGCATCGTGATGGACCCTATCGCATCCATCAACATCAAAAAAGACACCAGCTTCGCTATGTTGCTGGAAGCGCAGCGTCGCGGCTATGAACTCCATTACATGGAGATGAACGACCTGTATCTCATCAACGGCGAATCCCGCGCCCGTACGCGCACACTGAGCGTCGAGCAGAATTACGACAAATGGTACGCGTTCACCGGCGAACAGGACCTGCCGCTGGCGGATCTCGACGTTATCCTGATGCGTAAAGACCCGCCGTTCGATACCGAGTTTATCTACGCCACCTACATTCTCGAACGCGCGGAAGAGAAAGGTACGCTTATCGTCAACAAGCCGCAGAGCCTGCGCGACTGTAACGAGAAGCTGTTTACCGCCTGGTTCTCCGATCTAACCCCGGAAACGCTGGTCACCCGTAATAAAGCCCAGTTGAAAGCGTTTTGGGAAAAACACGGCGATATTATTCTCAAACCGCTGGACGGCATGGGCGGCGCCTCAATCTTCCGCGTGAAAGCGGGCGACCCGAACCTCGGCGTCATTTCCGAAACCCTGACTGAATTGGGTAGCCGCTACTGCATGGCGCAGAATTATCTGCCGGCCATCAAAGACGGCGACAAACGAGTGCTGGTGGTAGACGGCGAGCCGGTACCATACTGCCTGGCGCGTATCCCGCAGGGCGGTGAAACGCGCGGCAACCTGGCTGCCGGTGGTCGTGGCGAAGCGCGTCCGCTGACCGAAAGCGACTGGGAAATCGCCCGCCGCGTTGGCCCAACGCTGAAAGCTAAAGGCCTTATCTTCGTCGGCCTGGACATCATCGGCGATCGCCTGACCGAGATTAACGTTACCAGCCCGACCTGCGTGCGCGAAATCGAAGCCGCTTTCCCGGATGTGTCGATTACCGGCATGCTGATGGACGCCATCGAAAAACGTATCAACAAATAAGCACTGGGGCGGGCAAACGCCCGCCCGCAAGGCTCCCCTCTGGCGCCAGTAAAAACAAAGTGCATCGACACGTTTCTACTTTACCCGCATACTGGGTGTTGTTTTTTTAAACCAGGAACAGAACCTCTGACAATGAATTTACAGCATCACTTTCTGATTGCCATGCCTGCGCTACAGGACCCTCTTTTCCGTCGCTCCGTCGTCTATATCTGCGAGTACAACGACGATGGCGCCATGGGCATTATCATCAATAAGCCGCTGGAAAATTTGCAGGTGGAAGGGATCCTGGAAAAATTGAAAATCGCGCCGCAACCGCGCAACCCGGATATCCGCCTGGATAAGCCGGTGATGGTCGGCGGCCCGCTGGCGGAGGATCGCGGTTTTATTCTGCATACGCCGCCGTCTGATTTTTCCTCCAGCATCCGTATCTCCGACAACACGGTGATTACCACCTCACGCGACGTGCTGGAAACCCTCGGTACCGATAAACAACCGAGCAACGTGCTGGTGGCGTTGGGCTACGCGTCGTGGGAAAAAGGGCAACTGGAACAGGAAATTCTCGATAACGCCTGGCTTACCGCACCGGCCGATCAGAATATTTTGTTTAAAACGCCGATTGCCGACCGCTGGCGCGAAGCGGCCAAACTTATCGGTATCGATATCGTGACGATGCCTGCCGACGCGGGGCATGCATAATGAGCGGTACCTTTCTGAGTTTTGATTTTGGCACTAAAAGCATTGGCGTCGCCGTTGGGCAGCGCATTACCGGCACGGCGCGTCCGCTCCCGGCGCTGAAAGCGCAGGACGGCAAACCGGACTGGAACATCATCGAAAAGCTGTTGAAAGAGTGGCAGCCGGAAGCGGTGATTGTCGGCCTGCCGCTGAACATGGACGGCACCGAACAGCCGCTAACCGCGCGCGCACGTAACTTCGCCAATAAAATTCATGGCCGCTTCGGCGTGAAAATCACCCTCCACGACGAGCGTTTAAGCACCGTCGAAGCCCGCGCAGGGCTGTTCGAACACGGAGGTTTTCGCGCGCTCAATAAAGGCAGCGTTGATTCCGCCTCTGCCGTGGTTATCCTCGAAAGCTATTTCGAACAGGGATACTGATCGGTAGCTCTGGGATGAAAGCGAAGCATAGATTCGCGTTTGCGCCGGGTGGCGGCTTCGCCTTACCCGGCCTACACCCCCCCGCTGGAGTAACCCGTAGGCCCGCGCAAGCGTAGCGCCGCCGGGCAATCATGGCAGCGGATGCGGAGCCGCTTTTGCGCCGGGTGGCGGCTTCGCCTTACCCGGCCTACAACTCCCTCGCTGGCATAACCCGTAGGCCATCGCAAGCGTAGCGCCGCCGGGCAATCAGTGACGCAGATGTTCATTCGCCCAGCTTACCGCCTGGGTACGGTTCTTGACGCTCAATTTTCGGAACACATTGTACAGATGAGTACGTACCGTGTTTTCGCTGATGAACAGCGCGCGGGCAATATCCATATTCGTTGCGCCGCAGCGCAGCTCGTTGAGGATCTCACATTCACGCTCGGTCAACGGTGAGTTCTCCGTCGGCGCCGTGACCTGATCCGCAGAATACAGCGCCGGGTGCATCACGCTCAATTCAGCCGTCTGCTCGCCATTTAATACGGCTTTGACGCCCTCAATTAAGCGCGATTGGTCATCGTCATGGCGGAATACGCCATATAACGCAGGCCATTGCGCCATTTCGTAAAGCTCATACTTTTGCGCGCTATTGATAATCAACAGACGCGGATTATCTGCCTGTACGCGAATAATATCTCGCCACACGCCATTCAATTTCTTATTAGAGACGGCAATATCAAACAATATTACAGAGTCTTTTGCCAGACGTTGAGTTAGCGGTTTGTTGATATTATGCAGAGTTACGTTTACGGATAGCTTCTCAGTCAACCACGTCGCAAATGCATTACTCTGAATGGACGGATGAGTAATGAAAGTCACCTGACGCGAATGCAGTAAATTCTCCGATAAATTAATCACTTGAAACTCTCCTTAGCAGTACCCCGCCATCTTAGCGGTTAAATTAACTGAAAATTAAACGTTCAATAATGTATTTATATTTTCAAATACAGTTTGGATATTGAAACATCATTTCATGAGAATCTTCCTATTCCCGTAAACAGCATAAATCGAACCCCGTAAAAGTGTCAAAAGGTAATCCCATTTTTTTCCTGGTTAAGTGGGGTAAATGTAAGCCCGCTGTCATAACATTCATTATTTCGGCTTAGGTCGCACCACTTATTTGTATTATGAAATCATTAATCAAAACATTAATTGAACACTGAATTAACAATTTAATGAATACCACCTTTGTTTCATCACGGCATGGGCTATAACTCACCTGCTAACGCACGTTGTTGAAAACTCTGCGCAAAGGTTTGCATTCCTGCCTGTTGACTGGTTTGCATCACGCCGGGTAGCTGATGCGTTTTTCCTTCGCGGATCAAATTTGCCACCGCTGGCGTGTTCACTAAAAGTTCGTATAGCGCAACCCGGCCACCGGAAGCATTTGGCAACAATTTTTGCGCCGCCACGGCGCATAAACTCCCTGCCAGCTGACTGCGAACCGGCTCTTTTTCTTCCGCCGGGAACACATCCACCAGCCGCTCGACGGCCTGCGCCGCGCTGCGGGTATGCAGCGTCGCCATCACCAGGTGCCCGGTTTCGGCCGCGGTCAGCGCCAGGCGGATGGTTTCGCTATCGCGCAGCTCACCTAATAAGATCACGTCCGGGTCCTGACGCAGCGCCACGCGTAGCGCCGCCGCGAAGGAGGAGCAATGGCGGCCGATTTCGCGCTGCTGGATCAGGCAGTTCCTGCTGGCGTGAATAAACTCCACGGGATCCTCAAGGGTTAAAATATGACCATGGCGATGTTGATTGAGGTAGTCCACCATCGCCGCCAGGGTGGTCGACTTGCCGCTACCGGTAGCGCCGGTAACCAGGATCAAACCACTCTCTTCATTTAACAGTTCGCTAAGCGCGGCGGGCGCGCCCAAATCCCCCAACTGCGGGCATCGCTGCGGCAAAAGACGCAGCGCCAACGACAAGCCGCGCGCGTGGGCAAAAGCGCTGGCACGCAGCCGCGGCCCATCTGAAAGGGCCAGGGCAAAGTCCACCTGGCCATCGGCACGCCACTGCGCCAACTGTGGGTCGTTAAGCCAGCGAGTGAGGATTTCCTCAACATCCGGCGAAGTAAACGGTGCAGGCTCAAGCTTTCCCAAACGACGCCAGCGCGGCGGATACGCGCTGCACAGGTGTAGATCGGAGACGTTATGCTTTACACTAAGGGCCACGATTTCTTCCAGCTCCATAACTGATCCTCGGAATATGAACGATATTGCGCATAACCTGGCACAGGTCCGGGATAAAATCTCAGGCGCCGCCGCCCGCTGCGGCCGCGCTTCAGAAGAAGTTACGTTGCTTGCAGTGAGTAAAACCAAACCTGCGAGCGCTATCGAAGAAGCAATGGCCGCAGGACAGCGGGCATTCGGCGAAAACTACGTCCAGGAAGGGGTGGATAAAATCCGCTATTTCCAGCAGGCGGGCGCCAGCGGTCTGCAGTGGCACTTCATCGGCCCGCTGCAGTCCAACAAAAGCCGGCTGGTGGCCGAACATTTTGACTGGTGCCACACCGTCGACCGGTTGAAAATCGCCACCCGCCTGAGCGAGCAACGTCCGGCGGATTTACCGCCGCTGAACGTGCTGATTCAAATCAACATCAGCGATGAACAGAGTAAATCCGGGATCCCGCTGGCGGAGCTTGACGCTTTAGCCGCCGGCGTCGCCGCCTTACCGAACCTCCAGCTTCGCGGGTTAATGGCCATTCCGGCGCCAGAGTCAGAGTATGAAAGGCAGTTTGCCGTCGCCCAACAAATGGCGGTAGCATTCGCGCAACTGAAAACGCTCTACCCTTCGGTTGATACGCTCTCTCTGGGCATGTCGGATGACATGGAAGCCGCTATCGCGGCGGGAAGCACTATGGTGCGCATCGGGACCGCAATCTTCGGCGCGCGCGACTACAGCAAAAAATAAGGAATCTGAGGAACGCCATGAAGACGTTGACCTTCCTGCTCTCAACGGTCATTGAGCTCTACACAATGGTCATGTTGTTACGCGTCTGGATGCAGTGGGCGCGCTGCGACTTTTACAATCCGTTTTCACAGTTCGTCGTGAAAGCGACCCAGCCAATCGTCGGGCCGCTGCGCCGGATTATTCCGGCAATGGGGCCGCTGGATAGCGCCTCCCTGCTGGTCGCCTTCGTGCTATGCGTTATCAAGGCTATCGTGCTGTTTATGGTGGTCACCTTCCAGCCGATTATCTGGATTGCCGCGGTGCTGATCCTGCTGAAAACCATCGGTTCGCTGATTTTCTGGGTGCTGCTATTGATGGCGATCATGAGCTGGGTAAGCCAGGGTCGCAGCCCGGTGGAATACGTGCTGATGCAGTTGGCCGACCCACTGCTGCGCCCGATCCGCAACCTGCTGCCATCCATGGGCGGCATCGACTTTTCGCCGATGGTGCTGGTCCTGCTGCTGTACGTGATTAACATGGGTATCGCCGAGCTGCTGCAAGCTACTGGCAATGTCCTGCTTCCGGGGCTGTGGATGGCGCTATGAGTGCCGTTGAAGTCTGCGCTGACGGGCTGGTGCTCAGGCTGTATATTCAGCCAAAGGCCAGCCGCGACAGCCTTGTTGGTCTGCATGGCGACGAGCTCAAAGTCGCCATCACCGCCCCACCCGTCGACGGCCAGGCAAATGCCCATCTGGTTAAATATCTCGCTAAACAGTTCCGCGTCGCGAAAAGCCAGGTGCTTATCGAAAAAGGCGAACTGGGCCGTCACAAACAGGTAAAAATCATTCACCCGCAGCAGATCCCGCCCGCCGTCGCGGCGCTGACTGACTAAACAGGATTGAATATGCAAAAAGTTGTACTCGCTACCGGCAACGCCGGTAAAGTTCGCGAGCTGGCCTCGCTGCTGGAAGATTTTGGGCTCGACGTCGTCGCCCAGACCGAGCTTGGGGTCGATTCCGCCGAAGAAACCGGCCTGACCTTTATCGAAAACGCGATCCTCAAAGCGCGTCACGCCGCGCAGGTCACCGGCCTGCCGGCCATCGCCGACGACTCGGGTCTGGCGGTGGATGCGCTGGGCGGCGCGCCGGGCATTTACTCCGCTCGCTACTCGGGTGAAAACGCCAGCGACCAGCAGAATCTGGAAAAGCTGCTGGATGCCCTGCAGGACGTGCCCGATGAGCAACGCCAGGCCCAGTTCCACTGCGTGCTGGTGTATCTGCGCCATGCCGAAGACCCGACACCGCTGGTGTGCCACGGCAGCTGGCCGGGCGTGATTACTCGCCAGGCGGCGGGTAGCGGCGGCTTTGGTTATGACCCGATTTTCTTTGTTCCGTCCGAGGGTAAAACCGCAGCGGAACTGAGCCGTGAAGAGAAAAGCGCCATTTCCCACCGTGGGCAGGCGCTGAAACTGTTACTGGAAGCATTACGTAATGGCTAATTTGCCGCCTCTCAGTCTTTATATTCATATCCCGTGGTGCGTGCAGAAGTGCCCGTACTGCGATTTCAATTCGCATGCGTTAAAGGGCGAAGTGCCGCACGACGACTACGTCCAGCACCTGCTTGCCGATCTGCGCCACGATGCGCCATACGCACAAGGACGTGAAATTAAGACTATTTTTATCGGCGGCGGTACGCCAAGCCTGCTTTCCGGCCCGGCGATGCAAACCCTGCTGGATGGCGTGCGCGCCTGCCTGCCGCTGGCGGCGGATGCGGAGATCACCATGGAAGCCAATCCGGGGACCGTGGAGGCCGATCGCTTCGTTGAGTATCAGCGTGCCGGGGTCAACCGTATCTCCATCGGCGTACAGAGCTTTAGCGAGCCCAAATTGCAGCGTCTGGGGCGTATTCACGGTCCGGAAGAGGCAAAACGCGCGGCGCGGCTGGCGAGCGGCCTCGGGCTGCGTAGCTTTAACCTCGATTTAATGCATGGCCTGCCGGACCAGTCGCTGGAAGAAGCGCTGGATGACTTACGCCAGGCGATCGCGCTGAATCCGCCGCATCTGTCGTGGTATCAGTTGACTATTGAGCCGAACACGCTGTTTGGTTCGCGCCCGCCGGTATTACCGGATGACGATGCGCTGTGGGATATTTTCGAGCAGGGGCATCAATTGCTGAGCGCCGCAGGTTATCAGCAGTACGAGACCTCCGCTTACGCCAAACCAGGCTATCAGTGCCAGCACAATCTCAACTACTGGCGCTTTGGCGATTATCTGGGTATTGGCTGCGGCGCACACGGCAAAGTGACCTTCCCTGATGGCCGCATTCTGCGTACGGCGAAAACCCGTCACCCGCGCGGCTACATGGAAAGCCGTTACCTGGAGCGCCAGCACGACGTGGACGCGGCGGATAAACCGTTCGAGTTCTTTATGAACCGCTTCCGCCTGCTGGAGGCCGCGCCGCGCGCGGAGTTCAGCTTGTATACCGGCCTTGATGAGCAGGTTATCCGTCCGCAAATCGATGCCGCTATCGCCGAAGGCTATCTGCTGGAAGATCTGCAAAACTGGCAAATTACCGAGCACGGTAAACTGTTTTTAAATTCGCTGCTGGAGCTGTTCCTCAGCGAAGAGTAATCCCTGCGGGCGGCACGTCGTCGCCCGTATCTTTCCCCTTACATCCTCTCCCGCCACGGTCAAATCGACTGGCGTTTTTTTGTTCACTTATTTGCAGCGAATCACAAAATCCGATCGACTTTTTTCCTTTTCTTGACTCATTTTTTGCGCAGTGGTAATCCTGCTTCATCGGTTGAGCAAATGTAAAACCGACGTATCCTACATGTGAATTATTGGTAACTCTGATTAAAAAAAGTCTCTGTAACGTCGTCGCAACCCGGCGGGCTTAAGCCTATAAAAAAGAGGGTAACACAATGAATTACCGTAATATATTTATCACACTCGCCGCACTATCCGGCACCGTCACGGCTTCAGCCTGGTCTGCAGAGTCCGCCACCGTGGCCTTTTTAATGCCCGATCAGGCCTCTACCCGCTATGAGCAGCACGACTTCCCCGGTTTTAAGGCGGAAATGAGCAAGCTTTGCGCGGAATGTAAGGTCATCTATCAGAATGCCAACGCCAACGCGTCGCTCCAGCAGCAGCAGTTCAACTCAGTAATCGCCCAGGGAGCGAAAGTGATCGTCCTGGATCCGGTTGATTCTTCCGCCGCCGCCGCGCTGGTCGAAAACGCCCAGGCGCAGGGGGTCAAGGTCATCGCCTATGACCGCCCGGTGCCAAACAAACCGGCCGATTTTTATGTTTCGTTTGATAACGAGGGCATTGGCTACGCCATCGCGAAATCCCTCACCGACCACCTGAAAGCGAGCGGCGTGCCGCAGGATGCCGGCGTGCTGCAAATTAACGGTTCGCCAACCGATGCCGCCGCAGGGCTGATCCGCGACGGTATCCATCGCGGATTGAAAGAGTCCGGTTACAAAACGCTGGCCGAATTCGACACCCCGGAGTGGGCGCCGCCGAAAGCCCAGGAGTGGACCGCCGGGCAGGTTACCCGCTTTGGCGACAAAATTAAGGGCGTGGTCGCGGCAAACGACGGTACCGGCGGCGGCGCAATTGCCGCCTTTAAGGCTGCCGGGGTCCAGCCGCTGCCGCCGGTCACCGGCAATGACGCCACTATCGCCGCGCTGCAGCTGATCATCGCCGGCGACCAGTACAACACCATCTCCAAGCCATCGGAGATCGTCGCCGCGGCGGCGGCCAAAGTGGCGGTTGATTTTATTCAGGGCAAAAAACCGCAGGCCAGCACCACCCTGTACAACACCCCTTCCCAGCTATTTACCCCGGAAGTGGTGACGGCCAAAAACATCAAAGCGGAAATCTTCGATAAAAAAATCCAGACCTGGGATCAGGTGTGTAGCGGCGAGTACGCCGCCGCCTGCCAGAAGTTAGGCATCAGCAAGTAACCTTTGCCCCTGCGCCCGCCGCGGCGGGCGCGATTTCGCCATGATTGAGGTCGTTTTGTATGCCGCAACAACAACACAACTCCGCCGCCGGGCGGCCAATACTGCAACTGCGCAACGTCTCTAAACATTTTGGCGCGGTGTCCGCGCTGACGGATATCGAATTAGAAGTCCACGCCGGCGAGGTAGTCGCGCTGGTCGGCGACAACGGCGCGGGCAAATCCACGCTGGTGAAGATCCTCGCCGGCGTCCACCAGCCGACCTCCGGCACCATTGAGTTTGACGGCAACCCCGTCACCCTCGATAGCCCCGGCAAGGCGCTGGAATACGGTATTGCCACGGTGTTTCAGGATCTGGCGCTGTGTGAAAACCTTGATGTGGTGGCAAACCTGTTTCTGGGTCATGAAATTTCGCCGTTCCAGCTCGATGAAGTGGCGATGGAAGTGAAAGCCTGGACGCTGCTGCAGGAGCTGGCGGCACGAATTCCGTCGGTACGCGAACCGGTGGCATCGCTTTCCGGCGGCCAGCGGCAGACCGTCGCCATCGCCCGTTCGCTGCTGCTGAACCCTAAAATCATTATGCTCGATGAGCCCACCGCGGCGCTGGGCGTCGCGCAGACCGCGGAAGTACTCAACCTGATTGAGCGCGTTCGCGAGCGCGGGCTTGGCGTCATCATCATCAGCCACAACATGGAAGACGTTCGCGCCGTCGCCGACCGTATCGTGGTGCTACGTCTCGGGCGCAACAAAGGGATCTTCACGCCCGATGCTTCCAATCAGGATCTGGTCGCCGCGATCACCGGCGCGACGGAAAACGCCGTTTCACGCCGGGTTGAACGTAAATCACAGCCAACAACTTCCGGAGCGATGTAATTTTATGAACAGTAAGACCGCATCCCACACCGCGCTGGATCGCAGCGATGAGCGCGTTCGTCACGACGAGGGGCTGTTTGGCGCCCTGCGCGCGCAGATAACCCGCATCAAAACCGGCGATCTCGGCACCGCGCCGGTGATAGCCGGGCTGATTGTGATTTCCCTGGTTTTCACCTTTCTCAACCCGGTCTATATCGCGCCGAATAACCTGGTGAACCTGCTGTTTGACTGCGCGACGGTCGGATTTATCTCGCTCGGCATCGTCTGCGTGCTGATGCTTGGCGAGATAGACCTGTCGGTCGGCTCCATGAGCGGCCTGGCATCGGCTATCGTCGGCGTGCTGTGGGTGAACGCAGGATGGCCGCTGGCGGGAGCCATCGCCGTGGCGCTGGCCTGCGGCGTGGCCGTCGGGCTGGTCTACGCGCTACTGTATACCCGCGTCGGAATGCCAAGTTTCGTCGCCACTCTCGCCGGCCTGCTGGCGCTGCTGGGCATGCAACTGTATATCCTCGGGCCAAGCGGCAGCATCAACCTGCCCTATACTTCGCCGCTGGTGCGCTTTGGCCAACTGCTGGTGATGCCCGGCTGGTTCTCACACCTGATGGCATTGCTGCCAGGACTGGCGATTATTGTCTTTGGTCTGAAAAAACGCTCGCGGCGGCTGGCGGCCAATCTTTCCGCCGAGGGAGTCAGCTCGCTACTGGCGCGCGCGATCGCGCTGACGATTATCTTCGAGGCCGCGGTGCTTTACCTCAATCAGGGGCGCGGTATTCCGTGGATTTTCGGTCTCTTTGTCGCCTGCGTGATGATCCTCAACTACGCGCTGAAACGGACAAAATGGGGTCGCTCGATGTTCGCGGTCGGCGGCAACCGTGAAGCGGCGCGCCGTTCGGGAATTAACGTGCGGGCGATTTATGTGAGCGCTTTTGTTCTGTGTACCACGCTTGCGACCTTCGGCGGCATTCTCGCGGCGTCACGACTGGCTTCCGCCAGCCAGCAGGCCGGCACCGGCGACGTCAACCTCAACGCCATCGCCGCGGCGGTGATCGGCGGCACCAGCCTGTTCGGCGGACGCGGCAGCGCCTGGTCCGCGCTATTGGGGATCATCGTGATTCAGTCGATTTCAAATGGGCTGACGCTGTTGAACCTGCCGTCTTCGCTGCGCTATATCATTACCGGCGCGGTACTGGCGATTGCGGTAATCATTGATTCTCTGGCTCGCCGTTCACGCGTGTCGCACGGCCGCGCCTGAGTGGATAAGTGCGCGGCCCAAAGAAATGCGGGCCGCGAAATCTTGCTTACTTTAACGAACCAACCAGCGCTTTGCGGCTCTCTTCCAGCGAGACCACCCGGCTGCAAACATCTTTGCCGAACTGCTGGAAATCCGCTTCCTGGTTTTTCCACTCATCCTGGATTGCGGTTTGCAGGCCGCCAAGACTGCCGAGAATGCCCTGCAGCGGATTGCCGCCACCTTTAAGCACCGCTTTGGCGCCCATCTCGTTAATGCTGTCCTGCAGAATGCCGCCCATCGCCTGATTCACCAGTTGTTGGCCATCGGCGCGAACCTGGTCGATAGCTTTATAGTGGAAAGTCAGGCCATCGCTGCGACGTTCGATAATGCGGTTCATCTGTTCTTTCAGCTGCGCGTCCAGCTTGGTCAGGCGGCTATGCATACTGCTGCTGGCGCCGACCTGTTCGGTGATGATTTTATCCAGCGCCTTGCGGCCCTTTTCGACGCGCGAGCGCGCGCCATCATCAATCCACGGCAGACTGCTGCGCAGACCGGCCTGATAATCTTGCGCCTGTTCGCGCTGGGCGGCGCTAAGGGCATAGGCTTTACCGTTAAAGGTCAGATTACCGTCCGGCTTAATCACCAGATCGCCGTTTTCCCCCTTCACCTGCACCTGTTGCGGGCTGAGGATCACATCGTCACGCGGCGTGACGCTACACTGGTAGTCCGCGTGGGCAGACAAAGCGGTGACGGAAAGCGCCACCGCCAGCAGCGTTTTGCGCATCTTTTTACTCCCTTAAGACAAATCGGGCCGGCAATTGCCGACCCTTGTCAAACTTAGTCCCACCAGACGTCAAAAAGTTCGCTGGTGCGCACATCCGCTAATTTACGATCTTCCAGCCACTTACGAACGATGGCCTGATGCTCTTCGGTGCATTTACCAATTTCCTGCATGCAGATGAGCCCTTCCCACGAGAGATAGCCGCTGCCGTCAAAGGCCAGTTTGTTCGGCTCAATGACCTCTTCGATCAGATCGTTGACCGTCTGGTCGATCTGCTCTTCGCTGGTCCCTTCCGGGAAACGCCAGGCTACGGAGAAACCTAACTCCTGAAATTCGTCGATATGCATTTTTTTACGCAGACGACGGCTACGATTCTTGGCCATTATTTCACCCTCTCGAACATTAAGTCCCATACGCCGTGGCCAAGACGATGGCCACGTTGTTCAAATTTGGTTACCGGGCGCGATTCCGGGCGCGGTACGTAATCGTTACTTTCCGACCGGTTACGATAGCCTTCCAGCGAAGACATCACTTCCAGCATATGCTCAGCATAGGCTTCCCAGTCGGTCGCCATATGGAAGACGCCGCCCAGCTTCAGTTTGCTTTTTACCAGCTCGGCGAAAGGCGGCTGCACGATACGACGTTTATTATGACGCACTTTATGCCACGGGTCAGGGAAAAACAGCTGCACCATATTCAGCGAGTTATCCGGGATCATAGTGTGCAGCACTTCGACCGCATCGTGACACATTACGCGCAGGTTTTGTACGCCTTCTTCTTCCGCGGAAGCCAGGCACGCGCCGACGCCCGGCGAGTGCACTTCAATACCGAGGAAATTTTGCTCCGGTTTAGCTTTCGCCATCGCCACCAGCGAGGCGCCCATGCCGAAACCAATTTCTAAGGTGACCGGCGCTTCGCGGCCAAACAGGGCGGCGAAATCGAGCGGCGCATCGTTGAATTCAACGCCCATCACCGGCCAAATGTTATCCAGCGCATGCTGCTGCCCTTTCGTCAGGCGGCCCTGGCGACGGACGAAGCTACGAATACGGCGCAGCGGGCGACCGTTTTCATCGAATTCCGGAGAAATGACGTCGTTTTTCATAAAAGTTAAGTCTGCTTGTGAATGTGTTCGGAAAACGGGCATTATCCAAAGTTACCCGGCGGATGCAAGGGTTTACAGCCACTCGCCCTTGTGCTGCAATCTGCCACCCTGTAATCGCGATTCCGGAGCCGTAGCTTTGACTTTTCTCGCCGCGCAATTTTCAGCCCAGGTCCTGGACTGGTACGACAAATACGGCCGTAAAACCCTGCCCTGGCAAATCGCCAAGACGCCCTACAAAGTATGGCTCTCCGAAGTGATGTTGCAACAAACCCAGGTCACCACGGTTATTCCCTATTTTGAACGCTTTATGGCGCGTTTCCCAACGGTTGTTGATTTAGCCAACGCGCCGCTGGATGAAGTGCTGCATCTGTGGACCGGCCTTGGCTACTACGCGCGGGCGCGCAACTTACATAAAGCCGCGCAGCAGGTCGCCACGCAACACGGCGGCGAGTTCCCGCAAACCTTTGAAGAGGTGGCCGCGCTTCCCGGCGTCGGGCGCTCGACGGCGGGGGCTATTTTATCCCTTTCGCTCGGTCAGCATTATCCGATTCTCGACGGCAACGTGAAGCGGGTACTCGCCCGCTGCTATGCTGTCAGCGGCTGGCCGGGGAAAAAAGAGGTGGAAAAACGGCTGTGGGAAATAAGCGAAGAGGTGACGCCGGCGCAGGGCGTAGAACGCTTCAACCAGGCGATGATGGATCTCGGCGCCATGGTTTGTACCCGCTCGAAGCCGAAGTGCGAACTGTGCCCGCTGAGTAACGACTGCGTGGCCTACGCTAACCATTCATGGGCGGAATATCCGGGGAAAAAACCGAAGCAGACCATCCCGGAACGCACCGGCTACTTCCTGCTGATGCAGCACGGCGACGAGGTATTTCTTTCCCAACGTCCGCCGGTGGGTTTATGGGGCGGGTTGTTCTGTTTTCCGCAATTTGAGGATGAAGCCGGGCTGCGTGAGTGGCTGGCGCAACGTCAGATAAAGGCCGATAATCTGACGCAATTAACCGCCTTCCGCCACACTTTCAGCCATTTCCACCTGGATATTGTGCCGATGTGGCTTACAGTGCACTCATCTGGCGCATGCATGGATGAAGGTAACGCACTCTGGTATAACTTAGCGCAGCCGCCATCGGTCGGACTGGCGGCCCCCGTGGAGCGCTTGTTGCAACAGTTGAAAGCCGGAACGCCGGTCTAGTTTTTTCGGCTATAAAAGAGGATTGATTATGAGCAGAACGATTTTTTGTACTTTCCTGCAGCGTGAAGCGGACGGCCAGGATTTCCAGCTCTATCCGGGCGAGCTCGGTAAGCGCATTTACAACGAAATTTCCAAAGAGGCCTGGGCGCAGTGGCAGCATAAGCAGACCATGCTGATCAACGAGAAAAAACTCAGCATGATGAACCCGGAGCACCGCAAGCTGCTGGAACAGGAGATGGTGCAGTTCCTGTTTGAAGGGAAAGACGTTCACATCGAAGGCTACACGCCGCCGGAAAAACAGTAAGGGCCTCACGGCCTTTACCAAACAAACACAACACGCACTCCCGGAATGATGAAAAAATACTTAGCGCTCGCGCTGATTGCGCCATTGCTCGTGTCCTGTTCCAGTTCCAATAAAAAAGGCGCCGAATATAACGAGGCCTGGGTCAAGGACACTAACGGATTCGATATCCTGATGGGCCAGTTTGCCCATAACATCGAGAACATTTGGGGGTATAACGAAGTTCTGCTCGCCGGGCCGAAGGACTACGTAAAATATACCGATCAATATCAAACCCGCAGCCACATCAACTTTGATGCCGGTACGATTACCGTCGAGACCATCGCCGGAACCGATCCGCAAGGACGGTTACGCCAGGCGATTATCAAAACTCTGTTGATGGGCGATGACCCCAACTCTATCGACCTCTATTCCGATGTCGATGATATTCAGATTTCCAAAGAACCGTTCCTCTACGGCCAGGTCGTCGATAACACCGGCGAATCCATCCGCTGGGAGTGGCGCGCCGCGCGCTATGCCGATTATCTGCTGCAAACCCGCCTGAAGAGCCGCAGCAATGGCCTGCGCGTGGTCTATAGCATCACCATCAACCTGGTGCCTAACCACCTCGATAAACGTGCGCATAAATATCTCGGCATGGTGCGCCAGGCCTCGCGTAAATATGGCGTTGATGAGTCGCTGATCCTTGCGATTATGCAAACAGAATCATCGTTTAACCCCTATGCGGTGAGCCACGCGGATGCCATGGGGCTGATGCAGGTCGTACAGCATAGCGCGGGGAAAGACGTCTTCCGCTCGCAGGGCAAATCCGGCCTGCCGAGCCGCAGCTATCTGTTTGACCCGGCGAATAACATCGATACCGGTACCGCCTATCTGGCGATGCTGAACAACGTTTATCTCGCCGGCATCGATAACCCCACCTCGCGTCGCTACGCGGTGATCACCGCCTATAACGGCGGCGCCGGCAGCGTACTGCGCGTCTTCTCCAGCGATAAAGTCCAGGCGGCGAACATCATTAACAGCATGGCGCCAGGCGACGTCTACCAGACGCTCACCACCCGCCATCCGTCGGCAGAATCGCGCCGGTATCTGTATAAAGTGAATACCGCGCAGAAAAGCTACCGCCGTAAGTAACGCTTCTTTCACCCAGGCCCGGACATCTCGCCGGGCCTCTCTTTTTTACGACATACTTCGTAATATCTTTCGATTTTCTGCGGCAGTTAACAGAAGCCTTCAACCGGTGAATGATAGAATCGCATCAAAATAACGGTGGTTATGTTATTTAAAAAACATCACCAGCCCACATTCGTGAGGATAAATACATGAATCTTAAGCTGCAGTTAAAAATACTGTCGTTCCTGCAGTTCTGCCTTTGGGGGAGCTGGCTGACCACGCTCGGCTCTTACATGTTCGTCACCCTGAAGTTTGACGGCGCGGCCATCGGCGCGGTGTATAGCTCGCTCGGCATCGCTGCCGTTCTGATGCCGACGCTGCTCGGGATCGTCGCCGATAAATGGATCAGCGCCAAATGGGTGTATGCCATCTGCCACCTGGTCGGCGCGTTAACGCTGTACCTCGCGGCGCAGGTCACCACGCCAGGCGAGATGTTCCTCGTGATCTTGCTTAACTCGCTGGCCTATATGCCGACGCTTGGCTTGATCAACACCATTTCCTACTACCGCCTGCAGTCGGCGGGGCTGGATATCGTGACCGATTTCCCGCCAATTCGTATCTGGGGCACCATCGGCTTTATCCTCGCCATGTGGGGCGTCAGCTTCTCGGGCTTCGAGCTTAGCCATATGCAGCTTTATATCGGCGCGACGCTGTCGGTCTTGCTGGCGCTGTTCACCCTGACGCTGCCGCATATTCCGGTCGCCAACGCCCAGCGCAACCAGAGCTGGACCGAGATGCTCGGCCTGAACGCCTTTGCGCTGTTTAAAAACAAGCGTATGGCAATCTTCTTTATCTTCTCCATGATGCTCGGCGCCGAACTGCAGATCACCAATATGTTTGGCAACACTTTCCTGCACAGCTTCGATAAAGACCCGCTGTTCTCCGGCAGCTTTATCGTCGAGCACGCGTCGGTATTGATGTCGATTTCGCAGATCTCCGAAACGCTGTTTATCCTGACCATCCCGTTCTTCCTTAGCCGCTACGGCATTAAGAACGTGATGCTGATTAGTATCGTGGCGTGGATGCTGCGCTTCGGCCTGTTCGCCTTCGGCGACCCGACGCCGTTCGGTACCGTGCTGCTGGTACTGTCGATGATCGTCTACGGCTGCGCCTTCGATTTCTTCAACATCTCCGGTTCAGTGTTCGTTGAGAAAGAGGTGCGTCCGGAAATCCGCGCCAGCGCCCAGGGAATGTTCCTGATGATGACCAACGGCTTCGGCTGTATCCTTGGTGGGATGGTGAGCGGCAAAGTTGTCGAGCACTTTACCGTTGAGGGGATCACTAACTGGCAAAGCGTGTGGCTGATTTTCGCCGCCTACTCGCTGGTGCTGGCCGTCGCTTTCGTGGCGCTGTTCAAGTATCAACACGTCAGACAGCCTACCGCCGCGCGCCAGAACGCCTGATTGGCAAAAGCAAAACGCCCCGCCTGTTCGGCGGGGCGTTTTTTTATTTCTTCAACACATACCCATACAACCGCTTAATACCATCGGCATCCGTTTCGCTATAAACCCCCTGCAGCTCCGGCGAAAAGCCCGGCAGCATATTGACCCCCTCTTCCAGCGCGAGGAAGTAGCGCAGCACCGCGCCGCCCCAGAGTTCGCCCGGCACCACGCACAGCACGCCCGGCGGATACGGTAGCGCCCCTTCCGCCGCGATGCGGCCTTCGGCCTCGCTCAGGCGCACTAACTCAACGTTACCGCGGATAAATTCACGGTTGGCGTCCTGCGGGTTCATCACCACCGGCGGGAAACTCTGCTTGCGGAACATCGCCTTTTGCAGGTCTTTAACATCAAAACTGACGTACAGATCGTGCATTTCCTGACACAGCTGGCGAATGGTGTAATCGCGGTAGCGAACCGGGTATTTGTTGTAAATAGTCGGCAGTACCTCGGCGAGCGGCGAATCCGCTTCGATATGCTGTTCGAACTGGGCCAGCATCGCCACCAGTCGCGCCAGTTTTTCCGCGCTTTCCGCCGGCGTCAGCAGGAACAAAATCGAGTTGAGATCGCACTTCTCCGGCACGATGCCGTTTTCGCGCAGGTAGTGCGCCAGGATGGTCGCCGGGATGCCAAACTCGGTATAGTCGCCGCTATCGGCATCGATGCCCGGCGTGGTCAGCAGCAGCTTACACGGATCGACAAAGTATTGATTGTCAGCATAACCGCTAAAGCCGTGCCAGCTCGCGCCCGGCTCGAAGCTAAAGAAGCGACGTTCGCTGGCGATAGTCGCCGTCGAATGCTCCTGCCACGGTTTCCCGCCGACCAGCGGCGGCACAAATGGCCGCAATAATTTACACTGCGCTAGTATCGCTTTACGCGCTTCGATACCCAGCTCCACGCACTCCGCCCACAGCCGCCGACCGCTCTCTCCTTCATGGATTTTGGCATTCACATCGAGCGAGGCGAACAGCGGATAAAACGGACTGGTGGAAGCATGCAACATAAAGGCGTTATTCAGCCGCTTATGCGGGCAGAAACGCGCCTGGCCGCGCAGATGGTTATCCTTCTTGTGAATTTGCGAGGTCTGCGAAAAACCGGCCTGTTGCTTATGCACCGATTGCGTCACAAAAATGCCCGGATCGTTTTCATTGAGATCCAACAGCAGCGGCGAGCAGTCAGCCATCATCGGGATAAACTGCTCGTAACCGACCCACGCCGAGTCAAACAGGATGTAATCGCAGAGATGGCCGATTTTATCGACCACCTGGCGCGCGTTATACACCGTGCCGTCATAGGTGCCCAGTTGGATCACCGCCAGGCGGAACGGGCGCGCCGCGTCGGCTTTTTCCGGCGCCGCTTCGCGGATCAGCTCGCGCAGGTAGGTTTCATCAAAGCAGTGGTCGTCGATGCCGCCGATAAAGCCGAACGGGTTGCGCGCGGCTTCCAGATAGACCGGCGTTGCCCCGGCCTGGATCAGCGCACCATGGTGGTTTGATTTATGGTTGTTGCGATCGAACAGTACCAGATCGCCGCGGGTCAGCAGCGCATTGGTCACGACCTTGTTCGCCGCGGAAGTGCCGTTAAGCACGAAGTAGGTTTTATCGGCATTGAAGACTTTTGCCGCAAATTTCTGCGCGTGCTTCGCCGAACCTTCATGGATCAGCAGATCGCCGAGCTTGACGTCGGCGTTGCACATGTCAGCGCGAAAAACGTTCTCGCCGAAAAACTCGTAGAACTGGCGGCCCGCGGGATGCTTTTTAAAGAACGCGCCATGCTGATGGCCGGGACAGGCGAAAGTGCTGTTGTCCATCTCAACGTACTGGCTAAGCGTATTGAAAAATGGCGGCAGCAGTTTCTCTTCATAGCCGCAGGCGGCCGCTTCCAGCTCCAGCCACTCCTGCTCTTTGCCGCTAATCACCGCGACGACTCCTTCCGGTTTATCCGTTTGCGTTTCGCTAAATAGATAGACCGGCAGATTGAATCCGCTGCGCTTGAGCAGGGCCAGGATACCGCTGCGGCTATCCGCCGCGGTGATGACGACCGCTGCCGCATCGGTAAAATCAGTGCTGTCCAGCGCCACAACCTGACGATGGGTGGACAGACGGGAGACCAGCTCGCAGCTGGCGGCAATGTGCATAGATTTCATAAGCGCAAATGCCCGTATCGGGAGTGTAAAAATCTCAGGCAAAGGTGGAGCCTTGCCCAACGAGGTGTCCGGGTCTGACGGAATTCAGCTCCGACCGCCGGACATCAGTAAAAGCAGACGCGTCCGATCTTACTGTTGTCCTACAGTGAGCATACGTGGCCTTCACCGCATGGTGAACAGGGAGAGTAAGGAACGAGGCAAACCGCGCAGCAATGCGCAGCGGCAACGGCGATGTAATGGCGATGTCGTCATCCCGGCGGCCTCAGGGTAAAGAGGTGAAAATCCGCGCAATCATGGCACCTTTCCGAAAGTGGCGCAAGATGAAATCCATATGCATTATCCCCACGTATCCGCAAGCCTTAGCGGCGAAACAACGTCATAATAATGCGGACATCAGGAATAATTAACAGGAGTTTACTTTGGTTATAGGGCCATTTATTAACGCCAGCGCGGTGCTTGTCGGCGGCGTACTGGGCGCGCTGCTGAGCCAACGATTGCCGGAACGGATCCGCACCTCGATGACCTCGATTTTTGGGCTGGCATCACTGGGGATTGGTATTTTACTGGTCATCAAGTGCGCCAACCTGCCGGTGATGGTGCTGGCGACGCTGGTCGGCGCGCTGCTCGGCGAAGTGTGTAATATGGAGAAAGGCATCAATACCCTGGTAAGCAAACTCCAGCAGCTATTGTCGCCAAAGGGCAGGAAAAAGGCCTCGGCCCACGAGTCTTATATTCAGAGCTACGTGGCGATCATCGTGCTGTTTTGCGCCAGCGGTACCGGCGTTTTTGGCGCCATGCGCGAAGGAATGACCGGCGACGCCAGCATCCTTATCGCCAAAGCGTTTCTCGACTTTTTCACCGCTACTATTTTCGCCTGCACGCTGGGGCTGGCGGTGTCGGCAATCTGTGTGCCGATGCTGCTGATTCAGCTGAGTCTAGCGGCCTGCGCCTCGCTTATCATGCCGCTGACCACGCCAATGATGATGGCCGACTTCAGCGCCGTCGGCGGTATGCTGCTGGTGGCGACCGGCCTGCGTATCTGCGGGATTAAGATGTTCGCAGTGGTCAATATGCTCCCCGCCCTGCTGCTGGCAATGCCGATTTCGGTCGCGTGGACGGCCTTTTTTGCCTGACGACGCGTGCTTTTACGGCAAAGTGGTGATAGATTGTGCAGTCTGCTGCGAAATTTATAAATTTCGTTGACGAGGCGCGGTGAATCAGGTTTAATGCGCCCCGTTGCCCGGATAGCTCAGTCGGTAGAGCAGGGGATTGAAAATCCCCGTGTCCTTGGTTCGATTCCGAGTCCGGGCACCACTATTCAGAGAACCCAGCCTATGGCTGGGTTTTTGCTTTTCTGCGGGCCGGACTCTCCATCGAACTGCGTTCGATTATTCGCCGCAACGCGGCTCACCCCTTCGGGGCCAGCGCGACAAGCGCGCTGTTCAACGCCTGCGGCGTTAGTCCGAGTCCGGGCACCACTATTTAAAGAACCCGCCCAAAAGGCGGGTTTTTGCTTTTCTACGGCCGGACTCTTCATCGAACTGCGTTCGATTATTCGCCGCCAACACAACCGCGTTAAAGCTGATGAACGACCTGCTGCAGAATACCCATGTTAGCCTGGTCCAATACCCGTTCATCCCAACCCATTTCTGAGCTCGAAACAGCAACACTCCAGGCTGAATTTGTACCCTTCGGCAAAATTTTGGCTCTGATCTCGTGGTTTACGGTAACAAAGTCCTGAGTGACCAAACGTTGAATCGGGGCCAGGTTTGCATGTACTACCTGACTTCCTGAACCGACGCCAAAACGTAACGGATGTGACTTCATTTCATTGTTGAGCGCCGTTTCTGCTTTTGTCTTATCCGAATAGACCTTGTTGTTGAGGCCCTGGAAGAAATCATTCAGTTTGTTTCTTAGCTTGGCGATAGACTTGATGGTTTCGAGGAAATCTTTATTCGTCGCCACCTGAACATCGGAAAAATTATTACGGAGCAACGCCATCGCGCCAGCGGCCAGGCCGGTCGCGCCGACAGAAGATAACGCATAACGCGCCGCTATACCCGAAAGCGACGAACCCGCCTGCGAGGCGGCGATGGCGGCGGTACCTGCGCCAAAAGAAGCGAGACCGCCAATGCCTGCCAGTATTTTACCGGCCACATCGTAATAGCTTTTTGTCTGATCCCGGTAGACGTTGCCGCCGTAACCATACATATGCGCGGGCGTTGTTCTGAAGCGATCAAAAAACGCGGCATGATTGCTCATGGTGGTAGTACGACGACTGGCCCCCGTCAGAGATTCCAGTTCGTATTCTTCGTCGCGTTGTCTTCTGGCAGGCTCTTTACTGGCAGAAAGCAAGCGCTCATAGGTATCCATAATCGTGCGATCCGGAGCGTTCTCAAACTGACTCAAAGTTCCTTTATCCAGTTCATTGACGAATGAAATAATAATATCCAGCTGCTCTGCGTCAAACCGGGAATGATCGGAGAGAACCGCATTTATCTCGGAGGTAATATCTGGCATTGCAGGCGCTCCAGCGTCGATTAAATTTCTTTATTCTGTTTGATATCCCAACCCGATTTAGTTTCTGCGCCTTTGGTCCCTTGAGAAGACTGCTCCCAATAATGCAGATTAACTTTAGATGCCTGAAACAGGTAATTCACCATAATAGTGTCGGTATGACCCACACCGCTAAAACTGGTTTTCGTCACCAGAACATCTTCAAGAACAACACGCGAATACTCAATTTGCGAGCCGCCGGCTTTGCAAATTGATAGTTCGACTTTAGCGACATGTTTACCGCTAGCGCAAAACTTGAGAACTGCCGGCGTTGCTTTATCTATCAATGCTTGTACCGAAAGGTCCTGAAAATTAACTTTACCCGCTCCGCCACCGCCGCCAACGCTCATATTCCCAGGCTGCTCAGCCGCCCAGCTAAATGACAAAACATCTATCCAATTTTTATGATTTGAGTCGTTAGATTCACCGGTTACCCCATCAACCTTCAGATACATATCAATAGCCATAACAGTCCCTATATTGCATGTTTTAAGAAAAGGAGCCCCCTAATAAGCTAGTTTAAATTTTGCAGATTTAAATGAAGAACACATTACACAAACAAAACCAGGAATAATCTCAGCATCAGTATTCGTTTTGCAAAAGGCTAACATTAACCTTAATGACTACCTTTTTAATCTCCTGCGGCAATGTCGTAATACATCCAGGTTTATGCGGCTCACCAGGCATAAATATCACGAAATTACCAGGCCGTAGCGTAATGGCCTGCTGATTTTCAATCGCATTACACAACTGATAATCCTCTTCAACGTGTATCGCTTCGCACTGCTGTGCACAATTTACCATTCCCCACAGAATACGTTCTTCACCGCTTAGCAACAGTTGAATATCGATATATTGCGCATGCTGTTCCGATTTTTTACTTTCCGCTGGCTGGGTAGTAAATACCATGACGTTCATAAAAATATCGTCACCGCGTAGATTGAAACGTCCAGGAGATTTCTCCTGTGGACAAACGGCTACCGCCAGCATCAACGCTTCGGCTAAAACGGGATGTATCCCGGAGGCGGTTAGCGTTCCAATATCACCTGCTATCATGAGTTATTCTCCCGAGCCAGTAACACCGCTCCCAGCAATCCCGCGTCATGTCGGTAATGCGCGGGTTGTAACATTACGTGATATACCGACGGTTCCTGCGCAAGGTAAGCTCTCACCATCTCCAGATAACCTTCCGCCAGGCCGATGCTGCCACCGACCACCACGCGCTGGCAATCCGTTGTCGCTTTTACATCAGCGATCAATCTCGCTAAGGTCTGTGCCGAACGGTGAATAAGCCCAATAGCCTGCTCATCATCCTGCCCGGCACGGATGAAAATCGTTTTCGCATCACATCCGCTGAGTTCTCCCTGAGCGGCGGCCGCCATTCCACGTCCGGAAGCAACAGCCTCTACGCAGCCGCGCCGACCACAACCGCATAGCGGTCCATTCGGGTCCGCTAACGTATGGCCCAGATGGCCGGCGAGACCGCCATTCCCGGTGATTAGCCGACCATTACTCACTACGCCGCCCCCTACACCTGTGGATACCGTGATGAAAACCATGTCGCGACATTCATCCCCCAGAACATGGTATTCCGCCCATGCCGCAGCTTGCGCATCGTTAACCGCCAGTGTGGGTAGGCCGGTGATTTTTTCCAGGGTCTGCGTCAGCGGAAAATGCTGCAAACCGCCCAGATTATGGGGATTGATGGCCGACAGCACGCCGCCGCTAATTATTCCGGTAGAGGCAATTGCCACTCGCTGGGCGCGAGCAAACAACGGCACGATCAGATCTTGCAGCGCCGAACATAGCGCTTCCGGCATTTTGCTGGCGGGTGTCGGCAACTCACGGCGTTTAAGGAGGTTCAGGTCATCATCCACCAGCGCGGCGGCGAGTTTGGTTCCGCCGATATCAATAGCAAGCGTAGTCATGACACCGCCTTTTTTAACGCCGAGTTATACCACTGGCAGATATGCTCAAGACGAGTGATGGCAGAGCCAACGGTCACGGCCCATGCCCCCTGGCGCATCGCAGTTGCCGCCTGCGCCGGGGTATTGTAGCGCCCCTCCGCAATCACCCGGCATCCGGCCTCGCTGAGTGTTTTCACCAGAGCGAAATCGGGTTCTTCCGGCGTTTTCACCGTCGTGTAGCCAGAAAGCGTCGTCCCGATAATGTCGGCCCCCTGCTGCTGGCAAGCCATCCCATCTTCAAAAGTTGAACAGTCGGCCATCGCCAGTAAAGCATGCTGATGAATTCGCGCCAGCAGTGCCGCAACGGTAACCGGGCGCAGGCGATCGGTACCATCCACGGCGATAATATCCGCCCCGCCTTGCGCGAGCGCATCAACATCTTCAAGGAACGGGGTGATCCGGACTGGCGAATCGTCGAGATCGCGTTTCATAATCCCGATGATAGGAATAGAAACGACGGCGCGGGTGGCGCGTAAATTATCAATGCCCTCAATACGCAGCGCGACCGCCCCTGCCTGCTCCGCCGCCAGGGCCATCGCAGCGACAATTTCAGGCTTATCCAGCGGGCTATTTGGTACAGGCTGGCAGGAAACTATCAAACCACCAGATTGCGCAATGTTTTGATTAAGCTGTTCAAGTAAAGACATCATCATATCCTTAGGCAAACATTCGTGATTGGCCGGGCGCCATGGTTAATTTTTACTTTTCGCTAATGTGCTTTTACCGCGACTAAACGGCACTGCGCCGCTGAACGGTTTGCCATCGATCGCATCATGGGTACGCATGGCTTCCGGGCGGATCCACCGCTGGACGCGAGTTGGCATATCAAGCCCGATGAGTAAGATCACCACGAACGTCAGGCTAAAGGAGAGCGAACCCAGCGCGGTGCCTAAATCCAGGCGTTGAGCAATTAACGCCCCGAGAATCGGCGCTAACGCGCCGCCCAAAGCACCGACGTTGTAAGTAAATCCCAGACCCGCAGCACGCTGATCGGTTTCGAAATAACCGCCGATCAGCTTCGGTAAGATCCCTGAAATTCCTTGACCCAGCATTTGCTGGAAGAACAGTAACAAACCGAGCACCCAGACATTGGTGCCGCCTATCGCAAATACCGGAACGATCAGCAGTTGCGAAGCCAGTAAACTGCAAACGTAAGCTTTACGGGTCCCCAGCCAGTCGCCGAGGAAACCGCCGACGCAGCAGCCGACGGCTGCACCAAAACCGCTAAAGAACAATACGTTAGCAACAGTATGTGGATCATAGGCCAGTTCAGTTTTCAGATAAGTAGGCAGCAGCGCCTGAATCGGCCAGGAGTAGAGGAAAGCGAAGAGCACCACCACCATCAGCATCACGCCGGTCGGCCAGCGTTTACCGCTACTTTGCACCATGAAACTGATGAAGATAATGGCGCATACCAGGCCCAGCAGCGCAACCAACCCGGCAATACGCGCCTCGCCGGCAAAGCAGTACCATAACGACGCGCCTGCCACAAAGGTCATGATGATGTTTAGCACCCGATGCTGGCCGCGATAGAGAATATCGACCATCGTACGTACCGGCGCTTTACCTTCGTGCTTCTCTTTCCAGTCTTCCGCTTCCGGAATGTTTTTACGCAGCCAGAGGGCAAAAACGATGGGGACAATACCGATGAAAAAGAGCGCACGCCAGCCCCAAACGGGCACCACCAGACTATAAACCTGCGCGGCGACGACGGCGCCAACCGAGAAGCCAGAGATCAGAAATCCACTCGCCTTGTTCCGCAAATGTTTCGGCCAACTTTCAATAACATAGGTGGCGCTGGAGCCATATTCTCCCGCCATGCCCATCCCAATAACCAGCCGGGCAATAAAGAGAGAGGTGTAACCAGGTGCAAAACCACAGGCCAGCGTACCCAACGAAAAAAGAACAATGCTGGTCACCATCGCCAGGCGGCGACCGTAGCGATCCCCCATTGCCCCGAGCATCAAGCCGCCAAACCAGCGAGAGATAAAAGCGGCGGAAATCAGGCTTGCCGCCTGCACCGTCGTTAAACCGAATTCCCCCTGAACCTCAGTGAGCACCAGGGCGATTAAGACAAAATCAAAACCATCAAGCAAATACCCTAACCAGGCGGCGGAAAATGCCCGCCACTGCGCCCGGTTAAGATGACGATACCACGGGATATTCTGGGTTGTTGTACTCATGGTGAGTCTCCCGCGATGGGCTGCGCCCACTCGCTTTGGTATGAATTGAATATCGTTGTTGCCGGATGACGCCCGCTTCAGATGTCTGATTGAATCTCTCATCGAAAGCGCAGTTTATGAGCGTCTCCGGCGAGAAATCAGCCGCGCTCCTGCATTAACTGCTGCGCCAGCGCTTTCAATTCGGCCTGGAATTTATCCTCTACCGGCGCAAACGGTTTACGGCAGAGTGGCACGGAGAGCACATCCATATAGTGCAGCACCGTTTTCAGTCCACGGAATACGCCCACTTTGACTAACAGATCGATGACCTTATTACACTCATGCTGCAGCTGCTGCGCCTTCGCGGTGTCGCCCTCTTTCAGCGCCTGCACGATCCCCAGATAGCGCCAGGCCATAATGTTATAGGTACTACCGATCCCGCCGTCAGCGCCCGCCAGCAAGCCGGAAGCGAAAATTTCGTCATAGCCGTTATAGAGCACCAGTTCCGGATGCGCGCGACGGATTTGCTCCATTTGATAGAGATCGCCAGACGTTTGTTTTAACGCGCCCACCCCCGGTAATGTCACCAGTTGGTTAATCTGCTCTAAGGTCAGTTTTACCCCACTCAGCGCCGGAATGTTGTAGACCACCATCGGTATCCCATCAGCAGAATCAATGATTGCGCGATAATGATCGCAGTGCTCTTCAAAGCTGAACGGGTAGTAGAACGGCGTTACCGCGGAAACCGCATCAAAACCATAGCGCTTAGCCGCCGCCGCCAGCTGCTGGCTTTCCGCCGTACTGACGCAACCAACATGCGCAATTAAGGTAATTTTCCCTTTCGCCTCTTCCGCTACGATTTCAAGGACTTCTTCGCGCTCGGACAGGCTCTGAACGAAGGCCTCCCCGGTCGATCCGCCGACGTAAACCCCATCAACGCCCTGCTCAATATTGAAACGCACTAACCGACGCAGGCTCGCCCGATCGATGTTCTGCTGTGCGTCGAATGGGGTCAGAAGCGCGGGCATCACGCCACGTAAATGGCTAACCATATATACCTCGTAATGATGTTTGACTGGATTAACTATGTACCTTTATACCTGTTATACCAGATCATTTTTAAAGCAGTACAATAGGGAAAGCTTATTGTGCGATCGAGTTCACTAAACCGATCGCGAGGCAGGGATCATTTAGCGGATTTTTTGGATTTACCTAAGGCACGCCAGGTGGCGGAAACACTTTTGAGGTGGGTTTGCAACGCACGATCGGCTTCGTCCGGATCGCGATCGCGTATGGCGTTAAATATGGCAATATGCTCTTGAAAACTGACGTTATTGTGATGATGAAGCTCTTGCTCCGACACTTTCGGCCGCGCGGCGATTAGCCAGTCAAGCAAAGCAACATGCGTCGCCATAAAGATAGGGTTGCCGGGGATCTCCGCCAGCACGCGGTGGAAATCGACGTCTGAGCGAATAAATTGCGCGTTATCATCCAGCGACTGGCCGTTAATCTCCAGCGCCTTGCTTAACAGGGAAATCTGCTCATCCGTGGCGTTCTCAGCCGCATAGCGCACCAGGCTTGATTCGAAAAAAAGGCGTAACTGCTCGAAATGCGCGATACCGCCAGGCGCGGAGAGAAAATCCTTCGCCAGCCCGGAAAGCTCGGAAATGATGGTGTCCGCCGACGGTCTCGAGACTCGCGCACGTTCGCCATTGTTGATTTGCACCAGGCCCTTACGCTTGAGCGCAGCCAGCGCTTCACGTACCGACGGGCGCCCGACGTTAAAAAACGCCATCAGCTCACGTTCCGAAGGAAGCTGTCCACCTTCGCCAAACTCGCCGCGACGAATCATCTGCTCCAACTCTTCTTCCACCATTTCAGACAACTTTTTGCGCGCCAGTGGGCGTCGGCGCAGGCTGTTGCCGATAGTTTCCTGGGTGTCATCTGACGAGTGATCGAACGCGCTCATAAGTATCGTTTAACCTGGAAAAAAGAGAAAAAGTTTCGCTTTTTCATCATATCACAAATCATACGCGGGTAATGAAGAGCGGTAAGCAGCCGCTTTCCGCAATAAAAAAATAACCGATTGGCCTTTGTTCCTGCAGAACAACATCACTTACCGGAACCCATCGCCCCTCCTGAAAAGCTCACCTGCGATTTGTCCTATAAACGTTTACCCGTTCCATTAAGTTTTTACTTATCATTGCAATTTGCAAATGATATTGGTAATTATTCTCATTAGCATTTGCATTGGTGATTTCTTTGGCAAGGTATACCGAGGCCGTAAGGGAACGAGCATCGCCTGAACAACGGCGCTTTGTCCCTTACCGACCCGCGAAGGCGACGCTATCAGGATGATGCGACACGGTGTCTTCAGGAATTACGGACATCGCCCAGCGCGTTGACCGGCCTCTCACCCGGCAAATGCGGCCTCACAAGCCGCCGTGGCAGTGCGGCGGCGCGTCAGGCCGTTCATCAGGACAATGACGCGCAAGCGTTAATGGAAGTCGGGACAGGGAATTCCCGATTCGTCAGCGTGCGCTACGGATTCACCGCCTGCGATAGGGTCGCCGGCGTTGCCGTGCGTCGCGCTGGCGAAACTAAAAAATGGCGCAGCGCCAGGCACAGCCGGGTTAACGATAGTTAACGTCGCGCTGGCCGGCATATTGACTGCGTCGACTTCCTGAATTAGTTCGTCAAGCGGAGAGGGATTTTCTCATGCGCATTCTGTTTGTTGGCCCACCACTCTATGGGCTGCTATACCCGGTGCTGTCTTTGGCGCAGGCATTTCGCGTTAACGGTCACGAAGTGCTGATCGCCAGTAGCGGTAAATTCGCCCAAAAGGCGGCCGAGGCAGGGCTGGTGGTGTTTGATGCCGCGCCCGGCTTCGATTCGGAGGCCGATTATCGCCGCCGCGAGGCGCAGCGGAAGGAAAGTAACATCGGCACCAAAATGGGCAACTTCTCGTTCTTCAGCGAAGAGATGGCCGACCAACTGGTGGAGTTTGCCGGACACTGGCGGCCCGACCTTATCGTCTATCCTCCCCTCGGCGTCGTCGGGCCGCTGATCGCCGCCAAATACGATATCCCGGTGGTCATGCAAACTGTCGGCTTCGGCCACACCCCCTGGCATATCAAAGGTGTGACGCGCTCGCTCACTGACGCCTACCGCCGCCACGGCGTCGAAGCTCCGCCGCAGGATATGGCGTGGATCGACGTGACGCCGCCGAGTATGAGCATCCTGCAAAACGATGGCGAACCGATCATTCCCATGCAATACGTGCCGTATAACGGCGGTGCGGTTTGGGAAGAATGGTGGGAACGCACGCCCGATCGCAAACGGCTACTGGTCAGCCTGGGCACCGTCAAACCGATGGTCGATGGCCTCGATCTGATCTCCTGGGTGATGGATTCCGCCAGTGAAGTCGATGCCGAGATCATTCTGCATCTCTCAGCCAATGCGCGCTCCGATCTACGCGCGTTGCCGTCAAACGTTCGCCTGGTTGACTGGATCCCGATGGGCGCCTTCCTCAACGGCGCCGATGGTTTTATCCATCACGGCGGCGCTGGCAACACCCTGACGGCGCTGCACGCGGGTATTCCACAGATCGTTTTCGGCCAGGGGGCCGATCGCCCAGTAAACGCCCGCGCGGTAGTCGATCGCGGCTGCGGGATCATCCCCGGCGACGGAGGTCTGTCGAGCAGCATGATCAATGCTTTCCTCGACGATTGCGCATTACGTACGGCCTCTGAAGAGGTGGCGGCGGAAATGGCGGCGCAGGCCTGCCCAACCGAGGTGGCGAAAGAACTGGCCGCCATGGCGCAAAAAGGGTAATGGCCGCCGTGGCGGATTTCATCTTTAAATTGACGGAGGAGGCTTAATGCCTGCGACTCACTCTCCCACACCCGCGCGGTCCTGGATAATCCGCCTTGCGCGCGTGTGCTGGGAACGTAAGAAACTTAGCGCCATCGTGGTGGTGGCGTCGGTGTCGACCATTCTGCTGGCCGCGCTGACGCCGCTACTGACGCGGCAGGCGGTAAATGATGCGCTGGCGGGAAATCCTACCCGCCTGCCGTGGCTGGCCTGCGGACTGCTACTGATCGCCTTTTTTGATTTCATCGGTAACTATGTACGACGCGGCTATGCTGGCGAGCTATCGCTGTGGGTGCAGCACACCCTGCGAGGACGAGCGTTCGACAGTATTCAAAAGCTCGATGGCGCAGGCCAGGATGCGCTGCGTACCGGACAGGTGATTTCACGGACCAATAGCGATCTGCAGCAAATGCATACCCTATTGCAGATGGCTCCGGTACCGCTGGCGGTATTTACCTACTACATCGCCGGTATTGCCGTGATGCTGTGGATGTCGCCGGCCATGACGCTAATCGTGGTCTGCGTGCTGGCGTGTCTTGCCATTACCGCGCTGCGCGCCCGTCGTCGGGTATTCGCTCAGACGGGGCTGGCTTCAGACCGGCTGGCGAATCTGACCGAGCACATGCGCGAAGTTCTGGCGCAGATCTCGGTGGTGAAATCCTGCGTGGCGGAACTGCGCGAAACGCGCTGGCTGGATCGTCAGTCGCGACAGATGGTGCGCGTGCGCATCGGCGCGGCCATTTCGCAGGCGATGCCTGGCGCTACCATGCTGGCGCTACCGGTACTCGGGCAAATCGTTCTACTGTGCTACGGCGGCTGGTCAGTGATGCACGGGCGAATTGACCTCGGGACCTTCGTGGCCTTTGCCAGTTTCCTCGCCATGTTGACCGGACCTACCCGTGTGCTGGCGTCGTTCCTGGTGATCGCCCAACGTACCCAGGCATCCGTAGAACGGGTATTCGCTCTGATCGACACCCGTTCGCAAATGGTTGACGGTAGCGAAGCGCTCAATGGTCGTGTTATTGGCCTGCAGTTAGAAAAAGTGAACTTCGGTTATGGCGGCGGCAGCCGTATCCTGAGCGATGTTTCCTTCTCCCTACAGGCGGGTGAAACGCTGGCGGTAGTCGGCGCGTCGGGCTCCGGTAAATCGACGCTGCTAATGCTGCTGGCGCGCTTTTACGATCCCAGCGCTGGCGATATTTGGCTAGACACCAGCACCGGTCGGCAGAACCTTCGCGATCTCAAGCTTGAGGCGTTACGCCGTCAGGTGGGGGTGGTATTTGAAGACGCCTTTCTGTTTGCCGGAACGGTCGCGGAAAATATCGCCTACGGCCACCCGCAGGCGACGATGGAAGATATTCGCCGCGCGGCGGCGGCGGCAGGCGCCAGCGAGTTTATCAATGCCTTACCGAAAGGCTTCGATACCCGCCTAACCGAGCGCGGTACTAACCTCTCCGGTGGACAGCGGCAACGCATCGCGCTGGCGCGGGCGCTGATTACCGCACCGGAACTGTTGATTCTCGATGACACCACATCGGCGGTAGATGCCGGTACCGAAGCGGAGATCAATGCCGCGCTGGGTCGTTACGCCGATGACCAGCACATGCTGCTGGTGATTGCCCGCCGCCGGGCAACGCTGCGGTTGGCCAGTCGAATTGTGGTGTTGGATAAAGGGCAAGTGGTGGACATCGGCAGCCAGGCTGAGCTTGAGTCTCGCTGCCCGGCGTTCCGCGCGCTGATGACCGGCGACGGGGATTTCCTCGAACCTGGCGCCGGCGGCTGCCGCGATCTTTGGCCAACAACGCCAGCGATGCAGAACGAGGAGCCGCAAGCGTTGCCGGAAGTTGACGGCAACGGTTTTGTCGCCCGCATGACCCGCGTGCCGGAACAGGCGGTTCAACAGGCGCTGGCCGGAGAGGGACGTAGATTGACCTCGCTGCTGCGGCCGGTGGCGTGGATGTTCATCATCGCCGCCCTGCTGATCGCGCTGGATTCTGCCGCTGGCGTCGGCGTGTTAATACTGCTGCAGCGCGGTATTGACTCGGGGGTTGCCGCAGGCGATATGGCGACTATCGGCGTCTGCGCCCTGCTCGCCCTGTGCCTGGTGGTCATAAGCTGGTGTTGTTATTCACTACAAACCATCTTCGCCGCCAGAGCGGCGGAGTCGGTTCAACATACGGTACGCTTGCGCAGCTTCGGCCATATGCTGCGTCTTGCCCTCCCCTGGCATGAAAAGCACGTTGATTCACGCCTGACCCGGATGACCGTCGATGTCGACTCCCTCGCCCGCTTTCTGCAAAACGGCCTTGCCGGCGCGGCCACCAGCCTGGTCACGATGTTCGCCATCGCCGCGGCCATGTTCTGGCTCGACCCCATTCTGGCGTTGACGGCCTTAAGCGCAGTGCCGGTAGTCGCGCTGGCGACCTGGGTTTATCGTCGCCTGAGCTCTCCAGCCTATGCCCAGGCGCGCCTTGAAATCGGCAAGGTGAATAGCACTCTGCAGGAGAAAGTCTCCGGCCTGCGCGTCGTGCAATCCCATGGTCAACAGGAGCAAGAGGCCGCCCGGCTGCGCGCATTATCGGATCGCTTCCGCGCCACCCGCGTACGCGCGCAGAAATATCTTGCGGTCTACTTCCCCTTCCTGACCTTCTGTACCGAGGCCTCCTATGCCGCCGTGCTTCTGGTTGGCGCATCGAGGGTGGCCGAAGGCGAAATGACCGCCGGGGTGCTGGCGGCATTCTTCCTGTTGCTGGGGCAGTTTTACGGCCCGGTACAGCAATTATCCGGGATTGTGGATTCCTTCCAGCAGGCGACGGCCAGCGGTAAACATATTGATGAACTGTTGGCGACCGAAGAGACGGAAAACGTCCCCCCTTCCTCCACCCAGCCGGCCACGGGGGCATTACAGCTTGATGAAGTTACGTACCGTTATCCCGGCAGCGCTGAGCCAGCGCTGGACAAGCTCACCCTGACCATCCCCGCGGGCAATGTCGTGGCGGTCGTTGGCCGCAGCGGCGCCGGGAAGTCGACATTGATTAAACTTATCGCCGGACTCTATTCGCCCACCAGCGGGACCATCGGCATTGGGGAACGACAGATGACGGCGACAACCCTTGCCGATTACCGCCGTCAGATCGGGCTGGTCGATCAAGATGTTGCGCTCTTTAGCGGCGATATTGCGGAGAATATACGTTATTCGCGGCCATCCAGCAGCAATGCCGAAGTTGAGATCGCTTCACGGCAGGCAGGCCTGTTTGAGCTGGTACGTCAGCTCCCGCAAGGTTTCCGCACGCCAGTCAATAACGGCGGCGCGGATTTATCCGCCGGACAACGTCAGTTGATTGCGCTGGCTCGCGCCCAGTTGGCGAATGCCCACGTCCTGCTGCTCGATGAAGCCACATCGCGCCTGGATCGCCGCGCGGAAGAGCGCCTCATGTCTTCGTTAACCGAAGTCGCCCGTGCCAGAAAACGCCTGGCGCTAATCGTGGCGCACCGCCTGACCACTGCCCAGCGCTGCGATCTGATCGCCGTTGTCGATAAAGGGCGGCTCGCAGAATACGGTACACACGAGCAATTACTTGCGGCGAACGGCCTCTACGCCCGCTTATGGCGCGATAGCGTCGGCCCGGCAGATGCACGCAACCAACACGACATAACGGGAGAAATCGTGGGATAGTGATGGTAAGCGTTAGACCTTAATCAACACGCCTAAAGCGGCTGTTCGCTGAACAGCCGCTTTAGCTATTTTTACTGGTAGCATGATTTTTCAAAGAGATAGAATGTTCAATATCAATCCACATCCGCCGGTTTCAGCGGCTATCGCCGGCCTGCGCCGCCAGTTGGCGACCGGCAACATTACCGATCTTTCTCATTTCTGGCAGCAGGCCGCATCGCTGCCGGTACCGCTAGTAACAACGGTGGACGGCGCAGCCGATGAACGTGAAGTCACTTTTTTGTGGCGCGCCCGCCATCCGCTCAGAGGCGTTTATCTGCGATTAAACCGGGTAACCGACAAAGAACAGGTGGCAAAAGGGCTGATGACCCAGATTCCCGCAACGGATATCTGGACCCTGACGCTGCGCCTGCCGGCCAACTATTGCGGCTCTTATTCACTGGTGGAGATCCCGCCAGGCACGCCGGAAGAGGTTGTTAATCAGCTTGGGAGCCGCTTTGCCGCTCTCGCCGGACAGGCCGATCCGCTCAATAAGACGCCGGGGATCGCTATTCGCGACGGCGTGCGGGAGTCGGTGCTGGCGCTTGATAACGCCCCCGCTCAATCCGAATGGCGCGGAGGCCGCCACGCCGGCACCTTGCTGACCTCAGAACGGATCGTTGCCGGGCAATCACGGCAGGTGCGTCTGTACCTGCCCGCGGTTGATAAGTCGCAGCCGTTGGGGCTGGTGGTGCTACCCGATGGCGAAACCTGGTTCGATCATCTTGGGGTGTGCGCAGCCATCGACGCCGCGATCGATAGCCGCCGCATTGTTCCCGTGGCGCTGCTGGGCATCGACAATATCGATGAGCGCGAGCGCACCACGATACTCGGCGGGCGCAGCGAACTGATACGGGACGTCGCGGAACATCTCCTGCCGACCATTCGCCGCGAACAGCCGCGACAAAAATGGGCGGATCGCTCACGCACCGTCCTGGCCGGGCAGAGCCTCGGCGGCGTCAGCGCGCTGATGGCCGCCCGCCATGCGCCGGAAACTTTCGGTCTGGTGCTCAGCCATTCGCCTTCTATGTGGTGGACGCCAGATGGCGGCAGTCGCCCCCATTTATTTAGCGCAACCGATACTTCATGGGTCAGCGAACATGTGTTGTCTGCGCCGCCGCGTACTGTCCGTATCCGCCTGTGTGTGGGCTCACTGGAAGGTTCGACGGTGCCTCACGTCCAGCAGCTTCATCAGCAGCTACAGGCGTCCGGCGTTGATAGTCATTGCGCCATTTACACCGGCGGGCACGACTACGCCTGGTGGCGCGGCGCCTTGCTTGATGGGCTCGGCTTACTGCAGGGTTGACTTGACCAGCAAGCGCTTTCAGGCAACTGTATGTGCTTTCTGAATAACGAAAATTTCACCTGCGGAAAAGGAATAATCATCAGATGTATGCCCGCGAGTCTCGCTCTACGCGCCCGCGCAAGGCGCTTTTTGCCGTTCTTTCTTGCCTCACCCTCAGCTATAGCGCTTCAGGCTTAGCAAAACCGGATATGCAGCCGTTGGGGCCCAATATCGCCGATAAGGGTTCAGCGTTTTACCACTTCAGCGTCAATCAGTTCGATTCCGCCGACGGCGCTCGCCACTATCGGGTATGGACGGCCATACCGAATAAAGCCGCGCCACCAACGGGCTATCCCGTGCTATATATGCTTGATGGTAATGCGGTAATGGATCGCCTGTCTGACGAACTACTCAAGCAGCTGACGGCGCAATCGCCGCCGGTGATCGTCGCGATCGGTTATCAGACCAACCTGCCATTCGATCTTAACGGCCGGGCCTACGACTATACGCCGGCAGTCAGAAAGAATAATGAAACATATGCTGGCCGCAAAAGCGGCGGCAGTGAAGACTTCCGTCAATTACTGGAAACGCGTATAGCCGCTAAGGCGGAGCAAGGGCTGAAAATCAACCCACAGCGCCGCGGCCTGTGGGGCCACTCATACGGCGGCCTGTTCGCGCTCGACTCCTGGCTTTCGTCCTCGTTCTTCCATTCATATTACAGCGCCAGTCCTTCGCTTGGCCGGGACAACTTTGCCCTGCTGAACCGAATCACGGCGGTCGAGCCTGCATCATATTGCGCCAAAAGCCTGGCCATTATGGAGGGTTCGGCGACGCCGGGTGATAACCGGGCAACGCACGCCGCTGAAGTGCTAACTAAAGTACATGCCACCCTCGCCACGCTGAAAGAGAAAGGGGTTAATGCCGCCTTTTGGGATTTCCCTGGCCTGGGGCACGGGCCGATGTTTAACGCCTCATTCCACAGCGCTCTGCTGGATATGAGTCGCGAAAAAGCGTCCAACCAGCATAGTTGTCCTTAACCCAGCGTTGATACTGCCCGCGCGGTTGCGGGCAGTATACTGATGACGATGCGATCAGAATGTCGCCGTCACTCCGGCATAATAGGCCCGACCGGGTTCGTTATAGGTATTCGCCCCTTCGGATGAACGATAGATCTGTTTATCGAAGATATTGCTGACCCCCACGTTCAGACGCAGATTTTTATTAATATCGTAATTAAAGTTGGTTCCCACCAGCGAATAAGCCCCCAGCTCTTTACCCGACAGGCCGCCGGTATCTTCGCTGCGCGACTCCGCATGGGTACGCGGTTTTTGTCTACCATACAGCGTCCAGTTGACGCTGGCGGAAAATGCCTGGGTAATCGTCCAGTCCAGGGAGTTGTTGATGGTGTATTTCGGAATAACCGAGAGCGGGTTGCCGGTATCTTTTTGTTCCGAGGTAATCATGTAAGTGGCGTTGGTATTCCATTTCAGACGATCCTTCACCAGCGGGAACGCCATACTGGCTTCAATGCCGTCCACTAACGCTTTACCGCCGTTCTGCCACTGGAGGATATAAGCGCCGGAAGCGGTTTGCCCGATAATATCATCGCCGGCCACAATCTTATTCTGATAATCGTTACGGAAATAAGTCACGCTGGCATGATAATCGTCGAGGGCAAACTCCAGGCCGATCTCTTTATTCACGCTGATTTCCGGATCGAGATCTTTATTACCAATCAGGTAGCAGCCGCCTGAAGTAATATCTTTAGGGCAACCGTTGCCTTTCGAATAGAGCAGATAGCCTTCGCTGGATTGATAGAGGTTTGGCGCTTTAAAGGTTCTGGCAATCCCGGCTTTAATTTTGAAGTAATCACCTAATTCCTGCGACAGGTTCAGGCTGGGGCTAAAGTTGCCGCCGGACTCATTAAGATAATCAAAACGCAGGCCGGGAATAATATTGGTTCCGGGCGTCGGTTCAATATTATCTTCAAAATAGATGGCGCTAATTTGTGAATGATTTTTACTGCTGCGATCCGCCGCTGAACCGGGAATACCGCCAATGTTATTATCATTTACCGATAAACCAGTGGAAGAGGGATCGTCAAGCTCATCGCGGTTCCACTCCGCGCCAACGGTCAGAGTCTGATCGACCCATAGATCCAGCGGAATATTGAGTTCGCCGCTGGTGCGCCAGGAGGTCAGGCGGTTAGTGGTGAATTTCTCATCCGCCGAAATACGCCCTTCGCCGCCGCCGGATAAACCTTCATCCATACGGGTGTTATTGGTTTTTTCGTAATAGACTCCAAAGCGGCTTTGCCCCCAATCCCAGACCCCATTATGGGTAATACCGTAATTCTGCCGATACAGGCGGTTAGTCTCTGCGCCAGATTTCGCCAGGCTTTCGGTCACCGCGCTGGAAGAGCTATTTTGCGTATCGCCGGCGTAGATATTACCCTGACGGCTATATCCGGCTTCAAAATCGAGAATTTGCTGCGGATTCACTTTCCAGGAGACGACGCCGTTAATATCTTTGTTGCGTACCCCTTCGTGGCCGGCGGCGTTTTTCGTCCCCGCGGAAGAGTTAATATCCCAGCTGTCGGCATCGGTTTTATTCAGGTTGCCGTACAAACGCATCGTCAACGCATCGCCGGCCAGCGGCCCGCTCAGGCTAAAGTTGGCGCGTCGGGTGGCCCCTTCATCTCTGCTTTCCGGTTGGTTGGTGTATAACGAGAGCGAGCCATGCCAGTCATTGGTTGGGCGTTTAGTAATGATATTCACCACCCCGCCCGCCGCGCCGGAGCCATAGCGCGCCGCCGCCGGGCCGCGAATGACTTCGATACGTTCAACCTGTTCCGGCGGTACCCAGTTAGTATCGCCGCGGGTATCACGCTCGCCGCGCCAGCTATAGCGTACGGAGTTACGCGAGGTCACCGGGACGCCATCAATGAGGATTAAGGTGTTTTCCGGCCCCATACCGCGAATATCGATTTGGCGGTTATTACCGCGGGTGCCTGACGCGCTGTTGCCGGTGAGGTTCACCCCCGGCATTTTGCGAATAATATCGGAGAGGTCGTTGACCGGAGGGTCCTTTTTAATATCTTCGCTGGTAATAATTGAAACGCCCGGCTGCTGCTTAAGTACTTGTTCTGCGGTGGCTTCAACGACCAGCGTTTCATCGCTATCATCGGAAGATTTGGCGGCGGATAGCGGGCTATTCAACCCTACCACTAGCGCGGTGAGCGGCCAGAGGATCTTGTTAATTCTCATACCTATTCCCTAATTCATGCCTAACTTAAAGTGGTTGTTCGTTAAGCTCACATCCTTGCCAGGTATTAATATTGTTATTATGTTTTTATTATGAGAATGATAATTAATATCATTTAAGTGAGATTAAGGCAATCCTTGACGCGCTAATAACCAGGCGACATGAGAGGGCGCTACAAAAGTAAAAGGCGCCACTAAGGCGCCTTTAGCAGTCACTGGCTATTTTCCTCTACCACGGATAATAAATATGTTCCGCCTGTTCGCGCGCCGGCGCTTCATCACCCTGTAACCGCGCCGCCAGGGTGAAAGCAAAATCAAATACCTTGCCCAACCCCCGGCCGCTGAGCAGATTGCCGTCTTCCACAACGTCGGCGTCCACGTACACGCCATCGCTCACCTGCTGCCAAAGATCGCCGGAACAGACATAGCGACGCCCCTTCAGCAGCCCATTGCCGCCCAGCACGCGGGCGGCGGCGGAGCAAATCGGGCAGATATATTTACCCGCTTCATCGTGGCGGCGAACGAAGGCAATGACCTCCGCGCTTTTCGCCAGATTAACACTGCCTTCCGGGCCTCCCGGCAACACCACGGCATCAAAGGTTTGATCGAAGCTGGCCTTCAGGGTGCTATCCGCTATCATCGGGATAGCGTGGTAGCTCACCACTTCGCGACTCTCGCCGCAGGCAATTGTCTGCACCGCAATATTCAGTCGGCGCAGGATATCGATAGTGACTATCGCTTCCCCCTCTTCAAATCCGGGGGCTAATAACACGGCTACGCTTTTCATCTCGCTCTCCATTCCTTGAGGGTTACCAGTACGGGTACCAAATCTGTCGCAGCCGCGCCAGCAGCTCAAGATAGAAATAGTCACCCCAGCTACAGCATTGATCGACGCCCTTGCCGCTGCCCATGTGATATACCGAGTGCTGCAGCAACCCTTCGGTAGGGTCATCGTCGTGGGCCAGGTAGTTGTCGGTCAGCGACAGCGCAATGCGCAGCGCCATCTCTTCGTAATACGCGCGGTTGGCGTCGAGCGTTGGCAACGCCTTGACCAGCTCCAGCAGGCCGCAGGCGGCAATCGCCGCCGCCGAACTGTCGCGCACGGCATCGGTGCCGAGCAACGCCAGATCCCAATGGCAGACATCATCTTCCGGCAGGCGGTTGAGGAAGTAATGCGCCAGGCTGCGCGACAGCTCAACCATCTGCTTATCGCCGGTGTGCTGATAGCTCAGCAGGAAACCGTAAATGCCCCACGCCTGGCCGCGCGACCAGCATGAGGTATCGCTGTAGCCCTGATGAGTGTTACCAAAGCGCGGCTCGCCGGTCTGCACATCCATATAGTAGGTGTGATAAGTCGAAGCGTCTTCACGCACGATATAATTCGCCGCCTGCCCGGCGTGGGCCGTTGCCGCCTGCGCGTAGCGCGGGTCGCCGGTCTGCTCGCTGGCCCAGTACAGCAGCGGCAGGTTCATATTGCAGTCGATGATCATTCGCCCCTGCTGCTCCGGATCGTTTAAGTCGCCCCACGCCTGGATAATTTTGGCCGTCGGGTTAAAACGCTCCATCAGGCGCTCGGCAGCCAGCAGCGCCGACTGGCGAGCGGCTTCATTGCCGGTGAGCCGCCAGGCGCTGATGCAGGAGAGCGAATAAAGGAAGCCGAGGTCGTGAGTCGCGGTGTCGATACGCTGCTCAATACGCCGGGCGAAAGACGGTAAATAGCGCTCGGCGGCTTCGCGGTAGTGCGCTTTGCCGGTCATCTCCCACGCCAGCCACAGCTGGCCCGGCCAAAAACTGGTGGTCCACTCTACGTTATCGGTACGCGGCCAGATGCCGTTTTCACAAGCTTCGCCGGGGAACTTATCGCCGAAGGCAACGATATTTTTGTCCAGCTTGCGCGTCACGCGGGCCAGCGCGTCTTCCAGCTTCTGGCTCAACGCCAGGCGGTCGACCTGATACAGTTCTATCGGCCGCAGCGCTTCGGTGATAACAGATTTGGTCATAACAACTCCTGAATTAATGTTTGGCCGGTTCAACCGAGGCGGTATCTAAAGCCGGAGTAAAGGGTCGTGAGGCATCGCGCTTCGACTGGCAGCGCGATAGCGTAAAAGCGGAAATCAGCGTAAACGTCAGGGCGCAGCAGCCCATCAGCAGATAGGTATGCTCAAAGCCGATTTTGTCGTACAGGTAACCCGCCGGCGGCGCGACCACAATCGATCCGACGTAAATCATTGCCTGGTAACCCAGCAGGTACATCGTGGCGTTAACCCGACGATGGAAGTGTTCGGCGATGTATTTGAAAACTGAAATCAGCAGCAGCGCGATCTCAACGCCGTAAAAAGGTTTGATAATGGAGATGACAATCGGGTCGTTGGTCAAGCCGGAGGCAATCAGCCGCGCCCCCACCACGCAGCCGCAGAACAGCAGGCCGCGCTTGGCGCCATAATGGTTCACCAGCCACGGGATAAACATCATCATCACAAACTCCATCCCCGACTGGACGGTACTCAGATAGCCGTACCAGGCGTTGCCCTGCTCTTTGGTGGCAAAGAACGAGACGAAATAGCGCGGGAACTGCTGCTCGGCGATGAACATCATCCACGCGACTCCGGCGACGTAGAGGCTGAACATCCAGAATTTGCGATTTTTCAGCAGCATCAACACATCGGCAAAGACGATCTTATTCGCGGAAATGACGTTGTTATTGCGCAGCTGTTCATCACCAATTTTGAGGCTAATCAGCACCAGCAGCATCAGTACCGAGGTGCCGCTGCTGAGCAAAAAGTTAGCCAGCGGCGTGAAGTTAAACAGCAGTCCGGAGACCGAAGCCGCCATCGCCCAGCCCAGCGAACCCCACATTCTGATACGGCCAAACTCCAGCCCGTACAGACGGCTAAAGCGGTCGGCATAAGATTCGGAAGCCGCCACCCCGGCGTACCAGCCAAGGCTCAAATACAGCGCGCCGATGATAATCCCCAGCGTCGCGTGGCTTTGCAGCAGCGGCTGGTACACCAGCGCGAAGAACGGCGCCATCAGCGCGGAAATGGCGCAGACAAAATAGAGCAGCCACTTGCTCATGCCGATTTTGTCCATGATGTAGCCGTACACCGGTTTCAGGACCACCGCGAAAACGCCATTAATGGCGAACACGCTGCCGATGGTAATGCTATCGAGACCTACCTTCTGGCTCAGCCACAGCGCGTACAGGCCAAAGCTGGATGACCAGGTGAAAAAGTAGAGAAAAATAAAGGTACTCATTTTGTACTGCGCGGCGCGTACGGACGATGATGTGCTCATAGCGATGCCTCCGGGGCCAGAACGAGCGTCGTTTCTTGTCGTGCCGTCACGAAGCGTACCGCGTCATCGCTAATGAAGGCCTGTGGGCAGTGTTGCGGTTCGAAGTCAGCGGCATTCCCCGCCCATACCGCGCTTACCAGGCAATGCGTCCCCGCATCAAGCTCGCCGCGCAGCACTGGCACCGCCGCGCGTTCGGCGAACAACAGATTGCTGTTCGGCGGCGTCAGTACCGTCTCGCCGCGGCGGGCGTGCGGATGTAAACAGAAAATCGCCGAGATATCGCGGGCGCTGCGTAAGCAGCAGGCGCCGTCACGCTCCTGCGCCTGCGGCAGCGGACGGTTCGCCAGGCTAAAGCCGCCTTCCGCGCAATCCAGCGCGCGGTGGGTAGTTATGCGATGGACGCGCAGCTGCCAGTCGCCCAGCGCCAGTAGCCAGCTATCAATCACCACGTCACGCCATGGCAGCCAGCGGCTGTAAATGGTGCCATCAGCGGTGACCACCTGCTGGCATTCGCGGCGGCCGCGCCAGTAATTATCCTTTTCGGCCAGCAGCAGCATCGAATCGGGGGCGGCATGGTTCAACCCGTAGCGCCCCCGCTCAATGGTGAAACCAAAGCGGGTGGAGTAGGCAAATTTGCAGTATTTCGCCTCGGTATTAACGAAGTTGTTCAGCTCCAGCTGGCCGGAAGTTAGCATCCACAGGTGATCGGCCTGATGTACCAGCACCTGATCCGCATGGGCTATTGTGTGCTGCGCGGGCAGCGGCGGCAGCGGCAACTCAGCCGCCTGCCAGAAGGCGTCGCCCTCGCCTAACGCCAGCACCAGCATGGTTTTCAGCCCCCAGTATGGTGAACCCGGCGCGTTGTAATCTTCCGCCATCGCCAGGTTCGGGTAGCTGTAGCCAACGCTCAGTACGCCGTCGCGGTCGAACATCGGCTGCTTCAGCCACCAGCGCAGGTGGCGCAACACGATGCCTTTCATCACGCCCGGCGAAAAGACTTCCAGCCCGGCGAAGGCCGCCGCGCTCCAGAACGCCGCTTCGGCAAAGCGATAGGTCAGACTACGGCCGAACGGTATCGCCGCGCCGTCATCGGCAAAGAAATGGATGAAGTCAGAGGAGAAACGCGCGGCCCGCTGACGCAGTTCCGCACAGCGCTGCGGATCGACATCAGCCATCAGCTTCGCGTAAATCAGGCCATAGAAATGGAAGCCCATCGAAATGTAATAGTCGCGCGGGCGGCCCGGACCATCCGAGTACCAGCCATCGCCGAGGTAGTAACGTTCCATGGCGGCGAAATGATCTTCCCGCGCCTGCGGATTGGTCGGCATACCGCAATAATGAAAGCCAACCTGCACCAGAATCGGAAAGAAGTGCCAGTTATTATCCGGGATATCCTGGGTCTCGCACTGCTTTAACCAGCGCCATAAGTTCTCTTTTTCCGCAGCAGTGAAGTGCGCCAGTACGGTTTCGCCCGCCAGCGCCAGCAATAATCCGTAAGCCGCCATCTCGACAATGCGTTGATCGTAAGGCGCGACTTCGCCCCAGTAATCGGCATGCTGCGGATTGGTGCCGTTTTTTATCGCCTGTAAATAGAAGGAGAAATGCTGCGGCTCGCTGCCGCCAGCCAACAGCGGCGTCACGCCCCACAGTAGCCGGGAAAAGGTTTCCATGCTCGCGACCTGCTGGCCGTAGTGAGCGGTGAAGTTCGCTAAATCAATGCGGCTGGCGTCGTTTTTAAAATAAGGCGCCACCGCGTTCAACATTTCATTGACCAGCCGTAGCACCTCTTCCCGGCTTGTCAGTGGGTTATCCAGATGAATGTTTTCAGGTTGCACAGGGTCCTCCCGTATAACACGAGGATAGAGGTAAGTTATTGTTATTAGGCTTTTATCAAGCCACGTGTGCGACGTCTGGATGAAGAGTAACCGCTTTTATTCCCGGCGCTGAGTGAGCGGACTCACAAAATTAAACCGCCATTTCATTTTTGCTGGATTTTGTCGGCCGCGCGGAGGATAAATTGCAAATGATGGCGTAAAAATTTAAATCTGTTGTCCTGGAGGAAAAATGGGCGAAGCGCAACTGCTGGAACGTATTACGCTCGATCGGCAGGCCATTTCGTTTAATCGCATGTATACCACCAGCGTGCTTTACTACCACTGGCATCAATGCGTTGAATTGCTTTATATATCCAGCGGCTACGGCATCGTGGTGGTGGATAACCAGCACTACACCGCCCGTCCGGGGCGATTATTTATCTTTCCGCCCTTCCGTTTGCACAAAGTGCAGGTCGATCATAGCGATAAAAATCCTTATCACCGCACCACCATGCACATTGAGCAGTCGGTCGTCGAGAGCGCGCTCAGCGCTTTCCCGCGCCATCAGGCCCAGTTCGCGGCGCTGGCCGCCAGCAATTTGCCGGCGCAAATTTACGACCTCAGCGAGCACGCGGCATTTATCGAAAGGATCCTTGAACAGTTTCAGCGTCTGGAGGATAACGAGCAGACCACCGCCTGCGAGGTGGCGTTTTTGATGATGCAACTAATGACGTTTCTACCCGAGCAGCCGCAACGCTACCCGCCGCGCCAGCAGACCGTCGCCTCGCGGATTATGAACTGGATCGAAGCCCACTATGCCAGCAAGTTTTCTCTCGATCAGCTGGCTTGCGACCTAGGACTTTCACGCAGCTATACCTCGCGGGTTTTTCGTCAGCAGACCGGCGGCAATATCCATGAATATTTGCTCACCCGGCGAATAAAACGCAGTTGCGATCTGCTACGTAATAGCGATGAGAGCATTGATGCCATCGCATTGGCGGTGGGATTTGGCGAGGTGACCTACTTCATTACCTGTTTTAAAAAGATGATGCGCCAGACGCCGCTGCAGTACCGTAAGGCCAGCCAGCGGCGCTCCGCTTTATAACTTAATCCATCGCCTGCTTGAGGCCAACCTGACGGCGACGCCAGGCGCTATCGCGGCTTGCCAGCCAATAGTACAGCGGCGAGGTCACCAGCAGGCCGACCAGCCAGGAGAGATCGGCGCCGTTAAACCACGCCGAGACCGGGCCAACGTATAGCGGGGTATTCATAAACGGGATCTGCACCAGGATGCCGATGGCGTAGGCCAGCAGCGCGTGCGGGTTGTAACGGCCATAGATGCCGCCATCCACCTGAAATATCGAGTTAATATCGTAGTTGCCCTTGTGAATGGCGTAGAAATCGATCAGGTTAATCGCGGTCCACGGCACCAGCACCACCAGCAGAGCCAGAACGAGATCGATAAAGTGGCTGATAAAGTCCGCCGAGGCGAAGATCGCCGCCACCACACAGCAAATAAGCACGATAACCGACAGCAGCGCCCGGCTGCGGCTGCCGGGGATCCAGCGCCACAGGAAGGTTTGCACCAGGGTTATCACCGACATCACCGCGCCATAAAGATTAAGCGCGTTATGGCTGATGACGCTCAGCAGGAAGAGTACCAGCATCAACGGGCCGATCGCGCCGGTCGCCAGCTTTACCGCATCCATGGTTTCCAGCCCCACCGGCGTCGCCAGCACCGCTACCGCGCCGAAAATAAACGACAGACTGGAACCGAGCGTCGAGCCAAGATAGGTGGTCCAGAACGTCGCGGCGACGGGCACATCCGCCGGCAGGTAGCGCGAATAATCAGAAACATACGGGGCGAAGGCGATCTGCCACAACGCCGCCAGCGACACGGTGGCCAGCCAGCCCGAGAAGGAAAAGCCGCCGCGGGTTAAGAAATCGGCGGTATGCAGATGCGTGAAGATGTAGCCAAAGCCGACCATAATGCCGATGCCCAGCACCCAGGTGCCGATTCGGTTGAGAATGTGAATACATCGGTAGCCGATAATGCCAATCACGCAGGATCCCACCGCGCCGATCACGATCCCCACCGGCAGTGGGACGGCAGGGGCGATGCCGTGCAGCGACTGCCCGGCCAGCACGATGTTCGAGGCAAAGAAACCGACGTACATCACCCCGGCGATCGCCACCACCAGCAGCGAACCAAAAGATCCAAACTGCGCGCGGCTCTGGATCATCTGCGGGATCCCCATCTGCGGCCCCTGTGCCGAGTGCAGCGCCATCAGCGCCCCGCCAACCAGATGGCCGACTAAAATCGCAACGATCCCCCACAGCAGATTCAGATGAAAGATCTGTACCCCCAGAGCGCCTGTGACGATCGGCAGCGGTGCGATATTGCCGCCAAACCACAGGGTAAAGAGATCGCGGGTTTTACCGTGGCGATCTTCTGGCGGAATATAGCCAATGGTGTGCTTCTCAATAAGCGGCGGCGATGATTCTTTGGTCGGCATAGCATTCTCCAAAGTCAGAAACCATTAATAATGGTTGTGATGTGCAGGTGTTTTTATGTTTTGGAGATAATGCGCATTATTTTGCGAAAGGGTAAATTACTTTGTTTATGGCTACAGGAAATAAAAAAACTAATTAGCCCGGCAGGACGCCGATAAATATCATAAAAATTTATCATAACCGTTCCGGTAAGATTAAATAATGATATTTTCAACGCAGCGGTAAGTTGTCAATTAGTAATACAGAATAAATAATCGCGAGGCGGTGAATTTATGGCGGATAATAAAATACGGGCCGTTATTCAGGCCCGTATTATGTGATAAGTTAAAACTCAAACGGCAAGCGTTTAACTAAATAACTTACCTTTCAGTAGATTAAGCCCTGCGGAGACCAGGTCGCCCTGGGCCGGCGCTTCGCCCTGCGGCGACAGGCCATCGACGATTTTTGGCAGGTATTCCGCAATCAGCGATGAGGCGGTTTGCGAATCAACGCCCAGTTTGGCGCCGAGATCCTGCAGGGCAGGCGAGCCGAACACCGAGGTAATCTGATCGCTGTTCACCGACATATTACTCTGCTGACTAAGCCACGACTCGACGATTTCACCTAAACCGCCGTTGCGGAATTTTTCCAGGATTCCCTGGATACCGCCCTGCTGTTCAATCCAGGTCATGATCGCCTGAAGTTGTTCAGCTTTGCCAGCCTGCCCGCCAAGCACGCCGCCGATTTGATCTAATAATCCCATTACAGTCTCCATCAAAACGTTGCTATTGATCCCTGATTCACGGCTTACTTCGCCGGGATAATCAGTACCTGCCCCGGATAGATCTTATCGGGATGCTTCAGCATCGGTTTATTGGCTTCAAAAATACGCTGATAGTCATTGGCGGAGCCATACATCGCTTTCGAGATGGCGCTGAGGGTATCACCGGATTTAACCGTATAGTAACGGCTTTCCGCTCCGCTCTGCGTCACAGTAACGCTATCGTTGACCTGGCCAATCCCGGTTACGTTACCTACCGCGACCAGAATTTTTTCCTTATCTTCCTGTGAACCGACGTCGCCCGTTACCGTCGCGGTACCATCGTCCGCTACGGCAATATTGACCTTTTCGGCACCAGGCAGGTTAAGACTATCAATATGTTTTTTCAGCTTGTCAGCCTGATCTTCCTTGCTGGAGCCGGAGACGGCATCCCAGATCTTCTCGCCCGCTTCTTTCACAAAACTTAATAATCCCATCTATCCATACCTCCATTACTGTTTCACGATGAATGCTTTCATCAGACACGATAATCATAGCTTATAAATACCGTTCACTTCCTTTAACAAATGTTCGACGAAGCGGGTAAGTTTCGGTAACGGGCGCAGATCCTGGCGCCACAGCAGGTGTATCGGCCTCGGTTCCGGGGTGTAATTTTGTAAAATACGCACCAGTCGGCCATTGGCTAAATCTTCCGCCAGCAGCACTTCCGGCTGCAATAACAGCCCGGCGCCGGCCACCGCCGCCATACGCAGCGCGTAGCCATCGTTGCAGCGCAGCACCGCATCGCGCTTCCAGCGTACCTCTTCCGCAGCACCCGGCAGCCGCCACTCGTTGCGCGCGGTCCACACCGTATGCGAAAGACACTGGTGCCCGGCTAAATCAGCGGGCGTCTGCGGCGTGCCATGGCGCGCCAGATAATCCGGCGCCGCGCAGATCGCCATGCGATAAGGGGCGAGATACTTCGCCACCAGGTCGGTACGCTGGATATCGCCGATGCGAATCGCCAGATCGATTCCCTCATCCACCAGGTCCACCATGCGGTTCGTCAAATCAAGCTCGACGCGTACCTCTGGCCAGGCCTGCAGAAAGGAGGCGGTCAGCGGCGCGATAATGCTGGCGCCGAAAGAAACCGGCGCGCTCACCCGTAGCGTACCGGCAGGGGCCAGCCGTAGCCGTTCAACTGAACGCTCGGCATTCGCCACCTGCTCCAGTACCCGTCTGGCCTCGTCAAAATAGACTCGCCCGGCATCGGTCAGGCTTTGCCGGCGGGTATTTCGCTCCAACAGGCGGGTGCCGAGCTGGCCTTCAAGTAAGGCGATATATTTGCCGACCATCACCGCCGACATCTCAAGACGCGCCGCCGCGCCGGTGAAGCTACCGCACTCCACCACCGCGACAAACGTCTCCATTCCACGCAGCTTGTCCATATTACAAACCTCTGGTTAGCAATCATCTAACTTTTAGCCAGTTTATCCGACAATCGATTAATTAAAGAATAGAGGCTCACTTCACTGAGGAGTTTGCGATGAAAATTATCGTTATTGGCGCCAGCGGTACCGTTGGCCGCGTGGTTGCGGAAGAACTGAGCCGCCAACATGAGGTTATCCGCGTTGGCCGCACCCACGGCGACGAGCAGGTTGATATCACCTCGCAGCACAGCGTGCAGGCGCTGTTCGAGAAAATTGGCCCGGTCGATGCCATCGTCTCAGCAGCCGGCAGCTTATACTTTGGCCCGCTAAGCACGATGACCGACCGCGATTTTGACCAGGGACTGCAGGATAAATTATTGGGGCAGATTCGCCTCGCCCTCACCGGCCAGCATTATCTTAACGATGGCGGTTCCATCACCCTTATCAGCGGCATCGTCGCCGATGAACCCATCGCTCAAGGGGTGAATGCCACCACCGTTAACGCCGGACTGGCCGGCTTCGTTCGCGCCGCCGCCTGTGAATTACCGCGCGGGATCCGCATTAACCTGATAAGCCCCACCGTGCTCAGTGAATCCGTCGAAGCCTATGACGGCTTTTTCCCCGGTTTCTCCAGCGTACCGGCCGCAGCGGTGGCGCAGGCCTACCGCCGCAGCGTCGAAGGGATCCAAAGCGGACGGGTTTATAAAGTCGGTTATTAATTATTTTCGGGCAGGATGTCGCATTCCTGCCCTTATATTGATTATCTGTTGGTTATTGTGAAGCGCCTCGCATAACGCCCTTATCCCCATTATCTGTATGACTTTAGGTTACTCAATACGACAATTCTAATGTCATGATGTATCAGCTAATTATTTTATTTCCCCATTATTTTATGGGGTCAAACATCTATCTCATAAGACCGCAATAAAAACAGGGAATTGTTATTTCTCTCTATGGTTCATCATTCTAATCCCCTCGCAATATGGCAGAGTTTTATCTGCCCGATAAAAAACCATCAGCGGGTTTGCCAGTAAAAAATTAAGCACGAAGCATAAAGCTCTAAAAAACGCGCAACGCACAAATGCGGCGTTTTTCCAGCGCCAGGTAAAGCAGTTTTTTTATATCCAGCACCGATATTTTTTGTCATTTCGCAAATGATACGGAGTTGTAAAAATGGTGAATGAAATGTTGTGATGAGTAGATTAGCTGTACTCCTCATTGAAATATCACTCTTACGCTGATGAAGACCAAAATAATGAGAGAGCACCATGACAAAACATCAATCTGTTAATGTCGAGAATCTTGAAAGTAATACCATCAGACCTATCCCCTTAAATATGCGCCACGGCAAACCAGGCGATCTTTTTACCATTTGGTTTGGCTCCAACATTATGCTGTTAACGGTCATCACCGGCGCGATGTCGGTGACGATTTTCCACCTTTCCTTTTTATGGTCAGTGATTGCGCTATTTATCGGCAGCCTGGTCGGCGGGCTCTTTATGGCGCTGCATTCGGCGCAGGGGCCAAAACTCGGGGTACCGCAAATGGTCCAGACCAAAGGGCAATTTGGCTCCTATGGTTCGGTACTGGTGGTCTCGATTGTCGTACTGATGTATATCGGCTTTACCGCCTCCAGTCTGGTGCTCGGCGGGCAGTCGATGCACGCGATTTATCAGCCGATGAACTCGGACATTGGGATTATCGTGGTTGGCGCGCTAAGCCTGTTCGCCACCATCTTTGGCTATAAGATCATCCACTCCTACGCGCGGATCATGTCGTGGATTTCCGGTATCGTACTGGCGGCAACCTTCGTGTGGATAGTCTTCATCCATGGCCTGCCGGGCGATTTTGCCGACCGCGGTGGCTTCAACATCGTCGGTTTTCTCGGCGCCGTGTCTATCGCCGCGCTCTGGCAACTGGCCTATGCGCCCTATGTCTCTGATTATTCCCGCTATATGCCCTACAGCACCAACGATAAAAGCGTCTTTTACGCCAGCTATTTTGGCTGCATTCTCGGCTCCTATTTGCCGATGGTGCTCGGGGTACTGGTGGCGATTTGTATCGGTAATGACGATATTATTCAAGGGATTATGGATCTGACCGGCAGCATGGGGGCGATAGTGATTATCGTGCTGGCGCTGGGGATCGCCGCCACCAATTCGATGATGCTGTACTGCGGCGTACTCTGTACCCTGACGCTCGGCCAGACCTTTATCGACGGCTGGTCGCCGATGGCGCGGGCACGCATTATCACCGCTATTTTGACCATGCTGCTGGAGATATTCCTCGCCATCTATGGCCAGGAAAATTTCCTGTTAATCTACACTAACTTTATTACCGTGCTGCTGTATGTGCTGGTGCCGTGGACGGCGATTAATCTGGTCGATTATTATTTAGTGGCCCATGGCGAATATCACGTTGAGTCTTTCTTTAAACGCGATGGCGGTATTTACGGCTACTTTAATGCAACGGCGATATCCTGCTATATCCTCGGTATTCTGGTCGAAGTACCGTTTATGTCGACCTCAATTTATACCGGGCCAATCGCCCTCACATTCGGCGGCGCGGATCTCTCCTGGATTATAGGTTTATTGGTGGTCTCACCGGTCTATTATTATTTCTCGAAAGCGAAGAGTGTTAAAAGCATGGCTTTTGCAAAAGAGAAGATTTAAGGACTACAAGAAAGCGCGCTGCCTTCGCGGCGCGCCGGCGTTTAAGCTGACATCCAGCGGCAGAGGTTTTTCAACATCTGCGCGCACTTTTCCAACTGCGCCTCGCTAACAAACTCATCCGCCTTATGCCCCTGCTCCATACTCCCCGGACCACAAACAAGCGTGGCCACGCCGGCCTCATCAAACAATCCGCCTTCGGTGCCAAAAGCGACCGTTGAAAAATCCTCGCATTCGGCCCACTGCGCCAGCCAGCCGGCGAACGCCGACTGCGGGTCGCTCAACAGGCCGGGATACTGGCTGAGCGGTTGAAAGGTAATAGCCGATCCCGCCGCCGTCGCGCGCATTTTTGGCAGCAGTTCGCCTTCGGCATACGCCTGCAGCGAGGCCAGGGTGTCATCGAGCGACACATCCGGTAAATGGCGAATTTCAAAATCGAACTGACAGTGCTGAGGTACAATATTCAACGCCGCGCCACCCTTAATCACCCCCACTTGCAGGGTGCTGAAAGGCGGATCAAAACGCGTATCCTGGCGAAGCGCCAGCTGCTCGCCCAGCTCGTCCAGGCGGCCAATCAGTTTTGCCGCCCAGGCAATCGCATTCACGCCATCAGGCGCGTAAGCGGAGTGGCAAGCGTGGCCGTGAACATCGCAGCGCATCGCCAGCTTCCCCTTGTGACCATAGACCGGGCGCATCTCCGTCGGCTCGCCGATGATGCACATCGCCGGTTTCTCTGCCGAAGCCTGCAGATGGGCGACCAGACTGCGTACGCCAAGACATCCCACCTCTTCATCGTAGGAAAAAGCCAGGTGCAGCGGCATGCGTAGCGGTTGGGCGAGAAAATCAGGAATGGCGGCCAGTACGCAGGCGAGGAAGCCTTTCATATCGGCGCTACCGCGGCCGTAGCAGCGGCCATCGCGTTGCGTGAGGGCAAAAGGGGGAACCGTCCATGGCTGGCCGTCAACCGGCACCACGTCGGTGTGGCCGGAGAGCATAACGCCGCCGGGCCCCGCAGGGCCCAGTCGTGCATAGAGATTAGCTTTTCGCCCTTCCGCATCATAAAAACGCTGCGTTTCGATTGCGAAGCCGTGGAGATAATCGGCAATATCGTCGATCATCGCCAGGTTCGATTCGCGGCTGGTGGTGTCAAACGCCAGCAGCCGCGCCAGAATATCCTGTAATCGACTATTCATCGCCGGGTACTCCGTAACTGGGAGCCTCCCGCGGGTCGAGCGCGCGCGTCACGTAAGCCTGCATTTGCGGTTCATAGGCCTGCCACAGCGCCGCCAGCTCGCCAATCGGGTCCGTTTCATTCCAGTCGACACGCAGATCCACCAGCGGCCAGGAGTAATCATCTACCACTTTCACCGCCGCCGAATGGACCGGCCCGGCCTCGCCGCCCTCTGCTACACCGGCCTGCAGCGCGGCAACCAGCCGCGTCGCCAGCTCGCCTTCGGTTTGCGAAAACGTTGCCGCCATCGCGGCAATAACAGCCTCAGATGCCAGCATATTACCGCCGGCGATACAGTTATCGCCCTGCACAACATGCCAGGTCCCCAGCGTTTTATCGCCGCTGAACCACGCGGTCTGGCCGCTGGCGTCGATGGCGATAATCTGCCGATAGCGGCTAAAGTCGTCTTCCGCCAGCGCCCGACGCATCGCTTTCTCCGCCGTCAGCCCCTGCTCCATCTGCGCCAGAGTGAGTTGCCCCAGCGCCGGTAAGGTAATGTTCTGACTCGATACCGCTCCTACCCCCGCCTGCAGCCACGGGCAGCGGGCGCCGACGGCAATGCTTGAAGAGCTGATCGCGATACCAAACTGCCCGCTTTCCGGGCAGCGTGCGGCAATCGAAAATGTCATTCTGCCTCCTTATTTCGCCGCGTCATCAGGGATGACGGCGATTACATCAATTTCCATTAACCACTGCGGCTGCGCCAGCGCGGAAATCACCAGCCCGGTGGAGATCGGGAACACGCCTTTTAGCCACTTACCTACCTCCTGATAGACCGGTTCGCGATAGCGCGGATCGATAATATAGGTGGTGGTTTTGACGATATGCGACAGGTCGCTCCCCGCCTCTTCCAGAAGCTGTTTGACGTTTTTCATCGCCTGTTCCGCCTGCGCTCTAGGGTCGCCAAGGCCCACCAGATTGCCGGCAAAATCCGTCCCTACCTGGCCGCGAACGTAGACGGTATTACCGGCGCGCACCGCCTGACATAAATCATTGTCCAGCGTCTGATTAGGGTAAGTCTCTTTGGTATTGAACATCCGAATACGAGTATGGGTCGGCATAATGGTTATCCTGTTCAGTAAGTCATGATTAACGCTGGCTGGCGTCTTTGTACTGGCTATATTTACGGCGGGTGGCGATATGGTCGGCGATATGCTTCGCGTCGTGCCAGACGCCCCAGATAAAGGTTGACCCCCGGCGCGATAACCACGGCAGGCCGAGGAAGTAGACACCCGGTTCGCTGGAGACGCCGCGCTGATGCTGAGGACGCCCCTGTTCGTTGAAAGCGTTAACGTTGAGCCAGCTGTAGTCCACCGCATAGCCGGTAGCCCAGATAATGGTGTTAATCCCCGCCTGCGCCAGATCGAGCGACAGGATCGGCGACGTCATGCAGTCCGGGTCCGCTAAGAATTGCCGTGCGGCGGGCTCTTCCGGTAAATCCAGGCCATTGGCGGCGATGTAAGCATCGGCGGAATCCAGCAGCGCCAGGTAGTTTTCATCGCCGAGGCGAATATTTTCGACGAGATTATTTTTAAAGGAGACGGTTCCCCCGGCGAAGGATTCGGTGAGACCAACCAGCGTGATACCGCGATGCGCCAGCTCGCGGAAATCAACCGTGTGGCCGCCGTGCGCGCCGCTAACCGCGATGGTAACGTGCTCTTTACCGGGTTCGCTGGCCGGGGCATCCCACAGGCCTAATACCCCCAGCCACCAGCAGAAGTCCCGGTTACGATAGGCGCGCGGCGGGCGGTCATGGGCGCCGACCGACAGATAAACCTTACGGCCCGCGCGCTGCAGTTCATCGGCGATTTGCACGCCGGACGAGCCCGCGCCCACCACCAGCACCGCGCCTTCCGGCAGTTGTTGCGGGTTGTAATATTTCGCCGAATGAATTTGATGGATGGCGCTGTCGCGCGGGGCGATCGGCGGAATAACCGGCTTCTGGAACGGCCCGGTCGCCGCGACAATATTCAGCGCTTCAATCACGCCGTCGGTGGTTTCAATGGTAAACCCCGGACGACCGTGGTTACGCACCGCACTTTTGACTTCCACGCCGGTACGCACCGGAAGATTAAACTCGCGCACATAATCGACAAAGTATTGCGCAACATCATCCTTGGCAATAAAGGCATCGGGGTCGCCGCCTTTAAACTCCATGCCCGGAAAACGGTCATGCCACGCCGGGCCGTTCGCCACCAGCGAATCCCAGCGGCCGGTACGCCAGGCTTCGGCAATGCGATTCTTTTCCACGACCAGATGCGAAATACCCTGTTTACTCAGGTGCTCGCTCATGGCGATACCGGCCTGCCCCCCGCCAACAACCAGCGTCTCAATTTGTATTTTTTCTACGGTCATATATGTGTCCTTCGGATGATGTTCTGCTCATCACCGAGGTTAATAAACCGTTATACACAGGTAAATTATTATAAATTTAGTACCTGAGAATAAAATAATGATGCAGCGGTCTCTACCTGCCTTCAGGCCATTTCCGCCACGCGAATACGCGGTATTTATTTTTCAGGCACGAGATTTTGAAAGGAAAAATAACTATGACTTCGAGGCTCATAAAAATATTGTCAGAGCTTCGTTTTTTTATAGGCAATAAAACGCAGAAAATATTACATGAATATATTTACCCGCGCTAATCGCGGGTAAATTTGCTCATTCAGGCGACTTTCACTTCTTGCTGCGGCGGGCTTAATACCGCGTTGCGGCAATACTCCATAAACAGTTTGGTGGGTTTAGTCGGTTCACTACTGCGCAGGTGCGCCATCACCAGCGCGGAATTCGCCATTTCATCCTGAATCTCCACACAGCGTACCTGCTGGCCGTCATAGGTCATGTCGTTCACCGGGCGCGTCACCAGCACCGAGAAGCCCAGCCCCTGGCCGACCATGCAGCGCACCATCTCAATCGACGGCGAACTGTAGGCCACCTGCGGGTTGTAGCCCTTATCTTTGAAAATGCTGATGAAGTAGTTTTTGCTTGGCACCACATCCAACAGGATCATTGGCAGATTGCTCAGCTCCGACAACCGCACGGAGTGCCGCTGGGCCAGTGGATGATCCGCCGGTAACAACGCATAGGGCTTCTGCGGCGCGTTGAGGCTCTCGGTATAAATCGAGGTATCCAGTTCGAGGTCGTAGAGAAAAGCCAGGTCAAAACGCCCGCGGTGCAGACCGTGAGCAATCTCGTGCTGCTCGCCGTCGTAAATTTTAATAGTGATTTCCGGATAAATTTTCTTAAACCCGGCCATCAACGACGGCATATACAGCGGCGCGGCGGTTTCGAAACAACCGATGGAAATAATCCCGGAGACCAGCTCATTGTCGGCCTTCGAGTTTTGTTCAAATTGATAAGAGAGCCGCAGCAGTTCTTTGGCTTTTTCATAAAAACGCTGCCCGCTCGGGGTCATTGATACCCCCTGGGCGTGGTGGCGAATAAAAAACTGCTGCTCAAACATATCTTCCAGCGTCTTCACGGCGATGGAAATTGACGGCTGCGCGATATGCAGCTGGCGTGAGGCTTCAGCAATACTTTCCGCCTCGACGACGGCAACAAAGTATTTGAGCTGTTTCAGGGTGAAATGGGGCATGTGATACCTTATTTTTTTATCATCAAGGAGGCAGGCTGATTAGCTTTAAACGATGAATACCCTGACCTGCAACCCTCTGCCGTGAAAAAGATCAACAATCCGACAGCGATCAGATTTTTACAGAAAATTAACAGATATCTGGCGAAAAAATTGCGAGCGCCGGAGGATAGTACTTCGGCCAGTATAAGCAGGATGAGAAAAAACAAGGCATATAACTACCTTATATTACAACGTATTAATCGTGCTGCCGCTCATGAAAACAGGCTGATGAACTCGATCGTTTCACCGTTATTCATTTCCCCTTAAGTAGTATTTATATTCTCAATACCTTAATTTGAGAATATTTAATATAGCCAAAAGCACGCAGGCTCCGGGGTTGTAGAAAACTGACCGCAAATAAAAACTCTTTGCATTACAGCCTATTGAAAAATTGCACCTCCCCGATTTTTGAACGCCATCACAACGCCCGACCTCCCGCCCTGGATCACAGAAAATAGCCAATCCTGGCTAACAACGATTTTTATAGAGGTTGCCTAGATTTTTAGTCCTTTCTCGCCGCATTGGCCTCCTGCATCATGAACTCAAAGAAACAAATAAATAACAATTACGCAACATGCGAAGGAGAGGGTTCATGTCTGATAGAAACTTTTGGCAGCGCAAGCTGCAGGAGCAGCGCTTTATCAGCCACGCCATTATCGATGGTCAACCGTACGTCGCGAAAAGCCGTAAAACCTGTCCCGCCATTAACCCAGCCAGCAATACGCTGCTGGCGGAAGTCACCTCGCTGCAGACAGAAGATATCGATATTGCCGTCGCCTCCGCGCGCCGCGCGTTTACTTCCGGCGTCTGGTCTGGGCTGGCGCCGCAGGAGCGTAAACGCGCGCTGCTGCGTCTCTCGGCGCTGATCCTTCAGCATCGCGAAGAGCTGGCGCTGCTGGAGAGCGTCAGCATGGGGAAACCGGTCAACGATGCGCTGAACATTGATGTCCCCGGCGCCGCGCACATCCTCAGCTGGTATGCCGAAAGCGTAGATAAACTCTACGATGAAGTGGCTCCCGCCAGGCCCGGCGCGCTGGCGACCATTACCCGCCAGCCCATCGGCGTGGTTGCCGCCATCGTGCCGTGGAATTTCCCGCTCGACCTCGCCTCCTGGAAGTTGGGTCCGGCGCTGGCCGCCGGCAATAGCGTAATCCTCAAGCCCTCGGAAAACTCGCCGTTTAGCGCCCTGCGTCTGGGCGAACTGGCGCTGGAGGCCGGTATTCCGCCAGGCGTGCTTAACGTGGTGACCGGACTGGGAACCGAAACCGGAAGCGCGCTGGGACTGCATCACGATATCGATGTCATCGCCTTCACCGGCTCAACCGCCGTCGGCAAAGCCTTTATGGCCTATTCGGCCCAGTCCAACCTGAAACAGGTATGGCTGGAGTGCGGCGGCAAGAGCGCCAATATCATCTTCGCCGACTGCCAGGATCTCGACCTGGCCGCTGAAAAAGCAGCTTTTGGTATCTGTTTTAATCAGGGCGAAGTCTGCTCGGCAAACTCCCGCCTGTTGGTTGAGCGCCCGATTTACGCGGCCTTCATTGCCAAACTACAGGAAAAAATGCAGGCCTGGGCTCCGGCGCATCCGCTCGAACCGCAAAGCCGCATGGGGGCTATGGTCAGCGCCGCCCATGCCGAAAAAGTGATGGCGGCTATCCGCCGCGCGCAAGACGAGGGAGCAACGCTGCTTACCGGCGGCCGTACGGTGGAAATAGACGGCGTCGCCAACTACGTTCAGCCGACGCTACTGACCGACGTGAACGAAGAGATGGCGCTGTGGAAAGAGGAAATTTTTGGCCCGGTGCTGGCGGTTTGCGCCTTCGATAGCGAGCAGGAGGCGGTCCATCTGGCGAATAACCATATCTATGCGCTGGCCGCCTCGCTGTGGACCGACAATCTGCACCGCGCCCATCGCGTCGCCGCGCAGCTGACCGCCGGAACGATCTCGGTAAATACCGTCGATGCGCTGGACGTCACCGTTCCCTTTGGCGGCAACAAACAGTCGGGCTTTGGCCGCGATCTGTCGCTGCACGCCTTTGATAAATTCACCAGCCTCAAAACCACCTGGTTTCAGTTTCAGCAGACAGGAGAGACGAAATGACTAATCCAAGCAATCAGAACCGTTCGACGTCCGATTACCAACATTCAGATGCGGCTCACCATATTCATGCCTTCCTGGATCAAAAAGCGCTGAACGCCGAAGGGGCGCGCGTCATGGTACGCGGCGAAGGACTTTACCTGTGGGACAACGACGGGAATAAATACCTCGATGGAATGTCCGGCCTGTGGTGTACCCAGTTGGGCTACAGCCGCCAGGATCTGGCGGACGCCGCCGCGGCGCAGTTTGCCAAACTGCCCTATTACAATATGTTCTTCCACACGACCCACCCGGCGGTGATTGAGCTTTCCGAGCTACTGTTCAGCCTACTGCCGCCGCACTACAGCCACGCTATCTACACCAACTCCGGTTCGGAATCGAATGAAGTGCTGATTCGCACCGTTCGCCGTTACTGGCAGATCCTCGGTAAGCCGGAGAAAAAGGTGATGATTGGCCGCTGGAACGGCTATCACGGCTCCACGCTGGCGGCAAGCGGGCTCGGCGGCATGAAGTTCATGCATGAAATGGGCGGGGTGATCCCGGACGTGGCCCATATCGATGAACCCTACTGGTTTATGCACGGCGGCGACCTGACGCCGCAGGAGTTCGGCCTGCGCTGCGCCCGTCAGTTGGAAGAGAAGATCCTGGAACTGGGCGCGGAAAACGTCGCCGGTTTTATCGCCGAGCCGTTCCAGGGCGCGGGCGGTATGATCTTCCCGCCGGAAAGCTACTGGCCGGAGATCCAACGTATCTGCCGGCAATATGACGTGCTGCTGTGCGCCGATGAGGTGATTGGCGGCTTTGGCCGTACCGGTGAATGGTTTGCGCATCAGTACTTTGGCTTTGAACCGGATACGCTGTCGATTGCCAAGGGGCTAACCTCCGGTTACGTACCGATGGGCGGCCTGGTGCTGAGCAAGCGCATGGCCGACGTGCTGGTGGAAAAAGGCGGCGTTTTCCCACACGGCCTGACCTATTCCGGCCACCCGGTGGCGGCCGCGGTGGCGATTGCCAACCTGAAAGCCTTACGCGATGAAAACCACGTCACCCGAGTTCGCACCGATAGCGGCCCCTATCTGCAAAAAACGCTGCGCGAGGTGTTCGAAAACCATCCGCTTATTGGCGAGGTGCAGGGAGCCGGGCTGGTGGCCGCCCTGCAGTTTGCTGAAGATAAAGCCACTCGCAAACGCTTTGCCAACGAGAACGAACTGGCCTGGCGCTGCCGCACCATCGGTTTTGAGGAAGGCGTGATTATCCGCTCGACGCTGGGGCGCATGATCATGGCGCCGGCGCTGATAGCTGGACATAGCGAACTCGATGAACTGGTTGAAAAAACCAAACGCGCCGTGGACCGCACCGCGAAAGAGATTGGCCTGCTATAAATATTATTACGTACCCTCTTTCATAAATAACCCGCTATGTGCGGGTTATTTATTAAGTTTCGAATAATTAACTAGTGCCGGCGGTGAAATGCAAAATTAAATATATCGACGATATTAGCGATGAATATCGTCGTGTACAGTAATGAGTTGGATTTTATTATTAACTTGTGAATTTTTTATGCTTATTAAATATCTCCCGGTATGCGCGCTGTGTATCGGCCTGCTGCCAGGCGCGCTCTTTGCCCAGACGGGGGAAGTTAAAACCAACGCCGAGAAATCGGCGGATGACCCGACTAAAGTGACCACCAAATTTGGCGTGACGTGGTCAGATAACTACGATCTGAACGACAGCAATCTCGCATTTTCCGGCTCGCTGGCCTTTGACGAAGCGCGGAAACTCAATGTGCGTATTAATAGCGACGCCACGGAATGGCGCGTCGGCGGTTCATGGCTATTTCCCATTGGTATTTTTAACTTTAACTTTGGGAAAAATGTTTATCCCGATGACTCCTCACAAACCAACTATTCTATCGGTACGTTCCTGCCGCTCAGTTATTTTGGCTTTGAACCAGCAGGTTTCCAAATATTCCCGATGGCCGGTTATACCTATAATACCGGCGACCATATGACCTGTAATAAGGATCAACATAGCGCCTGTTCGCAGTCGGGTTTTAACGGCATGCCGTCGCCGGAGAACGGTTTTGAATCGACGAATATCTCCGGCAGCAGCGGTTATCTCGGCGCCTTTGTTCTGAAACCTTTGAGCGCCGATCTACGCCTGTTAGGTTTCGCCGGTGGATCGTATGGCTCAAAAAACGACGATGGCGATAACTATAAAGGTTATTTCGCCGGGGTCGGCGTGGGATATAACCTGACCGAGCATAACGCGGTGAAATTTATGACCTACGTTCAGGATAACAACACCTATCTCGATGAAGCCGAAAAGCGCTTCCTGTTCTCCTGGCAGTATCAGCTTTAAGACGGTGAGCGGGGTCATCTGGCCTCCGCTTCTGCATACGCTCCCACTCTGGTTACGATTGCGCGAAGACAGACTTTCTGGTGATGTGTAAAGTAGCAAAAAAATGTTGATCTGATACGAACAAGCTTTTATTTTGCCTGCTAGTTTTCAAACTGAGATGAAACTGATGCCTACTATTATCGCCAGTAGTATGAAAGAAGCTAAAGAACTCGTTAACGCCAGAAAATACCGGGAAATCGTCCTGAATTTCGATGTTGACGCTGATGATTTTTTTACCCTTGCAACGGCTCAGCGTGACACTAAAATCACCATTGCAAACAAAAATAGCCACTCACCGGTTACATTAGAAAAATAATAAAACCCCTGTGGAAATTTTTATGTTGTTGTTTATTGGCACTATTGCTGTCGCTTTTCTCTCTTCCCTGATGCTTATCTGGCTTGACGATCGCATCGCCGAGTAGGAGTAACCCCTCCCCCGATTAAAAGCTCTCCGCACCGGTCATCGGTGCGGAGACAAAAGATTACAGCGATTTCGCCAGACGTTCGACGGCGGTCAGCAGACCGGCTTCAGAAACGGTCGAATAGGAAAGACGCAGGGTGCGGGTATCCGGATTATCGTTGTAGAACGCTTCACCAGGTACGTAAACCACGCCGTTTTCCAGCGTCTTTTTCAGCCACGCCATGGTATCGAACGGATAGCGGAAACGGGCCCACAGGAACATTCCCCCTTCCGGGCGGCTAAACTCAAGATGCTCGCCAAGACGGCTTTCCAGCGCATCAGCCAGCGCCACGCACTTCTTACGGTAGTCTTCGCGGATCAGGGCGATCTGATCGTTCAGGCGATTCATTCCCAGATACTCAGCGGTGATAACCTGAGAGAGCATATTGGTATGCAGATCCGCCGCCTGCTTCACGATCACCGCCTGGTGCGCCAGCCATTCCGGCATCACGATCCAGCCAATACGCATTCCCGGCGCGAGGATCTTGGAGAACGTGGAGGTGTACACCACCCGATCTTCACAGCCTTGTTCGATCGCATGTTGATACAGCGGACGACGCACTTTATCGGTGAAGCTGATTTCGCCGTAGGGATCGTCTTCGATGATCACAAAATCATGTTGCTTCGCTAAGGCTACCAGCCGCTGGCGACGATCGTCGCTGAGGGTTTTACCGCCAGGGTTACCAAACGTCGGCACCAGATAGACCGCTTTAACCTTAGTGGTCTCCAGCAGATCGGCCAGTTGTTCAACCAGCATGCCGTTATCGTCGGTATCGACGCTCAGGATGTTCGCCTGCGCCAGCTGGAATACCTGCAGCGCGGCAAGGTAGGTCGGGCGTTCAACGACGACCGCATCGCCCGGATCGAGCAGCGTGCGGGCGACAATATCCAGCGATTGCTGCGAGCCGGAGGTGATGTACACCTGGCTTGCCGAGCAGGCCACGCCGCGCGACTGGCAGATTTCGCTCACCGCCTGACGCAGCGGCGGATAACCTTCGGTAAGGCCGTACTGGAACGCATCATTAAAACGTTCGCTCATCACCTTTTGCACCGCGAGGTTGAGACCTTCGGTATCAAACAGTTCCGGAGCCGGAATACCACCGCCAAGCGAAATAACGCCGGGCAGTTTACTGTGTTTGAGAAGTTCGCGGACGGCGGAGGGCTTAAGTTCACCCGCGCGGGCGGCGAGGCGCCGATCGTGCATATGCTTTTCCTTTTCTGTCTTGTTGTTGTGTTAGTTGTACGTTGAAGCTTTGCAGGTGCCGGGCTGCGATGCTAGCCGCTGCCCGGTTTGCGGCCGCTACTCGTCGTCTTTTAGCACGACTAACGGCTCAATATCGCTCTCTTTCTTCACCACCAGCGAATCATCGCCGCGCAGGCAGGTTCCGCCATAGTTACCGCCCACCGTAAAAGTGCACACCTGGATGTACTTGCCGTCAACCTTCGGCAGACACCACAACTGCTGGTAAATATTTTTGCGATCGACAAATTGCCCGCTGGTCTGATCCAATACCTCATCGTGCGGGCTTATCAGATCGATGTTATTACCGCAGCGCCCGGAGATCGGTTTGACCGCATAACCGGTTTTCGCCAGCTCGTCATTGACCACAAAATCGGTATCCAGCAGATAGCGATGATGCGGGAACAGCGACCACAGCACCGGCAGAATCGCCTTGTTGCCGGGGATAACCGTCCACAGCGGTTCGAATACCAATACTTCAGGGCGCAGCAGGACGTCAATCAGGCGCACCTCATTTTGCGGATGACCGGTACGAATCGGCACCGCCGCATACTCATCGGCGCTGACTTCCCGCACCTGCTCGATGGCGGTTTCCCACGCCCAGGTCTTCCACACGCAGTTAACCAGGCGGCCATCGCCATCGATAAGCTGTCCGGCGGCATCCCAGCGCAGCTCATCAAGGCCAAAGAGAATTTTGCTCTCAAAGCCCGCCTCGGTTAGCGAACGCTGAATAAACTGGGCATGGTAGTTCTCTTCAAGATCCTTATCCTGCATGATGTGCACGAACGGCCGCGCGCGGCTGTGCTTCCACGCCCCCGCCAGCTCCTCAAGCAGATTTTCCGCCGGATTATGGCCGGTACCGCGATAGCCCTGTTTCAGCCACTGTTCGAGGATCAATCCGCCTTCCGTATGGCAAGAGGCAGAGTCGGCGTTGTATTCGTACACCTTCAGCCCGCGCTCATCCATGCAGAAATCCATGCGCCCGGTAATCATATGATGACGGCGGCGTTGCCACGAGAGGCGCAGACGAGGCCAGAGAATTTTCGGAATATCGAACAGCGCCAGCAGGTTGTCATCCTTCATCACCTTATCAGTGGCGTGCAGATACATCAGGTGCAGTTCGTTGGTCGCTTTAATCAGCTCCTGTTCGGCGCTCTCGCTGATGGTGAAGTACTGGTAAGGATCCTGATTGATGAAATGACCGTTGGCTTCAACATAGGCCTTTTGCAGCGTGTCTTTCTCGTTGAGCCAGTTACCGCGGAACTGGCCTTTATTCGGCAGCCGCGCGCCGCTGATTTTCATCTCCTCGCCGGGCAGCACCGGCTGCGGCAGGCTGTGCTCGGTATCGGCGGTCTGGATCATCCAGCCTAAAATTTTGGTATCGGCAAAGGTATCTTTGATGGTGTAGACGCCCTCTTTCACTTCCAGCGTCAGCTCGCGGGTCCACTGCTGGCCCTGCGGCAGCGGCGCGTGGATGACGTTCTGCTCGGCGATACGGACCTTATTCCCCACCAGTTGCGTAATCACCGCCACGTGGCCGGTATGTTTAAACTCGCCGCCCTTCTGCCAGATTAGCAGCGAACCGGCGATCGGCGGACGACGCGAGCCGTTGGCGAAGGCCTGCAGGGGAAGAATGTTGTCATTCACCACTTCGCGCAGAAAGCGCAGCGAGAAGATTTCATAAGCCATACCGACATCGGTAAAAACAAAACCGTAGGTGAGGAATAAAAAGCGTCGCGCGAACTCTACGCACTGCCATTTATGCCCCATATACTCGTTGCCGATATAGCTGCGGAAAGCGGCGTCATCCGGATAATCTTGTGGATTTAAGCTACTGTAATTCGAAGAATAAATTGCCACGCCGCCCGGCGCGTAGCCTAAAAGCGTGCCGAAAGGGGCGTCAATACTGGTCGATCCTTTACTCATTTAGCCTGACCTCAAATTAATGCAGCCCGGGCAGTTGGCGGAACAAAACTCCCTCTTCTTATCCTGCCGCAGGCACTTACCAGACAGAGGTGAAATGATGATACCACTCATTCGATTCGCTAAACGTGCCCTTATAGAAAATAACCCGGCGTCCATTGGCAGAAGTGATATTGTTAGCCAACACATAACAAAAAAACATCACTACATCAGGAGTCGACAATGAGCTCACCTTCGCATCTCAATGCCCAGCCGCTGGTCTGGGGACACGGACCGCGGACTTTTGAAGTATTCCTCGAACCAACCTGTCCGTTTTCCGTTCGCGCCTTCAACAAGCTTGATGAATTGCTGGATGAAGTGGGCGCCGAGAACGTCACGATTAAGATTCGCCTGCAGTCCCAGCCGTGGCATCTGTTTTCCGGGGTGATAGTGCGCTGCGTGCTGGCCGCCTCCACCCTGCCGCACGGCAGAGAGCAGGCGCACAAAGTCCTGCAGGCGGTCGCCGATCATCGTGAAGAGTTTGAATTCACCGACCACTGCAGCGGGCCGAATATGAATACCACCCCGCAGCAAATTATCGAACGCCTTGAGCGCTACAGCCACGTGTCGCTGGCGGCGGCGTTTGCCCGTCCGGAGCTGCAAAACGAGATCAAATGGCACAGTAAATACGCCCGCCAGAACGGCATTCATGTGTCGCCGACGTTTATGGTCAATGGCCTGGTGCAGCCCGATCTCGGCAGCGGCGATGACGTCAGCGTGTGGGCCGCGCGGATTATGGCCTGAGATTAGCTGCTAGACTTTTTGTACACCTTACCAAAGAGGCAGGTCAGTATGTCCGACAATCACTACCAACCACCGAAAGTATGGGAATGGAAACAGAATAACGGCGGCGCGTTCGCCAATATCAACCGTCCGGTTTCCGGCGCGACGCATGAGAAAGTGCTGCCCGTTGGCAATCACCCGCTCCAGCTCTATTCGCTGGGCACGCCGAACGGGCAGAAAGTGACGATCATGCTGGAAGAGCTGCTGGCGCTGGGCGTCGCAGGCGCTGAGTATGACGCCTGGCTGATTCGTATCGGCGAAGGCGATCAGTTTTCCAGCGGCTTTGTGGAAGTTAACCCGAACTCGAAGATCCCGGCGCTGAGCGACCACTCCACTACTCCGCCGACCCGGGTATTTGAATCCGGCAGCATCCTGCTCTATCTGGCGGACAAATTTGGTTTCTTCCTGCCGAAAGACCCGGCCGGACGCACCGAAACGCTAAACTGGTTGTTCTGGCTACAGGGCGCAGCGCCGTTCCTCGGCGGCGGCTTTGGCCACTTCTATAACTATGCGCCGGTAAAAATCGAGTACGCCATCGACCGCTTTACCATGGAAGCGAAACGTCAGCTCGACGTGCTGGATAAGCAGCTGGCGCGCGGCCGCTTTGTGGCGGGGGAAGAGTACACTATCGCCGATATGGCGATCTGGCCGTGGTACGGCAACGTGGTGCTGGGCAACGTCTATAACGCCGCGGAATTCCTCGATGCCGGCAGCTACGTTAACGTGCTGCGCTGGGCGCAGGACGTGGGCAATCGCCCGGCGGTGAAGCGCGGACGGATGGTTAACCGCACCAATGGCCCGCTCGACGAGCAGTTGCACGAGCGCCATGACGCCCGCGATTTCGACACGCAGACCGAAGACAAACGTCAGGCGTAATGCCTTTACCCGGCGGCGCAAAGCTGCCGGGTAAGTTGTCACATCAGTGCTTTACCTTGGTCAGGCGATCGAGATAGCCCATCACAAAGGCTGAAAGCACAAAGGTGAGATGGATAATGACGTACCACATCAGCTTATTATCCGGCACGTTCTTCGCATCCATAAACACCCGCAGCAGGTGAATGGAAGAGATAGCCACAATCGACGCCGCCACCTTGTTTTTCAGCGATGTCGCATCCATTTTGCCAAGCCAGTTGAGCTTCTCTTTGCCTTCGTTAATATCCAGCGTCGAAACGAAGTTTTCATAACCTGAAAACATCACCATCACCAGCAGCCCGCCCACCAGCGTCATATCGACCAGCGAAAGCAGCGTCAGAATCAGATCCGACTCGCTGACGCTGAAGATATGCGGCAGGATGTGGAATATCTCCTGAAAAAATTTTATCGATAGCGCGATAAGGCCCAGCGAGAGGCCGAAATAAACCGGCGCCAGCAGCCAGCGCGAAGCATAAATAGCGTTTTCCAGAAAGCGTTCCATAAGGTCCTGTCAGTTTGTAAAAATGGCCGCCATTATATCGCAGCTGGCTCATATCAAAACGATGCGCAGGCGCCGGGGAAATAAAAAAGGCCAACGCAGGGTTGGCCTTCCGGGGGATATCCTGGGGGAAATTACTTCGCTTTGACGGTCTCTTCGCCCACCAGACCAATCTTCAGATATCCGGCCTGATGCAGCGTATCCATCACTTTCATCATCGTCTCGTAGTCGACGGTTTTGTCAGCGCGGAAGAAGACGGTGGTGTCTTTCTTGCCCTGAGTCAGCGCATCCAGCGAGGCAATCACGCTCTCTTCAGTCACCGGATCGTTGCCGAGGAACATCGATTTGTCCGCTTTCACCGACAGATAAATCGGTTTTTCCGGACGCGGCTGCGGCTGGCTGGATGAAGCAGGCAGATTGACTTTGACGTCCACGGTAGCCAGCGGCGCCGCCACCATGAAGATAATCAACAGCACCAACATGACGTCGATAAATGGCGTCACGTTAATGTCGTGCATTTCGCCGTTATCATCGAGGTTTTCGTTAAAATGCATCGCCATAGCGGATCAACCTACCCGTAATTTCTGCGCCGGACGCAGCGGCTGAGAACCACTGGCGTTCAGGTCGAGATCGCGACTTTGCAGCAGCATAATCTGCGCGGCCACGTCGCCAAGAGACGCTTTGTAACTGGCAATCATGCGGGCGAAGACGTTATAGATAACCACCGCCGGAATCGCGGCAAACAGGCCAATCGCCGTTGCCAGCAGCGCTTCTGCGATACCCGGCGCGACAACCGCGAGGTTAGTGGTCTGCGTTTGCGCGATACCGATAAAGCTGTTCATGATGCCCCAGACGGTACCGAACAGACCGACGAACGGGGAAATAGCGCCGATAGTCGCCAGATAACCGTTACCGCGGCCCATATAGCGGCCAACCTGCGCCACACGACGCTCAAGGCGGAAACCGGTACGTTCTTTAATACCTTCGTTATCATCCACGCCTGCCGACAGTTCCAGCTCATTATTGGCTTCGTTAATCAACTGAGTGGTCAGGCTTTTAGCATGGAATCCATTCGCGATAGTGTTAGCCTGATCGAGAGAACGCGCTTCGCTGAGCTGCTGCTGCTCACGCTTGAGGCGACGCTTGCTGGACAACATTTCGGCGCCCTTGCCGAAGAAGATAGCCCAGGTGACTACCGAAGCCAGAATCAAGCCAATCATCACAACCTTAACGACAATATCGGCGTGATGATACATACCCCAAACGGAGAGATCCGCCTGCATCAAATTATTACCCACACTGTTTCTCCAGGACATCAATCACAAAAACTGAGCATAATAATATCAAAACGGCATCGAATTGATAGTGGTTCTCATTAGTATTTACACTGTGCAGCAAATCACGTTTCTTTTCTTTGCGCTTACGCAGTAAAAAAGCGGCTGACGCCGGTTTCGGGAAAATTTTTGCCTGTATCGTTTACGACCCGGTACACAAACCGGGATTCATGGTAGTTTAGACGTCCAGACGTATAAAAACAGGTTTGCAGAACATGGCTGATAAACATCTTGATACCGCGCTGGTCAACGCCGGGCGCCGCAAAAAATATACTCAGGGTTCGGTGAATAGCGTCATCCAGCGCGCCTCATCGCTGGTGTTCGATACCGTCGAGGCTAAAAAACACGCCACCCGTAACCGCGCCAAAGGCGAGCTGTTTTATGGCCGCCGCGGCACGCTGACCCACTTTTCGCTGCAGGAAGCCATGTGCGAACTGGAAGGCGGCGCCGGCTGCGCCCTCTTCCCCTGCGGCGCGGCCGCGGTCGCCAACACGATTCTGGCCTTCGTCGAACAGGGCGACCACGTGTTAATGACCAACACCGCCTATGAACCCAGCCAGGACTTCTGCACTAAGATCCTCGCAAAGCTCGGGGTGACCACCGGCTGGTTCGATCCGCTCATCGGCGCGGATATCGCCAATCTGATTCAACCCAATACCAAAGTGGTGTTCCTCGAATCCCCCGGCTCGATCACCATGGAAGTGCATGATGTGCCGGCCATCGTCGCCGCCGTGCGCCGCGTCGCGCCGGAAGCTATTATCATGATCGATAACACCTGGGCGGCAGGGGTGCTGTTTAAAGCGCTCGATTTTGGTATCGATATCTCTATCCAGGCGGCAACGAAATATTTAATTGGCCACTCCGACGGAATGATTGGCACCGCAGTGGCCAACGCCCGCTGTTGGGAGCAACTGTGTGAAAACGCCTATCTAATGGGCCAGATGGTCGATGCCGACACCGCCTATATGACCAGCCGCGGTTTACGCACGCTTGGCGTCCGCCTGCGCCAACATCACGAAAGCAGTCTGCGCGTCGCCGAATGGCTGGCGCAGCATCCGCAGGTGGCGCGGGTCAATCATCCGGCGCTGCCGGGCAGCAAGGGCCACGAATTCTGGAAGCGCGACTTCAGCGGCAGCAGCGGTCTATTCTCTTTCGTTCTCAATAAGCGCCTCACCGACGCCGAGCTGGCAGCCTATCTGGACAACTTCAGTCTGTTCAGCATGGCCTACTCATGGGGCGGGTTCGAATCGCTGATCCTCGCCAACCAGCCGGAACATATCGCGGCCATCCGCCCCGAGGCGGAAGTGGATTTCAGCGGTACCCTTATTCGACTGCACATAGGTTTAGAAAATGTTGACGATCTGCTGGCGGATTTAGCGGCAGGCTTCGCGCGTATCGTGTAAAGTGACAGGAAGTGGCAACAAAAGCGGACGCTTTCAGAAACGCGGCCGCTTTTGTTGCGCCCGAGATCAAGGTGCTCGGGCCGCTTCAGGAGTACACTAGTCGAAAAACGGTACCACTTAGGAAAGTCCATGGTTGTCATTCAAGAGATTGTCGCCGCGCTGTGGCAACATGATTTTGCCGCATTGGCAAACCCTCACGTTGTGGGTTTTGTATATCTGGTCATGTTCGCGACCCTGTTTCTGGAAAACGGGCTGCTGCCGGCTTCGTTTTTACCGGGCGATAGCCTGTTGCTGCTCGCCGGCGCGCTAATCGCTAAAGGCGTCATGGATTTTGTCCCCACTCTCGCCATCCTAACCGCCGCCGCCAGCCTCGGCTGCTGGCTGAGCTATTTACAGGGGCGCTGGCTGGGTAATACCAATATGGTGAAAGGCTGGCTGTCGCATCTGCCGCACAAATATCACCAGCGCGCCACCAACATGTTTGATAAACACGGCCTGCTGGCGCTGCTGGCCGGGCGCTTTTTGGCGTTTGTCCGCACCCTGCTGCCAACCATGGCGGGCATTTCCGGCCTGCCGAATCGTCGTTTCCAGTTCTTTAACTGGCTTAGCGGCCTGCTGTGGGTTGGCGTCGTCACCGGTCTTGGCTATGCGCTGAGCATGATCCCGTTCGTGAAAAACCACGAAGACCAGGTCATGACCTGCCTGATGGTGCTGCCGATCGCCCTGCTGGTGACTGGCCTCGTTGGTACGGTTATTGTGGTTATCAAGAAGAAATACTGCAGCGCCTGATTCACTCGCCCCGGATGGCCTCGAAATCCCCGGTAACGCTACCGCTTACCGGGGCTACAGGCGCCGCATCCTTATCAAATCCCCTGCATCGTGCGAATACGCGCGGCATCTTCACCCGGCGTAATACCGAAATAGCGTTTAAACTCGCGGCTAAACTGCGAGGCGCTTTCGTAGCCGACGCGCATCGCCGCCGCGCTGGCTTTCATGCCGTCATGGATCATCAGCATTCTGGCCTTATGCAAGCGATAGGTCTTCAAATACTGCAGCGGCGAGGTGCTGGTGACCGATTTAAAGTTATGGTGAAACGCCGAGACGCTCATATTCGCTTCCGCCGCCAGCTGGTCGACGCTGAGGTTTTCGGTGTACTGGCTTTCAATACGCTTTAAAACGCGGCTAATCAGGCTAAAGTGCGTCTGTCGGCTGACCAGCGCCAGCAGCGCGCCGCCGCAGGGGCCAATCAGGACGTGATAAAGGATCTCGCGGATAATCTGTTTGCCGAGAATGCGCGCGTCCAGCGGTCGCTCCATCACGTCTAACAGGCGTTCCGCCGCGCAGAGGATCTCTTCCGATAACACCGCCGAGTTGATCCCGCTGGAGGCGACCGACGGCTGAAAAAGCTCATCTTCGCCGATATCCATCAGCAGCTCCTGCAACTGCAAAATATCGACATTCAGCCGCATTCCCGCCAGCGGCACTTCCGGAGTCGCGAAGGTTTCGCATTCGAACGGTAGCGGGACGGTTAACAGTAAGTATTCGTTGGTGTCATAACGGAAGGTTCGTTCATTGATATAGCCAATTTTATGGCCGGAAAAGAGAAAAACGATCCCCGGCTGGTACATCACCGGCGTACGGGTGCCCGGCTGCGTCCCGTACAGCAGACGGATATCCGGCAGCAGTTCACTTAGCATTTCTTGCTTATCTTTCAGATTGTTAACTTTATCTGTTAATAGCTGGCATATCTCGGCACGGTTCATTTTCGCTGCTTCTCCGACGACTTTTCTACAAGCTTATTGTGCGTAGTTTCCTTCTTTTTCTCCAGCCCAATGGAGAAATGGGCAAGACAATGGCAGGAATGTGCATTGAGAGGAAACGGTCGCAGGAACACAATAGCCGCCATCGGGTAGAGAGTCGTCCTTTCTGCCGGGAGTTTCATCTTTATGAGGGCACCAGCCATGAATAACTTCAATTTACATACCCCAACCCGCATTCTGTTCGGCAAAGGCGCCATCGCCGAGCTGCGCGAACAAATCCCAGCCGGCGCTCGCGTGCTGGTGACTTACGGCGGCGGTAGCGTGAAGAAAACCGGCGTACTGGACCAGGTACTGAGCGCGCTGGCTGGCTTTGACGTGCTGGAATTCGGCGGGATTGAGCCAAACCCGTCTTACGAAACGCTGATGAACGCGGTAAAACTCGCCCGCGAAGAGAACGTGACCTTCCTGCTGGCGGTTGGCGGCGGTTCGGTGCTCGATGGCACCAAATTTATCGCCGCGGCCGCGCACTATGACGCGAATATCGATCCGTGGGAAATTCTGGAAACCTACGGCAGCAAGATTACCCGCGCTATTCCGATGGGCTCAGTATTGACCCTGCCGGCGACCGGTTCCGAATCAAATAAAGGCGCGGTTATCTCGCGTAAAACCACCGGCGATAAACGCGCGTTTATGTCCGAACACGTTCAGCCGGTCTTTGCGATCCTCGATCCTGTTTATACCTACACCCTGCCGCCACGCCAGGTCGCTAACGGCGTCGTTGACGCTTTCGTCCATACCGTTGAGCAGTACGTGACCTACCCGGTTGATGGTAAAATTCAGGACCGTTTCGCCGAGGGCATTCTGCTAACGCTGGTGGAAGATGGCCCGAAAGCGCTGCAGGAGCCGGAGAACTACAACGTGCGCGCCAACATTATGTGGGCGGCGACGCAGGCATTGAACGGCCTCATTGGCGCAGGCGTCCCTCAGGACTGGGCGACGCATATGCTCGGCCACGAACTGACGGCGATGCACGGCCTGGATCACGCTCAGACGCTGGCTATCGTGCTGCCGGCGCTGTGGAATGAGAAACGCGATACCAAGCGCGCTAAGCTGCTGCAGTACGCCGAGCGCGTGTGGAATATTACCGAAGGTTCCGAAGAGCAACGTATCGATGCCGCTATCGCCGCAACCCGGAGTTTCTTCGAGCAGATGGGCGTGCCGACTCGCCTTTCCGATTACGGTCTCGACGGTAGCTCCATCCCGGCGCTGCTGGCGAAACTGGAAGAGCACGGCATGACTAAACTTGGCGAAAATCAGGATATCACTCTGGACGTCAGCCGCCGTATTTACGAGGCTGCCCGCTAAGTTATCCCCGCCTGATTCACCTCTCCTTACGTTAAACAAACGCCGGGGAGAGGTGTTTTTACTACCGTTTTTAGCTATTTCGTCCAGACTTAATGCTACCCCTCGGCGGATTTTTCACGCTGAGTTCATTAACAGGAGGAAGGCATGACACATCCAACCGTTATAAAACTACACGACGGCAACCTGATGCCGCAGTTGGGTCTCGGCGTGTGGAAAGCAGGCAACGAGGAAGTCGTCTCCGCCATTCATAAGGCGCTGGAAGTCGGTTATCGTTCTTTTGACACCGCCGCCGCGTACCAAAATGAGGCTGGCGTCGGCAACGCGTTAAGCAGCGCGGGCGTCAATCGCGATGAGCTCTTCATCACTACCAAACTGTGGAACGACGATCAAAAACGGCCGCATGAAGCGCTAAAAGAGAGCCTGAGCAAGCTGAAACTGGACTATGTGGATCTCTATTTAATTCACTGGCCGGTGCCAGCGATAGGCCATTACGTCGAAGCCTGGCAGGCGCTGATCGAATTGCAGCAGCAAGGGCTGGCAAAAAGCATTGGGGTATGTAATTTCCAGGTGCCGCATCTGCAAAAGCTGATTGATGAAACCGGCGTCGCTCCGGTGATTAACCAGATTGAGCTGCACCCGTTAATGCAGCAGCGTCAACTGCATGCATGGAACGCCACCCACAAAATCCAGACCGAATCCTGGAGCCCATTAGCGCAGGGCGGCAAAGGGGTCTTCGATCAGAAAATTATTCACCATCTGGCGGATAAATACGGCAAAACGCCAGCGCAAATCGTCATTCGCTGGCATCTCGACAGCGGACTGGTGGTGATCCCGAAATCCGTCACGCCATCGCGTATTGCGGAAAACTTTGACGTCTGGGACTTCCGTCTCGACAAAGACGAACTCAGTGAAATCGCTAAGCTGGACCAGGGCAAACGTCTCGGCCCCGACCCGGATCAGTTCGGCGGTTAATCCCCTTAACTTTTGCCTTTAGCGCCGCGCGGCGCTAAAGGCTTTCGCAAATTAAATGAATATCCTCAGGCTCCAGAGCAAACAGCTCCGGGTCGGGCTTATCAATTAAACGACAGCCCTGTGAGAGATAAAAATCAACGGTGCTTTTGTTGGGGATGGACGAAATATACAGGCCGGATGCGCCAAGAGCAGGAAGCTGCTGCAGCGCATAGTCAAACAGACGTCGCCCCCATCCCTGGCCGCGCTGCGCTGCGCCCACATAAAAGAATAACAGTTGGCGCAGATCGCCCTTTTCACCCCTTGGCAAGGTATCCATCGCCGCCGCGGCGATGATTTTATTCTGCTCGAAAAAGGCGAAAAATATACCGCCGCGATCGTAGCAGGCCTCGTGAATAGGCGTATAAACCTGGCGATCGTGAGGATCCCAACCTCGCACATCATAATACTGCGGGTACGCCTGAAGCCGGCCATTATCGAGCTTATAAAGGGTGTCGATAATTTCGCTGCGGTCTATCTCCCACAACCTATCCAGCTGCTGTCGTGACAGGATTACCGGCGTCATTATCGTTCTCTCTCCTTATGTGACAGGCTTTCCCCCGGCGATCGGAACCGCCGGGGAAGCGGCTTAGCGGGACGCCGTCTTCGGCTTGATACGCTTTTTCGCCCCCGAGGCGGCTGGCGTCTGGCGCTGATGCGCAACCGGCGTATGCTTCGTCAGCGCCGGACGGGTATGACGGTTCTGGCGACGCGCTTCACGCATCTCGTCCAGCGTCGGCGCCGGCACCAGGCAGTCACGGCGTGAACCAATCAGATGCTTTTTACCCATCGCTTCCAGCGCCTGACGGATCAGCGGCCAGTTTGCCGGATCGTGATAGCGCAGCAGCGCTTTATGCAGACGGCGCTGTTTGTCGCCCTTCGGCACCACCACATCTTCGCTCTTATAGCCGATTTTACCCAGCGGGTTCTTGCCGGTGTAATACATGGTGGTTGAGTTCGCCAGCGGCGACGGGTAGAAATTCTGTACCTGGTCGAGACGGAAGCGATGACGCTTCAGCCACAGCGCCAGGTTCACCATATCTTCATCGCGCGTCCCTGGGTGGGCGGAAATAAAGTACGGGATCAGGTACTGTTCTTTACCCGCCTGCTTCGAATAGGTATCAAACAATTCTTTAAAGCGGTCATAGCTGCCCATGCCCGGCTTCATCATCTTCGACAGCGGCCCCTCTTCGGTATGCTCCGGAGCGATCTTCAGATAGCCACCGACGTGGTGGGTCGCCAGCTCTTTGATATAGCGTGGATCCTCTACGGCTATGTCGTAACGCACACCCGATGCGATAAGGATTTTCTTAATTCCTTTCAGGTCACGAGCGCGGCGGTACAGATTAATCGTCGGCTCATGGTTGGTGTCCATGTGCGGGCAGATATCCGGGTAGACGCAGGAGAGACGACGGCAGGTCTGCTCGGCGCGCGGCGATTTACAGCGCAGCATATACATATTGGCGGTTGGGCCGCCAAGATCGGAAATAATGCCGGTAAAGCCGGGGACCGTGTCGCGAATCGCTTCGATTTCATTAATGATCGAATCTTCGGATCGGCTCTGGATGATGCGCCCTTCGTGTTCGGTGATCGAGCAGAAAGAACAGCCGCCGAAACAGCCGCGCATAATGTTAATGGAGAAGCGAATCATCTCGTAGGCCGGAATACGCGCATCGCCATAAGAAGGATGCGGCACACGCTTGTACGGTAACGCAAAGACGCTGTCCATCTCTTCGGTCGACAGCGGGATCGCCGGCGGGTTAACCCAGATATAACGCTCGCCGTGCTTTTGCATCAGCGCGCGGGCGCAGCCGGGGTTGGTTTCATGGTGCAGAATGCGCGACGCGTGGGCATAGAGCACTTTGTCGCCTTTGACCTTCTCGAAGGATGGCAGCAACACGTAGGTTTTTTCCCACGGTTTTGGCCGCGGCGGCTGCACGACAACGGCTTTGGCCTCGGCTTTTTTCGGGGGCACGGGTTTGTTATCGGCGCACGGCAGGTCTTCACCGTACGGATGCGGAATCGGGTCGATTTTGCCCGGCGTATCCAGACGCGTGGAGTCAACGCCGCTCCAGCCCGGCAACGCTTCTTTTACCATGATCGCGGTATTACGCACATCGCGAATATCACCGATGGCCTCGCCCATCGCCAGACGATGCGCCACTTCTACCAGCGGGCGCTCGCCATTGCCGAACATCAGCATATCGGCTTTCGAATCCACCAGCACCGAGCGGCGTACGGTATCGGACCAATAATCGTAGTGCGCGGTACGGCGCAGGCTGGCTTCAATACCGCCGAGGATCACCGGCACGTCTTTCCACGCCTCTTTACAGCGCTGGGTATAGACCAGCGTCGCGCGGTCCGGGCGCTTACCCGCGACGTTGCCGGCGGTATAGGCGTCGTCATGACGCAGCTTACGGTCGGCGGTATAGCGGTTGATCATTGAGTCCATATTGCCCGCAGTGACGCCGAAGAACAGATTCGGCTTACCCAGGCGCATGAAGTCTTCTTTGCTGTTCCAGTCCGGCTGGGAGATGATCCCTACGCGGAATCCCTGCGCTTCCAGCATACGGCCGCAGATAGCCATGCCGAAACTTGGATGGTCGACGTAGGCGTCGCCGGTCACCAGAATAATGTCGCAGCTATCCCAGCCAAGTTGATCCATCTCTTCACGCGACATCGGTAAAAATGGCGCAGGGCCAAAACAGGCAGCCCAGTATTGCGGCCAGGAAAATAGGTCACGATCCGGCTGGATCAGGGATATTGCGCTCATATTGCTTCCGGGGAAAATGATAAAAAAATAACCAAAAAGGGCGTGGATTATAAGCCGGAATGATAGTGGAAATGAAGGAGGATTTTCTCAAACCCTGACCGGGTTGCGGCCAGGGTTGCGGATATTACGGCGCTGGATTCACCAGGATCTGGCCAATCGAGCCGCGGTCGGCGAGCTCCAGCGTCTGGCTCAGGTACTGGAACGGGAAGTGCGGCCAGGAAGGCTGGTTATAATACACCAGCAGTTCCACCTGCCCATCAATCCACACCGTATCTTTCCAGCCCCGATCTTCCGGGAACGGCATGGTCCCGTTGACGTTACGGATCTGGAACATCACGCCTTCAATATGGAACGACTGCGGGCGGTCGGCGCGCACGGTCCAGCGCTCCCACGTTCCCTGCTGAGCGGTGATATCAATGCGCTGCGGATCCCACAGTTGGCCATTGATGCCTGGGTCGTCGCCAAGAGTAATATCACGGCTGCGCAGCGGCGTACCGGAGAGCAGCTCGGTCGGCAGCAGGCGCACCGGCAGGCTGTCGGTAACCAGCGGCAGCAGCCCGGTCGGACGCAGCGTCAGCACCAGCGTGGAGATCAAAATGCTCGACGGCTCGAAGAAACCGCGGATACGGTCGACAATGCTCGCCGCTTCGCCGCAGGTAATCGACACTTCATCGCCGTTGGTCATATCGACCAGAATTTCACGCCGCTCGCCGGGGGCCAGCGACAATTGCTTAAGTGAGACCGGCGCCGGCAGGAAGCCCTGATCGCCTGAGATAACGTGCAGCAGGCGGCCATCGCTCATCTGCAGCTGATAGCGGCGCGAGTTAGATGCGTTCAGCAGACGCAGTCGTACCCAGCCGCGAGAGACTTCGACATAGGGCCCCTGCGCGCCGTTGACCAACAGGGTATCGCCCACGAAACCACCGCTGCCCGGTTCGCTATATTCCGGAGTGCCGAAGTTATCCAGCCGCTTATCCTGAATAATCACCGGGAAGTCATCAACGCCGTAGTGGTTCGGGATCGGCAGGTTTTTGCTGACCTCGTCTTCTACCAGCCACATTCCCGCCAGGCCGTTGTAAACCTGTTTCGCCATCCGGTTCGGGGTATTCGCCTGATACCACAAAGTGGCCGCACTCTGGCGAATCGGCAATACCGGCGCCCAATCCGCATTCGGCGACATCATGCGCGCCGCGCCGCCAATCAGCGGCCCCGGCACCTGCAGGCCGCGAATCGTCATGGCAACATTTTCGGTCAGGCGGTTACTGTAGATAAGTTTGACGTCATCACCATTCCAGACGCGGATGGTCGGCCCCAGGTAGCGGCCATTGATGCCCCATACCGGCGCGCGCGTTCCCTGGGTGAATGACCAGTGAGAACGTTGCAGGGTCATAAACAGCGGTTGACCGCGACGGGATTCCAGCAGAGGCGGAATGGGGAGCACCGGCTGCTGGCCGGCGGCATGAGCCTTCAGCGGCGCGGCGCCCGCGCACAGCGCTACACCTGAAGCCTTAATAAACTGACGCCGACTGAGTGACATATTAACTCCATGAAATACTGACAATGCAAAAAGGGAATTCGTTTCCCGCCAGCAATACGCTCGCGTTCGCGGCGTTTCCTGTATTATTTCTTTCCAGCCGCTTCGCGCTCGGCCACTTCTTTATCCAGCTCGGCGATTTTAGCGGACATCATCTCGCGGCAGTGTGTCGCCAGCGCGCGCACGTTATCTTTACCAAACTGACTGGTATCGACCGGCGGCAGCATCTCGACAATCACCAGACCATTGTTCCAGCGATTGAGTTTAATTTTGTTCGATGTATTCGACACGCATACTGGAATAATCGGTACGCCAGCGGCGATGGCCGCGTGGAACGCGCCGGTTTTAAAGGGCAGCAGACCGCGGCCGCGGCTGCGGGTCCCTTCCGGGAACATCCAGAACGAAATTTTACGCTTTTTAAACGCATTCACCACTTCGGCAATAGTGCCGTGCGCTTTGGTTCGGTTATTGCGGTCAATCAGCAGGTTGCCCGTCAGCCAGTAAAGCTGGCCAAAGAACGGTATCCATAACAGGCTTTTTTTACCCACGGTAACCGTCGGCGGCTGCACGATGTTCGACGCTGTCACCATATCATAGTTGTTCTGGTGGTTAGCGATGTAGATCGCATTGCCGTAGCTTTCCGCGTCCGCAGGCTTACGCAGTTCGACTTTCAGGCCAAATACCGGGGACAGGCGGCCAAACAGATGACCAAACGTCGCGACGTGCTTAGGGTTGCGCGGGCTGAACAAGCAGTAAAGACTGCCAAATATGCACACGACGATGCAATAAATGACAACAAAAATTAGTCGAAAAATAAATAACATAGCTTCCTCTGAAACCCAAACCGCTTAGCGTTATACCCGTTGAATCACAGGCTCAGGACACCGCTGCCCTCTCAACGCGGGGCGGAAAATCTCCGCCCCTGGAGGACATGTTAATCGCAATGCCTGAATAAACAACGATTTTGCGGCAAATTTTCGCATCCTCCAGCCGGGTGAAGGATGCGGATCTTACTCTTCGCTGTCGCCAGCTGAGGCGCGGCGCGGGGAGTCGATCTCCACGCGGTCGATTTTCTGCAGGCCACGCATCAGCGAACCGCGACGGCCGCGCTCGCCGGTGACTTTTTGCAGCTCTTCCGGACGCAGTTTGATCTTACGCTTGCCGACGTGGATAGTTAGCGTGCTCTGCGGCGGCAGGACAAACAGGTGCGCCAGACCATCCTGGCCGGAGGCGGCTTCCGCCGACGGAATGTTGATAATCTTGTTGCCTTTGCCTTTCGACAGCTGCGGCAGATCGCTCACCGGGAACATCAGCATGCGTCCGGCATGGGTAATCGCCAACAGCATATCGGCATCGTCTTCAATGACCAGCGGCGGCATCACATGCGCGTTGTCCGGCAGCGTAATCAGCGCCTTACCGGCGCGGTTGCGCGCCACCAGGTCGTTGAAGGTACAGACGAAACCGTAGCCGGCATCGGAGGCCATCAGCAGCCTCTGATCGTCTGCCTCCATCAGCATATGTTCTACGCTGGCGCCCGGCGGCAGCGTCACTTTACCGGTGACCGGCTCGCCCTGGCCGCGGGCGGAAGGCAGCGTAATCGGGTCGATGGCGTAGCTGCGCCCGGTGGTATCAATAAACACCACCGGCTGGTTGCTCTTGCCTTTAACCGACGCTTTCCAGCTATCGCCGGCTTTGTAGCTCAGCCCCTGCGCGTCGATATCGTGGCCTTTGGCGCTACGCACCCAACCCATCTGCGACAGAACGATAGTGACCGGCTCGGACGGCAGCATATCGTGCTCGCTCATCGCCTTCGCTTCTTCGCGCTCGCGCAGCGGCGAACGGCGATCGTCGCCAAAGGTATCGGCATCGGCCTGCAGCTCTTTCTTCAGCAGGTTATTCATCTTGCGTTCGGAGGCCAGAATCGCCTGCAGCTGATCGCGCTCTTTTTCCAGCTCGCTCTGCTCGCCGCGGATCTTCATCTCTTCCAGCCTGGCGAGATGACGCAGTTTTAATTCCAGAATCGCTTCCGCCTGGGTTTCGCTGATGCCGAAGCGGGCAATCAGCGCCGGCTTCGGTTCATCTTCGTGGCGGATTATCTCAATCACTTCATCAATGTTGAGGAACGCGACCAGCAAACCTTCGAGGATGTGCAGGCGCTTGAGGACTTTTTCCAGACGGTAGTTCAGGCGGTTACGCACGGTATCACGACGGAAGGTCAACCACTCCGTCAGGATTTCAAGCAGGTTTTTCACCGCCGGACGATTGTCCAGGCCGATCATGTTGAGGTTGATACGGTAGCTCTTTTCCAGATCGGTGGTGGCGAACAGGTGGTTCATCACCTGCTCCATATCCACGCGGTTGGAACGCGGCACGATCACCAGACGGGTCGGGTTTTCATGATCCGATTCATCACGTAGATCATCAACCATCGGCAGCTTTTTGTTACGCATCTGCGCGGCGATCTGTTCCAGCACGCGCGCGCCGGACACCTGATGCGGCAGCGCGCTAATCACCACCGCGCCGTCTTCTTTCGTCCACACGGCGCGCATGCGCACCGAACCGCGGCCGTTCTGGTAGATTTTGCGAATTTCCGCGCGCGGGGTAATGATTTCCGCTTCGGTCGGGTAGTCCGGCCCCTGCACGATATCCAGCAGCTCATCGAGCGTGGTTTTCGGTTTTTCCAGCAGCGTAATCGCCGCCTGCGCCACTTCACGCAGGTTGTGCGGCGGAATATCGGTAGCCATACCGACCGCAATGCCGGTGGTGCCGTTCAGCAGGATGTTCGGCAGACGCGCCGGCAGCATTTTTGGCTCCTGCAGCGTACCATCAAAGTTCGGCACCCAATCGACGGTGCCCTGACCCAGTTCGCTGAGCAGCAGTTCGGCGTATTTCGACAGGCGGGATTCGGTGTAACGCATCGCCGCGAAGGATTTCGGATCGTCCGGCGCGCCCCAGTTCCCCTGCCCGTCTACCAGCGGGTAGCGGTAAGAGAACGGCTGCGCCATCAGCACCATCGCTTCATAGCAGGCGCTGTCGCCGTGCGGGTGATATTTACCCAACACGTCGCCGACGGTGCGGGCGGATTTTTTGAACTTGGCGCTGGCGTTCAGGCCCAGCTCGGACATTGCATAGACAATGCGGCGCTGAACCGGCTTTAAGCCATCGCCAATAAACGGTAATGCCCTGTCCATGATGACGTACATGGAGTAGTTCAGGTAGGCATTTTCCGTGAATTCATGTAGCGCGAGGCGCTCTGCCATATCGCTCATTAATCGTGGATCCTCAATCTGGGACGCGGCCATTGCGGCGGCAAAACTACCCGCGATAATACCCGATCTCACGCCCTGAGTCACAGGAAGTGAGATCGGTTAAAGAGGATGAGGATATCAATCAGGCTAGCGGCAAATAAATATCGGTGCGGAGTTCATGCTCGCCAACTTCATGCACAAAATTGAGGTAGCGGAAGAACACCGGAAAATCACTTCGCGTCTCCCCGGAAGCGGGTAGCCAGTCGTAGGCCGCGCGGGCATTATGGCGTGATTTTACGGATCTGCTTCACGTCGATCTCTACCGAGTTCCAGTCTTTATCGACTTCACCCTGAATTTCTACCGTATCCTGCGGGCCGACGGTCACGCCGTTCCAGCGCTTGTGGTCAATATCGACGTTCACCACGCCGGAGGCATCCTGGAATTTATACAGATCATCAGAGATGCGCTCGACGATTTTACCGCGCAGGGTCACCCAGGTGTCATCGCGCAGCGACTTGGCGTTCGCCACGGTGGTCACCGCGCCGCTCGGCCCGGTGAAGCCGCCGGCCTGCGAGGTAGTGGTAGTAGACGGTCCGGTGAATCCACCCTGCCCGGCGGCCAGTACCGGCATGGAAACCAAAGCAATAATAGCGGTCATCGCAGCAATTTTTTTCATTTTATAATCTCCCTTATGTGTTGGTATGGCTCCTATTACGCCTGACAAAACTTAACGACTTCTTAAGCGGAAAAAAGAAATTTTAATGCTGTACATCCCCTGCATCAACGCGGTTTACTGCGCAAAGAAACGGGATCGTCGGAGGGAAACATGCGCATATTATTGGTGGAAGATGACAAACTGATCGGTGACGGCATTAAAGCCGGGCTGAGCAAAATGGGCTTCAGCATCGACTGGTTTACCGCAGGCCAGGAGGGCAAAAACGCCTTATATAGCGCCCCTTATGATGCCGCGATACTTGACCTTACTCTCCCCGGCATTGACGGCCTCGATATTCTGCGCGAATGGCGCGATAAAGGCCGTAATGAACCCGTGCTGATCCTCACCGCCCGCGACGCGCTTAGCCAGCGGGTTGAAGGGCTTCAGCTCGGCGCCGATGACTATCTGTGTAAACCCTTCGCCCTCATTGAGGTGGCGGCACGTCTCGAAGCGCTGATCCGCCGCGCTCACGGCCAGAGCAGCAGCGAGCTACGCCACGGTAAGGTGACCCTCGACCCGAACCGCTTAACCGCCAGCCTTGATGGCGAAAGCCTGGCGCTGAAGCCGAAGGAGTTCGCCCTGCTGGAACTGCTTATGCGCAACGCGGGGCGCGTATTGCCGCGTAAGCTTATCGAGGAAAAGCTTTATAACTGGGACGACGAGGTCTCCAGCAACGCCGTGGAAGTTCACGTTCACCATCTGCGGCGCAAACTCGGCAGCGGTTTTATCCGCACCGTGCACGGCATCGGCTATACCCTGGGTGACGCATGAAACGACTCGCCCGTCTGAGCCTGCGCCTGCGCCTGACGCTGCTGTTTGTCCTGCTCACCAGCGCCGCCTGGGGGATTGCCAGCGTGATCGCCTGGCAGCAGACCAGCGAAAAGCTGGATAAGCTGTTTGATACCCAACAACTGCTCTTCGCCCGCCGCCTGAGCGCCATGAATGTCGATGAGCTGCAGGCGCGGCCGGCGCAGATCCGCGAAAAGAAAAAAGTTAAACACGGCCATCTTGATGATGACGCGCTGGCCTTCGCTATTTTCACCCACGACGGAAAAATGGTGCTTAACGATGGTGAAAACGGCGAAGATATTCAATGGGGTTCGCAGCGCGAAGGCTTCAGCGACGGCTACCTGCGCGGCGATGACGACGAATGGCGTTTTCTGTGGCTGACCACCGCTGACGGCCGCCATCGTATCGCCGTCGGCCAGGAGTGGGATTATCGCCGGGAAATGGCGATGGATATCGTTACCTCGCAGCTCACGCCGTGGCTGGTCGCGCTACCGCTGATGTTCGTGCTGCTCATCGTGCTATTAAGCCGTGAGCTGGCGCCATTGAAGAAACTGGCTCGAACCCTGCGCCAGCGCGCGCCGGATTCGGCGGAACGTCTGTCGGACGACAAAATCCCTTCAGAAGTTCGCCCGCTGGTCGATGCCCTGAATCAGCTATTCAGCCGTACCCACGAAACCATGCTACGCGAGCGTCGCTTTACCTCTGATGCCGCCCATGAGTTGCGCAGCCCGCTGGCGGCGCTGAAGGTGCAAACCGAAGTCGCCCAGCTTTCAATGGACGATCCCGAAGGCCGGGATAAAGCGTTGGCGCAATTACATCAGGGCATCGACCGCGCCACTCGGCTGGTCGATCAATTACTTACGCTGTCGCGGCTGGATTCCCTTGCGCAACTGGATGACGTGCAGCCGGTCGCCATCGACGACCTGTTGCAGTCGGCTGTAATGGAGATGTATCACCACGCGCAGCAGTCCGCCATTGAGTTACGCCTGCATCTGAACGCCAGCAATATCGTCCGCACCGGCCAGCCGCTGCTGCTCAGCCTGCTGGTACGCAATCTGCTGGATAATGCCGTGCGCTATAGCCCGCGCGGTAGCCGGGTGGATATCACCCTTTCCGCCCGCGAATTCCGGGTTCGCGACAATGGTCCAGGCATTAGCCCGCAAGCGCTGGCGCGCATTGGCGAGCGTTTTTATCGCCCGCCGGGCCAGGATGCCCCCGGCAGCGGATTAGGCTTATCGATCGTTCGCCGCATCGCCGCACTGCACGGCATGCGGGTTGATTTTGCTAACGCGCGCGACGGCGGCTTTGAGGCGCGCGTTTACTGGTAGCCACATTATTGCCAAAAATGCAAAAGACTTTGCACATTTTGCTCATTTTACTGCCCCGCTTCGCGGGGTAAAATTGCTGACAAATTTAATAGGTTGAGGGCAAAAAATGAGCAACATCCTGATTATCAACGGGGCGAAAAAATTCGCTCACTCTAATGGCCAATTGAACGACACCCTGACCGAGGTCGCGGATGGTTATCTGCGCGACCTCGGGCATGATGTTAAAATCGTCCGCGCGGAGAGCGAGTACGATGTAAAAGAAGAAGTGCAGAATTTCCTGTGGGCCGATGTGGTTATCTGGCAGATGCCGGGCTGGTGGATGGGCGCGCCCTGGACCGTGAAAAAGTATATGGATGACGTCTTCACCGAAGGCCATGGTTCTCTGTACGCCAGCGATGGCCGTACCCGCTCCGATGACAGCAAAAAATATGGCTCCGGCGGGTTGATTCAGGGCAAACAGTATATGCTGTCGCTGACCTGGAATGCGCCGATGGAAGCTTTCACCGATAAAGATCAGTTCTTCCATGGCGTCGGCGTTGATGGCGTTTACCTGCCGTTTCACAAAGCCAATCAGTTCCTTGGCATGAGCGCGATGCCGACCTTTATCGCCAACGACGTGATTAAAATGCCTGACGTTCCACACGTCATCGCAGAATATCGCAAGCATCTGGCCGGGATTTTTGGTTAACTAGAAGTCTACACACAGAAGGAGTTGAGTTAACCATGTTAACAGTGATTGCCGAAATTCGTACTCGTCCGGGCCAACACCACCGTCAGGCGGTACTGGATCAGTTCGCTAAAATTGTCCCTGTGGTACTGCAGGAAGAAGGCTGCCACGGCTACGCGCCGCTGGTTGACCACGCCGCAGGCGTGAGTTTTCAGACCTCCGCCCCGGATTCGATCGTTATGGTCGAGCAGTGGGAAAGCGTCGCGCATCTTGAAGCGCATCTGCAAACGCCGCACATGAAGGCTTACGCCGAAGCGGTAAAAGGCGACGTGCTGGAAACCAGCATCCGCATTCTGCAGGCTGGCGTATAAGCCCGACAGAAGTAAGAAGTAAAAAGGGAGCCAGAGGCTCCCTTTTTCGCATCTGGCGGCTGACGTCGGCTTAGGCTTCGAGATCCGCCATATCGCCTTTTTCCTGCAGCCAGTTGCGGCGGTCTTCCGAACGCTTCTTGGCCAACAGCATATCCATCACCGCGGTCGTTTGCTGCTCGTCTTCATCGGTGATGATGAGCTGCACCAGGCGGCGGGTGTTCGGGTCGAGCGTGGTTTCACGTAGCTGCATCGGGTTCATCTCGCCCAGCCCTTTAAAGCGCTGTACGTTCGGCTTGCCCTTCTTACGCTTCAACTGCTCCAGCACGCCGGCTTTTTCTTCTTCCGTCAGCGCGTAGTAAACCTCTTTGCCCAAGTCGATACGATACAACGGCGGCAGCGCGACGTACACGTGCCCCTCTTTCACCAGGGTACGGAAATGCTTCACGAACAGCGCGCACAGCAGGGTAGCGATGTGCAGACCATCCGAGTCGGCATCGGCGAGAATACAGATTTTACCGTAACGCAGCTGGCTTAAGTCATCGCTATCCGGGTCGATACCAATCGCCACCGAAATGTCGTGCACTTCTTGCGAAGCGAGCACTTCATCGGAAGAGACTTCCCAGGTGTTCAGGATCTTGCCTTTCAGCGGCATAATCGCCTGATATTCACGGTCGCGCGCCTGTTTCGCCGAACCGCCCGCAGAATCCCCTTCGACGAGGAACAGTTCGGTGCGGTTCAGGTCCTGCGCGGTGCAGTCCGCCAGCTTACCCGGCAGCGCCGGGCCGCTGGTGAGCTTTTTGCGCACCACTTTCTTGGCGGCGCGCAGGCGACGCTGGGCGCTGGAAATGGCCATTTCCGCCAGCAGCTCCGCCGCCTGTACGTTCTGATTCAGCCACAGGCTGAAGGCGTCTTTAACCACCCCGGAGACGAATGCCGCGCACTGGCGCGACGACAGACGTTCTTTCGTCTGCCCGGCGAACTGCGGATCCTGCATCTTCACCGACAGTACGTACGCGCAGCGATCCCAGATATCTTCCGCCGACAGCTTAACGCCGCGCGGCAGAATATTGCGGTATTCGCAAAACTCGCGCATCGCGTCGAGCAACCCCTGACGCAGACCGTTAACGTGCGTACCGCCCTGCATAGTCGGGATCAGGTTGACGTAACTTTCGGTCAGCAGTTCGCCGCCTTCCGGCAGCCACAGCAGCGCCCAATCCACCGCTTCCGTTTCGCCGGAGAAGTTGCCGACAAACGGTTTTTCCGGCAGCAGCGGCAGGCCGTTGACCGCCTCGCACAGATAATCATTAAGGCCGTCCGCATAGCACCAGCGCTGTTCGCTGTTGTTTACCTGGTCGCGGAACACAATTTCCACGCCCGGGCACAGCACCGCTTTCGCTTTTAACAGGTGAGTTAGCCGCGAGACGGAGAAACGCGGGCTATCGAAGAAGCTTTCGTCAGGCCAGAAATGGACGCTGGTCCCGGTGTTGCGTTTACCGCAGGTGCCGGTGACGCGCAGGTCTTCAACTTTTTCCCCATTTTCAAAGGCGATGCTGTAGACCTGACCATCGCGGCGCACGTTGACTTCCACGCGCTTAGACAAGGCGTTGACGACCGAGATCCCCACCCCATGCAGGCCGCCGGAGAACTGGTAGTTTTTATTAGAAAACTTCCCGCCCGCATGCAGCCGACAAAGGATCAGCTCAACCGCCGGAACCCCTTCTTCCGGGTGGATATCAACCGGCATCCCGCGCCCGTCGTCGATAACCTCCAACGATTGATCGGCATGGAGGATGACCTCCACGCGTTTGGCGTGGCCGGCCAGTGCTTCATCCACACTGTTATCAATAACTTCCTGACCAAGATGGTTAGGACGGGTTGTGTCGGTGTACATTCCCGGGCGGCGGCGAACCGGCTCAAGCCCGGTGAGTACCTCAATGGCATCAGCGTTATATGAAGATTGCGTCATGGTGTGTATTCGTAGGTCGTTCTGAACCGCTTAGCGCAGGCCCAGAAAATCGATAATCTGGGTGAAATGATCTTCAAAGCCAACAAATGCGTGATTACCGCCCTCCTCGACCGTTTGACGGCAGGAGGCGAAGTAGTCAACAGCCTGGCGGTAATCAAGCACTTCATCGCCCGTTTGCTGCAATAACCAGATAAGGTCAGGCGCTTCCAGCGGGTCGATATGCATGACTTTAAGATCGTAAATATGGCGAGACTCTAGCACATATTGCTGCCCGGTGTACGGATTCTCATTGGGGCCAAGAAAATTGTTCAGCAGTTCAAATGGCCGCACCGCCGGGTTAATCACCACCGCCGGCAGCATAAAACATTGCGACAGCCAGGTGGCGTAGTAGCCGCCCAACGACGACCCCACCACGCCTAACGGCTCGCCGCCGTGCTCCAGCACGATGGCTTCCAGCATCTCTGCCGCCTGCGCCGGGAAAGCAGGCAGTTCCGGCACCACCATGTTAATTTCCGGGTGGTACTGCGCCAGCCACGTTTTCAGCGCCGTCGCTTTTGCCGAGCGCGGCGAGCTGTTAAATCCGTGCAGATAAAGAAGAGTAGACATCAGTATCCTTCTGAAGCGATATCCGGGTGAAACTCGGCGCCGCTGAGACGACAGACTTCAGTCGTCAACACGCCATCAGGATGCAGTTCAAGCCAGCGCCAGCCTGGAGAGACGGTATCGAGGGTGAAATTAGCGCAATGCGGTTTAAACTGCACGCAGGTCGATGGCGTCGCCATCATCCGCCGCCCGTTCCAGTCGAGATCCAGCTCCTGGTGAATATGGCCGCATAGCAGGTGCTTAACCCGCGGATAGTTGCTCAGGATGTGGTCTAACGCCCCGGCGTTGCGCAGGCTATGCTGATCGAGCCAGCTGCAGCCCGCCGGCAGCGGATGATGATGCAGTAACAGCAGCGTGTAGCGCTCAGGTTCCGCATTCAATTGATGCTCAAGCCACTCCAGTTGGAAATCGCTCAGCTCGCCGTGAGGCACGCCAAAGACCTGGCTGTCCAGCAGCAGGATTTGCCAATGATCGCCCAACAGGACGCGTTTTGCGGGGGAGATGCCGGCATCGTGCAGCGTGCTGTACATCGCCGGTTGGAAATCATGGTTTCCCGGCAGCCAGACGCAGGGTGCGGCAAAGCTCGCGATGCCTTCAGCGAAATGCTGATAGGCCGCGGCAGAGTGGTCTTGCGCCAGATCGCCTGTTGCTACAATCAGGTCGCATTCACGCTGTGAGGCATGTATCGCATCCAATACAGCCTGATAACTTTCCCAGGTATTGATACCCAACAGCGTTTCATGTTTTTCAGCAAACAGGTGAGTATCAGTAATTTGTAATATCCTGACTCTGGTCTCACCAGCCAGAGGTAGGTTTAACAGGCTTTCCAAATGGTGTCCTTAGGTTTCACGACGCTAACAAACCGGAATCGCCATCGCTCCATGTGCTAAACAGTAACGCAGCCAGTCGGCCAGAAACTGATTAATTTGATGCTTTTCGTCGCGTTGATGCAACTTTTTATTAGGGTAATCATATCTCGCTTTGAAGCGAAAAATCTGCTGACTTGAACACACTTCAGCCACCATGGCGTCGTGATACAGGCGCACCGTCATTGACGGCAGGCTCCAGTAGCTCACCGCAGGAATAGTCTGTTCTATTGTCACTAATGTAGTGTAGCGGGTCGATTCGACCACCGTTAATCGATATTGCGCCGCCCCCACCTGATAGTTCGCCATATCGCCGACCGCCTCAGTGCGAGGCAACAGGCGGCGCAGCTGGGCGAAATTGGTTTCGCACAGGCGCATCATTTCCGGGAAGTCAGGTGTATAACGCTTCATATTATTTCCACTCGTTTCGTAAGCTGTGATAATGCAGCTGCAGCCATTGCAGGGCGATGACAGAAGCCGCGTTGTCGATTTTCCCCTCTTCTACCCACTGGTAAGCCTGTTCCCGGCTCACCACATGCACCCGAATATCCTCGTTTTCTTCGGCCAGGCCGTGAATGCCTTTTGCCGTCGATGCATCAACTTCGCCCACCAGGATCGATAACCGCTCGCTGGTGCCGCCTGGGCTTGCCAGATAGCTTAATATTGGTTTGGTGCGCCCAACTTCAAGCCCGGCCTCTTCCAGCGCTTCCCGGCGGGCGACATCTTCTACCGTTTCGCCTTCTTCTATCATCCCGGCGACCATTTCCAGCAGCCACGGGCTCTCGCTGGTATCATAGGCGGCAATGCGGATCTGCTCGACCAGCACAACTTCATCACGCACCGGGTCAAAGGGTAGCAAGACGGCGGCGTGCCCGCGCTCAAAAATTTCGCGGGTAACCTCGCCGCTCATCCCGCCGTTAAACAGGCGATGGCGAAAACGATACAAATCGAGCGAAAAAAAACCGCGATAGAGCGTTTCCCGTGCAATAATTTCTACATCGTTTTTAGAGAAGGTAATTCCCTGCTGATTAGGTTTGCTCATTGTCTGTGTCCTGCTCATCCGAAAGTAGGGATTTATAGGCCGTTTGGCTACCGTTTTACAGCCTGTATGTTAGATTGGTGCAAATTACCGCCCTATGGCACGTAACGCCAACTTTTTACGGCGACAGAGTCGATACAATCAGCGATTATTTTTAGAATTTGAGTAGCGCTAAATGCTTCACAACAAGGAATGCAAATGAAGAAACTTTTTCCCATCCTTATCGGCCTGGGCCTGACTGGCTTCAGCGCCATGAGCCAGGCAGAGAACCTGTTGCAGGTTTATCAGCAGGCGCGTATTAGCAACCCTGACCTGCGTAAATCGGCAGCCGATCGCGATGCTGCATTCGAAAAGATCAACGAAGCGCGAAGCCCATTACTGCCGCAACTCGGTCTGGGCGCGGATTATACCTATACCAGCGGATTCCGTGATTACAAAGACCGGAACTCCAACGTCACCAGCGGTTCACTGCAATTAACGCAAACCCTGTTCGATATGTCGAAATGGCGCGCGCTAACCCTGCAGGAAAAAACGGCGGGCATTCAGGATGTCACCTATCAGACCGACCAGCAAAAGCTGATTCTGAATACCGCGACGGCTTACTTTAAAGTTCTGGCCGCTATCGATACGCTCTCCTATACCGAAGCCCAGAAACAGGCCATCTACCGCCAGTTAGATCAAACCACCCAGCGCTTTAACGTGGGCCTGGTTGCCATCACCGACGTACAAAACGCCCGCTCGCAATACGACGCCGTGCTGGCAAATGAAGTGACCGCGCGTAACGACCTCGACAACGCCGTTGAAGAGCTTCGTCAGGTCACCGGCAACTACTATCCGGAGCTGGCGTCGCTGAACGTTAACGGCTTCAAAACCAGCAAACCGCAGGCGGTGAACGCGCTGCTGAAGGAAGCGGAAAACCGTAACCTGTCGCTGCTGCAGGCGCGTCTGAATCAGGATCTGGCGCGTGAGCAGATTCGCCAGGCGCAGGATGGTCATTTACCTACTCTTGATTTGAACGCTTCCACCAGTGTCTCTAATAACCGTTACAGCGGTTCCAAAAACATCTCCCCGGACGCTGATATCGGGCAAAACACAGTCGGCCTGAACTTCACCCTGCCGCTGTATCAGGGCGGGATGGTTAACTCACAGGTGAAACAGGCGCAATACAACTTTGTCGGCGCCAGCGAGCAGCTGGAAAGCGCGCACCGCAGCGTCGTGCAGACCGTGCGTTCGTCGTTTAACAACGTGAATGCCTCCATCAGCAGCATCAATGCCTACAAACAGGCCGTTGTCTCTGCGCAGAGCTCCCTGGATGCGATGGAAGCGGGTTATTCGGTGGGTACGCGTACCATCGTTGACGTGTTGGATGCGACCACCACGCTGTACAACGCCAAGCAGCAGCTCTCCAACGCCCGTTATAACTACCTGATCAACGAGCTGAACATCAAGTCCGCTCTCGGCACGCTGAACGAGCAGGATCTGATCGCGCTGAACAACACGCTGGGTAAAGCGATTCCGACTTCACCGGACAGCGTCGCGCCGGAAAATCCGCAGCAGGACGCCGCCGCTGACGGTTATGCGAACACCGCTTCCGCACAGCCGGCTGCCGCCCGTACGACGAAGACCAGCGGTTCTAATCCGTTTAGCCACTAACCGTTGAACGCGATGACGCCTCGTCTGGCCTTCGGGTCAGGCGGGGCGTAAAACGTAAGACAACGTAAAGACCCCCGCTTTTCCCCTCTTTCGCTTCATTTTCCACCACTCATACTCTATCCTGAGCGTTGACAAACGCACTACCACTGGGTCCTGGAAGACAAATATGAAACGGACAAAAAATATTAATCATGCGTCGTTCCGCAAAAGCTGGAGCGCTCGCCACCTGACGCCGGTCGCCCTTGCCGTCACCGCCGTCTTTATGCTCGCCGGTTGTGAAAAAACTGACGAGACGGTTTCTCTGTATCAGAACGCCGATGACTGCTCCGCGGCTAACCCAAGCAAAGCCGCAGAGTGCACCACCGCCTACAATAACGCGGTGAAAGAAGCCGCGCGCACCGCGCCGAAATACGCCAGCCGTGAAGACTGCGTCGCCGAGTTCGGCGAAGGCCAATGCCAGCAGGCGCCGGCTCAGGCGGGCGTCGCCCCGGAAAACCAGGCGCAGGCGCAAAGCAGCGGCAGCTTCTGGATGCCACTGATGGCCGGCTACATGATGGGTCGCCTGATGGGCGGCGGCATGGCCGCGCAGCAGCCGCTGTTTAGCTCGAAGAACCCGGCCAGCCCGGCCTACGGCCAGTACACCGATGCCAGCGGTAAGAGCTATGGCGCGGCGCAACCGGGCCGTACCATGAACGTGCCGAAAACCGCGATGGCGCCGAAACCGGCCACCACCACGACCGTCACCCGCGGCGGTTTCGGCGAATCCGTCGCTAAGCAATCGACGATGCAGCGTAGCGCCGCGGGCTCCAGCTCCTCTTCACGCTCGATGGGCGGTTAAGCGGCATGGAAAGAATCAGCATTACCGAGCGCCCGGACTGGCGCGAGAAAGCGACCGAGTATGGCTTCAACTTTCACACCATGTACGGCGAGCCGTACTGGAGCGAAGAGGCCTACTACAAGCTGACGCTGGCGCAGGTTGAAAAGCTCGAAGCGGTCACCGCCGAGCTGCATCAAATGTGTCTACAGGTCGTTGAGAAAGTGATCGCCAGCGACGAGCTGATGACCAAATTCCGCATCCCTAAGCACACCTGGGGCTTTGTGCGTCAGTCGTGGAAAACCAACCAGCCGTCGCTGTACTCGCGTCTGGATCTGGCCTGGGATGGCGTGGGCGAACCGAAGCTGCTGGAAAACAACGCGGATACGCCAACCTCGCTATATGAAGCAGCGTTCTTTCAATGGATCTGGCTGGAAGATCAGCTTAACGCCGGTAATCTGCCTGCCGACAGCGATCAGTTCAACAGCCTGCAGGAAAAGCTGATTGAACGCTTCGGCGAGCTGCGTGAACAGTTTGGCTTCCAGCTGCTGCATATGGCCTGCTGCCGCGATACCGTTGAAGACCGCGGCACCGTGCAGTATCTGCAGGACTGTGCGGCAGAAGCGGGCATCGCCACCGAGTTCCTGTATATCGAAGATATCGGTCTTGGCGAGAAAGGTCAGTTTACTGATTTACAGGATCAGGTCATCGGCAATCTCTTTAAGCTCTATCCGTGGGAATTTATGCTGCGCGAGATGTTCTCCACCAAGCTGGAAGACGCCGGCGTACGCTGGCTGGAGCCGGCGTGGAAGAGCATTATCTCCAACAAGGCGCTGCTGCCGATGCTGTGGGAAATGTTCCCCAACCACCCTAACCTGTTGGCGGCTTACTTCAGCGAAGATAACCATCCGCAGCTTGAGAAGTACGTCATTAAGCCGATCTTCTCCCGCGAAGGCGCCAACGTGTCGATCGTTGAAAATGGCAAAGTGGTGGAGGCGGTGGAAGGTCCCTACGGGGAAGAAGGCACCATCGTGCAGGAGTTTTATCCGCTGCCGAAATTTGGCGATAGCTATACGCTGATTGGCAGCTGGCTTATTAACGACCAGCCTGCCGGGATCGGCATCCGTGAAGATCGGGCGCTGATCACCCAGGATCTTTCGCGTTTCTATCCGCACATTTTCGTCGAATAACGGCAAACCCCGGCAACCTGAGTGGCCGGGGTTTTTTCATGTGTGATGTTACGCCTCGCCTACCACCACCGATAGCATGCTCAGCGACCCCATTTCCATCCCTTCGACCGGGATCGTTATCGGCTCTTCACCATCCCACGCCCCCAGAATATAGAGCAGCGGCAGGAAGTGCTCAGCCGTTGGGTTAGAGAGCGAACCACCTTCATGGCTTAAATAATTCACCAGCGGATGCGCTTCGACCGGCCCTTTCCAGTTCAGATTCGCTTTGACATAGTCGTTAAACGACTGGGCCCACGGATACGGCGTGCTTTCGCCATGCCAGCGCGCGGTACGCAGGTTATGCACCACGTTGCCGCTCGCCACCAGCATAATGCCTTCATCACGCAGCGACGCCAGCTTACGCCCCATCTCCAGATGCCATGCCGCGGGCTTAGTGCTATCGATACTTAACTGAACCATGGGAATATCGGCATCAGGGTACATTTTTATCAGCACTCCCCACGAACCGTGGTCAAACCCCCACGCCTCTTTATCGAGGGCGACGGGCACCGGCGCCAGCAGTTCAACCAGATGCTGCGCCAGCTCCGGCGATCCCGGCGCAGGGTAGTGCGTATCGTATAAGGCCTGCGGGAAACCGCCAAAATCATGAATGGTTTTCGGCGCTTCCATCGCCGTCACGCCCGTCCCGCGAGTAAACCAGTGCGCGGAAATAACCACGATAGCTTTCGGCCGCGGCAGCGTTTCGCCGAGATGACGCCAGGCGCGGGTATAGATATTATCTTCCAGCACGTTCATCGGGCTACCATGGCCTAAAAACAACGCTGGCATACGGGTACGGGACATGATGGTATCCTTCAGTAGGGAGTATTTGATTCCTTCACATTACGCGCTTTTAGCCGCAGATAAACTCAGATAAGCGTGATGATCATCATCAGAAAATTTGAAGGTGAAAAATCTCTCCCATGTACCCGCAGAGAAAGCATATTAGCTCGACCCAGAAACAACAAAGCCCACCGTAAAGTGGGCTTGTCATCAGAACAGCGGTAACTTAGCTGGCTTTGCGATCGTGCTCGCGGCGGTAAGCCACCAGGTCTTCAATGGTGACAACGGCCATGTTGTGCTGCTGAGCGAACTTGATGCACTCCGGCGCGCGCGCCATGGTGCCATCGTCGTTAGTCAGTTCACAGAGAACGCCTGCCGGTTTAAAGCCCGCAAGGGTCACCAGGTCGATGGTCGCTTCAGTGTGGCCGCCGCGGGTCATTACGCCGCCTGGCTGCGCACGCAGCGGGAAGACGTGGCCCGGACGGTTGAGATCGGAAGGTTTCGCGCCATCGGCAATGGCGGCGCGCACGGTCGTGATGCGGTCAGCGGCGGATACGCCGGTGGTTACGCCTTCTGCCGCTTCGATGGTCACGGTAAAGCCGGTGCCGTAGGCGCTGGTGTTGTTCTCCACCATCATCGGCAGGTCAAGCTGCTTGCGGCGATCTTCGGTCAGGCACAGGCAGACAATGCCGCTGCCGTGACGAATGGTCAGCGCCATTTGCTCAACGGTCATGGTTTCGGCGGCGAAAATCATATCGCCTTCGTTTTCACGGTCTTCATCATCAAGCACCATCACACCGCGGCCTTCGCGCAGTGCGTCTAAAGCGTGTTCCACACGTTCAAAAGCGGTACCAAAAGAAGAAAGGAGCGTCTGATTCATGGTAAAAAAACCTCATTAAAATTATGGTTACCAGAATCAGGGCAGTCTTAGGAGTGCCGGTTTAGCGGCAAAAGTCAACGCAAGCGGATCGTAACCCGACTGAGCCGTTACTCTCTCCCATCCGGACTTTAACCGTCGGCCCCGGAATTACACCGGATCTGCTGACCTTCCCGTTTTCACTGGAAGCGCTCGCGGGCTTTCAACGCGCAGGTTGATTTACCGCCGGTGGGGAATTTCGCCCCGCCCTGAGAATAAGCGAGATAACTATAACGCCATTAACTATCTTCATCAATGGCTACTCACTCGACATCTTACATTTGTGGTTTATAGGCGCTCCCGTTCGCACTACAATGAACGCTAACTAGACCAGTGCAGGAATCCGCCATGATTGACCCGAAAAAAATTGAACAAATCGCCCGCCAGGTCCATGAATCGATGCCGAAAGGCCTTCGCGATCTTGGAGATGACGTAGAAAAGAAAATCCGCCAGGTACTGCAATCGCAGTTAACTCGTCTGGATTTGGTCAGCCGCGAAGAGTTCGATGTGCAAACTCAGGTTCTGCTGCGCACCCGCGAAAAGCTGGCTTTACTGGAGCAGCGCATTAGCGATCTGGAAAGCCGTTCAGCTGCGCCGAAGAGCGAAGAACAGCAATAAAAAAACGGGCCTGAATGGCCCGTTTGAGATTGATGATAAACCTCATGCAATCTTTGCACTTACAGATTGCACCGATAAAAAATATGGAAAATCAATTTATTGATTTTCGGCTGATAACCACAAAGAAGGAAAAACCACGCTTTTTCCTTCTTTGTCAGTAGTCTGACGGGCCTGAATGGCCCGTTTTCATTTGGCTTAGTGCTCTAACTCGGCCGGGCTATTCACCTGACGACAATAAAGCTCATAGCGTTGGCAAAACCATTCACGATGTTCCTCATCCATATTGCCGACAATAGCCTGAAGATCAACCGAATGGCCTTGCGCGTGCATCCTGGCGAAACTACGTGCCAGAAAATCGAAGTTCTTCATAGAATACATATCGTTATGGTTCATCCGCATACTCCTTCAGCCGTTGGCGTTCTGATTGGTCATATGCCTTTTACTCACTTCAGTATTTACGCTTACCTTAACGTATTTTGTACGAAAAATGCGCTTAACCGGGTTATTTATTGCGCTAAATCATTTTCCGCATGATTAAATAAAAACGGCCCGCGAAGGTATCCCCGCAGGCCGTTGTAGACCGCTCCGTTCAGAGCGGTAAAGCGTATTAATTACTTGTCGCTATCTTTCTGAATCTTCTTGATAATATTGGTAGTCGAGCAGCCATCTTCAAAGTTGAGCACCAGCACTTCGCCGCCGTTGGCCCATACCTCTTCGCTGCCGGCGATCTGCTCCGGCTTGTAATCACCGCCTTTCACCAACAGATCCGGCAGGATCCCGGCAATCAGCCGCTGCGGCGTATCTTCTTCAAACGACACGACCCAATCGACGGCTTCCAGCGCTCCCAGCACGATCATCCGCTGTTCAAGCGGATTCACCGGGCGGGTTTCGCCTTTCAGACGTTTGGTTGAGGCATCGCTGTTGACGGCGACGATCAGACGATCGCCCAGCTTGCGCGCATTGGCCAGATACGAAACGTGACCCGCGTGCAGAATGTCGAAGACGCCATTGGTCATCACCACTTTTTCGCCACGCTTACGCGCCGCGGCGACCGCCTGTTTCAGCTCTTCTTCGCTCATCACGCCAAAACCGGTATCGGCACGCCCGCGCACCGCGTTTTCCAGCTCGATTGGCGAAACGGTGGAAGTCCCCAGCTTGCCGACCACCACACCGGCCGCGGCGTTAGCGAAATAGCAGGCCTCTTCCAGGGTGTTACCCGCCGCCAGCGTCGCCGCCAGCACACCGATAACCGTGTCGCCTGCCCCGGTGACGTCATACACTTCCTGCGCCTGGGTCGGCATATGCAGCGGCGGACGACCCGGCTGCAGCAGCGTCATACCCTGCTCGGAGCGCGTTACCAGCAGTGCGGAAAGCTCGAAGTCGGCGATGATTTTCATCCCGCGTTCGACGATTTCCGCTTCATCTTTACACTTTCCGGCGACCGCTTCGAATTCAGACAGGTTCGGCGTCAGCAGCGTTGCCCCGCGGTAGCGTTCAAATTCAGTGCCTTTCGGATCAATCAGCACCGGAACGCCGGCATCCCGCGCCAGCTTAATCATGGTCTGCACGCTGGCCAGCGCGCCTTTCGCGTAGTCTGACAGCACCAGCGCGCCGATCGAACCCAGCGCCTGCTGAATACGTTCATGCATCGGCTGTGGATCAACCCCGGAGAAACCCTCTTCAAAATCGAGGCGGATCAGCTGCTGGTTGCGCGACAGCACGCGCAACTTGGTGATGGTCGGATGCGTCGGTACCGACACGAAATCACACTTCACTTTTACGTCAGCCAGCGCTTTGCTAAGCGCGCGCGCGGCATCGTCGATACCGGTCAGGCCGACCAGACGAGAAGTCGCGCCGAGCGACGCAATGTTCATCGCCACGTTAGCCGCGCCGCCAGGGCGTTCTTCGATATTTTCCACCTTCACCACCGGCACCGGGGCTTCCGGGGAAATACGGCTGGTGGGGCCGTACCAGTAGCGGTCCAGCATCACATCGCCTACCACCAACACTCCTGCACGTTCAAACTCTGGCAGCGTTACTTTCATTACTCTCTCCTGCGAGATGCAAACTTTGCGCGCGATAATAGCACACCCGATTTGTTAGTTAAGCCATCAACCACTTCCGCCAGCTAGCGCTCACCTGCTGACGTTCACCGTCGAAAGCATCCGGCGCAACGTTGCCCGGCAGCTCCTGCAGCGCCAGATGGTGCAACGCATCGCGTAGCGTAGTGTAGGCATGGGTAAGCGCCCGCGCCTCGTCCTCATCCATGATGTCGTTCTGCGCCAGCAGTTCCAGAATACGCACATTATCGGACCAGCGCGTCAGCTTTGGCTTTTCATGCGCGTAGCGCAGCACCAGATATTGGGTAATAAATTCAATATCGGTGATCCCGCCGGCATCGGCTTTGATATCAAAGCGATCGCGCTGCTTATTGCCGAGATGAGCGCGCATCTTTTCCCGCATCTCACGTACTTCGGTCTGCAGCGTTGCGCCTTCACGCGGCGTGGTCAGGATATCGCGGCGGATCGCATCAAAGCGCGCCTGCAGCGCCGGGTCGCCATACACCACCCGGGCGCGAACCAGCGCCTGATGCTCCCAGGTCCAGGCTTCATTGCGCTGATAATCGGCGAAGGCATCGGCGGTGGTCACCAGCATGCCCGCCGCGCCGGATGGACGTAAGCGAGCGTCCACTTCATACAGGATGCCCGACGAGGTGCGGGTGCTGAAAAGATGCATGATTCGCTGGGCAAGGCGCAGATAGAACTGGCGACCATCGATTTCCCGCTCGCCGTCGGTCATCACCTCCATCGGACAGTCGTGGAGGAAGACCAGATCGAGATCGGAACTATAACCCAGTTCCCAACCGCCAAGTTTACCGTAACCCACTACCGCAAAACCGCGCCCCTGGCGGTCGCGAAGATGAGTCGGCTGACCGTAGCGGGCGATCATCTGAAGCCACGCCTGCTGCACCACCGCGTCGATCATCGCCTCCGCCAGCCAGGTTAAGTGATCGCTCACTTTCATCACCGGTAGCGTGCCGGCAATATCGGCGGCGGCAATATGCAGCAATTGCGCCTGTTTAAACTGACGCAGCGCTTCCAGCTGCTGTTCTTCATCTTCTTCCGGCACGCGCAGCAAATACTGGCGCAGTTCATCGCGGTACGCATCGGTCGCCGTCGGTTGATAAAGCGTGTGCGGATCCAGCAGTTCGTCCAGCAGCAGCGGGTGGCGCGCCAGCTGGCTGGCAACCATCGGCGAAGCGGCGCACAGGCTAATCAGGTGTTTTAACGCGCCGGGGAATTCGCTGAGCAGCTCCAGATAGGTGGTACGGGTGACGATTCCGGTCAGCAACGGGGTGATTCGCGCCAGCGGCAGCGGCGCATCCGCCCGTGAGCAGACCTCGCTGAGCAGATGCGGCATCAGCTGGTCGAGTACCTGCCGCCCGCGCGGGCCAATGGTGCGCCGGTCGAGCTCTTTGCGAAAATCAGCGATCAGCGCCAGCACGCTGCGCCGATCGTTGTCATCAAGGTGCGCCAGCGCCGGCGTAGTGTCGTCTTCTTCCAGCGCGTCCTGCCACAATTCGCGCCAGTACTCTTCCAGCTGTTCATCCGGCGATTGCGCTTCATCGTCGCCAATCAGTTCGTTAAAGACGCGACGCACGCGGCGCATCTGCTCTTCCAGCTGTGCGCTTAGCGTCTGCCAGTCGGCGACGCGCATCCCCCACGCCAGACGCGCGCGGTTGAGCTCATCCTGCGGCAGGGTTTGGGTTTGCTCGTCGTTAATGCTCTGCAGCAGGTTTTCGAGACGGCGCAGGAACAGATAGGCTTCGCGCAGCTGGGCGGCATCGCCTTCCGGCAACAAATGCAGCTCGTCAATCGCCGTGAGCGTCGGCAACAGCGCGCGCTGCTGCAAGGCCGGTTCGCGACCGCCGCGGATCAGCTGGAAAACCTGAACGATAAATTCGATTTCGCGGATGCCGCCCGCGCCGAGCTTGATGTTGTCTGTCAGGCCGCGGCGGCGCACTTCACGGGCAATCATCCCTTTCATGTTACGCAGAGACTGAATGACGCTGAAATCAATGTAGCGGCGGAAGACGAACGGGCGCAGCATGGCGCGCAGTTCGTTGGCGTACACGCCGTCGTTATCGCCCATGATCCGCGCCTTTACCATCGCGTAGCGCTCCCAGTCGCGCCCCTGCTCCTGGTAATAATCTTCCAGCGCCGCAAAGCTCAACACCAGCGGGCCGCTGTCGCCAAATGGTCGCAGACGCATATCCACGCGGTAGACGAAGCCATCCTGCGTCGGCTGATCGAGTACTTTGATTAATCGCTGGCCCAGACGGGTAAAGAACTGGCCGTTATCCAGCTCGCGGCGTCCGCCCTGGGTGGCGCCGTGTTCCGGCCAGGCAAAAATGAGATCGATATCGGAAGAGAAGTTAAGCTCTCCGCCGCCCAGTTTCCCCATGCCCAGGATCATTAGCGGCTGCTCTTCGCCCTGCGCATTGCACGGCGTCCCCCACTCCCGGCAGCAGGCGGCGTACAGCCAGTCGCGGGCGGCGACGATTAAGGTCTCCGCCAGGGCGCTGAGCTGCTGCAAACTGCTCTCTTCGCTCACCAGCAGCAGCGCCTGCGCCCAGGCGATACGCACCATCATCCGGCGGCGGAACTGGCGTAGCTCGCGCATCAGCGCGGCCTCGTCAGTCACGTCTTGTAGCTGTTCCGCCAGCCAGTCGCCGTAATGGCGCCATTCGTCGGCCTGCGGCGGCGCGCTTTCCAGTTCAGCCAGCCACTGCGGCTGAGCGACCAGATTCTGTTCAACGAACTCGCTGAACGTCATCACCGACTGCGCCTGCGAACTTAACGTTTGCAGGGGAAAATCTGCCGGAAGCCGGTTAACAACCGTCTGCCAGTGCTGCTGTAACTGCGAAGAAAGCGCCATTATAGGGGTCTCCCTGGCCTGAAATTATCGTTTTCCACTATGCAGCCAGAATGGTTCCGCGGCCAGCGCCTGACGACGGAAATATTCGATGACGCTGCGGTCATTGTTCTCGATAGCGCGGCGCACCTCTTGCCAGTTTTCCAGCCAGGCCTCGGCTACCCCGGCATAGGCGCTGGAAAGCAATTGAATGCTGTCGATCTCGCGCGCCAGACGCGTGAGCCGATCGCTGTAGTCGTCCTGCGTTTGCTGGAAGTTGCTTTTCAGCTCCGCCGCCGCTCGCGACAGCTGGATATCGGCAAAGCGTTTGAACGAACCGGCGATTTTCTTTTGCCCCGCCTCGTTGAGGAACGAACGCCAACCGCGGGTAACCAGCCATTCGGTCAGCAGCAGTTTGGCGCCAACCGTGGCGCGGTTGAACAACGCCGCTTCGGCTTTCTCCGCGCCGTCCAGCGCCGCTTCGGCCTCAGTGAGCGATTCACGCAACTGTACGGTGGCTTTTCGCGGCACAATGCCGCCAAATAGCACCAGCGCATGGCGAACGCGAGCCATCGCCTGCTGGATTTCACGTTTAGCTGCCGCGTTGCCCCGGTTCCAGACTTCATCATGATAGAGCCAGTGCGCCAGCGCGCTTTCCAGCGCCGCTTCCAGCCCCTGCTCGACGCTGGCTTTCGCCGCCACGCCCACTACCGTTAACGGTTTAACCGGACGCGCTTCATTGCCCTGCGCCAGCTGATAGCCGCGCGCCGCTTTACTCAGGCTGCCCTGGCGCAATACGCCGGTTGCCAGTAAACGTCGCGCCAGCGCCAGAATGTCGGCGGTATCGCCGCTCAACAGCTCAAGCTCCAGTTCGCAAATGGCTTCCTGATGCTCACCGGCTTTCACTTCGCCAAGGTCAAGAGCTATCTCAATCTGGCTGCTGCCCTCTTTCATCACCCATTTCTCGCGGAGGAAATCAGTGCTAAACAACGGCTGCACATTTTGCGCCAGTTCTGCCGGCAACTGCCCCTGCGGCCAGACTTCTGCCGGCAGTTTATCCAGCGCCAGCTCTGCTTTTTCCAGCGGAATATTGTATTCCGGACGCTGATGCAGGCCGCCCACCACCCGACCGGCAATTTTCAGCGTCATTTCATAACGCTCCCGATCGCCGCGGATCCGCAGCCCCATGTCGTGCCGACGCAGCCAGTTATCGGCGGTTTCGTAGTAAATATTCAGCAGTTGGCCTGCCGGCGTGTGCTGCGCATCCAGCGAATTGAGATGCTGGCGCAGCGCCTCAACGCCGTCGTGGGCAACGATAAACTTCAGTTCGATTTCTTGAGCCATGGCTGAATTCTTCCACCTGATAAGCGTCGCCGGGAAAATGCGGCGAACTAATGACGATATTTTTTGTCAGTAAATAGTATTTTGCGGCGAATCGCCATGCAATGCGCATTTGCCAGCTGCATTTGGATGATTCCGATTGTGGCGGAAAACTTTGCGTCGCTCTGGCGATGCCACTACTATCGTTCAACTTTTTATGACCAAACGATGACCTGATGCCAAAATTACGCCTTATTACCTTTACATTGCTAGCGCTTAGCGCCGCTACGGCGGTTCACGCAGAAGAAAAGCGCTACGTTTCCGATGAGCTGAGCACCTGGGTTCGCAGCGGTCCTGGCGATAACTATCGTCTGGTCGGCACCATTAACGCCGGCGAAGCCGTCGACGTTCTGCAAACCAACGACAGCACGAATTACGCGCAGGTACGCGATAGCAACGGCCGTACCGCCTGGATCCCGCTGAAAGAGCTGAGCAACGAGCCCAGCCTGCGCATTCGCGTGCCGGATCTGGAAAATCAGGTCAAAACGCTGACCGACAAACTGAACAATATTGACGCCACCTGGAACCAGCGTACCGCCGACATGCAGAAAAAAGTCGCCGGTAGCGATGGCGCGATCAATGCCCTGAAAGAAGAGAACCAAAAGCTGAAAAACGAGCTGGTTGTCGCTCAAAAAAAGGTGAACGCGGCGAATCTGCAGCTTGATGATAAACAGCGCACCATTATCATGCAGTGGTTTATGTACGGCGGCGGCGTGCTTGGCGTCGGTCTGATCCTTGGTCTGGTGCTGCCGCATCTGGTACCGAGCCGCAAGCGTAAAGACCGGTGGATGAACTAATTCGTCTTCTCTGCCAGACTTACGTATCATCTTGCGAAAAGTCGATGCGGGAGAAACAGGCGTGAAGATTTATTTGGTCGGTGGTGCGGTACGAGATGCGTTATTAGGACTACCGGTCAAAGACAGAGACTGGGTGGTGGTTGGCGCCACGCCACAGCAGTTGCTCGACGCGGGCTACCAACAGGTAGGCCGCGATTTTCCCGTGTTTCTTCACCCGCAAAGCCGTGAAGAGTACGCCCTCGCGCGTACCGAACGTAAATCCGGTTCCGGCTATACCGGTTTCACCTGTTATGCCGCCACTGACGTCACCCTTGAGCAAGATCTACTGCGCCGCGATCTCACCATTAACGCGCTGGCTCAGGACACTGACGGTCAGATTTACGATCCCTATGGCGGCCAGGCCGATTTACGCCAGCGCCTGCTGCGCCACGTCTCCCCGGCCTTTAGCGAAGATCCGCTACGCGTACTGCGCGTCGCGCGTTTTGCCGCACGTTATGCCCATCTCGGTTTTCGCATTGCCGATGAAACCATGGCGCTGATGCGCGCGATGGCGGACGCCGGCGAACTGGCGCATTTGACGGCGGAGCGGGTATGGAAAGAGACGGAAAACGCGCTTGGCACGCGTAATCCGCAGGTCTTTTTCCAGACCCTGCGCGACTGCCACGCGCTGAAGGTGCTGTTCCCGGAAATCGACGCCCTGTACGGTGTCCCCGCGCCGGCCAAATGGCATCCGGAAATCGACACCGGCGTTCACACCCTGATGACGCTCACCATGGCGGCGATGCTATCGCCGGCCATCGACGTCCGTTTCGCCACCCTGTGCCACGATCTTGGCAAGGGCTTAACGCCCAAAGAGTTCTGGCCGCGCCACCATGGCCACGGCCCGGCGGGGGTAAAACTGGTGGAACAGATTTGCCAGCGCCTGCGGGTGCCGAACGATATTCGCGATCTGGCCAGACTGGTCGCCGAATTCCACGATCTGATCCACACCCTGCCGATTCTGCAGCCAAAAACCATCGTGAAGCTGTTTGATAGCATCGATGCCTGGCGCAAGCCGCAGCGTGTACAGCAAATCGCCCTCACCAGCGAGGCCGACGTGCGCGGGCGTACCGGTTTTGAATCCTGCGATTATCCGCAGGGGCGCCTGCTGCTTGAGGCCTGGGAAGTCGCGCAGTCGGTTTCCACTAAAGAGGTGGTAGCGGAAGGTTTCAAAGGACTGGAGATTCGCGAAGAGCTGACGCGGCGCAGAATTGCGGCCGTGGGGCAGTGGAAAGAACAACGTTGCCCCCAGCCGCAAGGCTGAGGGCCAGGGCCTTAGAAGAAGACCACGTAGACGGCTGCCGCGACGATAAAGCGGTAGATTGCAAACGGAATAAACGAAATACGTTTAATCAGCTGCAGGAAGGTTTTAATCGCAATCAGCGCCACGATGAACGCCATGATAAAACCGACGGCGAACATCGGAATATCCCCGGTATTAAGGAAGCCGATGCTCTTGTAGACGTCCAGCACGGTAGCGCCCATCATCATCGGCACCGCCAGCAGGAATGAGAACTCGGATGCCGCATAGCGGCTAACGCCCATCAGCATGCCGCCGGAAATGGTCGCCCCGGAGCGAGAGAAGCCCGGCCACAGCGCCAGACACTGGAAGCAACCGATGGCAAACGCCTGACGATAGGTCATATCATCAATGCCCACCGCGCGCGGCTCTTTCGGTTTGAACAGCTCCGCCGCGATCAGCAGGAAGCCGCCGACAATCAGCGCGTACATCACGTTAACCGGGTTAAACAGCGATTTAATCAGGTCATGGAACACCAGCCCCAGCACCACCGCCGGGATCATGCCTAACAGGATATGAATCAACGACAGGCGCCCGCTGCCTTCGCCTTCATGCATCGGCGGACGGCCAAAATGAATGCCGATCAGGCCAAACAGTCGACGCCAGAACACCACGACGACGGCGAGAATAGATCCTAATTGAATTACAACTTCAAAAGTATTAGCGGTATCCCCTTCAAAACCAAGGAGATGACCAACGATAATCATATGACCCGTACTGGAAACCGGTAAAAACTCCGTCAACCCTTCAACCACACCCAAAATTGCCGCTATCAGCAGCGAGTGTAAATCGCCCATTCAATAAACCCTTAAAATAAAAAGTAAAATTAAAATCCAGGCACTAAGACCGGTATAAAACAAATTTGTTTAAACATTATGACGAGAAACGTTTTGTTTCAGATTACTGCCACGTTCAATGATCACGCCAACGTTGGCCGCACGGGCCACCGCGCCAGGCTTGCTGACTTTAATCCGCACCCACGGAGAATTGAATTTTTGCAGCAGTAGATCGGCTACCTCTTCCGCCACCCGTTCGACCAGCGCAAAACGCCCGCCCTCAACGTGGTTGATAACCAGTTCGCTGATATCAGCATAGCTCAGGCAATCGCTCACATCGTCGCTGGCGGCCGCTTTGCGGTTATCCCACGCCATTTCGATATCGAACACTAACTTCTGTTCGATGGTCTGTTCCCAGTCGTAAACACCGATAGTGGTGATTACCGAAAGTTGCTCTATAAATACAATATCCATCACGACCTGCCTGCTTTTTGGCTAAACCGGATACCACTTCCGGCGAATTATGCGTATTATCCACAGATGCAAAGACATCCCCTAAAGAATTCACGTGCCCTGACAGCGGCGACGCAGCAAGATTACGGGAACATAGCAGCATCACTATGTAACCTATCGCGCAGAGAAAGCCAACAAGCTGTTAACACGAAAATGGGTGGGGTTCTAACGACGTTTTCAAAATGGAACAGCTGATGAGTGCAATCGCGCCTGGACTAGTTATCCTCGCCTACCTCTGCGGCTCAATTTCCAGCGCCATTCTGGTGTGCCGTCTTGCTGGTTTGCCCGACCCTCGCGATAGCGGTTCCGGCAACCCCGGGGCGACGAACGTACTCCGAATTGGCGGCAAGGGAGCAGCCGTAACGGTATTAATTTTTGATGTCCTGAAAGGGATGCTGCCGGTTTGGGGCGCCTGGGCGCTCGGTCTGACGCCGTTCTGGCTCGGGCTGGTGGCGATCGCCGCCTGCGTAGGCCATATCTGGCCGGTGTTCTTTAATTTCCGCGGCGGTAAAGGCGTGGCGACCGCATTTGGCGCTATCGCGCCCATCGGCTGGGATCTCACCGGCGTAATGGCCGGCACCTGGCTGCTGACTATTCTGCTCAGCGGGTATTCCTCGCTGGGCGCTATCGTCAGCGCGTTGGTAGCCCCTTTCTACGTCTGGTGGTTCAAACCGCAGTATACTTTCCCGGTCTCCATGCTCTCCTGCCTGATCCTGCTACGCCATCACGACAATATCCAGCGTCTGTGGCGCCGTCAGGAAACGAAAATCTGGTCACGCTTTAAGAAGAAGAAAAAAACGCCAGAGCAGAAATAATCTCCGCGCCCGGCCGCCTGGGCCGGGCCGTTTTGCCGCCACAAACGCATTCTATTTCCCACTTTTTTAGCCAATCATAGCGGCAAATGAGAAAACCAAAGATAATCCTTTCACTACAATAACTTAGTTATGAGTTATAACCAAAAGTGATTTTTTCCCCCCCGCGTCGCTGTTTACTCTGAAACTCTTTATAAGAGAAAAAAGCACAACACCATGACTGATGTAATTAACGCGACGCCTGCGGCAACCTCTGCGTCGCCCGGCGGGGAAGTAAAATGGATCGGCAGCGCGGCGGACGTCTCGCGCCTCATAAACGAAGGCAGCAGCGGGCGCAATAACGCGCGTATCGTCATGGGAATCGCCCTCGGCGGTATTTTCCTTGATGCCTACGATCTTGGCTCGCTGGCCTTCGGCCTGAAAGATATCACCCGGGAATTCAACCTGACGCCTGCCGGTACCGGGATGGTCGCCTCGGCCATCACCTTCGGCGCTATCGTTGGCGCGCTACTCGGCGGTTATCTGACCGACAAAATTGGCCGCTACCGTGTGTTTATGGCGGATATGCTGTTCTTCGTGGTAGCGGCCATCGCCTGCGCGCTGGCGCCGAATGAATACGTCCTTACCGGCGCACGCTTCGTGATGGGCCTGGGCGTCGGGATCGACCTGCCGGTGGCGATGGCGTTTCTCAGCGAATTCGCGAGGCTCAAAGGTCCCGGCAACAAGGCGGCCAGCGTGGCGATGTGGTGCCCAACGTGGTACGCGGCGATCAGCATTTCATATCTGCTGGTACTCTTTTTTTATGCCGTCCTGCCGGAAAGCCATAGCGACTGGCTATGGCGGATTATCCTTGGTTTTGGCGCCATCCCGGCGCTGGTGATTATCGCTATCCGTAGCCGCTACATGAGCGAATCGCCGGTGTGGGCCGCCAACCAGGGTAACCTGCGTGAAGCTGCTTCTATTCTACGCCAGGCGTACAACATCAATGCGCACGTTGCCCAGGACGCGCTGGAAAAACCGGCGCCAAAAGTTCGTAGCGCCCAATGGAGTAACTATCTGCGCCTGTTCCGCGGTGTCTACCTGCGCCGCACGACGCTCTCTACCCTGCTATCGGTGGTTTCCTCATTTGCCTATAACGCCGTCGCGTTCGGTCTGCCGGTGATCATCTCCAGCTTCTTCGTGCAATCGATGCTGACGACGATTTTGATTTCGCTGGCGCTGAATCTGCTGTTCGCTTTCGTGGGAGGGATACTGGCGGTACGCCTGGTACCGCGCTTCGGGGCGTGGCGGATGTCGCTGGCGGGTTATGGCTGCCAGCTGACGGCGCTGCTCGGCCTGGCGCTGATTGGCCGCCCTGATGGCGCAGGTGAAGGCGTCGCTGCCGTGGCGATGCTGGCACTGTTCCTTTTCGGCCAGGGATTCGGCCCCGGCGCGCACACCATGACCTTCGCCTCGTTAAGCTATCCGACATCGCTGCGCGGCGTTGGCGTCGGGCTCAACCAGACGCTCATGCGCGGCAGCTCAACGCTTTCTTTATTCCTCTTCCCGCTGCTGGTCGCCGCGCTGGATACCCGCGTCTTCTGGATCATCGCCGCGGCGCCGCTGATTGGGCTATTGTCGCTGTTGGCTATCCGCTGGGAGCCGTCGGGCTACGACATCGACGCCGAGGATTATCAGCAGCCTTAATCCACGCGTAAAAAAGCCGCCTCGATGGGCGGCTTTTGTTTGTAACAGGCTTATCAGGCGGCCGGCAGTTCCGCCAACGGCCAGCGCGGCCGCACGGTAACGCCGAGTCCAGCATTGCCGCCGCCCTGCAGGCGGACCATCCCGGCGTAAGCGATCATCGCGCCGTTATCGGTACAGAACTCAGGACGGGCATAAAACACTTCGCCGCCGCGTTTGCTCATCATTTCCGCCAGCTTCGCGCGCAGCGTACGGTTAGCGCTCACGCCCCCCGCCATCACCAGACGCTTAAAGCCGGTTTGCTCCAGCGCGCGGCGGCATTTAATCATCAGCGTATCGACAACCGCATCCTCAAATGCGCGAGCGATATCGGCACGGGTTTGCTCATCGTCGCCGTTGTTACGAATGGTATTAGCGGCGAAGGTTTTCAGGCCGGAGAAGCTGAAGTCGAGCCCCGGACGATCGGTCATCGGCCGCGGGAAGACGAAGCGGCCTTCCGTACCCTGGGACGCCATTTTCGACAGCATCGGCCCACCGGGATAATCCAGCCCCAGCAGTTTCGCCGTCTTATCAAAGGCTTCGCCAGCGGCATCGTCGATTGACTCGCCCAACAGCTCATACTGGCCGATGCCGGTGACGCTAATCAGCTGGGTGTGGCCGCCGGAAACCAGCAGAGCGACGAACGGGAACGCCGGCGGGTTATCTTCCAGCATCGGCGCCAGCAGATGCCCTTCCATATGGTGTACCGGGATCGCCGGCACGTTCCAGGCGAACGCCAGCGAGCGGCCAACGGTCGCGCCGACCAGCAGCGCGCCCACCAGGCCAGGGCCTGCCGTATAGGCGACGGCATCAATATCTTTCGCCGTCAGGCCCGCTTCTTTGAGCGCCGCCTGAATCAGCGGAACGGTTTTACGTACGTGGTCGCGCGACGCCAGCTCAGGCACCACGCCGCCGTAGTCAGCATGTAATTTCACCTGACTATACAGCTGGTTGGCTAACAGACCTTGTTTATCGTCGTAAATAGCGATGCCGGTTTCATCGCAGGATGTTTCAATTCCCAGTACACGCATGAGTTGTTTTACCTCGTTTCAATACCGCGCAGTGTAGGACCAATGACCGGCGATGTAAAACTTTGCTCACCCCTGGTGTTCTCTTCGTGTATACTCCTCACCCTTATAAAAGTCCCCTTTCAAAAAAGGCGCCGGTGCTTTACAAAGCAGCAGTAGTTGCAGTAAAATTCCGCACCATTTTGAAATAAGCTGGCATTGCGGCCAGCGGCAAACCGAATTAATCAAAGGTGAGAGGCACATGCCGGTAATTAAAGTACGTGAAAACGAGCCGTTCGACGTAGCTCTGCGTCGCTTCAAGCGTTCCTGCGAAAAAGCAGGTGTTCTGGCGGAAGTTCGTCGTCGTGAGTTCTATGAAAAACCGACTACCGAACGTAAGCGCGCTAAAGCTTCTGCAGTGAAACGTCACGCGAAGAAACTGGCTCGCGAAAACGCACGCCGCACTCGTCTGTACTAATCTGTTGAGAGCGAAGCTCTCAATTCAGACCGAGTTGTAGTTGTAAGGCCGTGCTTCCGAAAGGAATGCGCGGCTTATTTTCGTTTATGCATTAGCAGATACACGAGATCGTTCAAACTGTCTTCAGGCAATACATCGAGGCCGTTTGCAGGATGCAGTGTATAGATTACGGGGCATATGGCTGGACGAATCCCACGCGTATTTATCAATGACCTGCTGGCGCGCACCGACATCATCGATCTGATCGATGCTCGGGTGAAGCTGAAAAAGCAGGGCAAGAATTATCACGCGTGTTGTCCATTCCATAACGAAAAAACCCCCTCCTTCACCGTCAACGGTGAAAAACAGTTTTACCATTGCTTCGGCTGCGGTGCGCACGGCAACGCCATCGACTTTCTGATGAACTACGACAAGCTCGAGTTCGTCGAAACCGTCGAAGAGCTGGCCGCCATGCACAACCTTGAAGTGCCCTATGAAGCAGGTAATGGACCGAGCCAGATAGAACGGCATCAGCGGCAAAATCTCTATCAGCTGCTGGACGGTCTGAACACGTTTTACCAACAGTCTCTGAATCAACCCGCCGCCGAACCCGCGCGCCAGTATCTGGCAAAACGCGGCTTAAGCAGCGAGGTGATTACCCGCTTCGCAATAGGCTTCGCTCCCCCTGGCTGGGATAACGTTTTAAAACGTTTTGGCGGCAATCAGGAAAACCGCCAGTCGCTTATTGATGCAGGCATGCTGGTCACCAACGATCAGGGGCGCAGTTACGACCGCTTCCGCGAACGGGTAATGTTCCCGATCCGCGATAAGCGAGGCCGGGTGATTGGTTTTGGCGGGCGCGTGCTGGGCGATGCGCTGCCAAAATACCTGAACTCCCCGGAGACCGATATTTTCCATAAAGGCCGCCAGCTGTACGGCCTGTATGAAGCGCAGCAGGATAACGCCGAACCTCAGCGTCTGCTGGTGGTCGAAGGCTATATGGACGTCGTCGCGCTGGCGCAGTACGGCATTAATTATGCCGTGGCCTCGCTGGGCACCTCGACGACCGCCGACCACATTCAGCTGTTGTTCCGGGCGACCAATCAGGTCATCTGCTGTTACGACGGCGACCGGGCTGGCCGCGACGCGGCATGGCGCGCGCTGGAAACGGCGCTGCCGTATATGACCGATGGCCGCCAGCTGCGTTTTATGTTTTTACCTGATGGCGAAGACCCGGATACGCTGGTGCGTAAAGAGGGCAAAGAGGCGTTTGAAGCGCGGATGGAGCAGGCACAGCCGCTCTCCACGTTTTTATTCAATAGCCTGATGCCGCAGGTCGACCTGAGCACTCCGGATGGGCGCGCGCAGCTGAGTACGCTGGCGCTGCCGCTGATAACTCAGGTGCCGGGTGAAACGCTGCGCATCTATTTGCGTCAGGAGCTGGGTAACAAGCTGGGTATTCTGGATGACGCCCAGCTTGAACGTTTAATGCCGAAACAGGCGGAAAATAGCGCTCAACGCCCGGCGCCGCAGCTAAAACGCACGACCATGCGTATACTTATAGGGTTACTGGTGCAGAACCCCGATCTGGCGCCGCTGGTTCCGCCCTTGACGGGTCTGGATCAGCAGAAGATGCCAGGACTTGGTTTATTCAGCGAACTGGTCAATACGTGTCTGGCGCAGCCAGGTCTGACCACCGGGCAACTTTTAGAACAGTATCGCGGGACAAATGAAGCAGCAACCCTTGAAAAACTGTCGATGTGGGACGATATAGCAGATAAGGATATCGCTGAACAAACCTTCACCGACTCGCTCAACCATATGTTTGACTCACTGCTGGAACTGCGACAAGAAGAGTTGATAGCTCGCGATCGCACACACGGTTTAAGCAGTGAGGAGCGCCGGGAACTCTGGACTATCAGCCAGGAACTGGCCAAAAAATGAATTTAACGGCTTAAGTGCCGAATATCGATCGGGAAGCCCCCGACAGCCGCGCTGAGGCGCAGCGGCAATAATATAAGTACGCCCTCGCTTTAAATGTTGGCAGTTCGTCTGCCTGCACCAATCAAACGAATTAAGTGTGGATACCGTCTTATGGAGCAAAACCCGCAGTCACAGCTGAAGCTTCTTGTCCAACGTGGTAAGGAGCAAGGCTATCTGACCTATGCCGAGGTCAATGACCATCTGCCGGAAGATATCGTCGACTCCGATCAGATCGAAGACATCATCCAAATGATCAACGACATGGGTATTCAGGTGATGGAAGAAGCACCGGATGCCGATGATCTGCTGCTTGCTGAAACCTCCAATAATACCGATGAAGACGCAGAAGAAGCGGCGGCCCAGGTGCTGTCGAGCGTTGAATCTGAAATTGGCCGTACGACCGACCCGGTGCGCATGTACATGCGCGAAATGGGTACCGTTGAACTGCTGACCCGCGAAGGCGAAATCGACATCGCTAAACGCATCGAAGACGGGATCAACCAGGTCCAGTGTTCCGTTGCGGAATATCCGGAAGCCATCACCTATCTGCTGGAACAGTACGATCGCGTCGAAGCTGAAGAAGCTCGCCTGTCTGACCTGATCACCGGCTTCGTCGATCCGAACGCTGAAGAAGATATGGCGCCTACCGCCACTCACGTCGGTTCCGAGCTGTCTCAGGAAGAGATGGACGACGACGAAGATGAAGAAGAAGATGATGACGACGACAACAGCGATGACGATAACAGCATCGACCCGGAGCTGGCCCGCGAGAAATTCGCCGAGCTGCGCACCCAGTACGAGCTGACTCGCGACACCATCAAAGCGAAAGGTCGCAGCCACGCCGCCGCGCAGGAAGAGATCCTCAAGCTGTCCGAGGTCTTCAAACAGTTCCGTCTGGTGCCGAAACAGTTCGATTACCTGGTCAACAGCATGCGCAGCATGATGGATCGCGTTCGTACTCAAGAACGTATCATCATGAAGCTGTGCGTTGAACAGTGCAAAATGCCGAAGAAAAACTTCATCACCCTGTTCACCGGCAACGAAACCAGCGAAACCTGGTTCAACGCCGCCGTGGCGATGAACAAGCCGTGGTCCGAGAAGCTGCATGACGTTAAAGAAGACGTTCAGCGCGGCCTGCAGAAACTGCAGCAGATTGAAGAAGAAACCGGCCTGACCATCGAGCAGGTTAAAGATATCAACCGTCGCATGTCCATCGGCGAAGCGAAAGCCCGTCGTGCGAAGAAAGAGATGGTTGAAGCGAACTTACGTCTGGTTATTTCTATCGCCAAGAAATACACCAACCGCGGTCTGCAGTTCCTCGACCTGATTCAGGAAGGCAACATCGGCCTGATGAAAGCGGTAGATAAGTTTGAATACCGTCGTGGTTACAAGTTCTCCACCTACGCCACCTGGTGGATCCGTCAGGCGATCACCCGTTCCATCGCGGATCAGGCGCGCACCATCCGTATTCCGGTGCATATGATTGAGACTATCAACAAGCTCAACCGTATCTCCCGCCAGATGCTGCAGGAAATGGGCCGCGAGCCGACGCCGGAAGAGCTGGCTGAGCGCATGCTGATGCCGGAAGACAAAATCCGTAAGGTGCTGAAAATCGCCAAAGAGCCTATCTCCATGGAAACGCCGATCGGCGACGATGAAGATTCGCATCTGGGTGACTTCATCGAGGATACCACCCTCGAGCTGCCGCTGGATTCTGCGACCACCGAGAGCCTGCGTGCGGCAACGCACGACGTGCTGGCGGGCCTCACCGCTCGTGAAGCGAAAGTGCTGCGTATGCGTTTCGGTATCGACATGAACACCGACCACACGCTGGAAGAAGTAGGTAAACAGTTCGACGTTACCCGCGAACGTATTCGTCAGATCGAAGCGAAGGCGCTGCGTAAACTGCGCCACCCAAGCCGTTCTGAAGTGCTGCGTAGCTTCCTCGACGATTAATCGTCGCGCTGCAAAGAGAGTAAAAAGCTCCCCCGCGGGGAGCTTTTTTATGCCTGCGATTCAGGTGCCATCAGCGCCCTCGCCCCGCCAGCGCCTCATCCAGTTCGCGATAGGCTTCAACCAGCTTGTCCAGCGTCGCCCGGTTTAAACCGCTGGGATTGGGCAGTACCCAGATTTCGGTTTCACCGATGGTCGCTTCCTGCTTTCCCCACTTTGCGCCACGCACCCTGAACGCCTGCTCATAGGCCTGCTTGCCGAGCACCGCCAGCGCCTGCGGCTGATAGTCATGGATTTTGCTTATTAGCTCCTGCGCGCCATTACGCAGCTCCAGCAGGGCAACCTCGCTGGCCTGTACCGTCGGCCGCTCAACCAGCATGGTGATACCGCAGCCGGTATCCAGTAGATGCTGCTCCTCTTCCGGCTTCAGCTGTCGCTCGGTGAACCCCGCCTGGTGAATGACCTTCCAGAAACGATTGCCGGGATGGGCAAAATGGAACCCCGTATGCGCGGAGGACTTCCCCGGATTGATCCCGCAAAAGACCACCCGCAGCCCCGGCGCCAGGATATCGCTAATCATAATTTCTCCGGCTGAATGACTAAAAAGCTGATTATAAAGGATTGAAAATGCATTGTTTATAAAAACAGCAGCCGAGCGCTTTACGCTGGATTGCAGCGTGCAGTTACATTATAATCCCTCGCCACGGCCCCTTAGCTCAGTGGTTAGAGCAGGCGACTCATAATCGCTTGGTCGTTGGTTCAAACCCAACAGGGGCCACCAAATTTTATCTTTAAAATCATATAATTAAGCCACTCGAAAGAGTGGCTTTTTTGTTGTTTGAATATCCATTGGCAGCAAAATGGCAGCAGGATTTCAGCTACTATCAACAAAAAACCCGCCGAAGCGGGTTAGTTTGTTAGAAATTCATGTGTCCCTGACCACTATTTAATGGGTGTGGCGGTGCATGATCCACAAGTCCAGGAGTAACAATGTAGCGCACGACGGTTTCATGGGTGACAAATGTGCTGCCACAATTAATGTTCTGGCACTGGCAGTAGCGTTCTTTAGTGTTATCAGACACCCGAAAGCTACTACGAGTATGTGCAGCATGTCCGCATTTCGGACAATTCATCATATCTGTCTCTCCCCACCGATTTCTCACAATCACATAATGATATACCAACCATCCATTTTGTGAACAAAATTATTCCATTTCTAAATCATCAATTTTTACTTCAAGCTCCAGACTGGTAGTAAAGCCATTATCCGGGCTGACGGTATGCGTCAAAGTTGTAATGGTCCATTCGGCCTCGTCGATAGGCTGCTTAAAACCGCTCACCTTTACTGGCATTTCTGTATAGAGATCTGCCCGGCCCTCTGCAAGCTGCAGGGAGAATGACGCAACACCACACTGCAGGCGCTCCCATTGCATTTTTGCCGCACGCTCAGCATTACTGCGGTTTGCATAGGTGCGATTTAGTACCAGCACGTTTTCATCCGTTCCTACCAGATAATCACCCTGTTTTGCTTCCTGCTCTTTAGATGTGGTGGTTTTCTTCCGACGGCGCTTAACTTTCGTTGTTTCTTTTTTCATGGGTTCGCGGGTGTGCAGCCAACTGGCAATTACGCCGGTATAAGCGCCACGATCAGCCAGGGTAAAACGATGACCGTCACCGGCTTTACGCTCAATGGAGATAACAGGCAACGGCTTACCGCTCGCCGTTCTTCCCTGCCCCTGCCGGATAAACAGCAGGTTTCCATCCTTAACGGAAGCAATCGCACCATACTGGCGCGCCAGTCTCATCAGAAAACTGGCATCGCTTTCATTGGTCTGGTCCATATGGTCCAGCGCCTTATCTGTCAGGTCTTTATCCAGCGCCATTTTGAGCTTATGCCGGGCGGCAATTTCCTTTACAACCTCCCCCACCGTTGTCTGGTGCCATGACTTTTCACGCCGGGTATTGAGGGTTTCCCGGAAATCAGCACTCCTTGCCCGGATGGTAAGACGATCAGGAGCACCGCTGTGCTCAATCTCATCCACCGTAAATGCCCCTTTTGGGAAAAGCGGCTGGCCCTTCCACCCCAGCGCCAGCTGAATAACAGCACCACGTCGCGGCAGAACGATCCGCCCGTCGGCGTCGTCCAGCTCCAGATCAAGCTGGTCTGCTTCAAAACCCCTGTTATCGGTCAGCGTCAGACTCAGCAGACGTGCATCCAGTACGGTAGTTACGTCCTTACCTTCAATGGTGATACTGAAAGCCGGGCTTTTGCTGTTGAGATCAAAAAGTTCAGAACTAACATTCACTGCAGCATCCCTCCAACCGTGTTTTTAATATTACATATTGCAGACGTTGCAGAGCTCTGCAGATTACTGAGCTGATCGCTGAGATTACCGAACATATCTGACAGCGACTCATCAACCCTTTTCAGGGTCAGCGTAAACTCAATACGGCGAGGCATTCCGCTTGCAAAAAACTCCGTTTTTGTCTGGCTCAGCCCCTCGATCACAAACATGCCGTAAATGGTCCCGCTCCCCTCAATCAAGGGCCACGCTTTGCCCAGCTCAGCCATTTGCTCTAGTGCCAACAATGACAGCCTGCCACCGGTGACTTCCGGCAGCAGTACACCAGATAACGTCAGCGAATCGTTATCCGGTCCAAGAAACTGCGTTGATGGTCGGCGGTTCAACCGGCTGTTTGCAGCGTGTCGCCAGCTTCGCTGATACTGCAGCTCCTGATAGGGCACGGTACGCAACATGAAGACATATAACCCAAGCACCATCATCATGATTCATATCCCCCTTGATCACTGAAATTACTGCGCGCTTTAGCCCAGGTCTTACGCTCGCGTTCGTCAAGCTGTCGGGCAACTTCACGGGCAATATCTTGCGCACTCTGCCCTGACTGAGCATAGATAGTTATCGGCGCGTGAGTTTCAAAGTGCATCACTGGCGGCGCACTGGCAGATTTAGCAGGCTGGCTTTGTTTATATGCCACAGTAGGCAGACTATAAGGATGTAGTGGAGCAGCCTCTGCAGACGCTGCCGCTACACCCATGACACCTGCAACGACGGAAGCCAGCGCGGCAGTGCGCCGCCTGCTGGTCACATTTGCGGGGCCGTTCACAATTTCAGGGCCGTTCTCCCCAACAATTCCGAATTGACCGCGCGGAATAATCCCACCACTGTCATACATCCCGGCAAACGGAACGGCAGCAGCCGCTGCTCCACCAACCACCTGCACCTGTGCTTTGTCTTGTGTTTTATTATTTCCGGTCATCCAGTCAGGCAGATAATCGGTGACTGAGGAAAGCTTGCTTTTGAGTGTCTCCCATTTGGCATTAATTCCATTGAGAATGCTGTCAATAATGGCGCTGCCCATGTCCTGGAACTTCGCAGGAAGCGCGGCAACATCAGCCAGGATCGAATTCCATTTATCACTAATAGATTGTCTGATATTGGCCCACGCTTCAGAAACGCCAGTTTTTATTGCATCCCAATTTTTAGCGATTAATCCCGGCAAGGTGTAATTAAAGAACAGTGACTTAATCCCCTCCCATGCAGCGCTGGCCTTTTCTTTAATCCAATCCCATGCTGTACTTGTGGCATTACATACGGCGTCCCACATTGCCTTAAATTTAGGCCCAAGCGTATCCCAGTTTTGCCAGATATAAATAGCACCAGCGGCGATCAAGCCAATGACAGCCAGTATAGGATTTGCAAACATCAATCGGCCCAGCCATATAATTGACTTGCCAACTGAACTGATTGCTTTCCCAATAAGACCAAATGCAGATGAAAATTTTAGCCCCATCACCCCTGCGCTCATTCGCACTACTGCCATCGGCCCTAGCACGGACGCCAGCGCCAGTGAAACAACCCCAGCGGCGCTGGCAACAATGGCAAAACCAGCTGCCAACTTAAACAACGCAGAGGTTAATTGTGGGTGTCGTTTAACAAAACCATCCAGACGCGACGCCAGTTCCCCCAACCAGTCAGCCAGCTTCTTTAATGCAGGGGCAACTGTTTCACCGATACTAGCCATAGCATTGGTAAAGGAACCTGTAGCGGCTTCCCATTTGTTACCAAGAGTATTCAAGGAGGCATCAACACGCTCGCGTAGAGAAGCCTGATTTTGTAGCTTTGAAGCCGTTTCACGATACCCTAAGATGCCTTTGGTAATCATAATATTTAGCACCTGCAGCGTTTCCGCATCATCCCCAAAAATACCTTTTAGAGTAGCTAACCTTTTTTCAGTATTAAGCTTTTGGAGTTGAGCTAACTGCGTGTACATTTTCTCCAGCCCGCCAAACTCCCCCTTGCCATCCGTAAAATCGAACCTAACGCCAGTGCCTTTTAGTTCATCATTAGCATCCTTCACTTTTTCTGTATTCATGACGGACTGAAATACTTTTCGGTAGGCGTTACCAGCTGACTCTCCAGCCATACCAGCCTGATCAGCCATAACTAATAGAGGAGCAAATGTCTTAGCCGCGTCCAATCCCTTTTTATGAATAATATCCATCGCGCTGCTGATTTTTGAGAACCCCTGCAGCATATTCCCTGAATCTACCCCCGCGTAGAATCCTTTCTGGATCACGTCCATCAGATTCATCATGTCTTTTTCGGAGGTCTGAGTAGCATCTTGTAACTTAGCCGCAAACTCAGCTGCTGCAGTGGGAGCCATCTGTAACTGCACGCCAAGATAAGCTGCTGACTCTCCCAAGCCGCCCAGGATGACCTGCGCCGACATACCCTGACGGCGTAGCATAGTCATCATGTTCTGAAAGTCGGCTGTTGTTCCCGGCAGCTTATCGCCCAAAGCAACTGCAAGCCGGTTAATTTTTTCAAATTCAGGCGCTACCTTTCCGCCCGGTCCCATCATTGAACCGGCGAGCTGATTTGCTGCATTTTCTGATTCTGAATAGGCTTTTACTGGAGCCAACAACGTCATGCCAGTAGTTACCCCAGCCGCCATCGCCCCTGCACCATTACCTGCCAGAGAGTTCCTTAACTCGCGGGTCTTTTCAGCCTTAGCTTTGATAGCGTTGAGCTTTCGCTGACGCTCGCCAACTTCACGCAGCCTGCGCTCCTGCTCAGCCAACCGTCGATTATACCGCTCAGTTTCTCGTGCAATCCGTGCCGTTTCACGCGCTCCGCCCCCAGCAGATAACCCCAGCCGATAAAGCTCAGCCCTGGCTGCCGCCATCTGGCGAGTTTCCTGTTGCTGTTTTTGTTCAAGACGTGAAACAGCCCGCCACTGAGCCTCAAGCGCCTGCGTTTGCTTTTTTGTCGGGGATTCCAAAGATGACATTTCACGCGTCATCATTTGAGCGCGTAGCCTCGCCTGATCCAGTTCGGCACCAGTACGGCTAACACTCTGAGTTAACTGATCGAAAGATTTAAGCTGACCTCCAGCATCACTCAGCTTTTTAATTTGATCGCGAGTTTGTCGAATAGCTGATGCCAGCTCCTTAGAGCCAGCCTGTGCATTTTTAAATGGGCGGGTTAACTTATCCACCGCCCCCAGAACTACCTGCAGTCGCAGGTTATTATCACTCATCGCTGGCCCCGCTTCGCTGAATGGCTTTGTGTCGCCACTCCAGCACATCAGTCAGCGGCATAACGTCAGTGATGGACGGCGACCAGTGAAAGATGGTGGCAATGTCTGCCACCAGATCATCAACCGTCAGGTTGTCGGCAAATCGGCAAGCACCGACTTCGGCAACAAAAAAGTAACCACCTCTACAGCCATTGCGGTCAGATCGGCGGGGTCCAACTCTGCCATTTCCTGCGCGGTCAGCGTCGGGGTGGAGATGCGAGGGATCACAGTCATCATTGCGCCCACATCCATATCCATAATGGCCTGCAGACGGGTGCCACGCAGTGCGCCGGACTGCGGCTTACGTAGCACAATTTCGGTAATTTCAGTTTTACCGCGCATGATGGGCGTATCCAGTTTTACGGTCTTTTCAGTCAGCTTGTCGCTCATGTTCGTTTCCTGTTAATGAAATACTGGGGCGGCTTCCCGCGCCGTTAAGGTTAATCAGAGGCCGAGGGCATTACGGTGTGCTTCCATCAGGTCCACGCCGTCAACGATTTCAATCATGTTGACCACATCAACCTCATAGAGTACCTCACCGTTAATGGTCAGCTTCGCGTAGCTGTTGGTGCTGCTGACTTTGGTGGCGCTACTCTCTCCGGTTTTCCACTCGCCGGAATCCACTTCTTTATGACGCCCGCGCACAACCAGCTCAACGGCCTGCACTTCGCCGGTATCGTCACGCTGAATGGAGCCGGTGAAACGCAACTGGATGCCGTCAACGGTAGCCTTGCCCATCTGCTTGAATAACAGCAGTTCGGTGCCGCCGATTGAAAATTCCGTATCCAGTGCGCCGTCATCCAGCCCCATGTCCACGTCCACCGCGCCCGGCATACCGCCGCCGCGATACTTCTCAAACTTGCGGGTGAATTTCGGCAGGGTCAGAGACTCAACGATCCCCTGCCAGTTGTTCCCGTCGTTGAACAGGTTCAGGTGTTTTAACTTGCGTGGTAAAGCCATGGTGTCCCCTTACGCGCTGACCTGGCTGGAGATATCCAGCAGGTATCGATCGGTGATGCGCTGGCGCAGCATCAGGTTTTCAAGCGGCGGCACTGGCGTGTAGTCGTAGTCGATGGTGAGCTTCCCGGCTTTCAGGGAGTCTTTATCGTTCACCGCCTCATCCAGCCAGCAGTCTGCGCCGATGATGTAGCCCTGCGTTTTCAGGCTGCGCAGTTTGGCGCGGATACCTTCGATAATGTCGCGGGCCAGCGACGGGTTAAGCACGCCATCCACTGCCCACATGTGCGCTTCTGCGATGGTGTCAGCCAGCACCTGCGCCGTGCGGGTGTAGTTCTCGAAAGCAAACAGCGGATCATCACTGAGGCAGCGGGAACCCCAGAAGCGGAAGCCATCTTTGCGGATAAGCGTGGTGACGTCGTTCTGGTTCAGCAGTCCTGCGTCAGTTGCCGGGTCCTGCAGATCCCAGAACACATCAGCGGAAATGCCGGTGACACCATTCACGCCCACGTTGGACAGGGTTTTGTGCCAGCCGGTCTGCTCGTCAATTTTGGCACGCAGGCCGAGCGCGCGGGCGGAAGCATAAGCCGTCGCATCGGCATTCAGCACGGTGTCAAAGTTGATAAAGTCAGGCCAGATCAGCATCCCCTCGCGCTGGCTGAAATTGTCACGGTAGGCAATCGCTTCTTCCACCGTTTTGCAGCCATAGGCGGACAGATAGGCAAACCCGCGCAGGCTCTGCGCCACGCTCAGCAGCTCAGTGGCAACCGCCTGCGTGTCGTGTCCCGGCACGCCGAGAATGCGCGGCTTGACGCCGAGCTGCGACTGCGCCGAAAGCAGCGCTTTCATGCCCGTTTTTTTACCGTCAGCGGTCACACCGCCGATAATGTTGGAGGTGGTTTCCGCTTCGGTTTCGCCCTGCGCCACGCGCACAACGACGGTCACGGGTTTAGCCTGGTCGGCAATGGCATCCAGCGAGCGGGCCAGCGTGCCGGACTCGCCCGCTTTGCCGCTGGCGGTCAGCACATCGGTCAGCAGAACCGGCTTATTAAGGGGAAACATGGACGCATCAGCATCATCGCCGGTGCAGACCATGCCCACGATGGCGGTGCTCACCGTGGTAATGGATCGGGTGCCCTCGTTGACTTCAACAACGCGCACCCCGTGGTGGTAATCCTGAGCCATAAGGCAGTCTCTCCGGTTTACAGGGGGTACGCCTATGTTCTGGTTGATATGCACGCGGCGCACGCTGCGGGCTATGTGTGGGTCATGGCACAATGAAAGGGGAATAAAAATCCCCGCGAATGCGGGGACGGGATTAATCTTCCGGACGCTCAGGCCAGCTAATATCCGGCGCTTTAGAGGTGTCCACTGCCTGCACGGCTTTGATGTAGTTCATCCAGCTAATCAGTCTGGCCTTATCATCATCACTGATGATGCCGAGCTGCAGCTCTGTTTGCCATCCTGTGATTTGCTGCTGCGCCTCAGAAAGCAGAGCCTGCTTTTGCTGTTCTGCAACAGCAATCTCATCAGCATGTTGCGCCGCCGTGTCGGTCACCCACTGGCTACCATCCCATTTATCATACGCCGTGACAGGTGCAAGTAACGTCAGCGTATCCGGCAATTCGCCGAGAAAAGCGATGATTTCCGGTTGCCCGGTCTCAGTGCTGTAAGCCGTTAAGCCGCGATAATCCGCAATAGTTTCCCATTGTTTTTCATCCGCGCTGCGCACCAGTGCAAAGCCATCACCCGGTAATGCTGGCTTATCGGCATAACTGAAAGCAGGCAAGCCCACACCCGCGGCTAAATATTCCATCGTCACCGCCTGAAATTCGCGCTGCTTAGGCTCCACGTTGTACACCGTGAGCCAGCCAGCAACGGTGGCAATGCCGCTTTTATTCAGTTTTGCCGTAGGTAAATCAGTGTTGTATTTGTTCATTATGCTGCTCTCACAATGTAGTTAAATGCAATGTTGCGTGGGCGGGTTTCTGAGCTACCAGCTTCACCGGTATACATAGCGCCGCCCACGCCGGAATTAGAAAGCTCAGCACCGGCAGTCACTGGCATCTTGATTCCGGCGTCAACGGATTTATATGTACCGAGCGTGTGGCTATGTTTTTTTATCATGTCGTCCTGCCATGCCAGTAAAGACCTGCCAGGATCCACGCCGCGTCCGTTGTCCCACCCGCGAATAAATTCACCGCGCAGGTCAGGTAATTTGCCGGAGGGATATGCCGATGCCAGATAGGGATACATCGCCTTATCGAAGGTGGCACCATTACAGATAAGCCAGCCCAGCGGGGCAGTCGCCAGCGGCCACGGCTGCGGAATACCGACAGGGGCGTCTTCCCGCACAATAGCGCCAACGTCTGTGGCGGTCGGCTTATTTGCCTGAGAATACAACTCATACCAGTCACCCCAGCCCGTCGTCCTTGTTCTGACCCATACCCTGTTAGCGATGCTACCCGACGTACCATATCCATAAAGTCGTTGAATCAGCCTGTACCCGTTATCCCCGCTACCTGACTGCCACGTCATCACCTCAACAAATACCGTACCGGCGTTATTAGCAGGCTCCGGGGCATTGAGTGGATTTGTCAGCACAAATACGCCCTGAGTGAGAAGACTATTCAGATCCTTTCCGGTTTCAGCCGCTAAAGCAGGAGCAATACCATAGGATGACAAACCGATATTTTGCTGCGCTGAGAGCTGCGCGGCGGCACCGGCACTTTTAATCTCACTCAGATTGCCGGTTTTTGACAGTCGGTTATTAGCATTATCGTTTGCTGCTTTAACGGCTTTTGGCGTAGCGGCCAGCGCCTCGCTGGTACTGTTTGTTGCACTACTGAGCTGCACAAAACCTTTTGCGGCTGTAGTCGCATCAGGATGATTGCGGGACTTTTCATGTTGAGCAAGCACATCATCGACATATGATTTAACTTCAATAACCTGCTCATCGACATACTGACGGGTTGCCAGCACAACTGCCGGATCAATTTTGAGGGTGATATTGTCGGTGCTGCTGGTAATCAACACCATGCGTACGGTCTGCGTACGTCCACTCCCCTCCACCAGCTGCGGCTTGTAACTCTCCGGGCAGTTGCCCACGGCGATCAGTGCGCCGGTTTCATCGAACAGACCAATTTCGCGTATCCACCATCCCCCCTCAGTTTCTGGGATCACCTGCTCAGCAATAATCTGGCTACTGTTCTGCGGATCGATATACAGCATATTGAGGGAAGCCCGACGCTTTTCAGCAACCAGCTTTGTCTGTTGTGCGCTGGGTGTGGGCAGCACGCCGCCACCATCTCCCACCGCCATATGGGTAATTTTCAGCGGAACACCGAGCGCGGCGGCGCTTGCCAATTTCGCCGCGCCGATATCCGTCAGCAGGGTATAGAATTTTGCGCTCATGGATTCACTCTCATTGTGTCAATAACATGGACCGCCCCGCCATCGTAAGCGGTGCCGCCGGAAATAATGGTTTCGTTGATATACGGGTAAACTGTAATTTCTTCGCCCGTGTAAGTGGCAGCCCTCACAAAAAAGGGACCACTGCTCTGCAGGTTAATGGACATACCGATCAGGTGGCGGCTGCAGGGTTTGGCGTCACTAATCAGGCGCTCCAGCTCCAGATAAGTTTCTTCTGTGATCCCCTGCTCCTGCACGCCAATGTCCAGGCGAAACGTGCCCGGTTGCTCGCCGGTCTGCCACCACTCAATGATGCGGATCAGGAAGCCGAACGGCTCCACCACGCGCCGTACTGCGCTGGTTGTCCCCTTATGCTGATGAATATAGAAAGCATCCTGCACCACCCGGCGCTTGACACTCTCCGTCCAGCTTTCGTCCCAGCGGTCAACGGAAAATGCCCACGCCAGATACGGCAGGAAGCTGACCGGACACGTTACCGGGTTCCATAAATCGCGCAGCGGCACCTGCAGATCGGAAATCCCGCTGCAGGTCTGCGCCAGCCGGCGTTCAAGCGGCGATGAACCGGGCGGCAGCAGACTATTCATCCGTGCCCCCGTTGGTTACGCTCCATTCCGTACAGGATGCCGCCTGCGTCTTATCCAGCACCACATCATCCAGCGGGGAGGCCAGCTCCACACGCTGAACACCCTCAACGTGCAGCGCGGCATAAATGGCACTGCGACGGATATCACGTCCCAGGCGCGTCTGACTGGCGATATACTTCTGCAGGCTGGCTTTTGCTGCCGCCATCACCGGCTCAGCCTCCGGCCCCGGATAAAGAAAGATCGTCGCATCCACGCTGTACGGGATTATTTCGGCGCTACGCACCGTCAGTCGGTCTGCCACAGGGCGCACGTTCTCGCTGTTAAGCGCCTGCTCCACCACTGACAGCAGATCAGTCCCTGCCGTACCGTCACCCTCCCGGCTCAGTACAGTAAGCACCACCTCCGCCGGTGCCGGGCTGGTTGCGCTGGCGTCTGCCACACGCCCGTCCGCGCTTCTGGCGTGAAACTCATAGGCCGCCGTCGGCCCCGCAACAGACAACCCTTCAAACGCAGCCGGAACACGCAGGCGCAGCGCTTCATCACTTTCCATGACGGCAGCAACCGGCGGCACTGCGTCGTTATCGGCAGGCGTTACCGTCAGGCGTTTCACGTTGTAGTTGGCTGCCAGCTGATCGAGATCGCCACCGATGGCATACGCCACCATGACCGCCTGCGCGGCCTCATTAATACGCTGGCGCAACAGGATTTCGCGGTAGGTACTTTCCTGCAGCAGCTTGGTGACGGGTTCAGATTCCAGCGCCAGCGTGCGCCGTACCGCGTCCTGCTCATCCAGCGGATAAAGGGCCACAAAAGCGGCCTTGCGCTCAGCCAGCAGCGTCTCAAAATCCGGCACATCCACTATCTGCGGCGCGGGCAGTTGGGAAAGGTCAATGACTGCCATTTTCTGCTCCTGTTGATACGGAAAGGGAAACCGGCGCGCCGTTATTACGCTGCCCGGTAAGCTCAACCACCATGGAGCCGTCAAAATTGCTGCTGATGGTGATGGAATCCAGCGTAAGCCGTGGCTCCCAGCGGCTCAGCGCCACATAGACCGAAGACATAACCTGCAGGCGTAGCGCCGGATTCTGCGGCTGGTCAATCAGGGCGGACAGCAGAGAACCATATTCCCGGCGGGCAATACGGCTGCCCTGCGGCGTCAGCAGAATATCCCGCACTGACTGGCGCAGATGGTCCGTATCAGTAATAGCTTTACCGTTGCCCTGGCTCATGCCGATATACAGCGTCATACCGGGCCTCCTGATGTATCGCCGCCGGACTTCACGCCGGTGTGACCGTGTTTATCCACCACGATCCCGTTAGAACTCATCGCTCCGCCGCCCTGGGTGACGCTGCCATTGATCACCGTCTCGCTGTTAATGCGCGTGTTGTCAGCCTCCACCACAAACTCACCAGTTTTGAGGGTGATATTGTCCGCCGCCTCAATCACCATGGATTTGATGCCCCGGACATGCCACCGCCCGGTGGCGGGTTCATACTCAAACCAGCCTCCGTCCGGATACTCCATCACGCAGCCGTCCACGGAATCCGACGGCGGCGCAAACTGATTGGAGTAGATGGCAGGCAACGCAAAAGCGGTTTCCAGATTGCCGCCCATGCTCAGTACCACCACCTGCTCCTCCGGCGAGGGGCACCACCATGTACGGGCACCACCGGCACGTAGTGTCAGCCAGTTAATCCAGTTGGTTTCAAGCTCGCCCACTTTCACCCGGCACAGCCAGTTTTCCCGGTCCACTTCGGTTACGGTTCCGGTGCGGATCAGGTTGGTGATAAGGCGCATGATTTCGGTCAGTTGTGCGTTCATGTTGTCAGATTGCATGTGATGTCATTTTTTAAAAACAATGCTTCATTGTCTGGTCTTTGATACAAATACTCATGGACATTAAACTGTGAGGGAACTCGGAATGGAGTTTGATAAAATAAATGCATTCTTAGCCACAGCTATAGGTGGACTAATATTTAAATGGCTTGCGGGTGGAGTATCCTCTTTTTGGGCATGGCTAAATAAGTCCCATCCAGAAGAAGATTTTTTGGTGTCCAAAATCGGCATCACAAAACCAGTTATCAGGCTTAGTTTTTGCAAGTACAAACGAAACACTAAACCGCACACTAAGAACAATAAAATATTTCTCACAATATTTGGTTCTATAGTTATAGCCCTATCCGCTGTTGGTTTTTATCAATTCACGAAAATTGTTATTCAAGGACCAATACAGTGGATCGATTTCAAATATAAAGAAACAGGTGATTCGTTATGGATTAGACAGGATGAAGCGAGAAACAAGCCAAACAGTCCGAAATGGAATATATCTCCTGACACCTGTCTTAACCAAAAGGCATTAGATAAAATCACATCAATAAAACCCAAAACCATCGAATTCATTTGCGGTTACATGCTAGATCCAAAAAGGCGAGATGAATTAGGCGTAGCAGCCAATAAAAACTCTCTCGGCCTAATGGTCATGATTCCTATAGCTTATTTATCTCTTCTATTTTTCTTCATGCTTGGCACTGCCATGTTTATTGATTTATATATAAACGCAAAAATCACCTTATTCAATAAATCAGAAGCAGAGAAAAGTTATCAATACCTAACATGAACTAAAGCCTAACCAGCCAGCGCAGCAGAGTGTCACGAGTGATGGTCTCCACCTCATCATTCACGCCCAACAGGCGGCGCTCTGCGTAGCGGACCTCCGGGCCTTTGCGGCTGACGCGATCCCGCAGTCCGTAATGGTGAACACGGGCAATGCGCTGCACCTTGCCATCAAACTGCACGCTGGCGGAGTCCGCACTGGCGGTGGTTTTCAGGTATTTTGTGGTGCGAAGCTTTGCAAACATCTGGCGTTTGATGCGCCCCTTCTTGCTGCGGGCTGTCACCCGGCGCGGCTCATAGCCGCTGCCGTCAGGATTACGCTGCAGCCTGATGTTCTGCTGCTGCGTCCGGCGCAGCTGTTGTGCCAGTTGTCGCATCATACGGCTGCGTGCGGCAGGCTCCAGATTTGCCAGCAGCGCCGTCAGCCAGTCATCCACCCTCTGCAGCTCATCCACGTTTCACCGTCCACATTTCTTCGGGTTCGTCCGGCTCCGGCACCGCTTCAACGCTCGACACGCTGCCGTCAGTGCTGACCAGCACGCGCTCTGTCAGTTGCAGGTTCATGCTGATATCACATACATCGTTGCGCAGAATATCCACTTCAAAGGTGAACAGTTTTTCGCGCAGCGCCGGGTTATTGATCGCGTCCGGCTGGTTATCACTTAGCCACAGCAGCACAGGAGCCATCAGCAGATTCTGGTCGCCGCTGAAATCCTCGATCACCACGTTCAGGGTGTAGCGGTATTCCCATGACATGGAGCTGGCTCCGGTTGCCACCAGTGAGCCGTTATCAACGAAAAGGTGCAGTTTGTCCGGGTTGTCCCGGACATAGGTAACCGCTTTATTCAGGGCGCTGCGTAAGGACTGCGGTTTGTTCACTGTCTCGCTCCTGACACGCAATAATCGTGTCCACTTTGTCAGCACAGACCGCCCAGGCGGCCTCGGTTTCATCCAGCGCCGCATTCAGATCGCCATTACTGCGCGGCGCTGACCTTTCCAGGCGGCACTGCGTCACTCTGGGACAACCACTCACGGTAAGCTGCACCTCCGGCGAGGGCCGGGCGGTCCCGCAACCGGATAATGTCAGCAGGCAAAGGAGTGTCAGCCCAGCGGCGCAAATCCTCGTTTTCACGTTTTAGCTCCTCGATCCGGCGCTGACGGTTGCGCAACAGTGCGGTGGTTTGCTCCGCTGCCGCATAAAGCCTCGTCTGCTCCCGGCTGTTGGTTTCGGTCAGAATGGACAAGCCGATCAGCTGGCTGTTTTTCTTCGTCAGCTCCTGCTTTTTGCTTTTCAGCGCCGCGCCCAGCGTCTCGATGGCGTGGCTGGCATTGTTAAGCCGCCACGACTGCCAGCCCAGCGCCGCAAGCGCCAGCGCCAGCACTACCGCCAGCGCACGCATCAGGCCGCCATCTGCTCATGAAGCTGCGCGCGGGTAATCTGATACAAAACCAGCGTCAGCAGGTAAAACACCAGGGTGATCACCCATCCCGAAAACGCCAGGCACAGAACAATAAGCAACCTGATAACCCAGGTACGCACGGGTTTTACGGGGTGCGCCCTGAATTTGATTAATGCCGACCTGACCTCATCGCGCGCCCGCTCTCCGGCGAACCACCCGACAGCGCACAGCGCAGCAAGTAGCCAGGCGAGGAAGCATGACACCCAGACAGACGCACCAACCAGAACCGGCGCACCGCTGCGCGGATACAGCAGACTGATAACCAACAGCGCAGCCCATGCCAGCTGGAAAAAAACGCTCATGACTTTCTTTTTCATTCCGTTATGCTCCTTTTAAGCACCAGGCCATTTCCCGCGCGCGGCGATTGTCCAGCCCCTGATTAAACACACCTTTGACATATACCCAGCGCGGCAGCTGATGGCAGGCATCTGCCCAGCGCCGCTGGTTAAGCAACTTAACCAGCGTGGAGCTGCAGGCGTTGCCGGTGCCCACGTTGAAAGCAAACGACACCACCGCGTCATAGACTTTTTGCGGCACCGGCTGCACCACACATTTATCCAGCGCCCGCTCCACGCGCAGTACGTTGGTGATAAGTCCCTGCGCCGCCTGCCGTTCCGTGATGGTTTTGCCCGGCACCACACCGGACGTATTGCCGATCCCGTCGGTCCACACGCCCGCGCTGCACTGATAAGGCTGCAGGCGGCACCCCTCGTAATCGGCAATCAGTTTCAACCCCTCAACGGAGGTATGAAGCGACTGGAAACCGGGCAGCGTGGCAGCAATAGCCAGTACCGCCCCGACAAGGCAGCGCTTAACGATTGAAGGATTCATATTCCCCCCGCGAAATCTTGCCGCCACGTAACAATTTGAAAGACTGGTGTTTGTAGTACCAGTTGATAGCCAGCATCAGCACACCAATCAGTACGCCGCCAACCGTTGACGCATCCTTGAGCGACAGATCGCCCAGCCATGCCAGCAGCACGGCGATGCAGTAAGTGAGAAAGGCGCTGATTCGTTCAAGCGTCATAATTCAGTCCCATAGCTGGACGGTCTGCGCCGTGGTTGACGCCGTAATGTCCGGCAGCTCCACCTGCAGCCCGTGCGGTAAAAATGGGCCGTACTCAGCCAGCCCCGGATTTGCCTGCAGAACCTGCTCAGTGACACCCTGCGTGCACCCGTAATGACGCCAGCAAAGCGCGTCCACCGTGTCATACTGATGCGCACGCACTTTCATCAGATAAGCTCCACCGTACAGTGCGGTGCATCCTGCACCCGACTGATAGCCCAGCGGGCATCACGCCACAGATCGCCGCTGGCCTCCGCCAGCTCCTCCCCTCGTTTCACGCCTGACGCCGTGGCGTCATAGTCCTGATAACGCTCATTGAGCACAGCGCGCGCCCAGCAAAAAACAGCGTTGTGGTAGTGCTGGATACGCTCGCTTTTGCCGTCCAGCATTTCTGCAGGAACGTCTGCAAGTGACTGCCAGCCCAGCATCTGCTGACGCTTGCGGAAGTCGTACAGCTCAGCGTTAACCTCAGAAATAGCCGTCAGCACAACCTGCTTTAAACGCGGCTGCGTCACCGTGCCGTCAGTACGCATCACACTGCGAAATTCCGACAGGTCCACATCAGGCCAGAACGGCGTGTTTTTGATGACCTCCGCCTGTTCCGGTGCCTGTTCTGGCGCAACAAACTTCATGCGGCTTTCTCCTGAATAAGTGGGCGGTGGACGGGATTTTGATGTGGCAGTGCCTTTCGCCACCCCGTGCCGCCCGTGCGCGGGGCACGTTCTTTAGCGGCTGTCATTGCGCAGTCTGCGCTCCAGCTGCTGCTTTTCTTTTTTAACGCCACAGCGGGGATCGAGCTGCAGCGCATGGATAAGGTGATTCAGGGCAGATGCCGGGTTGCTTTCGCTCAGTACAGCGCCGATGGCTTTATGCAGACGCGCCCGCGACTGGTCCGGCATATCCAGATCGGCTGTCAGGTCCAGCGTCTGCAAAAGCAGATCGGCATCAAAACCGGCAGCGGCTAGCAGGGCGCTTTGCGCCGCGTCTGCCATTTCTTCTGCCAGCACGGTCTGCACGTTACGGTTGCCCAGCGGCATCACCCAGCCATGGCGCAGCGCATGACGCCCGATTTCCAGCGCACCGGCATAATCACCGGCATCGATACGCCACAGCATCACGTACATCAGCACGTCATCCTGCTGCGCACCTCCGCCAGCCAGCACCCCCTCCGCCCAGGCGGAATATTTCGGCAGCAGTTCCACCTTGATTTCCGCCTTTTTCACCGTGGACTGGACGCCCTTAAGGCGGCGGCGGTCTTCTGCAAGTTGCAGCAGCATCAGGTCATAGCCCGACGCATGGCGAACACTGCCGCCCTCACGGGCGGCCTGTTCGGCCTGAATGCGCAGGCGGTGCTGCCTTGCGGGACTCAGGCTCATGCGTTATTCCCCACCTTCAGGAACGGCAGGCGCACTGAAATTACCGATTTCAATGTTTTCAACCAGCGCCGCGCAGCGGTAGTCCTCGACTACATACGCCTCGTTGACGGATTCAAAGTTTTCAATCCGGTCACGTTTCGGGTTGTCGATAACAGAACGTCGGCGAGTGTCTTCCTGCCAGTAGATGGACAGGTTATCCAGACGGGTGATCAGCAGGGCATTTGCCGGGAAGAAAGGCGCGCGCACAGCCTGCAGGCCGCCCATGCGTTTCTGGCTGATGATCAGATCGGCGGAGATTTTCTCGCTGTTGTCCTGCTCTTTGTTGACCAGCGGGAAATACTTGTCAGACAGTAGTTCACGACCACAGACAACAACCAGCTCGTCATCATCTTGATACTCCACATCGATCAGCTCGTTGACAGTATCCATCACCACCGCGTCAAGATTTACATACTTACCACCCGGACCTACTTTTACCGGTTCTGCAGTAGTGGTGCCGTCTTCTGCGGTTTTGCTGCCCATGACGTGATCCGGCGCGTCTTCGCGGATTTTCTGCAGCCAGCCTTTATTGACGTCCTGCAGCAGCGGGTTTTCAGCACGATTGGAGGTTTTGGCACGCTTCACGCCGTTAAAGCCGATCATGATGCGGTCCAGTGCCTGACGCTTAACAATGGCGTTGCGGATACGCACCTGGAAGTCCTGGAATTTCGCCCACAGGTCCAGTTTTGCGTAGGTCAGCACCGTATCAAAGTTGGTCTGCTCGCATTTGTATTCCACGTCTTCCATCAGCGTCGGATCGGTAGGTTCGCGCTCTTTGGTGGTGGTATCGGTGGTCCCGGCAATCGTGCTGCCAACGCCCAGCCCCAGCAACTGCCCGGACTGCTCAGTGACCGGCGTGATGTTAATCAGCGTCAGGAAAGCAGCGGACTGCTGGATCTGGTCTTCCAGCGTCTGCTGCACAGACGGCTCTACGGTGAACTTGCTGGACAGTTCTTCAACTGCCACACCGTTCAGACGCGCCAGTTGCTGCAGATAAGCGTTAAAGGCAAAGCGGGTATTCTTTTTCATCGGGTTTTATGCTCCATCAGCAATTGGTCAGGGTGCCTGCCGGTGCGTCACCGCCCGGCGCGCGCTGGCGGTAGTCTTTACGGCTGTCCTCACGGCTCAGCTTCTGCTCAAGCTCGGCAAAGGCGGCCTGCTGCTCCTGTAGTGAGGACTCCAGCTCAGAAAGGCGCTTGTCCTGTTCGGTCAGGGATTTATCCGTGCGCTCGCTCAAGTTCTGCTGCTCGGTGGCAACCAGTTCCACGGCTTTATGCACGTCGGAGAAACGCGCCTCATCGGTCTGCTCTTTTTTGGTTAATAGCGCGGTGATGCGGGCAAAGAGGGAGGGCTTTTCGTCCTGGGCTTCTTCCAGTTCGATCAGCGTTTCAACTGCTTCCGAAAACAGGTTTTCAGGGTTCTGCTTACGGTTCGCCAGCGGGTTATGCGCGGCGCTGGCGCTGAATGCCAGCATTTCGGTGCCCAGACTCGCCGGATCGTCCGTCGCACCCAGCCCCACAAGGTAGGCTTTGCCGGTGTCGGCAAACTTCGTGCTGACCTCCATGGAGGTGAAAAGCTTCTGGCCCTTCTTCACCAGTTCCACCAGGGCGTCCGTGGGTTCGATATCGGCATAAAGCGCCATCTTGCCCGCCAGCGGCCCGTCCTTGATTTCTTCTGCAACCAGCCCCGTTACCCTGCCGTAGCGGTTAAAGGTACTGTCCGGCAGATAAGACTTGATGTGCTCAAGGTTAATCAGCGCGGTATAGACCGTCGGGTTGTAGCTGGCAGCCATCTGTACCAGCCATTCACGCTGGATCTCGCGTCCGTCAGTGGTGGCACCTTCCACCCCGATGCGGAAACGCTTTGCTTTCACTGTCATGAGCCGTGCTCCGTTAGAAAAAACTTACTGGAGCCTTATGTTTGCGGTGATGGGGGGAGTGAAACAACGCGCGGCACTTGTACGGTCAGCCACACAAACCGCAGCCGGGGAAAGCCGTCAGGCTAGGCCGTATGTTGGGGGCCATGAACACGACACTGACCCCCGCAGACCTCGATCCCCGTCGGCAGGCTATGCTGCTGTACTTTCAGGGATACCGCGTAGCCCGCATTGCTGAAATGCTGGGCGAAAAAGTTGCAACCGTTCACAGCTGGAAGAAGCGCGATAAATGGGGCGAGTATGGGCCGCTGGATCAGATGCAGCTCACCACCGCCGCACGTTACTGCCAGCTCATCATGAAGGAGCAGAAAGAAGGGAAAGACTTCAAGGAAATTGACCTGCTGGCGCGCCAGTCAGAGCGCCACGCCCGGATCGGTAAGTTTAACGACGGCGGGAACGAAGCAGACTTAAACCCGAAAGTTGCCAACCGTAACAAAGGGCCACGCCGCCAGCCCGAAAAGAATGTTTTCACTGATGAACAGACCGAAAAGCTGGAAGAAATCTTCCGCAACGGCATGTTTGAATATCAGCGCCACTGGTGGCAGGCAGGTGTAAAACACCGCATTCGCAACCTGCTTAAATCACGCCAGATCGGGGCTACATACTTTTTTGCCCGTGAGGCGTTGATTGACGCCATCACCACGGGGCGAAACCAGATTTTTCTCTCAGCCAGTAAGGCACAGGCGCACGTTTTTAAGCAATACATCATCGACTTTGCAAAAGAGGTGGATGTTGAGCTGAAAGGCGACCCGATGACCCTCAGCAACGGCGCGTGCCTGTACTTCCTCGGCACCAACGCCCGCACGGCGCAGAGCTACCACGGCAACCTGTACCTTGATGAATACTTCTGGATACCGAAATTCCAGGAGTTGCGCAAGGTTGCCTCCGGTATGGCCATTCACAAGAAATGGCGACAAACCTACTTTTCCACGCCGTCCAGCCTGACCCACAGCGCCTATCCGTTCTGGTCCGGCGCACTGTTCAACCGGGGCCGCGCCAAAGCGGACAAGGTGGATATTGACCTGACCCACAGCAACCTTGCACGCGGCGTGCTCTGCCCGGACGGACAGTACCGCCAGATCGTCACCGTGGAGGATGCGGTGCGCGGCGGATGTAATCTGTTCGACCTCGACCAGCTGCGCATGGAGTACAGCCCGGACGAATACCAGAACCTGCTGATGTGTGAATTTATTGACGATCTGGCGTCAGTATTCCCGCTCAGCGAGCTGCAGGCGTGCATGGTGGACAGCTGGGAAGTGTGGGCAGATTTTCAGGCGCTGGCGCTGCGCCCGTTTGGCTGGCGCGAAGTCTGGATCGGATACGACCCGGCGAAAGGCACGAAGAACGGTGACAGCGCCGGGTGCGTGGTGGTGGCACCGCCAACCGTACCGGGCGGCAAGTTTCGCATTCTTGAGCGGCACCAGTGGCGCGGGATGGACTTCCGCGCCCAGGCTGACGCCATCAAAAAGCTGACACAACAGTACAACGTGACCTATATCGGCATCGACTCGACCGGCGTCGGTCACGGTGTCTACGAAAACGTGAAAGCGTTCTTCCCTGCCGTGCGGGAGTTTGTCTACAACCCCAACGTCAAAAACGCCCTGGTGCTCAAGGCATACGACATTATCAGCCACCGCCGTCTGGAGTTTGACGCCGGGCACACCGACATTGCGCAGTCCTTTATGGCTATCCGCCGCGCCACCACCGCCAGCGGAAACCGCCCTACCTACGAAGCCAGCCGCAGCGAAGAAGCCAGCCACGCAGATTTGGCCTGGGCAACGATGCACGCACTGTTTAACGAACCGCTGCAGGGCGAAGCCGCCAATACCAGCAACATTGTGGAGATTTTTTAATGACTGAGAATACCGCACAGGATGTGATGCCACCTGACGTACAACCCAATGATGCAGCGACTACCCAGGCGTTCAGCTTTGGCGATCCCATTCCGGTACTGGACCGCCGTGAACTTCTGGACTACGTAGAATGTGTGCAAATGGACCGCTGGTATGAGCCGCCGGTGAGCTTTAACGGACTAGCGCGGACCTATCGCGCCGCTGTACATCACAGCTCACCGATTGCCGTTAAGCGTGACATTCTCAGTAGTACCTACATCCCCCACCGCCTGCTCAGCCAGCAGGCTTTTGCCCGTTTCGTCCAGGACTATCTTGTGTTCGGTAACGCATATCTGGAAAAACGGACAAACAGGCTGGGCGGCGTCCTGTCACTGGAGCCATCACTGGCGAAGTACACCCGGCGCGGGATTGACCTTGATACTTACTGGTTCGTGCAGTACGGCATGACCACCCAGCCTTATGAGTTCACCAAAGGGAGCATCTTTCACCTGATGGAGCCGGACATTAACCAGGAAATCTACGGGCTTCCCGGCTACCTCTCCGCGATCCCTTCAACACTGCTCAACGAGTCGGCTACGCTGTTTCGCCGTAAGTATTATATCAACGGCAGTCACGCCGGGTTCATCATGTACATGACTGATGCGGCACAGAATCAGGAGGACGTGAACAACATCCGCCAGGCCATGAAAAGCGCCAAAGGGCCGGGCAACTTCCGCAACCTGTTTATGTATTCGCCCAACGGTAAAAAGGACGGCATCCAGATCATCCCGCTGTCGGAGGTCGCGGCGAAAGATGAGTTTCTGAACATCAAGAATGTGAGCCGCGATGACATGATGGCCGCACACCGCGTACCGCCGCAGATGATGGGCATTATTCCCAACAATACCGGCGGCTTTGGTGATGTGGAAAAGGCCAGTCTCGTCTTTGTCCGCAATGAATTAATTCCTCTCCAGAAGAGGCTGCAGGAACTGAATGAATGGCTAGATGATGAAGTCATAACATTTGAAAGGTATAGTCTCGATTAAACTAAAGTAATGGCTGGCGAAGGGCCAGCCATTAAATGTTAATCTTGTTCAGGCTCATAATGTGGTTCAATACTGCCAAAATCAACATACTTGATAACCGACGTTAATTCTACATCCTCAGCGTCCATACTATCATAATCCCTCTCGAAATCATTAAATATGGTAAATATCACACTGGTAGTATCATTAACTTCTGTAGACTCCGTTGTAGCAGCCAAGTAAACATTATCTTTATCTATGGAATCGTAGTGATAAAAATTAAAATCACACTCGGCATCATATGTTACTGTGGCTTTAATCTCAAAAGTCGCATAGTCTTGACTAACATCTATAACATTAATAAAAGGTTCAAATTCAACGTCTGATACATGACAATAGTTGGCCTCCGGCTCAAAACTAAGGTAGGAATCAGCCTCTGCCATAAAACTCACATCATCATAACGGCTAATAACTGCACTTTTAATAGAATCCAATAGGGTATTGGATTTTCCTGCCTCTATATCGAACATTAAACGCTGAGCAAACTCATATGGGGCTGTTTTAGGTTGAAATTGCGTTAATGCTTCGCCTAAATCCTGTATGCAGGTTACATAATCTGAGCCACCACAGTATTCAATCCATCCTTGATCTCTTGAAATTGCTATAATTTTTTTATCAAATTTTTTAGCATAAGCCTCAATTGCAAATAAAACTGTAGCGTCTGGAAATTCCTCCTTCCTTTTCTTTCTATCAGCGAAGGGCGGAGTTAAATTAAAATACGCCTCAAATACTTCATCAAGTGTTGTTAGGTCACTACACTTAAATTCGACCGCACCGCAATTTGTCAAATACTCATCTATAATCGAAGATGCCAACGCATCAGCACTGACCATTTTAATAGCACTATCGTAAACAGGTTCTGTTTCTTTTTCTGTTAGCAAAAAATGTGCAAGTGCATCTTTAAGAGATTTATCCAATGCGTCTTGTGATTCTTTAATTTTTTTTGATAGATGACTTTGCACTTCATTTTTCACGATGTCAGGCATAAGAAAGTCTACTTGACTATGACAAAACTGCTTCATTCGTGAAAGCATACCTTCGTTAAAACGCCAGTGATAATTATCAATAGTTTGTGTATCTAAAACTATAGCATCGTATGACACAAGCTCGCTCCTTCTTCTTTAGTGCACAACAGTGTGTTCTACAAAATCATCTAAGACGATAGTTGTAAACCTAACTGTTTATGCCTGCAAGTTTTCTTTTTTTCCTCTCAGCGCGCGCTCGTATCCCCGCCACGCCTGCCCGCTTTATGTAGTGGTTTTCATGCACTGCATGATTTGAGCTAATCCCCGCCATTTCTGATAAGCCTAAGTACAAAAGGTCTTCGGGCATTCATGCGAATTCATGCGGCAACAGGCAGAACATGTAACGTATCAAACCCCTAAATATCCCGATACTGGAGGCCTTAGATTAGAATGTATGGCTACTTAACTTTCTCTTCAAGACTATAAATTATAGTTCCATGGGTATCATTTTTTACATGTATGTTGAGTTCAAAAATCTCAGGTATATACTCTTTAAATTCAGAGATATTTGTTATATTATTGTTAATTGCTTTTCTCACAGCCTCTTGGCATCTTGAAATACTCAGAACCATCACCTGGCAAAATAGATCAAGCTCAGACAAGGTAAACTCAATATTTCTAAACCCATGATGAACTGAGTTATTCCTAAATTCTCTAATTTGATCTAAAATACCTGGTAATTTCTTTTTCCAAAAATGATATCTATCATGTGATTCCAATTCTTTTATTAGATGCTGGGAAACATCCTGACAATTTTTCCCGTTAGGAAACCCTAGAAACCAACGAATAATACCACTGATATTATCGGACTCATTTTCCTTAAGAAGAGCTTCAAGTGCAAACCAATAAAAAAGTATTTTTATCTGCTTATTATTTTCATGCTTTGCATTTCTAAACCAGTGGAGCGATCGTAAATATCTTTTACTCAATTCATTATCCCTTGATAATAAATAGTGATCATTATCATATTTTTGAATTATTCCTTGTTGCAACATAAAAGTTGTGGATGGTTTAAAGCTATCATCATTCAAATGATGAATAGTCCCACTATCCAAGTCTTTAACCAATCCTATAGGTGAGAGGTTAAAGTTAGATATCGGGAAATTTATTGAGATGACATCCATTACTTCAGAAAATCTATTGCCCGCAATATTTAAAGCATCAATAATATTGTTTGAATTTACAATAGTAGTAATTCTTGCGCATAATTTATAGTGGTTATAGTCCAGATAACTCTTCTTTGCAACAGACTCAAAAAAGCTGGATTCCTCATTTGTATCTGCACCCGGCCCTCTCAATTCCACATTAGAATAAACTAACGTATGAGGCATATAAACACTCTGGGATTGCAATATCCGGACAACTAAAAAAGCACTCATAGTTTAATCCTCACCAGCACATTCGAGAATTCCTGCAGAACAACTCTTTTAATTCTCGCATCAGCTTTCGTGTTTAGCATTAGTTTATTTCTCTTGAGATATGACAATAACGTCTTTATTGATGCATAGGACTCAAAAGTAACAACCAGCCCAATAACTTTGTTCAAAATATCTGGTTTTAATTTATTTAATAAGATATGTTCAAGTACAAATAAAAATCCCTTTGAATTGCTTACTGAGTAATAATACTCTAACTGTAAAATTTGTACATCCACAATTTTCTTAGAGTTATCACATAGAAATTTATCAAATCTAGCAACACCTTCACTATCAAAGGATTTAATTGATATTTCATAACCTAACATATTAGTTTTTAAGTTATCAGGTCGAGACTGAATCAATATCTGAAAATAATACTTAGCCTCTAAAACCCGACCTTTACTTATCAAAAAATTTATAAAGTCACTTAATCTTTTATAATATTTTTTATGTCCTAACGGTGTGTGTCTGAATTTTTTTTCTAAATCATCCATAAAAAAACCATTATAAATATCAAATATCCTTAACATTACAATTAGTTAGAAATAATTTCAATGATTTATGTCACACAGAGAAAGCCTGCACCACCTCTTGGGCTTAACGCAGGCCTCTGTTTATAATTCAATCGACTCAGTAATCACGACAAGTGAAAATTTTAGCTGGTCATATCAATTGAGCGGTTGTATTCATGCGCACGAATCTTCGCTATTAGCTCATCCGTTAATTCAGAAACCCACTGTATAGCCAGCCGCTTTTCTTCGTCGCTGCACTCACTAGCCGCTACAAGCTTGATAAAAAAATCAATGCGCTGGAGCTTCAACGACTCCAAAAGATAATCCTGCATTTTCCCTCCTATCACTACCTCTGACACATAAAAGCTGTATATATATACTGTATATAATTACAGTATAATGGATAATGAGAAATGTAAAACTGTTTTTTGTCAGTCAGTTGAATGGATCTGATGCAAGTCAATAACGCACAAATTGTTAAAACTGCGTCAGCCGTACCACTGACGTCATTTATCATTTTCCTGCAGGCGGTGGTTGCGGTAAAAAATACGCAGCCCGGCACCTGACGGAATACTGCCGCCGCGCAGAAGCAGGTCAATCTCTGACTCGCTACCATCGAACCCTCTGGAACTTAGCTCTGCCTTAAGCTGCAGGCACAGGTGATCCGAAATAGTCTGTTTGTATGCCTTTTTCCGTTTCGGTTTCACCATTCTTAACCTGGCTGTCAGCTCTCGCCGCTCCTTCTGGCCCATGCTGTGGAGATATTCCTGCAACTCCTTCTCATCCATGGTTTTAATATCAGGTAAATCACCCCCTAATTTGTTCAGATTTTCAACAGGGGGACAGTTATTGCCACGAGTCCAAGGGGCGCAAGCGCCCTGGTCGGCTGTCGCCTCCTGAACGTCAACGGCCTTACGAACCTTTTTCCACTTCACCGCGTGCGTGCAAATCTTGCCCTCTACAATCGGGGACCAGATGCCATAGATACGGATACCGTGATCGCCGTAGGCGCTCGGTTCTTCGTTAAGCTCATAGGCCGTGCGGACAAGGTGATGTTTGCGGGGAACCAGCACACCGCCCTGCTTCATGATATAGGTGGCAAAGCAGCCCGCATCAGCCGCCGCCAGTACCGCATCCAGACGCGGATTATCCAGTACCGGCGCGCCCGCTTTGCGTTCACCCTGCACTCTTGCCGCCTGACCAGCCAGCAAGCGCAGCTCGCGGTATGCCTGACGCCCCGGAATACCAAAGAAACGGAACTGCTGGACACGATGCAGTGACGCCCAGGCGCTGACATGCTCGGCGCTGTCACGCAGTGATCTGCCGGTTTCTTTGCTGATTTCTTTAGCCAGTCCGCGCCCGTCGATGTTCTTGCTGATGTATTTGGCGATATAGCTGGTCGGCGTGCCCTTACGCGGGTTGATAAGCTCGGACTTGAAGCGCGGCCCGGTATTGGTGCCCAGCTCCTCGCGGTCTTCACGGATGGCAAACTTACGCAGCAGTGCGGTGATGGAACGGCGGTCTTTTTTGCGCATGAAGCACAACAGATGCCAGTGCACGGTGCCGTCGTGGTGTGGCTCTGCCACCCGGACGCCATACCAGCGCAGCCCGGCCTTGTGCATTGCCTTGCGGAAAGCGGCGAAGGTATCAACCAGATAATCACTGCTCTGCCGGACAGTGGCGCTGGTCCATTTCGGATTAGGTCTGCCGTTGTTGAGGGTTGCGTGGAAGCGTGACGGGCAGGTGATGGTATAGAACACCGCACAGTCGCCGCGCATTTCCGCTATCAGCTCCAGTCCCTTAACACAGGCCATCATTTCATTACGGCGGTGTGCCGGGTTGCTGTTGCTGGCGTTCACCACGTCTTCCATGTCCAGTGTGTCGCCGTCTTCGTTGACCAGCTCATGCGAGCGGAAGAACTCCAGAGATTTGCGGCGCTGCTCGCGTTTATGGATCACGGCTTCATAGCTGACATACGGGGACGCTTTTTTGTTGACAAGGCAGACGGCGCGCAGTTGCTCCTCCCGCCACTCGCAGCGCATCTGCCACAGTTTGCGATACCACCAGTCCGCGCACAGCATACGCGCCAGCGACGGTGGGATCAGTTCATAAGGCACCGGCTTGCGGCGGCGCTTCTTGCGGCGCAGCTGCTCAAAGGCAGGCGGGATGACCTCAAGGCGCATGACTTCTGCGGCAACCCTTTCCCATGCCTGGCGGATTTTTTCTGGTTTAACATCGTCGCTGACAAACAGATCACCGCAAGCCGTATCAAGACACATGCTCATATGTGCCGCTACCAGCGTTGAAAGGCGCTTGACCTGATCCTGATTCATTTCAGGTAGTACCAGCAGCCCTTCCAGCCCGTCGTGGCTCGCCATGAACCGGAAAGACGCAGACACCTGACTATCACGCACGCGCTCCAGCCGCTCAAGACAGGGCCTGATGGTTTCACGCAGGTAGCGGGAATAGGCTTTTGCTCTGCCCAGACTATGGAAATATTTAATCCGCTCCAGCAGAGGCTTGCTGATATAGGACGGCATCGCGTTAACGTCAGCCAGAATGACCAGATCGGGATTAAAACGCTGCTGCTCGCGCGCCATTTTGGCACGACTAATCAGCCGGTCCTGCTCCATTTCGCGCTGGACAGGATCACGGGATTCATTGAAGAAATAGCGTTCCCAGACCTCATCGCTCAGCGCCTCACGGCGCAACTGCTCCTGCTCGTTATCCGCAGCGTAAAGAGCGATCAGGTTTGAAAGCGCAGACTCCGGCGCAACCTCCGCCGGGTCCAGATAGGGATTAACCGCTTTTTTAGGGTTATTCCATGAAAAGGCCACGGCGGCCTCATTCGAGCCGCCGGTGGTTGGTGCATTATGTAATGTGAATTTACTCACTGCCACGCCCGCACCTCAGTTTCCACCGAGATATCTGGACCGGACGCCAAATCGACACCAAACCAGTCTGCTGATTTTATGGCGATGATTTCAGTTGCAGATTTACTCTCACCGGCAGCCACACCCATGCTGCGCTTTGCAGTGATGCGATGGCGGGTAAAATTACGATAAAGCGAACGGGTCAGGGACGTGTCACTGTTGGACACGATAACCGGATGACCTTCTGATGACCGACGCTCAAGAATAGACGCCAGATGATACTGATCGTCCTCTGTAAAACCGGCAGTGTGATAACCGCTAAATGTGCCATCGTATGGCGGATCACAATAAACAACATCACCAGCCTGCAGCAGCGCCAGTGTTTCATCATAACTGGCACAAATAAACGTTGCGCGTTGAGCCTTTTCTGCAAAAGCGAGTATTTCATTTTCAGGGAAATACGGATTTTTATAATTGCCGTAAGGAACATTAAAATGACCGCTCAAGTTATAGCGGCATAATCCACGATAACAATGGCGATTAAGATAAAGAAACATAGCTGCGCGCCATTCTGCGGGCCAGTGGCGATCACAATTAAATTCCTTACGTATACCGTAATAATCTTCTGCGGTATTATTCTTATCAAATAACCCTTTCGCAATAGTAATTAGTAATTCAGACTTGTTTTTAATGACGCTGTAGAGGCTGATCAGGTCAGGATTAATATCCGCGACAAGATAATGAGGATAGTCTGTCGCCATCATCACAGCGCAGGAACCCGCGAAAGGTTCAACCAGTCGCGGACCAGCGGGAAGGTGCTTAATCAGTTCCGGCATGATGGCGGTTTTATTTCCCGCCCATTTCAGGATGGTGCTCATACAGCACCTCCATTGTAGTGTTTGCCTTTCAGCTCTGCGATTTCCTGACAGGTGACGCAGCACTGCACGCCCGGAATGGCGCGGCGGCGTGCTGGCGGGATCGGTGCATCGCAATCAATGCAGAGAACACGGGAAACGCCCGGCGCTTTATTACGGGCGGTGTGGATGTGGCGCTGGCGTTCTTCTTCAACGCGCTGCTGTACAAGGTCCATTGAATCAGCCATCAGTGGATCTCCTGCGCTTCGTTCTGAATCTTCACAGCTTCCTGACGCAGCAGCTCAGCTGCTTCCGTGTGGTTAAGCTGACGTGACACGATACGAGCAGCTAAAGAATCCAGACGCGCAGCCATCACATCTGCGCGTCCCCGGCGTTCTTCTTTACGTGCCTCAGTCAGCAACAGGTTGAGACCAGCATCATCTGGTCCGGTTTTAGTGATACGGGTTTCAATATTTCGCATCGTTCGTTCTCCTGAATTTGGGCAAAAGAATGCCCGGCGGGTTTACGCCATTAATTTCTGTTGTGGATTAATTCGGCATGGTTAGCCGTTTGGGAAATAAGCTCACCACTGCACGAAAATGATTCATTGCTTTCACCAGTTCCCGCTTTTCGTCAGTAGTCAGATCACTAATATTGACGCCGTGACGTTCTGCCGGAATTTTTGCCATATAAAAAATGGCTGCCAGTGCCCGCTCATTCTGTTTATTATTTACGTCGCGTGGATCGCGCATATCTTTAATAAACCTTTCAAGCTCCGGCTCAATATTCAGACCAAACACTTTAGCCCTCAATTCCGCAATATGGTTCAGTCCATCCAGGCGTTTACCGGGGCTTAATGGAACAGTCGCCGTAGCGCCTTCAATAGCCATGATTTCCCCTGTTTGGTTGTGGACAGGTCAGCCAGCAGTTCATCCTGAGAGCGGCACGGGTGCCAGCGTTTGCCATCCTTCCCCATGATCCAGCCATGACCGTAGTGCATTGCCGGGCTTTGCTTTAGGATAAGTGACGCGAAAGATGGTTCTTTAGTCAGCATAACCACCTCAGATCAGACCGAACGAAGCGCCGAGGCCCGTCACGGTATCCACCGCGCTTGCCATCGCCGGGTTAGCCTGTAAACGCGCCTGCATCGAAACGGCAGCCAGTGCCATCAGACGAGTAACAGAGTTAATGCTGCTGATAACATCGCGGCGGCCTGCGGTGGTTTTCACATCGCCCGATACGGCGCCGGCAGCAACACGTCCGATTTCAGCAGTAGCGCTCATGACGTAATGCGGCAGCTTCTCTTTTGCTACTTCGTTCAGCGGCACGCAAGGCAGACAATGAATTTGGGCAAGGAAGCCATCAACCAGCGCGGAATCCTCAGTGATATCCGTCAGCACCCAAATTTCCGGCGGTGTCAGTTGATGAGGCTGATCCGGGTTCAGCTTGTTGCGCAGCGTCTGGACATTCATTCCGGCGCGTTCTGCCAGCTTCGCCATGTTGTGACGTAGTGCGAAAGCCCGGCAGGCTTCGTCAAAGTGTGGATGTTTGGAAACGCGATAATCAAACATGCTGTAAGTCCTTTTCTATCCCAAAATGGAACTATCAGGCTTGCATTGCGATTTCACAGCCTTGAGCCGCTTCCATCGTCAAAGCGAACATGTTTACTTCTATTAGGCTGTTTACTCCCTCTTTCTTGCGGATAGGTAAACGACCCTCACGAATCATCTGGCGGGCATAACTCAGTTTGTAGCCGGTGCGACGACAGAACTCATCAAGAGTGATGAATGGCTCTGACACCACAAGATTGATGCTGGGACGCATTGAAAGTTGACGATACATGATGCAATATTCCTCAGTTTGGGTTGTCTCAACACTATTCGAGACTGTTAATCACTATTCGTTGCTTCACACAACGGAGAATAGGATCACAAAACGCCAATGTCAACACGAAACATCACAAATCGCCACATGCCAAAGAAGTTGCAGAGTAACATTATGCAAAATACTGGCGGCCAGCCGGTCATTGAGCGAATTTTGAAAGCCTACGGTTTTACTACTCGCCAGTCCCTATGTAATCACCTTGGGATTTCTCAAAGCACGATGGCAAACAGGTATGCGCGGAACACCTTTCCGTCTGATTGGACAATCATCTGCAGCATCGAAACAGGTGCATCTTTGCAGTGGTTGATTTCAGGCGAAGGGGCGATGTTCGAGGATGAGGTCGAGCATAAAGCCCTAGCCTTAAAAAATTACAAAATCACAGATGGGGTCTTGACTTCACATAATGACATTTACTATGACGGCAGCCTGATTCCTGCTGATTTATCGAGTCCATCTTTAGTGGCCTTTGAAAACTCTCTGTACCTCATTGATGAACATGAAGGAGAGATAAATGATGGATGGTGGGTCATAGAAATTGATGGGTTATACAGTATTAGAGAAATCTTTAGATTTCCTGGTGGCCGTATACGTGTGGAAAATGGCAAGGCATCCTTTGAATGTCAGGTACAGGATATAAAAGTATTTGGTAAAGTTATCCTCAAAACAGAACAACTTAGTTAAGGGTAAACAATGACTACTTCGCCTAAGGCCACAAAAGACAAAGCAACTGAAAAGATTGAGCGTACTTGCTTTGTAATCATGCCAATCGCAGACATGGCAGGTTATGATTCTCGTCACTTCGATAGAGTTTATAACCATTTAATAAAACCAGCATGTGATGCCGCTGGCTTTACACCTGTAAGAGCTGATGAAGTTAACAACTCCAATTTAATTGTATTAGATATTTTAAAAAGAATTGTTGAATCTGATATTGCGATATGTGATCTAAGCGGCCGAAACCCTAATGTGATGTACGAGCTAGGACTAAGACAGGCATTTAATAAAAAAACAGTATTAATAAAAGACGATCGAACAATAAGCCCGTTTGATGTTCAAGCTTTCAGATATTGCGAGTATGACAGCTCATTGCGTATTGATAATGCTTTCAACAATATTAAGTCTTTAGAAAAAGCCATAACAAGCACATTTGAGGCAGACTCAAACGATGTGAATTCTATTGTTCAACTTTTGAGAATCGAACCTGCTAAAGTGGGTGAAAAAACGCAGCTAAGCACACAAGACACTTTAATATTTGAAACTCTAAATCAGATTTTAAATAAAATAGATGCACCAACAAAGATATTCAGCAATAGCAAAACAATTAAATACACACCTCGTTCTAAACATTTAATTGAACAACTAAAAACAACCAGAACTGAAGATCTAATTGGGAAAAGTTACTTGAATGAGCGAACATTTGTAATGCTCGGTAAACTTGAATCAGTTGAAAACATTAACGGAGAACTTCTATTTGTCTTTAGATATGGTAAAGATGCATATTTTAAATACCCTGAGAGCCATCCTGAACTGGAAGACATTGTGGAAACCGACTTTTAGGAATTGCACTTAATATGTCCGTTAGTAAGTTAGCGAATGGAAAATGGCAAGCGCAAGTTTTCCCAAATGGCAGGGATGGGCGGCGTATCCGTCGTCAGTTTGCTACCAAAGGAGAAGCGCTAGCCTTTGAGCGCCATGTAAAAGAGCAAGCGCAAGATAAGCCGTGGCTAGGTGAGAAAACTGATAAACGCCGCGTTCGGGATTTGGTTACAGCCTGGTACAACGCACATGGTGTAACACTTGCTGACGGTGAAAAGCGTAAAGGTGCAATGGAGTTTGCCTGTCTTGCTATGGGTGATCCGCTCGCAACTGAATTCAACGCAAAATTATTCTCAACATATAGAGAGCAGCGGTTAAGTGGGAAAATAACCCGTTCTGATCGCGTTAAGTCAGTAACTCCTCGCACGGTTAACCTCGAACTGGCTTACTTTCGGGCTATGTTCAATGAGCTGAAAAGGCTTGATGACTGGACCGCACCAAACCCTCTCGAAAACGTCAGAGAATTTAAGATCGCAGAGGTTGAACTGGCTTGGCTTACAGTTGAGGAGGCGACACGCTTGCTTGAAGAGTGCGAGAAAAGCAAAGCAGTGGATTTAACCACGATTGTTAAAATCTGCCTTGCGACCGGCGCAAGATGGGGAGAGGCTGAAAGCTTAACTGGCAAACAGATAAGTCCCGGCAAGATCACTTTTATCAAAACGAAAGGTAAGAAGAACCGCACGGTTCCAATCAGTGATGAGCTTTACGAACTGCTACCAAAAAGCCGAACCTCTAAACCACTCTTCACCGGATGTTATTCAGCATTCAGGAGCGCGATAAAGCGTGCGGGGATAGAGTTGCCAGACGGCCAGCTTTCGCATGTTCTTCGACATACTTTTGCCAGCCATTTCATGATGGGCGGCGGCAATATTCTGGTCTTACAACGCATCCTCGGACATACGGATATTAAAGTTACAATGCGGTATGCTCACTTTGCCCCCGACCATCTAACAGAAGCAGTTCAACTTAACCCCTTAAACCTAATTGGTGGCAGCAAAATGGCAGCACAGCGAAGCACTATGCAATACTTTTCGACAATATACGAAATTCTATGCGCTTGAATTTACTGTAAATCATTGTTTTTAATGAAATATAGTTCGGACTCATAATCGCTTGGTCGTTGGTTCAAACCCAACAGGGGCCACCAGATATCAAGGGCTTACGATTACTCGTAAGCCCTTAGTCTTTTCCAGGATACCTACAGAATACGGCAGGCAAGTACTGCGGAGTACAAACGCGCCTGTAAAGCTGATGCTCAAATTGAGCAGAACTGCCTATACCAGAGCCCGCAGCTCCTCGCGCATGTATGAAGAAAAGTACTCAGGATTCTTAATAACTATACGCTCGCCGGACTCAATTCGTTCCGCCCATCCCGCTAACGTTTTAGTAAATTCGGGATCCCAGCCCTCTTGAGTGCCCCGGGCATATACATCAGCCGCGCTGGCCGGCGCGCCTAACTCATTAAGATACTTGAAAATGCCTTTAGCCGTACTTTCATCCATGGTGTGCGGTGCTGAAGATGACGTGTTCATGCCATTAATAAAATCCAGTGCTTTATCAATTACTGCTGACATATTCTTATCCTTAAAATATCCACGTTCGGTACAAGGCTATAATATGGACTATATTTTGCTTAAGTATCAAAAGGTTTATCCATTTAATTGTTCAAATGTGAGCTATGCACAAATGGCTGATTTTTTATCTGGCAGCCCCTCTTACATGTGCTCACACCCTCCGGCAAAAAAGATGCTCTGATAGTGATAAGTCCAATCCGTCCAAATCTCAAGAATCTGAGTAATGAATCAAAATGTTTGGCTCTACTTTTCGCCTTTTACTATATCCACTATCCAGGCAACCACGTAAGCCAGCGCCAAAAACCCGACAAAACCAGCCATCTTCATGCCCCAGCCTTCAAGCACAAAAAGGCTACCCAGCGCGGCGATAGAACAAAGGCAGGTTGTGATAGCTTCCAGCAGACTCGCGGACTGAATCCCGATGGATTGGCATAGATTAGCAAGAGCAGATTTCATAGAGTAGCATCCTGGCGGCTTCTAATTAAATATCTTACTTATCAACACTCTAATGCATCATCTTTGTAAATTGATGATCTCTTCCAGACCAGCAATGAGCGCGGGAAAATAGCTTTCATCAAGCCCCAAACAATCACTGATCACTACGCTTTCAGCCGGGTTTTCTGGCCTCAACGTTAACGACATAAGTGCTCCATGGCCAAAAGATGATGGTGTAAATACTAGATTTAGCTGATTTTCGGTGCTTTCAAAAATAACATCGGTATGGGCATCTTCATTTATTAAGTGGGTATGTAACGCGATAAGATTATCTTTCAGTTCGGAAAGTTCACCAACGTTGAAAGAAGCCTGATATTGTACATTCAATTCAGGGAGGTGATATTCGACGTAGGTTTTTATCCAATCATAAGCAGGTGCATTAGGTGTATTCTCTCTTTCAAACGCGGTGATTCTTAATATTTTTTTATCACTTATTATTTCGATCATGCTTCCCCTCAACAACTTGTATAAAAAAAACCACAGTCCAATCCTGCTCCCTAACGACTATCTCAATAGTATATTTATTATATAAGGATTTAGCGGTGCGAATGATTTAACTACCAAATATTTTTATATTGACGTTGTTAAACTTTGATTCACTGTACTAGCAAAATAATCTATGCATTGAAGCATAAACCACTACAAATCCCCCCACACCTCCCACCATCACAGCGCTTCCCACATATAAAACCAGTGGGTGGCGTCCCGACAAACGGTGCGGAACATGGCAGCGGAGACCAGCTGATAGCGGCGGTCCTGAGATTTCGCGGGTGTATAAGCGCACACGTAGCGCCCGCTATTGGCGTCGGGCAGCCCCTCTTTAACCGACATCCAGGGGAGAATCAGCTGCTCCGGCGGAACGCCCGCCGAAATGGTATCGATCACTTCATGCGCCAGCGCACGGGCATCGCGGCTATAGGGGCCAACGGCAACCTTTTCACAGTGTCTGAGTAAATGTTCCATTAATTATCGTTTCCTTTTTTGAGTCTCTATTTTCCCTTAATTATTGCAAAGATATCATTGGAAATAACTATTATTTAATAGGGTTTAATGGTACTTATTTACTTAAAAATAAATTTTTAATACGAAACTATAATGACTCGTATTTATATCTCATTGATATAAAAAAGCCATTATCCGCTATCTCCGTATCTGTATAGTTGGATAATGGCTAATTCAGGCAATAACGCACTATGCGCAATTGGCCGTGAACTCTACCGGCAAGTCGCCATAAAACCAGCCATCGTCCTGTTGGGTGAGATCGACGCGGATGGTCTTCTTCTCGCCAAACAGAAACTGCTTCACCAGTACCTTACGGGTAAAGACGCCGCCGACGTTAATACGCACGCCGTGATGTTCCACCTTCTTAACCCTGATGGTTCTGGTGGAATAATCTATTTGAATATCAACATGTTCTCCGTGACGAGCAATAAAAGCCGCGATCCTGACATGCCCCCCATTTTTGGAGAAAGAGATAAACGGCTGACTCTTTCTACCGCGCCTTCCCTTTTCTATATTAACGAAATTGTTTACGTCAGAGCGCACTGCACCATTGAACACAAAGAAGCCTCCCTTCTCAGCAAAATCGTATCCCTTAAAACGAAAAAACAATGGTTTATTTCACTAGCAGGATGAATTTATGACAGAATAATTAACTGCATTCTAGATATAACCACAAATAAAAGCAAACCTACAAACGGTCATTGTAGAGCAACTATCTCCCCATTCTCATCGCGGTAAGAGAAACACGACGGGCTAGATTCCGCACGGCAACTGGCTTCGGCAAACATGATTCGTCGCCCAGCAGGCAAGCGTAATAAAGAGTAAAGTAATCCCAGGATCTGTTAGACGGCCTCTGCGCCACTGAAATGACGTTCGCGCCCAGTCACAGGAGGTTAAAATTTCTCCGGCAGTTCGTGCGCAATATCGATCAGTTCACCGTTCTCCATTTTGATATATCCCCCTTCTTTAAGCTCAGCAAGAATTTTGAAAAGGTAGCTGCGCGACATTTTGGTTCTTTTCAGAATAAAGCTAGCCAGGCTTCTATCATGTAATACTCCCGCATCCTGCTGTTTTTTGTAACGGTAAATCATTGATTTAATCGTATCGTAGCGTGAAGGTAAATTCTTTTCGTGGTGTGCATCAATAATCAGCGATAGCTGAAATGCCATAATTTCCATCAGATAAGCAAACCGATCGCGTTGAATAAAATAGTGTTCAAACGCTTCTTTACTGCAGGTCACTATTTTGACATTTTTCTTCGCCGTATATTTTAGCGATAGCGCCGGGCCATAGCTTTCAATAATGCCAAAGATCATACCGCGGATCCCTTTACCGATCTGCAGCATGTCCAGCGTTTTACTCCGCGCGCCGCGTTTACTCGCGGAACCAAAGCCCGCGTTGTATTCCACTTCTATCGCAATAATGCCTTCAACAACAATAATCACTTCGCCGGGTTCTATTTTAAACACACCGTTATCTTTGATGATTCGTGGCTGATTTGCCGAGATCAGCGGTTGAATCAACTCAAGATCGCTGGCGACAACATGGTTATATTGATCAATAACATCGGAATAAGTCGTTTTCATGTTGCCTCATTAATACCTATTTATTTAAATATGCATAAAAATAATCTGGCAAAGTTAACCCTGTCAATTAAAGATAGCATTTTTAGTTCATCCTGCCATTTATTTCAGTCCGTTTAGAGACTCCACTCTCGTATCGACCGATACGTCTAAATAAAATGCCAACACCGACGAGAACCGTTTAACGTTTTCTTGCCCACTGAAGCGTCTAATTTATTTTTAATAAAAAACACCCTTGCTAATTTAAAAATAAATTAGACGCTTCGTTAACAACCTATTTTTCCAGATCATTTAAAAACCCGGAAAAATAAAAGGATAGCGAGCTATGTTTAAAAACATTCCCTTTAAGAGAACAATGTTGGCCAGTATGCTGACATTAGCTTCCGGCGCGGTGACCGTTGCTCACGCAGCCGACGCCGCAGCGCCGAAGCAGGATGCTAAAAAGCCTAACATCGTAGTTATCTTTGGCGATGATATCGGCTACCTGAACCTCAGCACCTACAATCAGGGTCTGATGGGCTACCAGACGCCAAATATCGACAGCATCGCCGCGCAGGGCGCGAAGTTTACCTCCTACTACGCCGAGCAGAGCTCCACCGCCGGCCGTTCCGCATTCATTACCGGCCAGATGCCATTCCGTACCGGGATGAGTAAAGTCGGTATGCCGGGGGCGCCGCAGGGTCTGCAGAAAGAAGATCCGACCATCGCCAACGTCCTCAAGCAGTTGGGTTACGCCACCGGCCAGTTTGGTAAAAACCACCTGGGCGATCGTGATGAATTCCTGCCGACCGCGCACGGTTTCGATGAATTCCTTGGCAACCTGTATCACCTGAATGCTGAAGAAGAGCCGGAAAACCCGGATTACCCGAAAGATCCGAACTTCCGTAAACAGTTTGGCCCGCGCGGGGTAATTAAGAGTACCGCTGACGGCAAGATCGAAGATACCGGTCCGCTGACCGTGAAGCGTATGGGCACCGTGGATGAAGAGACACTGGCCGCCAACAACGACTTTATGGCGCGCCAGGTGAAAGCCGGTAAACCATTCTTTACCTGGTTCAACACCACCCGTATGCACAATAAAACCCACCTCAAAGACGACAGCGTTGGCGTCACCGGGCTGGGAACATATGCCGATGGCATGGTTGAGCACGATAAAATCGTCGGCCAGGTGCTGCAGAAAATTAAAGATCTCGGCATCGAAGATAACACCATCGTTATCTACACCACCGACAACGGCCCGATGACCGCCACCTGGCCGGACGCAGGCGAAACTCCGTTCCGCGGTGAGAAAAACACCGGCTGGGAGGGCGGCTTCCGCGTTCCGGCGATGATCAAATGGCCAGGCCACATCAAACCGGGCACCGTGGTGAGCGACATGTTCGCCAGCTACGACTGGTTCCCGACGCTGGTTGCCGCTGCCGGCGACAGCAACATCAAGCAAGAGATGCTGAAAGGTTATAAAACGCCGTCCATCACCTACAAGGTTCACCTTGATGGCTATAACCAGCTCGACTTCCTGCAGGGCAAAGGGAAAGACCAGCGTAACGAATTCTTCTACTGGAGCGATGACGGCGATCTGCTGGCAATGCGTCAGGGCCGCTGGAAGATCCACTTTATGATCCAGGAACACACCGGTCTCGATCTGTGGCGCTATCCGTTCACCAAACTGCGTGCGCCGATGATCTTTGACCTTGCCGTCGATCCCCTGGAGAAAGGCGACCAGGGGATGGGCTACCAATCCTGGTTCTACGATCGCATGTTCCTGATGGGCGGCGCGCAGAAGTCGGCAAAAGAAATGCTGGCGACGTTTAAAGAATTCCCACCGCGTCAGAAACCGGGCTCCTTCACCGTCTCCGATGTCAGCGCGATGCTTGACCAGGGCGCGCGCAAATAACCCTGTTACCAACTTCAGGGCGGTCCGCCGCCCTGTTTTCTTCTCGCCTTACCCTCGACCTGACTAATCCGGGAGTTATTTATGAAACACAGCACCACCGTGCCTGTTAACGCATTACCTTCGGCAGAAAAGTACGCGGGTAACGGCCCCGCTTACCAACGTCGCTTTCATGTGATGGCGAAACCCACCGGCTCCGCCTGTAATCTCGATTGTAGCTACTGCTTCTACCTGCACAAAGAACACTTACTCCAGCAGGAGAAGCGCTGCTACATGAGCGATGAAACGCTGGAAAACTTTATCCGCCAGTACATCGACGGACAGGATGGCGAACAGGTAGTCTTCTCCTGGCAGGGCGGTGAACCGACCCTGATGGGGCTGGAGTTTTTCCACAAAGTAGTGAAATTCCAGCAGCAATATAAAAAGCCCGGCCAGCGGATCGAAAACGATCTGCAAACCAACGGTATCCTGATTAACGATGCCTGGGCTGAATTCCTCAAAGCGAATCAATTCCTTGTCGGCCTGTCGATTGACGGCCCGCGAGAGTTGCACGACCGCTATCGCATCACCCGCAGCGGCAAACCAACGTTTGATAGAGTGATGGCCGGCGTCGACGCCCTGAAGCGCCACGGCGTTCCATTCAATGCGCTGGTGACCGTCAACCGTACCAACGCCCGTTTCCCATTAGAGGTTTACCGCTTTGTTACCCGCGAACTGGGGGCGACCTACGTGCAGTTTAACCCCTGCGTCGAACCGGTGGACTTTACCCAGACCGCGCCTCATTTCTGGCGTGATGACAGCATCCCCACCGTCGGTAGCCGCCGCGCGCGCCCCGGCGATTTAGACTCCATAGTCACCGACTGGTCGGTCGCCCCGGACGACTGGGGACGCTTCCTGATCGCAACCTTCGAAGAGTGGGTGAACAACGACCTTGGCCGCGTACAGGTCAATCTGTTCGAAACCGCCGTCGCCCAGATGATGGGTCTGCCGGCGCAAATTTGCACCACCGCGGAGTTTTGCGGCAAAGGGCTCGCGGTCGAGAAAAACGGCGACGTTTTCTCCTGCGATCACTACGTCTATCCGGAGTATCAAATCGGCAATATCGCCGATAACAGCCTGGCGCGAATGGCTTTCTCCGAACGTCAGCAGGCTTTCGGTATGGGTAAATGCGACACGCTGCCCCAGCAGTGCAAGCAGTGCCCTTACCTGAAGCTTTGCCACGGCGAGTGCCCGAAAAACCGTCTGGTGCTCACCACCGACGGCGAAGCCGGTTTGAACTATCTCTGCCCGGGCATTAAAGCCTTTTTCAACTATGCCGAGCCGATTCTGGCGGGCATCGTCACGCTGGTGAAACGAGATTTTAAAGGAGTTAGCCGATGAACCTTCGCGATAAAATGTTACAGCTGGAGCAGCGCATGAATGCGCAGGTGCTCGGCCAGGAAAACGTCGTTCGCATGCTGATCATCGCCCTGCTCTGTGATGGGCATATCCTGCTCGAAGGGCTGCCGGGGCTGGCGAAGACCCGCGCCGTCCGCGAGCTGGCGCGACATATCCTCGGCGAGTTTCGCCGTATCCAGTTCACTCCGGATCTGCTGCCCTCGGATATCACCGGCAGCGAGATTTATCAGCAAAATGCCAGCCGCGAAGAGGAGCAGTTTCGTTTTCGCCCGGGACCGGTTTTCGGCAACGTGATTCTGGCGGACGAAATCAACCGCGCCTCGGCCCGCGTGCAGTCGGCGCTGCTGGAGGCGATGGAAGAGCGCCACGTCACCGTGGCGGGCAAAAGCTGGCCGCTGCCGGGCGTGTTTATGGTGCTGGCGACGCAGAACCCCGTCGACCAGGAAGGCACCTGGCCGCTGCCGGAAGCTCAGCTCGACCGCTTTCTGATGAAAGTACTGGTCGACTATCCATCAAAAGAGCATGAGCGGCAGGTGATGCAGCTGGTTCGCGCCGAGCAACAGGCGAAATATGGCGTAGCGGCAAAAACCGCCCCCGCGCCAGAAGCGGAATCACTGCGGTTCAGCCAACAGGAAATTGCCTCCTGCTGGCAGGAAATTAGCGCCATCCACGTCGCGCCGATTGTCGAAACCTGGATAGTCGAACTGGTCAACGCCACCCGCCAGCCTCAGCACATCAGCGAGCAGTTAGCCAGCTATCTGGCTTACGGCCTGAGCCCACGCGGCACCTTAGCGCTGGAGCGCTGCGCCCGCGCGCAGGCCTGGCTCGCGGGACGTGACGCGGTTCGTCCGGAAGACGTGCGCTTTATCGCGCCGGCGGTGATGCGCCACCGCTTGATGCTGAGCTATCAGGCCAGCGCCGATGGTTGCAGCGCCGACGATGTGATTACCATGCTGCTGAACGCCGTGGTGATCTAATGAACGAACTCTGCGTGAATCGCCAGATGCTGCTCGACCTCGCGCCGCAGGCGCGGTTGATGGTTAACCCACCGGGACAGATCCCACCAGGGGCGTTATCCGGCGAACGCGCCTCCCGCCAGCAGGGCCGTGGGCTCAATTTCGACAGCCTGCGTCGTTATCAACCCGGCGACGACATACGCATGATCGACTGGCAGACGACCGCCCGTCTACGTACGCCGTGGGTGCGCCAGTACAATGAAGAGCGCGAGCGCCCGGTCTTTTTGCTGGTCGACCAACGATTAGATATGCATTTCGCCACCCGCGGGCAAACTAAAGCCAGCGCCGCGGCCAAAACCGCCGCGCTGCTGGCCTGGCGTAGCCATCACGATGGCGATCGCCTCGGCAGCCTGGTATTTAACGATACCACGTTGGCGCTACACCCCTGCCGCGCCCCGCGTAGCACTCTACCCGCGCTGCTGGATGATCTGACGCATTACAACCAGTTGCTGGCGCAGCAATATCCTCTCGAGCCGGAGCGTACGCAGACGCTTTCGCAGGCGCTACAGCGCGCGGTCAGCACGATTCCGCGCGGCGCCTGGGTTGCGATCCTCAGCGATTTTCACGATCTCGACGCCCAAGCGAAGGCCATGCTGGCGCATCTGCGCCGTCGCTGCGAGGTCAGCGCATTTGTGCTGTTCGACGACTTACACCTTCGCCTGCCGCGCTCCGGCACGCTGGCCGCCTGCTACGGCGGGCGCAGCGCCAGCGTCACCCTCACCTCCGCGCTCAGCGCCGATATTCGTCAACACATCATCGGTCGGCTGGCGCGTCAGCAGCAGCAACTCAACCAGTTGGGTATTCGGGTTAATCATCTGACGGTAACTCAGGACCTGCTGCGCCAGTTACAAAAAGGGCTTTAAATGTTTGAGAAAGGCTATGCGGTGCCGGAGCTACTAACGCCCGCGCTGCCCCCCGCCCCCAGCTGGTTTCCGCTACCAATCGGCTGGCTGATTCTGCTCGCGATTGCCGTAGGCCTGGCGGCGCTGTTCCTGCTTATCCGCTACGCCCGCTGGCGGCGCAACCGCTGGCGACGAGAAGCGCTGCTGGCGCTCAATCATCCGCATACCGTCGATAGCTGGATGCAGTTGATTAAACGGGTACAGCTGGTCCACCAGCCGCGCCAGATGGTTAGCCAAACGCTGGCGCCGGAAGCCGTGCTGGCGTCGTTGATGCTGGATGCTGACCTGCGCGACCAGCTCATCGCCCGCTACTGCCGGGCCGACAACGCCCTGAACGACCATCAGAAGGCGCGGCTTCGCGCTCAGTTGGCGCAGTGGCTAAAGGAGCTTCCACATGTCTGAATGGCTCGCCCACATTGATTTCGCCTGGCCCTGGGCCGCGCTACTGCTGGCGCTGCCGCTGCTCACTCGTTTTCTCCCGCTACCGGCAAAAACCACCGACGAGCGCGTGCGGGTACCGTTTTTACCCTCGCTCATTGACGCGCTACAGCTCGATACCCGGCCAAAACGCGGAAGTGGGGCCAGCGCCGTGCTGTTCTGGCTTATCTGGTCACTGCTGGTTTGCGCGCTGGCGCGGCCGGAATACCTGACGCCGCCACAATATATTGCCAGACCGATGCGCGACATCGTGCTGATCCTCGATGTCTCCGGGTCAATGGCGAAAAATGACGTCCAGGGCGGTAATACACGCCTGCAGGCGGTACAGCAATCGGTGCGCAAGTTTGTCGCCGCCCGCCAATCCGACCGCATCGGCATGGTCATCTTCGCCAGCAAAGCCTGGCCCTTCGCCCCGATAAGCGAAGATAAACAGGCGCTGCAAACGCGCATCAATCAGCTAGCGCCGGGCATGATTGGCCAGCAAACCGCTATCGGCGATGCGCTGGGCGTGGCGGTTAAGGTGCTGGATAATGGCCCCGATAAGCAGGCCGATAAGCTGGCGATTTTACTCACCGACGGCAATGATACCGCTTCGCAGCTGTCGCCTGAACTGGCGGCAAAGCTTGCTGCCGACCACCATGTCCGGGTTCATACCATCGCCTTCGGCGACCTCAGCGATACCAGCAAAGACAAAGTCGATTTGCCGCTACTGCAGCGCATCGCGAAAACCACCGGCGGCCAGAGCTGGACCGCCGCGCATTCCGGCAGCGCGCTGGATAGCGTCTGGCAACAAATCGACGCCCTCACTCCGGCGCAGGTCAAAAGCCTCGGCTGGTCCTGGCATCAGGCGCTCTATCCGTGGCCGCTCGCCGTCGCGCTGCTATTGCTACTGCTGGCCGCCTGCGGCCGTGTCCTCAGGGAGAAAATGGCATGAGCGATTTTCACTTCCTCTATCCGTGGCGCTTAACCGCGCTGCTGCTGTGTCTGCTGGTGGCCTGGCTTCCTGGCTACGGCGCTTCCGCCTGGTCAACGCTAATGGATAAACCTTTTCGCGCGTTGATTATTCAACGCCGTCGCAGGTTAACCCGGCTGCTGCCGTGGCTACTCACACTCGGTGTCATCGCACTGGCGGGCCCAAGCTGGCAGCGCGAACTCCCGGCGGCGCTGACGCCGCAAAGCAACGTGATGGTGATTCTGCAGCAGGATCTGGCGATGTATGCCCAGGATCTTCCCCCCTCGCGTCATCAGCGCATGCAGCATAAAATCGCCGCGCTGATGCAACGGCAGCCCGGTTCGCATTTCGGTCTGGTGGTCTACAGTAGCCAGGCCTTTCTCACCACGCCGTTAACCCAGGATCCGCAGTTTTATCAGCTATTTCTCAACGCCCAGTCGCCCTCTTTGCTGCCGGAAGGTAGCGGTTCCGCCCTGCCGCAGGCCGTCGCACTGGCGTTAAAAAATCTGCCTACAGACAAAGACAGCCCGCGTAGCCTAATCCTCGTTGCCGATACCCTGTCGCCTGCCGATGTCACCTGGCTGAAAGGGCAACATCTACCGCTGCAAATTTGGGTCCCCGGCACCGCCACGGGTGGAACGCTGCCGGATAAGTACGCCAGCCTCGGCATCGATACCCGACTAAACGTCGATCGTTTCCGTCAGCTGCGCGACGCCGGGATCCCGGTGACGCTGGCCAGCGATGATGCCGACGATCTGCCGATCATCGCCAGCCACATTCAACAATCGGTGACTCAGCAAAATAACGCCCGCCAGGATCTGCACTGGAAAAACAGCGGCTACCTGCTGATCGCGCCGATGCTGTTCCTGCTGCTGTTCTGGCGACGCCAGTTACTGATGGTAGCGCTACTATTTCCCGCGCTGCTGTGGTCGCCGCACAGCGATGCCGCCTGGCTCGATGCCTGGGTTCGCCCCGATATTCAGGGGCAGCACGCCTTTCGCCGCGGCGACTACGCCGCTGCCGCCGGGCATTATCGCGATCCGTTATGGCAAGGTATCGCCTGGTATCGGGCGGGCGACTATCCTGCCGCCGCCAGCGCGTTTCGCGCCGCGCCGCCAACCGCGGAAACCTTGCTGTGGCTGGGCAACAGCTATGCTCAGCAAAAGCAGTGGCAGCAGGCGCTCGACAGCTACGATCGCGCCCTCTACCTACATCCTGACTGGTTCATGGCGCTGCAAAATCGCGATAAAATCTCGCAGATTGTGATGGGCATTCGCCAGCAAGAGCGCGAGCGCCAACAGGCGCAGGGCGATGCGATGGACGACGGTCCGGATAAGCTGGTCCACGACCTGCAGAAAAACCAGGGCATCAATCAGCAGCAAATCGGCGCTATCGCCGGGGAGAGTCCGCAGGTTAATCAATGGTTTGATGCGCTGGAGGTTTCGCCAACGGGGCTACTGAAAAGCCTGTATCGCAACGGCTCGGGAGATACCACGCCATGAACAAAGCGCTACTTTTTCTGCTGGCCGCCACCCTGCCGGCGCATGCGGCGATGGACATCACCCGTGAACTGGAAGCGCCGGCGCAGATTGTCCCCGGCCAGCCGGTTCGGGTGGCGATCACCTGGTGGACCGATAGCTGGTTTAACCCGCCGCCGCAGTGGCCCGAGTTTGCCGTCAAAAACGGCGAACTTCTGAATACCGCGTTACCTTCACAGCTGGTGACGCGCAAGAAGAACGGGATCGTCTGGAGCGGCATTCGCCTTGAACGTCAGGTCAGCGCCTGGCAGCAGGGCGTGCTACGCCTGCCGGCGATCGACATTACCGCATCATCCGCCAATCAGGCGCCGGTCACGGTACATCTTCCGGCGCTGGAACGCCCGGTAAACTGGCCGGCCAATACCACTCAGGCGGACCATTTTTTACCGGCCAGCCAGCTGACGCTCAGCCAGCAAATTCAACAGTACCACGCGGGGAAAGACGCCACGCTGCGGGTTGGTGATGTCGTTGACCGTATCGTGACCGTCGAGGCGCGGGATGCGCTACCGGGGCAAATTCCACCGCTGCTGTACGCCATTAACGGTAGCGAAAGCCAGCGTCTGGCGCCGGTCAGTGAGGCATTAAAAAGCGAGCGCGGCGATATCATAGGCGCTCATCGGGTGGAGCGGCTGCGTTATCTGCCCAGCCATAGCGGCACGCTGACGCTACCACCGATTAGCTTGCGCTGGTGGGATACCGTTAATCATCAATGGCAAACGGCAAAGCTGGCGGGAGAAACGTTGAACGTCGCCGCGGCGCGACAGGGCGGCGCGGAGCAAGCGCTGCGCGGTACCACGGGAATGGTCACCTGGCAGAGCCTGATGTGGATAGTGATTGCCGCCGCCGCGGTCGGAGGCGGATGGTTTGGCCGCCGCTGGTGTTATCGAACGCTTCTCGGCATTAGTCGACGCTGGCGGCGTTTCTGGCAGCCGCAGCCGTTGCCGCCGCTGGCCCCTTAGGCAATTTTCCGTGGCGCAGGGAGCGCACAGAGGGCGGCCCGTCGCCACCAGGGATTTTCCCGGAGGCGGCGCGTTGCGCCTTATCCGGGCTACCAGACTGCCCGGCGGCGTTTTTTATTTCGCCTGACACTGCGCCGGGTCGTATATCGTCTTCCAGTCCTGCTGCATATCGACAACCGTCCAGCCCTTCTGTTTCGCCTCTGTCAATCCTTTCACCAGCTTGCCGCTGGCGGAAGGATGGCTGTCGTAGGCATACTCCCGCGCCGCATCGGTATGGTGTACCAGCAGCTCGAAGGTTTTATAGTTTGGGTTGGCAGCGGTGTACTGCAGCATCGCCAGATCGCCATCGCTGTTGCCGAAAGCCGCAACCGGGCGCTGCCCCATAAACAGGTGGATCGCCACCGGCTTGGCCGCGGCATCATCATTAAATGCGCCTTTCATCGTCTTGCGAAGCTCGGTGCCATCGTCCGTCAGACTAAACTCGCTGAGCGCGAACGAACCGATAACCTGCTCCGGCGGGATATCGTACATTTTTTCCGATACCACCCGCATAAAATCAATCCCGCCGCCTGAAACGATCCACGTTTTAAAACCATTGGCGCGCAGATAGTCCAGCAGTTGGCGCATCGGCTGATATCCTAACTGGTCATAGCGGCAGCCGGTACGTTTATCCTGATGGCTGTCAAACCATGCGCTGACCCGCTGACTAAACTCTTCGGTGGTCATGCCGCTATGGGTTAACGCCAGCAGCTTGAGCAACCCTTTTTCGCCGCCCGCCGCTACCGTTTTCAAATCGTTGTTCAGTACCGCCGCCACCAGCGGATCCTTTTTCCACTCCGGATGGTCGGGCGCCAGCCGTTTCACTTCATCCACCGCGAACTGTAGTTGGAAAGTCAGCGGCGCTTCCGGCCACAGGGTGCCGTCATTATCAAAAACCACGTAGCGCTTATCCAGCGGAATAAAGTCCGCCCCGCCTTCACGCGTCGCCCCCTGCACCCATTGCTCAATCGCCTGTTTAGCAGGGGTATCTTTCCATGCCGGCAGCATATCGGTGGCTGCCGCGCTGGTGAAGCTCAATAGCAGCATGCTGAGCAGTACTGTTTTTTTCATTGTTTTTCCTTCTTATTCCACCGCCAAAAACCAGACCTACTTCAGCATGGCGGCAATCTTCTCAAGCGTCGGTTTAACCGTCGCGTAAAAATGGCGAAAGCCAGGACACAAATAATTGAGCCCTTCTTCGCCGTCCGGGGCGCGCACGATGCGGTTTTTCGGGCATTCGCCCCAGCATAAATTCAGATGCGGGCAGCTTTTGCAGTAGGCGGGCAGCGTCTCTTTCTTGCCCATGCCAAACACTTTCTGCCGCTCGGAAAAGACCATATGCGCCAGCTTATGCGCCTTAATATTGCCAAGCTTATATTCCGGGTAGACGTAGTGATCGCAGGAGTAGACGTCGCCATTTTTCTCAATCGCCAGCGCCTTGCCGCAAAACGGCGCGGTGATGCATAACTGGGATGGAAGCCCCATAGTCTGTACCACGGCGGTTTCGAACAAATTTACCTGCACGCGGCCCAGATCACAGGTCACCCACTCATCAAAAGCTTCGGTCAGAAAATGTCCCCAATCGTCCGGATCCACCGACCAGTCGGTGACGATTGAATCCAGATCCCCCGGTTTCGCCCGGCGGCTGCCGGTGATGGGGATCGTCTCTTCGCGCCAGAACTGCGGCGCGGTAGTTTTAAACTCGGCGGCCTCTACGCAGGGCGTAAACTGGATATAGGTGGCGCCGAGTTCGCGGGTAAGAAAACGATATACCTCGCGCGGGAAACGGGCATTCACCCGGTTAACGACTGCCAGCGCGTTGAACGGCACGCCGTGGCGCTTCAGCGCCGCGATCCCTTCCATAACCTTATCGAAGGTCGGCTTGCCGCTGCGCGTCACGCGGAAGCGATCGTGGATCTCGCGCGGGCCATCGATCGATACCCCGACCAGGAAGTTATGCGCCTTCAAGAAGGCGGCCCACTTATCGTTAATCAGCACGCCATTGGTCTGCAGATCGTTCTCAATGCGCTGGTGCTTCGGCTGATATTTCTTTTGCAGCTCAACGACCTTTTCGAAAAACTCCAGTCCCATCAGGGTTGGCTCGCCGCCCTGCCAGGAGAAAATAATCTCTTCGCCGTCCTGGCTTTGGATGTACTGACGAATGAAATTCTCCAGTACCTCGTCGCTCATTCCTTTGTCGTGCGGCTGATGTAAAAGCTGCTCTTTATGCAGATAAAAACAGTATTGACAGTCCAGGTTGCAGGTGGAGCCGCTGGGTTTCGCCATCATGTGATAGCGGCGTTTATAGGCGGGCAGATAGCGCCCCTGGTTCTGTAATGGCGTTAATGGAATGGTGGTGCTTTTTTTCATCGACCAGAACCTATATCTAGAATGCTCACAACAGCAAAAGGCCCGGACATCTCGCCCGGGCCAACGTCATTTTAATTACCGGTCGGCATCGCCAACTGGAACCCTTCTTTTTGTAACTGCTCGCGGATATTACTAAAGCGTTGATACTGCGACAGGGTAATCGGCCCACTGTAGGCTTCGCTCTGCGGCTTACGCGGCGGATACTCGACGTAGGTTTTCATCAACTTAGTGATGGCTTCATTGAAGGTCACCAGCGTCCAGGTATGCTCGGTATAGTTGTTCATAAAGATATCGTAGCGTTCCTGCGGATCCTGCCAGAGGTCGAAAATCTGCGGCACCGTTGCGACATACGACTCCGGCCCTTTCCAGCCGAGGTTGGAATCCACCGCCAGGCCGCCGGTTTTCGCGCCGTTATCGCCGCGCAGGTTAAACACCGCCTTATAGTGACCGACGCGCGCCGCCCCCGGGGTCAACTCATTTTCAGTGAAGTAGAACCAGGAGGTACGCGGATCTTTACCGGTACCAAACAGTACCGGTGAAATATCGTAGCTATCGAAGATAATCGGCTGCCCGGCACGATCTTTGGTGGGTAATTTAATCCCGGCCACCGAAGCAAAGGTCGCCATCAGATCGAGGCCGCCAACGATATCGTGGTTACGGCTGTGCTCTTTAATCTTGCCCGGCCACCAGGCGATAGCCGGAACGCGGCTGCCGCCCTCGCGGTCGGTGCCTTTGGTGCCGCGGAATGGCGTATAGCCGGCATCCGGATAGACGTCCTGCCAGGCGCCGTTATCGGTGGTCCATACCACAAGGGTGTTTTTATCGATCCCCAACTCGCGCAGCTTATCCATGATATGGCCAACGCGGGCATCCATTTCCACCATCGAGTCGGCGTATTTGCTCTTCGACATCGACTTGCCGACGTAATCCGGATCCGGCATGTTCGGCTGGTGGTTCTTCATAAAGTTGATGCTCATGAAGAACGGTTCGGAAGATTTTGCGTTTGCTTCGAGATAGTCCAGCGAGGCCTTCTCGACGTAGCGGTCGAAGAATGGGATCCCGACCACGCCCTCTTTGCCATCAACGACCGGGGTATTCACATACTGGCCGTTAATTTTGAACTCTTCCTTCGGCGCTTCGCCCGCCTTGCCGGAGAGCGCGCCGCGGGTGACACGGGTAAACATTTCACGCAGTTGCGGATCCATATCCGGGAACCAGGTCGGGTCGGCATAGGTATAGGCGTTCAGGTGGTAGAGGCCGACGTATTTCATTTCGTCGTAGCCCTGAGCATTAGGTAACGCGTAATCGGCTTCGCCGAGGTGCCACTTACCGGTAAAGAAGGTTTTATAGCCGCCGGTTTTCAGTACCGAGGCCAGCGTCCACTCTTCTTTCGGTAAACCGCCGCCCTGCCCCTGGAAAGCCACGGTGGTCATACCGCTGCGGTTGGGAATGCGCCCGGTCTGCATCGCCGCGCGGCCCGGCGTACTGCTCGGCTGGCCGTAGAAGTCGAAAAAGGTCATCCCCTCATCGGCCATTCTGTCGAGGTTTGGCGTCGGCATACCGCGGCCTTCGCCGCCGCCGTAGACGCCGAGGTCGCCATAGCCGGTATCGTCAGAGACGATCAGGATAATATTGGGCTTCTTTGCCGCACCATCGCTGGGGCCAGCCGCATTTTGATCGGCGGCATTGGCCGTCGCGCCGGGTAATAACGAACCGGCGGCAAATGCCAGCACGCCGATACCCTTGTATTTTTTATTCATCTTCAAACCTCATTGCTCAGAATGCGCCTGATTTAACTTACGATTTAGCTAAACTCAGGCAGGCGTTGTCAGATTAGATAAGTCTCAATATGAGATGAGCGACATCGGCAAATATTCTTGTCGCTACTGAGGCGATTGCGCTTAAGTGAAGTAGAGAAAGCAATAAAAATCCACAGGTTCTGGTTTTATTTTTTAATTTATGCAAAGCGCATCACTATCACCGTTTCGCTAAAGAAACCCGCCGCAAAAGCAATATTATCATTCAATATTTAAGTGGATTCTTAGTTACTAAAAAAAGAAGCCCAACTACCCACTAAAACAGTCTAAGTGAGTGTTTTAAAAAGAGCGATAGATCAGTCCGTTAACGGACTCTAAAAGTGATGCCTGCTATCTGGCGCCAGCTTTTAAATTTAGATATTTTGTATCAGGCGTAATTCCGCGCCATTAAAATATAAAGTATCGCCACTGCAAAATAGCAAAGAGTAATAAAGCGGTAGAGTTAAGCCCGGAGAGAAGATGAGTCGTATTCAAACGCCCTATTCCCACATCATCGATGAATATAATAAGATGATTTCAAAGAATATAAAGGCGATAGACTCATTAAGTCATAGCAGTAATATACGCCAGATTGCCGATGATACGTCTTTCACCCTGAGTACAGGCGAGATTATTATTGTTCTTGAGGGCGTTATTGCCGTTGAGATGCAGGAGCACAACTTTATTCTCGCCCCAGGAAAAGCGAAAACCCAGGCGAAAAAGTTGTTTCAGGTCGGCAAAGGCATCAAAGGAATGTTTTTTGGTATTGTCGAAAGTTATGGCCCGGGTATTCAGCTGCACTATACCGCCAAAAAAAATGTCAAAGTGTTCAGCTGTAATCTCGAATACTTTGAGAAACATTTTACTCAGCCCGATAAATTCACCTTCCTGATGAACATGATGGCCATCACGCTGGCGTTTTTGCTCGATGCGCATGACGAAAGAGCTATTGGCACCCGCTATTTTGTCATTCGCTCCATGATTTATCGCTATCTCAAGCAGAAAAATGAGGGTGTATTACACGACCCGAGCCTGGCGAACTTTATCCTGCGACGCACAAAAATGTCGCGTAGCTATCTGTTTCAGGTACTTTCCGATCTGAAAAACGGCGGCTATATCACGATGAAAAACGGCGAGCTCGTCGATATTGTCAACGAGCTGCCGGAAAAATATTAACGCCGTTGGCTTAACTCTTATCCTGCCCCCGGCGCTTAAACTGCCCGGCGTCGATATCGTACTGCTTCATCTTGCGCCACAGCGTGGTACGGCCAATATTCAGCAACTGCGACATCTCCTGTACCCGGCCGTTGGTCACTCGCGCCGCCTGGATAATCGCCTCTTTCTCGATGGCGCTGAAAGACAGGCTCGACGGCAGTAGCGATGAGGCCGTTTCGCTACCAGGCCGGGTAGAGAAGAGATGTTCGGGGAGATTGCTTAAGCGGATATGCCCGTTATCGCTGCTCATCGCGATATTCTCAATAATGCTATTAAGCTCAAAATCGTTGCCCGGCCACGGGTAGGCGGTCAGTTGGGCCAGCGCGTCGTCATCGACCTTCAGCCGCGATGAAAAGCGTTTTTCCAGCCGACGCAGGCGGCTATGCACCAGCGAAGGAATGCTGCCGCGCCGCGCCCGCAGCGGTGGAATGACTATTTCAAACGAATGTAGCGCATAGTACAGCTGGCGGCTAAAGCGGTTCTGCTCCACCAGGTTGGCGAGGTCAACGGTGGTGGTGGCGATCACTTTCACATCAACCGGAATCAGCCGCCGGGCATCAAGACGCGTCAGCACGCCCTGTTTTATCACCTGCAGCAGCGCTGACTGCAGCTCGGGGGCCAGATACTCTATTTTTTCCAGGAACAGCGTGCCGCCGTTGGCCAGTTCGAGTCGGCTGAGGCGGCCATTTTCATCGTCGGTTGGCGCGCTGCCCATAAAATCCTGGCCCAGTACGCTGTCGGCGTACAGCTGGCAGTTAACCGAAATATATGGGCCCGGCGCCCGCTCGCTTTCGTTATGGATCGCCTGGCTCAGTAATTCTTTACCCACCCCTTCCTCGCCGCACAGCAGCACCGGGAAAGCGCCGCGCGCCGCCTGGCGACCAAAGTGGATCAGCCTGCGGGTTTCCGGGTCATCCGCCGACATCTGTTCGAAGGTATGGCTCACTTTGCCCAATTGGCTGGTCATTAATTGACGCATCTGCTCCACCGGGTGGAGCAGTAAAATGAAGCTATTGCCCTGCTCTTCCACGATAGGCTTCAGGGTGATCACCGCGTCGATAAACTGATGCTGGCTCTCGAAGGTCACTTCCACATGATTAAGCCCGCGGGCCTGTTTAATCGCGCGGCGCAGCAACGCCGGCAGGGTCAACAGCTCATTGATATTCCGCCCCTGGCTGGCCTGGGTATCGAGATGCAGCAGCGTGGCCGCCTGCACGTTGAGAAACTGCAGCACTCCCTGCTCGTTCCACGCCATCACCCCGTCGTCCATACTTTCCAGCAGGCCGTACATTTGATTAAGGTGGCGGTTAGATTCCGCCAGCAGGCTGTCGGTAAGCAGCGAGTTACCCACTTCGCGGGCGATGGCCAACGTCAGCGACAGATCCGCCGGGGCCCACTCTTCGCGCAGGCAGCATAGCGAAATAGATCCAAACAGGCGGCCATGGTTATCGAACACCGGCGTCGAACTGAACGACCAGCGCCGCAGCGCCTGCTTAAAGTGCTCGTCGCCCGCGGTGTTGACCGGCTGCCCGAGCATCGAGGCCAGCGACAGCGCGCAGGTGCCGATAATGCTCTCCGCGCAGTAGCTGCCGTCGCGAAATCCCAGTTCCGCCAGCTGTTCCAGGGTCTGCGGATTGCCACAGCGGCTCAGAATACAGGCCGACTCATCAAGGATGAACAGCGCGCAGGAACGGTTGGCCATAAACTCCCACGCATCTTCCAGCGCCGCCTGGCCGATGGTCAGCAGCGCGGTTTTGCGACGGCAGATCGATTCAAAGGTCAGCCCCTGCGCCTGATGCGGCGCCTGCCAGGTTTCCCGCTGCATAAATTTGCTGCAGCGATGCCACGACTGGCTGATAACGGCTGAAACTTCATTTTCCGCACCCTGAGTCTGAGCTGTCATATCCCTTTTCCGCTGGAGTTAACACAGTTAAAACGACAAAACCCTCCGGCAGCGGCTGCCGGAGGGAGGAGTTGATGCCGCAATGCGCCGCGGCATAGAACCTTGTGAAAGACTTAACGCGCCAGCCACTGCTGCCCAAGCAGGTCCGCGGTAAGGATGGCGGCGTAGACGCTATCCGCGGTGACCGGGAACGGCATATTGTGGATGGTTTCGCCTTCCGCGCAGGTGGCTTTCGCCACCGCGTGGATTTTGCTTTCGATACCCTCTTTCACGCCCATCTGGGCAAGGGTGATCGGCAGGCCGACTTTTTCACAGAAGCCCATCACGGTTTCGATCTCTTCCAGCGGGCTATTTTGCAGTACCAGCTGCGCCAGGGTGCCGAAAGCGACTTTTTCGCCGTGATACAGATGGTGGCACTCTTCAAGGATGGTGAAACCGTTGTGAATCGCGTGCGCGCCGGCCAGGCCGCTGCTCTCAAAACCGATACCGCTCAGATAGGTGTTGGCTTCGACAATACGCTCCAGCGCATCGGTCACCACTCCAGCCTGAGCCGCCAGGCGTGCTTTTTCGCCTTCCGCCAGCAGCGTATCATAGCACAGGCGCGCCAGGCTCAAGGCCGCCGCCGTGGACTGCCCGCCCGCCATGCTGGTGGCTCGCGCATCGAAGCAGGCCTTGGCTTCAAACCAGGTGGAGAGCGCATCGCCCATCCCGGCCACCAGCAAGCGTACCGGCGCTTTGGCGATAATCGCCGTGTCCATCACCACCATATCCGGGTTTTTCGGGTAGATCAGATACTCTTCAAACTCACCTGCCTCGGTGTAGATAACCGACAGCGCGCTGGTCGGCGCATCGGTTGAAGCAATTGTCGGGATCACCACCACCGGCAGCTTCTGGTAATAGCCGATCGCCTTCGCGGTATCGAGGGTTTTCCCGCCGCCGATACCCACCACGCCGCGGCAGCCGTGCTGCTTAAGAATGGCGATCAGGCGGTTGATTTCCGCATGGCTGCACTCGCCGTTAAACCGTTCCGCATGGCAGCTAATATTGTGGCTATGCAGGCCGTTCAATACTTTGTCGCCCGCCAGCTTCATCACGAAGTCATCGGCGATAACAAAAAAGCTGTCGGCCAGGTTTTTAGCGTATTCGCCAAACAGCATGGCGGCATCAGGTCCCTGGAGATATTTGGCTGGAGATTGAATAACTTTTAGCATTCCTTTCACCCTCAAATAAGTGCGTATGTTGACACGTGAGCCCAGGCCGTCATGCCGCGGCGCCTGATATCAATGGCGCTTACAGCCACGCTGCCGGAGCGATGCATCCACTGTAGGGCGAGCAGCGACGAAAAAAATTTTTCCCTTTTTTGTTCTGTTCTGAAACAGATAAAAAAATAATACGTTTCACATTGAAACAATGTGACTGAAAAAGCGATGGGATTGCGATCGCGATCGGCTCATTTTGGCAAAAAAGCCGCTATCGTCTCCCCTCTTTAACGCAGAAAATCGCCTCAATGCGGCACAATGGCGAAAAAAATCATCCTTGCCCCATTTCTGATAGCAGAAAAAAACGGACAAATTATTAGCGCTGGCTCGCATTTCTCCTGTTTATCGGCAATTAATGTTCCATAAAGGAACAAAAATTCTTTTCTACGTTCCGTTATGGAACATATTTTGACGGCATTTTATTTTGCGCCCGCTCAGCCAGAATCACTACATCGCCGGGCTACCCTTATAGACAGGCGACCTCTCCCTACCCTACGGAGCATAAACAATGAAAAAACTGATTAACCGTGTGGAAGATGTACTGAGTGAACAGCTTATCGGCCTGGCGAAGGCGCATCCTGAACTGACGCTGCACCAGGACCCGGTCTATGTCACCCGCGCTGATGCGCCGGTCGCCGGCAAAGTGGCGCTGCTCTCCGGCGGCGGCAGCGGACACGAACCGATGCACTGCAGCTACATCGGCCAGGGCATGCTCTCCGGCGCCTGTCCGGGAGAAATTTTCACCTCGCCGACGCCGGACAAAATGTTCGAATGCGCGATGCAGATTGACGGCGGCGAAGGCGTCCTGCTGATTATCAAAAACTATACCGGCGACATCCTGAATTTTGAGACCGCCACCGAGCTGCTGCACGAAAGCGGCGTTAAGGTCACCACCGTCGTGGTGGATGACGACGTGGCGGTAAAAGACAGCCTCTATACCGCCGGACGCCGCGGCGTCGCCAATACCGTGCTGATTGAAAAACTGGTCGGCGCCGCCGCCGAACGCGGCGACTCGCTGGAAGCCTGCTCTGAACTGGGCCGCCGTTTAAATAACCTTGGTCACTCGATTGGCATCGCGCTGGGCGCCTGCACCGTACCGGCCGCCGGACAGCCCTCCTTTACCCTGAAAGACGATGAGATGGAGTTCGGCGTCGGCATCCATGGCGAGCCGGGTATCGACCGCCGCCGCTTCAGCTCGCTCGACCAAACCGTCGATGAGATGTTCGATACCCTGCTGGAAAACGGCGCATACAGCCGCACGCTGCGCCAGTGGGATAACGTCAAGGGAGCGTGGCAGGAAGTGAAACAGAGCAAAACCGCGCTGCAAAACGGCGATCGGGTTATCGCGCTGGTCAATAACCTCGGCGCCACGCCGCTTTCTGAACTGTACGGCGTTTACAACCGCCTCGCCCAGCGCTGCGAAGCCTCCGGCATTGTGATTGAACGCAACCTCATCGGCAGCTACTGCACCTCGCTGGATATGGCGGGTTTCTCCATCACCCTGCTGAAAGCGGATGATGACACGCTGGCGTTATGGGACGCCCCGGTCCACACCCCGGCGCTGAACTGGGGAAAATAAGGAGCACGACATGTCACTGAACAGAACGCAAATCGTCGACTGGCTGTACCGCTGCGGCGATATTTTCACCAAACAGAGCGATTTTCTCACCGGCCTTGATAAAGAGATCGGTGACGCCGACCACGGCCTCAATATGCATCGCGGCTTCAGCAAAGTGGTCGAAAAGCTGCCGTCGATCGCCGATAAAGACATCGGTTTTATTCTCAAGAATACCGGGATGACGCTGCTTTCCAACGTCGGCGGCGCCAGCGGCCCGCTGTTCGGCACCTTCTTTATCCGCGCCGCCCAGGTCACCCAGGCGCATCAGAGCCTGACCCTCGACGAGCTTTATCAGATGATCCGCGAAGGCGCGGACGGCGTCGTCAACCGTGGTAAAGCGGAGCCGGGCGATAAGACGATGTGCGACGTCTGGCTGCCGGTGGTGGAATCCCTGCGTCATTCCAGCGAGCAACATCTGTCTATCCCTGCCGCGCTGGATGCCGCCTGCGAAGTGGCCGAGCGCGCCGCCCACGCCACCATCACCATGCAGGCCCGTAAAGGCCGCGCCAGCTATCTCGGCGAGCGCAGCATCGGGCATCAGGATCCCGGCGCGACCTCGGTGCTGTTTATGGTTCAGATGCTGGCTGCCGCCGCCAAAGAGTAAGGAAATCGCGATGGTAAACCTGGTTATTGTTTCTCATAGCGCCCGGCTGGGCGAAGGTGTCGGAGAACTGGCCCGGCAGATGTTAATGAACGATGGCTGTAAGCTGGCGATCGCCGCCGGGATCGACGATCCCGACAACCCGATCGGCACCGATCCGATTAAAGTCATGGAGGCGATCGAATCCGTCGCCGATACCGACCATGTACTGGTGATGATGGATATCGGCAGCGCCCTGCTCAGCGCCGAAACCGCACTCGATCTGCTCGATCCGGCGATGGCGGCAAAAGTGCGGCTGTGCGCCGCGCCGCTGGTCGAAGGGACGCTGGCGGCCACCGTCAGCGCCGCCTCCGGCGCCGGAATCGACAAAGTTATCGCCGATGCCATGAACGCCCTGGAAGCCAAGCGGGTTCAGCTGGGTTTACCTTCGCACACGCCTGACGCCGCCGCCCCAACGCTTGCTGACGACGGCGATGCTAAATCGGTTTCAGTCATTATTAACAATCACAACGGCCTGCACGTGCGTCCGGCATCAAAGCTGGTCGCCGCGCTGGCGGGTTTTAACGCCGACCTGGTGCTGGAGAAAAACGGCAAATGCGTCACCCCGGACAGTCTGAATCAAATCGCTCTGCTGCAGGTGCGCCGCCACGATAAGCTGCGCCTGCTGGCCCGCGGTCCGGACGCCGATGCCGCGCTGGCGGCGTTTCAGGCGCTAGCCGCCGATAACTTCGGCGAGTCGCCGGAGGCGCAGCCGACAGCGGAACCCGCCATACCTGCGCGTGTTGAAGGCGCGGCGCTGCTTTATCCGCTGGCGCCGATCCAACCGGCGCTCCCCGCCGCCGCCGACGTTGCTCGCGAGCAGCAGCGCCTGCGCCAGGCGATCGACCAGACGCTGGCCGATCTCAATGCGCTCACCGAGCTGGCGGAAAACAAATTTAACGCCGATATCGCGGCGATCTTCGCCGGTCATCACACCTTGCTCGACGATGAAGATCTGTTTGATGCCGCCAACGATCGCCTGCTCACCGAACAGTGCTCGGCGGAATGGGCGTGGCATCAGGTGCTGATGGAGCTCAGCCAGCAGTATCGTCAGCTGGATGACGCCTATCTGCAGGCCCGTTATATCGATGTCGACGATATTCTGCAGCGCACGCTGCGCCATCTGCAGGGTATAAAGGAGACGCAGCCATTCGCCAGTGAGCCGACGATTATTATCGCCGACAATATTTATCCCTCGACCGTACTCCAACTGGATGCCAGCCAGGTCACCGGCCTGTGCCTGCGCGACGGCAGCGAACAGGCCCACGGCGCGATTATCGCCCGTGCGGCGGGGATCGCCTGGCTATGCCAGCAGGGCGAAGCGCTGAATGATATTCAGCCTGGCGAAGCCATCACGCTCGATATGCGTCAGCAACGCCTTATTCGTCGCTAAATCCACTTTGACCGTTACCACTCCGGAGGCCCGCCTCCGGAGGGTGAGTTTTCGCTTACTGATCAGGAACCACTATGTCTCAATTCTTTTTTAACCAGCGCGCCAGCCTCGTTAACGACGTGATCGAGGGTACCATTATTGCCAGCCCGTGGAACAACCTCGCCCGCCTGGAGAGCGACCCGGCGATCCGTGTAGTGGTGCGCCGCGATCTGAATAAAAACAACGTGGCGGTGATTTCCGGCGGCGGCTCCGGCCATGAACCGGCGCACGTCGGCTTTATTGGTAAAGGCATGCTGACCGCCGCGGTCTGCGGCGATCTGTTCGCCTCGCCGAGCGTCGATGCGGTACTCACCGCGATTCAGGCGGTGACCGGCGAGGCGGGCTGTCTGCTGATCGTTAAAAACTACACCGGCGATCGGCTTAACTTCGGCCTCGCGGCGGAGAAAGCGCGCCGTCTTGGCTACAACGTGGAGATGCTGATCGTCGGCGACGATATTTCGCTGCCGGATAACAAACAGCCGCGCGGCATCGCCGGGACCATTCTGGTGCATAAGGTGGCGGGCTATTTCGCCGAGCGCGGCTTCAACCTCGCCACCGTCCTGCGTGAAGCGCAATACGCCGCCAACCATACCGCCAGCATCGGGGTGGCGCTGGCCAGCTGTCACCTGCCGCAGGAAGCGGAAAGCGCGCCGCGCCATCAGCCCGGCCACGCCGAGCTGGGAATGGGCATCCACGGCGAGCCGGGAGCTTCGACGATCGCGACCCATAACAGCGCGGAAATCATGCAGATTATGGTAGAGAAGCTGACCGCCGTCCTACCCGAAACCGGCCGCCTGGCGGTGATGCTCAATAATCTCGGCGGCGTGTCGGTGGCCGAGATGGCGATTCTGACCCGCGAGCTGGCCAATACCCCACTCCATGCGCGCGTTGACTGGTTGATTGGCCCGGCTTCGCTGGTAACGGCGCTGGATATGAAAGGCTTCTCGCTGACCACTATCGTGCTGGAAGAGAGCATCGAAAAGGCGCTGCTGTCGGATGTCGAAACCGCCAGTTGGCAGAAGCCGGTGCAGCCGCGGGCTGTTAATATTATGCCGTCCGCGCTCGCCAGCGCACGCGTCTCCTTTACGCCATCGGCCAACCCGCAGGTGGGCGATTACGTGGCGCAGGTGACCAGCACCCTCTCCGGCCTCGAAACCCATCTCAACGCGCTTGACGCCAAAGTGGGCGACGGCGATACCGGCTCCACTTTCGCCGCCGGCGCGCGTGAGATTGCCGCTCTATTGCAACGCCAGCAACTGCCGCTCAATGATTTACCCACGCTGTTCGCGCTAATTGGCGAACGCCTGACGGTGGTGATGGGCGGCTCAAGCGGCGTATTGATGTCGATTTTCTTCACCGCCGCCGGGCAGAAGCTGGAGCAAGGCGCCAGCATGGCGGAAGCGCTGAACGCCGGTCTGGGGCAGATGAAATTTTACGGCGGCGCCGATGAGGGAGACCGGACGATGATTGATGCTCTACAGCCGGCGCTGGCGGCGCTGTTGGCCGAACCGGATAATCTGCAGGCCGCTTTCGCCGCGGCGCAGGCCGGCGCGGATCGCACCTGCCAGTCGAGCAAAGCCGGCGCCGGGCGCGCCTCCTATCTCAACAGCGAGAGCCTGCTCGGCAATATGGACCCCGGCGCTCACGCGGTGGCGATGGTGTTTAAGGCGCTGGCTGAACGCTAAGCCTCACCCGGTGGCGCTGCGCTTACCGGGGCGATATAACACCATTGAAAGGTAGCCCGGATAAGGCGCAACGCGCCGCCATCCGGGTTTACCACTCTGCCGATTATTTACTGTGCCAGTACGCCTGCGAACGCACCAGCTGCTGATCGATACTCGGATCCTCAAAGCGCGCCAGCAGCGATTTCACCACCGCGCCTTCACCGGTCAGCCAGATGAAATAATCTTCTGACGGCATCTTAACCTGTGCCAGGCGCTCGGCGACGAACGCCGGGTTGTGGCCTACCACCCATTCGATATTAAAGCCGTCGAGATCCGCCAGATAGTCTTTATACGAAGCATCCGCAATAGAGACGATGGCCGTCACCTGCGGCGTCACCGGCAGCTGGCGCAATCCCAGCAGGCGGCGGCGCAGCGCCGGCATTCCCGACTCGTCACAGACATAAAGCTGCCAGGCGTAATCTTCCGGCACCACCAGCGAACCGCGCGGCCCGCCGATCACCAGCTTATCGCCGACGTTGGCTTCCAGCGCCCAGCGGCTGGCAATACCGCCATCGTGGATATAAAAATCGTAAGCCAGCTCGTGGCGTTCGGCATCGTACAGCGGCGTGTAGTCGCGGGTCGCCGGGCGCACGCCCTCGCCCCAGTTAATGCCTTCGTCGGTCACTTCCGGCGGCGTAAATACGCTGCCCGCCTGCGGGAAAAACAGTTTAGTGTGGTCGTCAAAACCCTGGGAAACAAAGCCATCCAGCGCCTCGCCGCCCAGCACAATCCGCTGGAACGCCTGGCCGATACGCTCAACGCGCAGCACGGTTAATTCGCGAAAACGTAGTTCGTTACGCACGCGCTGCGGATATTTTGCTTGTTTAATTGTGGTCATCCGTCGTCGCCTTGGTGAAGGGTAAATAGATATATCTAAACTCAGTGCAAATGATAATGATTGCCATTAGTGAAAATGGCAAGTTTTTTTTGATATAAAGCGAGAGAAAGTCACAATAAAGCCAAAATCAAAAACAAATTCAATTATATCAGTCAATTAAAAATAAACCGTTGTCATTTATTATTTTTTAGATATAAATTAGATATATCAAAAATACAGGAGGCATCGATGCGACATCATCACGAAGAGGGCCACGGCGAACAGGGCCGTCGCGGCGGCGGACGCCGCCAGCGTTTCTTTGGCCACGGCGAATTGCGCCTGGTGATCCTCGATATCCTTTCGCGCAACGCCAGCCACGGCTATGAGCTGATTAAAGAGATTGAGGCGCTGACGCAGGGCAATTACAGCCCCAGCCCCGGCGTCATCTATCCGACGCTCGACCTGCTGCAGGATCAGGGATTGATTAGCGTAGAAGAGGAGAATGGGCGTAAAAAAATCGCTATCACTGAAGAGGGGCGCCGCCTGCGCGCCGAAAGCGGCGAGCTGTTAAGCCAAATTCAGACGCGCCTGCAGGAACGCATGGTCGGCTGCGAATTGCGCAAAAATCCGCAGATGAAACGCGCGCTGGAGAACTTTAAAGCGGTGCTGGACCTGAAGGTCAACCAGCAGAGCATCAGCGACGCTCAATTGAAACAGATCATCGGCGTGATTGACCGCGCGGCGATGGAAATCTCCCAGCTCGATTAACCTCTCGCACCACAATAGTTCCCAGGCTGCTCCATCACGCGGCAGCCTGCACCACCCCAATTCATACCGCTTCACACCCCAACGGCAGTTTATCTTGCAGCCTCAGGAATAAAACGTGCCAATAATTAAGTTATGAGATTAAATTTTGCACATTTGCACCTTAACTTTGCGTTTATCCCGATTTTCATCGTCGCTGCCAGGCTGGCGTAATCCCTGCAATACTTAATTCAGTATCATGTGATACGCCCCCCCAGGAGCACATTTTGAACAGGTTACCTTCCAGCGCATCGGCTCTGGCCTGCAGCGCGCACGCACTGAATCTCATCGAGAAGCAATCGCTCTCCCATGACGAAATGAAAGCACTGAACCAGGAGGTGAGAGAATACTTTAAAGAACATGTGAACCCGGGGTTTCTGGAGTATAGAAAATCGGTCACAGCCGGCGGGGATTACGGAGCCGTAGAGTGGCAAGCGGGAGGGTTAAATACGCTTGTCGACACCCAGGGACAGGAGTTTATCGACTGCCTTGGTGGGTTTGGCATCTTCAATGTAGGGCACCGTAATCCAGTTGTGGTATCCGCCGTCGAAAATCAACTCGCGAAACAACCGCTTCACAGCCAGGAGCTGCTGGACCCGCTGCGGGCGATGCTGGCGAAAACGCTGGCGGCCTTAACGCCCGGCAAGCTCAAATACAGTTTCTTCTGCAATAGCGGCACGGAATCGGTGGAAGCGGCGCTGAAGCTGGCAAAAGCCTATCAGTCTCCGCGCGGCAAGTTTACCTTCGTCGCCACCAGCGGCGCGTTCCACGGTAAATCGCTGGGTGCGCTGTCGGCCACCGCGAAATCGACCTTCCGTAAACCGTTTATGCCGCTGCTGCCGGGCTTCCGCCACGTGCCGTTCGGCGATATCAACGCCATGCGTTCCATTCTGAGCGAATGCAAGAAAACCGGTGATGACGTCGCGGCGGTGATCATTGAGCCTATCCAGGGCGAAGGCGGCGTGATCCTGCCGCCGGCGGGTTACTTACCGGCGGTCCGTAAACTGTGCGACGAGTTTGGCGCGTTGCTGATCCTCGACGAAGTACAGACCGGCATGGGCCGCACCGGCAAGATGTTCGCCTGCGAGCATGAAAACGTGCAGCCGGATATTCTATGTCTGGCTAAAGCGCTCGGCGGCGGCGTAATGCCGATCGGCGCGACGGTGGCGACGGAAGAGGTCTTCTCGGTGCTGTTCGATAACCCATTCCTGCACACCACCACCTTCGGCGGCAACCCGCTGGCCTGCGCGGCGGCGCTGGCGACGATCAACGTCTTGCTCTCGCAGAACCTGCCGGCGCAGGCGGAGCAAAAAGGCGATCTGTTGCTGGACGGCTTCCGTCAACTGGCGCGCGAATATCCGGATCTGGTGAATGAAGTCCGTGGGAAAGGCATGCTGATGGCCATTGAGTTTGTCGATAACGAGATTGGCTATAACTTTGCCAGCGAGATGTTCAGACAGCGGGTGCTGGTCGCCGGGACGTTAAACAACGCCAAGACGATCCGCGTTGAACCGCCGCTGACGCTCACCCTCGAACAGTGCGAACAGGTGCTGAAGGCGGCGCGCAAGGCGCTGGCGGCACTGCGCGTTTCGGTCGAAGAGACATAATTCACACCCGACCCTCTCCCGCCGGGAGAGGGTATTTTCGCGTTATACCACCCGCACGCCTGCCGGCATGACGCGCTCCGGCGTCAACAGCACGCTTTCGCTTTCATCCTCGGTTTCCGCGCATAACAGCATGCACTCAGAAGTTTCACCACGCATTTTGGCTTTCGCCAGATTACACAGCACCACCACCGTTTTCCCCAGCAGCTCCTCTTCGCTGTAGTAGGGCACCAGGCTGGTGACCGTCTGCAGCGTGCGGTCGCCGACATCAATCCGCGCAATGTACAGTTTGTCAGCATTGTCATGGCGCTTCACCTCGACAATCTTGCCGACGCGCATCTCCAGTTTGGCAAAATCAGCGTAAGCTACGGTATCCATCTCTCACCTCCAGTAATTTTTTACTAAAAGATAGCAAGTTTTTGCCGTTCGTCTGCATAATGCTGAGAATAATGCTACTTCTGTCACGCTATCGCCGGGGAAAACAGCCCTCGCGCGCAGGCGTTTTTTACTGAAATAAGGTGCAGGACGCGACGCTTGCTTTACAATGGATGAGCAAACATGGGCAACGTCCGATAAAGGAAAAAGATGGCAACGCTAAAAGACATTGCGACCGAAGCGGGTGTTTCGCTGGCGACGGTTTCCCGGGTGTTAAACGACGATCCCACCCTGAACGTGAAAGAAGAGACCAAGCATCGCATTCTCGAGATTGCGGAGAAGCTTGAATATAAAAGCAGCAGCGCGCGTAAAACGCAGGTCCTACCCGTCGGCCACCATCATATCCTGGCGCTGTACAGCTACCAGCAAGAGCTGGAAATTAACGACCCTTACTATCTCGCCATTCGCCACGGTATTGAAACCCAGTGTGAAAAGCTCGCCATCGAGCTCACCAACTGCTATCTCAATAACACCCTGCCCGAGCTGAAAAAGGTCACCGGCGTATTGATTATCGGCCAGCCGACGCGCGAGCTGCGCGAGACCGCCAGTGCGCTGACCGACAATATCTGCTTTATTGATTTCCACGAAGCCGGCAGCCCGTACGATGCGGTGGATATCGACCTGGTACGTATCGCTAAAGAGGTGGTCGACTTCTTTATCCAGCAGGGCGCGTCGCGTATTGGATTTATCGGCGGCCAGGACCAGCCCGGCAAGGCCGATATTCGCGAAGTGGCGTTTGTGGAGTACGGTCAGTTGAAGGGCGTGGTTTCAGCCGATGATATCTGGCGCGGCGGTTTTTCCAGCTCGTCCGGTTACGAGCTGGCGAAGCAGATGCTGGCGCAAGCGGAGTTTCCGCGGGCGCTGTTTGTCGCCTCGGACTCCATCGCCATCGGCGTGCTGCGCGCCATCCACGAACGCGGGCTGGCGATCCCGGAAGATATTTCGCTGATTAGCGTCAACGATATCCCCACCGCGCGCTTTACCTTCCCGCCGCTGTCGACGGTGCGGATCCACTCCGAAATGATGGGCAGCCAGGGGGTGAACCTGCTAATCGAGAAGGCCCGCGATGGCCGCGCCCTGCCGCTTAACGTTTTTGTTCCCAGCGTGTTGAAGCTGCGCGGCACCACCCGTTAATCCAACCCCATCCCGGCGGCGCTGCGCTTGGCCGGGCTACCGGTCCTGGCCGGAACGCCACTCTGTAGGCCGGATAAGGCGAAGCCGCTACCCGCATCCTGTTACCCGGCGGCGCTGCGCTTGGCCGGGCTACCGGTCCTGGCCGGAACGCCATTCTGTAGGCCGGGTAAGGCGAAGCCGCTACCCGCATCCTGTTACCCGGCGGCGCTGCGCCTGGTCGGGCTACCGCTCCTGCCCGGAACGCCATTCTGTAGGTCGGGTAAGGCGAAGCCGCTACCCGACTCAAAGCGGTTCATTTTGTGATCGAGTTAAAGTAAATCATCCCTGGCGATTTTATTTAGTAAAAGATTACTAAAATGAGTTTTATCTTATTAAGCCGTTCAGGGAGGCGATATGAATCGCTGGGAAAACCTTCAACTCACTCATGAAAACAGGCTGCCGCCGCGGGCGTATTTCTTCTCTTACGACTCACTGGCCCAGGCGCGGACCTTCGCCCGCGAAACCAGTAGCCGCTTCCTGTCCCTCAGCGGGCAGTGGAACTTCCGCTTCTTCACCAACCCGTTGCTGGTACCGGAGAGCTTTACCTCATGCTATCAGAACGAGTGGGGGCCGATTACCGTACCGGGCATGTGGCAGATGGAAGGCCACGGCCAGCTGCAGTACACCGACGAAGGTTTCCCCTTCCCCATCGACGTGCCCTATGTCCCGACCGATAACCCGACCGGCGCCTACCAGCGCCTGTTCACCCTCGGCGACGGCTGGCAGGGCAAACAAACCATCATTAAATTCGATGGCGTCGAAACCTATTTCGAAGTCTACGTTAACGGCCAGTACATCGGCTTTAGCAAAGGCAGCCGCCTGACCGCCGAGTTCGATATCAGCGCGGCGGTGAAAACCGGCGACAACCTGCTGTGCGTGCGCGTGATGCAGTGGGCGGACTCCACCTATATTGAAGATCAGGACATGTGGTGGTCGGCGGGCATTTTCCGCGACGTCTATCTGGTGGGGAAAAATCCGCTGCACGTGCAGGATTTCACCGTGCGCACCGATTTTAACGATGACTACATCGACGCGACCCTCTCCTGCCAGCTGACGCTGGAAAACCTGGCTCCGCAGACGGCGGCGGCAACGCTGGAATATACCCTGTTCGACGGCGAAAAAGCGCTTTATTCGGGCAACGTCGGTCAACTGCAGGTCAGCCAGCAGCTAAATACCGGCTTCACAATTGATGTGAGCGCGCCGCAGCAGTGGTCGGCGGAAAGCCCGTATCTCTATCATCTGGTGCTGACGTTAAAGAACGCCGCCGGCGAGGTGCTGGAAATCATTCCGCAGCGCGTCGGTTTCCGCGATATCAAAGTGCGTGACGGCTTGTTCTACATCAACAACCGCTACGTAATGCTGCACGGCGTGAACCGCCACGATAACGACCATCTGAAAGGCCGCGCGGTCGGCATGGATCGCGTGGAAAAAGATCTGCTGTTGATGAAGCAGCACAACATCAACTCGGTGCGCACCGCTCACTATCCGAACGACCCGCGTTTCTATGAAATGTGCGATATCTACGGATTGTTCGTGATGGCGGAAACCGACGTGGAGTCCCACGGTTTCGCCAACGTCGGCAACCTCAGCGCCATCACCGACGATCCGGCCTGGGAACATATCTACGTTGAGCGCATCGTGCGCCACGTTCACGCGCAGAAAAACCATCCGTCGATCGTCATCTGGTCGCTGGGTAACGAATCCGGCTATGGCTGCAACATCCGCGCCATGTACCACGCCACCAAAGCGCTGGATGATACCCGGTTGGTGCACTACGAAGAGGATCGCGACGCCGAGGTGGTGGATATCATCTCCACCATGTACACCCGCGTGCCGCTGATGAACGAATTTGGCGAACATCCACATGAAAAACCGCGCATTATCTGCGAATACGCCCATGCGATGGGCAACGGTCCCGGCGGATTAACCGAATACCAGAACGTCTTCTACCAGCATGACTGCATCCAGGGCCACTACGTGTGGGAATGGTGCGACCACGGGATTCAGGCCAGCGACGATAACGGCGCGGTGTGGTACAAATTCGGCGGCGATTATGGCGACTACCCGAACAACTACAACTTCTGCCTCGATGGGCTGATTTTCTCCGACCAGACGCCGGGGCCGGGCCTGCGCGAATACAAGCAGGTCATCGCCCCGGTGAAAGTACAGGCACGGGATATCTGCCGCGGCGAACTGCGGGTGGAAAACAAACTGTGGTTCTCCACTCTCGATGACTACACCCTGCGCGTTGAAGTGCGCGCCGAAGGCGAAACGCTCTCCAGTCAGCTGCTGAAAGTGCAAGACCTGGCGCCGAACAGCGGCCGCGACCTGCAAATCGCCCTGCCGCAGCTCGACGAACGTGAAGCTTTCGTCAACATCATGGTGACCAAAGATTCGCGCACCCCGTATAGCGAAGCCAATCACGATATCGCCGTCTATCAGTTCCCACTTAAAGCGCGAACCGCCGCGCGAACCCCGCTGTTAAACGCCAGCGCCACGCCGCTGCAGATTGTCGATGAACGCCTCAGCTACACCATCTGCGGCCATAACTTCCGCGTGGTGTTCAGCAAGGTTAGCGGCAAACTGAGCGAATGGCAGGTCAACGGCGTCGACCTGGTAACCCGCGAACCGAAGTTCAATTTCTTCAAGCCCATGATTGATAACCATAAACAGGAATACGAAGGACTGTGGCAGCCGGCCCACCTGCAGATAATGCAGGAGCATCTGCGCGAATTCAGCGCTGAAATAGAGGGCGAAACGGTGGTGATCACCACCCGCAGCGTGATTGCGCCGCCGGTGTTCGACTTCGGTATGCGCTGTACCTATCGCTGGCAGATTACCCCGCAGGGCCACATCAACGTTGAGCTGGCCGGCGAGCGCTACGGCGACTATCCACACATTGTCCCGTGCATCGGCTTTATGCTGGGCATTAACGGTGAGTTCGACCAGGTGAACTACTATGGCCGCGGGCCGGGCGAGAACTACGCCGACAGCCAGCAAAGCAACATCATTGATATCTGGCATACCACCGTCGACGATATGTTCGTCAATTATCCATTCCCGCAGAACAACGGTAATCGTCAGCACGTGCGCTGGGCATCGTTCAGCGACCGCCACGGCAGCGGTCTGCTGGTCGTTCCGCGCAATCCGCTCAACGTCAGCGCGTGGCACTTTACGGCAGAAAACCTGCACGCCGCCCAGCACTGCAACGAACTGCAGCGCAGCGATGACATCACCCTGAATATCGATGCGCAACTACTCGGCCTCGGCTCCAACTCCTGGGGCAGCGAAGTGCTGGATAGCTGGCGCGTCTGGCTCAACACCTTCAACTATGGCTTTACGCTGCTGCCGCTGGAGGGCGGATGCGGCACCTCGCAGGTACTGGCGAACCATAGCTTCGGCGCCGGTTTCTTTTCCCCCGTTGCACACAGCGAGGCTGAACAATGAGAATTCTCGATAATTTAGAACAGTTTAAGCAGGTTTATCATAGCGGCCGCAAATGGCAGCGCTGCGTGGAAGCCATCAATAACATCGACAACATCCGCCCGGGCGTGGCGCATTCCATTGGCGATTCGCTCTCCTATCGGGTGGAAACCGATAGTACGACCGACGCGCTATTTGTCGGTAACCGCCGCTACTTTGAGGTGCACTATTACCTGCAAGGGCAGCAGAAAATCGAGTTTGCCGCCAAAGAAAATCTGCAAACCGTGGCCTGCTACCGCGACGAAACCGATCGCGAGTACCTGAAAGGGATCGGTGAAACGGTGAAGGTTCACGAAGGGCAGATGGTGATTTGCGATATCGACGAAGCCTACCGCTTTATCTGCGATGCGCCGGTAAAAAAAGTGGTGCTGCGAGTCACGGTTGAAGACGGATACTTCCTCAATAAGTAAACCCGCGTTAAGCGACAAGGGAGGTCAACGGGTACGCCCGTTGGCCTTTCGGTTCCAGCCCGCTAAGGCGGGTAGATGAATGATTGGAGGACGTATGTCCGAGTCTGTACGTGCCAAAATCGGTAAGTTCGCGCTGCTATCGATGGCCTTTACCGCCGTCTTTAACGTGCGAAATATCGTCAATAATAACATCGAGTTAGGTCTCAGTTCCGCGCCTATCTTCTTATTCGCCACTATCGTTTACTTTATCCCGTTCGTGTTTATCATCGCCGAATTCGTCTCGGCCAACAAACACTCCGAATCCGGGATGTACGCGTGGCTGAAGCAGCCGCTGGGTACCCGCGCCGCCTATCTTGGTTCCTTCCTCTACTGGTTTGTGAACCTGTTCTTTTTCCTCTCGCTGTTGCCGAATGTAGTGGCCTACGCCTCATACGCGATCACCGGGTACGCGATCCCCTTCTCGCCGATGGTGACCTCGCTTATCTCCATCGTGCTGTTCGCCATGGCCACCCATATATCCACCAAAGGGGCGACCTGGCTGGGTAAAATTTCCGAATGCGTGGCCTACGGCGTGTTCGCTTTGTTCGCGATTTACGTCGTCGGCGCGCTGACCGCACTGGGTTCCGGTCATGTCCCGGCGCAGCCGATTACCCTGGCGGCGATGGAGCCGACCATCAACTGGGCGACGCTCGGTATCATGTGCTGGATTTTCCAGGCCGCGGGCGGCGCGGAAACCGTTGCCGCCTACCTCAACGACACCAAGGGCGGGCAGAAATCCTTTATTAAAGTCATCATCACCGCCGGGGTGCTGATTGGCGGTATGTATGCCTTAGGTTCGCTGCTGGTTAACGTCTTTGTTGCCCGTGAAAACCTGACCTACGCCGGCGGAATGGTGGAAATCTTTACCGGTCTCGGCGCCTACTTCCACATTTCTGAAGCGCTGATGGGCCGCTTCGTCGGCATCATTCTGTTTATCGCCATCTTCGGCAGCATGATGATGTGGACCGCCGCGCCGGTCAAAATCCACTTCTCGGAAATCCCGAAAGGTATCTACGGCCAGAAAACCACCGAGTTGAACGCTCACGGCGTGCCGGTACGCGCCGCCTGGTGGCAGTTCCTGTTCGTCTTCCTGATGTTGATTGTTAACGGCTTCGGTTCCGCCAGCGTGCAGCAGATGATGAACACCGCCATTAATCTCACCGCCGGCACCGCCATGCTGCCGCCGCTGTTCATCATGGCCGCCTACTTCGTCTTCCGCTGGAAACACGATGACACGCCGCGCGACTTCCGTATGGGCTCAAGGAAAGTGGGCATGAGCGTGGTATCGATGCTGATAGTGATTTTCGTGGTTAGCATGACCGCTTCCGCCTTCCCGCCGGGCGTCGATCTGGTTAACGCTTTCTTTATCAACGTCTTTATGACCGCGGTCTTCTCCGGCCTGGCGTGGTGGTGGATCACCCGCTTTGAAAAAAAGCAGCAACGTCTGCGCGCCGCGGCGCCGGTTAACGCTGCCGCCGCCGGTAAATAACGTTCCTGTCGTCCCGTCAGCGCCTCAGCGACTGGCGGGATTTTTTTATCCCTCGCCTGATTACGTATTACTCAACCTTTTTCGTGATCGAGTTAAAGCTATTCGGTTTCTTTACTTCTATTTACTAAAACTTTTACTAAAATCGACATTAATTCTTAACTACCTCTACCCTATAAACAACACAACCCCCTTCAGCGACCCTCTGAAGGACAATGTGTGGAGATGTGTTATGTCTGATACTAAACGTAATACCATCGGCAAGTTCGGCCTGCTATCGCTGACCTTTGCCGCCGTTTACAGTTTCAATAACGTCATCAACAACAATATCGAACTGGGGCTGGCGTCGGCGCCGATGTTCTTCCTCGCTACCCTATTCTACTTCATTCCGTTTTGCCTGATTATCGCCGAGTTCGTGTCACTGAATAAAAACTCCGAGGCCGGGGTTTACGCCTGGGTGAAGAGTTCGCTCGGTGGCCGTTGGGCGTTTATAACCGCCTATACCTACTGGTTCGTAAATCTGTTTTTCTTCACCTCGCTGCTGCCGCGCGTGATCGCCTATGCCTCTTACGCCTTCCTCGGCTACGAATACATTCTGACGCCGTTCGCCACTACCGTGCTGAGCATGGCGCTGTTCGCCTTCTCCACCTGGATCTCCACCAACGGCGCGAAAATGCTGGGGCCTATCACCTCCGTTACCTCATCGCTGATGCTGCTGCTGACGCTCTCCTATATTTTGCTGGCCGGTACCGCGCTGGTGGGCGGCGTGCAGCCAGCGGATCCGATCACCGTCGAGGCGATGATCCCTAACTTCAACTGGGCGTTCCTTGGTATTACCACGTGGATCTTTATGGCGGCGGGCGGCGCGGAATCGGTGGCGGTATACGTCAACGATGTGAAAGGCGGCTCGAAATCCTTCGTCAAAGTGATCATCCTCGCCGGGATCTTCATCGGCGTGCTGTACTCGATCTCCTCCGTGCTGATCAACGTCTTCGTCAGCAGTAAAGAGCTGAAGTTTACCGGCGGATCGGTGCAGGTGTTCCACGGCCTGGCGGCTTACTTTGGCCTGCCGGAAATTCTGATGAACCGCTTCGTCGGCCTCGTTTCGTTTACCGCGATGTTTGGCTCGCTGCTGATGTGGACCGCCACCCCGGTTAAAATTTTCTTCTCGGAAATCCCCTCCGGCATCTTTGGTAAAAAAACCGTCGAGCTCAATGAGAACGGCGTCCCGGCGCGCGCGGCCTGGATCCAGTATCTGATCGTCATTCCGCTGATGATTATCCCGACGCTGGGATCCAACACCGTGCAGGATCTGATGAACACCATCATCAACATGACCGCCGCCGCTTCCATGCTGCCGCCGCTGTTCATCATGCTGGCCTACCTCAACCTGCGCCGCAAGCTCGACCATCTGCCGCGCGATTTCCGCATGGGCTCGCGTACTACCGGCATCGTGGTGGTATCCATGCTGATTGTGATTTTCGCCATCGGCTTCGTCGCCTCAACCTTCCCAACCGGCGGCAACATCCTGACCATCATTTTCTACAACGTCGGCGGGATCGTGATTTTCCTTGGCTTCGCGTGGTGGAAATACAGCAGATACGTCAAAGGATTAACCCAGGAACAACAACAAATAGAAGCGGCTCCGGCTTCCCATACCTCTTAAATACCTTAAAAAAATGAAAACTAACTCTTACTTATACGGGGCACTCGTTGCCCTGGCTTTTTGCGCCCCTGCGGCGGCCGCTGAGACTGTCCATCCGGCCGAGCACGACGATACCAAAACGCCGGAATTAACCACCACCTCCTATCGCTTTTACGGCGAGTTAGGGGTTGGCGGATACATGGATTTAGAAGGCGAGGACAAACATAAATACAGCGATGGCACCTATATCGAGGGCGGGCTGGAGGTCAAAAACGGCCACTGGTTCGGGCTGATCTACGGCGAAGCCTGGACGGTACAGGCCGATAGCCAGGGCAATGCCTGGACGCCGGGCCACAGCTGGGGCGGCGTGGAAGGCGGCCTTAACCGCCTCTATGGCGGCTATAAAACCGATAACAACACCGAGATCATGCTCAGCCTGCGCCAGGACTCGTCGCTGGACGACCTGCAGTGGTGGGGAGACTTTACCCCCGATCTGGGTTACGTGATCCCCAATACCCGCGACATCATGTACGCGCTGAAGGTACAAAACCGCAGCGGCGATTTCCGCTATAGCGTCACCGCCACGCCGGCCGGGCATCACGATGAAAGCAAGGCCTGGCTGCACTTCGGCAAATACGATCGCTATGACGATAAGTACACCTATCCGGCGATGATCAACGGCTACGTACAGTACGACATCGTCAAAGATGTCACCTGGATGAACGGCCTTGAGGTGACCGACGGCACCGGGCAGCTATTCCTGACCGGCATTCTGTCGCCCAATCTGGCCTTCCGCGCCTGGCACCATACCGGCCGCGCCAAAGGGCTGGATGTTCCCGGCAGTGAAACCGGCTTTATGGCCAGCGCCATGTATGAAGCCTTAAGCGGGCTCTACTTCTCCACCGCATACAGCTACGCCAAACACCGCCCGGACCACGCCGCTGATGAAACCACCGCGTTTATGCAATTTGGCATCTGGTACGAATACGGCGGCGGGCGTTTCGCCACCGCCGCCGACAGCCGTTTTTACACAAGCAACACCAGCGGCGACCCGAGCGACAAAATTTTCCTGATGCAATACTTCTACTGGTAACAAGGAGCCGAGATACCATGAACCTCACCACTACGCTGACGCCGCTGGCCTGCGCGCTGATGCTGAGTTTTTCCGCCCACGCCGTCACCGCGCAGGCGTTTAAAAACGTCATCGACCGCAGCGGCGCGCCGCAGTATATGCAGGATTTCGACGCCGACGACCACCAGCGCTTCAACCCCTTTTTCGACCTCGGGGCGTGGCACGGCCACCTGCTGCCCGACGGCCCGGCGACCATGGGCGGCTTCCCCGGCCCGGCGCTGCTGACCGAAGAGTACATCAACTTTATGGCCACCAACTTCGATCGCCTGACGGTGTATCAGAACGGCAAAAAGGTCGATTTCACCCTGCAGGCCTGGAGCCTGCCCGGCGCGCTGAAACAAACGCTGACCGCCCCCGGCGTGAAGGTGGAGATGACGCTGCGCTTCGCCAGCGCCCACACTTCACTGCTGGAGACCAAAATCACCAGCAACACTCCGCTGAAGCTGGTGTGGGATGGCGAACTGCTGGAAAAACTGGCCGCCAAAGAGGGTAAAGCGCTATCGGACAAAACCATTGATGAAGCCTTCCCGGACTATCAGCGCCGTCTGAGCGCCACGCCCGACGGCCTGACGGTTAGCTTTGGCAAGGTTCGCGCCGCCTCCGACCTGATGACCTCCGGCGAATCGCAGTATCAGATCCACCGTTCGCTGGTAACCGAGACCCGTATCGACGGCCACCGCTTTACCAGCAGCGCGGAGATCCGCGGCTCCACCACCCTCTACACCACCTATTCGCACCTACTCACTGCGGAGCAAGCGCGGCGGGAAAAAGCGCAGATCCGCGATATTCTGGCGCGGCCGGCTTACTATCTCACCGCCTCCGAAGAGCGCTGGGACGGTTATCTGCAAAAAGGGCTCAGCAACCCCGACGCTACCGCCGAACAGACCCGCGTGGCGGTGAAAGCCATTGAGACGCTCAACGGCAACTGGCGCGCGCCGGGCGGCGCGGTGCATTACCATACCGTCACCCCATCCGTAACCGGCCGCTGGTTCTCCGGCAACCAGACCTGGCCGTGGGATACCTGGAAACAGGCCTACGCCATGGCCCACTTCAACCCGGATATCGCCAAAGAGAATATCCGCGCCGTCTTCTCCTGGCAGATAAAAGCCAATGATAAGGTGCGCCCGCAGGATGCCGGATTTGTGCCCGATCTGATCGCCTGGAACCTGAGCCCCGAGCGCGGCGGCGACGGCGGCAACTGGAACGAACGCAACACCAAGCCAAGCCTCGCGGCCTGGTCGGTGATGGAGGTATATAACGTCACCAAAGATAAAGCGTGGCTGGAAGAGATGTATCCGAAGCTGGTGGCCTATCACGACTGGTGGCTACGCAACCGCGACCATAACGGTAACGGCGTGCCGGAATATGGCGCGACCCGCGATAAGGCGCACAACACCGCCGACGGCGCCATGCTGTTCACTGTGAAAAAAGGGCAAACCGAGCAGACGCTTTCCGGCCTTCGCGCCTACGAGCAGGTGACGGCCAAAGGCGATTACGACAGCCTCGAAATTCCGGCGCAGGTAGCGGCGTCGTGGGAGTCCGGGCGCGACGATGCGGCGGTATTTGGTTTTATCGATAAAGAACAGCTGGATAAATACGTCACCAACGGCGGCAAACGCAGCGACTGGACGGTGAAATTCGCCGAAAACCGTGACCGCGACGGCAACCTGCTGGGGTATTCGCTGCTCCAGGAATCGGTCGATCAGGCCAGCTATATGTACAGCGATAACCACTATCTGGCGCAGATGGCGACCATTCTTGGCAAAGCGGAAGAGGCAAAGCGCTATCAGGCGCTGGCGGCGAAGCTGGCGGATTATATCAATACCTGCATGTTCGACCCGCAGACTCGCTTCTATTACGACATTCGTATCGAAGAACAACCGCTGGCCAACGGCTGCGCCGGTAAACCGATCGTCGAGCGCGGCAAAGGGCCGGAAGGCTGGTCGCCGCTGTTTAACGGCGCGGCGACGCAGCAACATGCTGACGATGTGGTTTCAGTGATGCTCGACCCGAAAGAGTTCAACACCTTTGTGCCGCTGGGTACCGCCGCGCTGACCAACCCGGCCTTTGGCGCCGATATTTACTGGCGCGGACGGGTGTGGGTGGATCAGTTCTGGTTCGGCCTGAAGGGAATGGAGCGCTACGGTCATCGCGATGAGGCGCTGAAGCTGGCGGACGCCTTCTTCCAGCACGCCAAAGGCTTAACCGCCGATGGCCCGATTCAGGAGAACTACAATCCGCTGACCGGCGCCCAGCAGGGGGCGCCTAACTTCTCATGGAGCGCGGCGCATTTATATATGTTGTATAACGAGTTTTTCCGTAAGCAGTAATTCCCCTCACCCTAACCCTCTCCCACAGGGAGAGGGAACCTCACATCTGCGGTAACAGGCCGATAAAGCTGCGCTTCTGCCGCGGCTGCGACATCATCTCCTCCAGCTTTTCGACGCAGGCTAAATAGTGCGGCGTCTTCTTATGCGCCAGCACCGCCTCATCGTCTTTATAGGCTTCGTAGATAAAAAAGCGGGTTTTCACCTCGGGATCCTGCAGGACATCAAAGCGCAGGTTGCCTGGTTCCCGCAGCGCGCCCTCGTGGTTGGCGCGAAACACCTCGAGAAACTCATCCACCCGCTCGGGTTTAATATTGATCTCCACCAGCGTCACGTTCATTTCAGCTCTCCCTGTTTTTCTTCCTGCCAGAACTGATACGCTTCGCGCGCGTTCAGATTCTCATGCACCACCTTTTTCACCGCCTTCAGCATCGCGCGCGGGGCGCTGGACTGGAAGATATTGCGCCCCATATCCACCCCGGACGCCCCCTGGTCGATCGCCCGCCAGCACATCTCCAGCGCCTCATGCTCCGGCAGTTTTTTACCGCCGGCGATAACGATCGGCACCGGACAGCTGGCGGTCACTTTTTCAAAGCCTTCCTCAACGAAATAGGTCTTCACAAACTGCGCCCCCATTTCGGCGGCAATCCGGCTGGCCAGCGAGAAGTAGCGCGCGTCGCGGGTCATCTCTTTGCCGACGCCGGTAACCGCCAGTACCGGCATACCGTAGCGATTGCCGGCATCCACCAGTTTGATGATGTTATTGATCGACTGATGTTCGTATTCGCTGCCGATATAGACCTGCGCCGCCACCGCGCAAACGTTGAGACGAAGCGCGTCTTCCATCGCCACCGCCACGCATTCGTTGGAGAGTTCGCTCAAAATCGAATTGCCGCCGGAGGCGCGCAGCACCACCGGCTTATTGGTGGCCGCCGGTACCTGGCTGCGCAGTACGCCGCGGGTACACATCAGCACGTCGGTGTCGGCAAATAGCGGCGCAATCGACAGGTCGATACGCTCAAGCCCGGTCGTTGGCCCCTGGAAGTAACCGTGATCGAAGGCCAGCATCACCGTGCGGTTGCTGTGCGGATTAAAGATGCGCGCCAGCCGTGACTGCATGCCCCAATCCAGTGAACCACAGCCTTTCAGGGTATACAGCGTATTCTGCTGCGGGCGATCGATGCCGAAGTCCTTACCCTCTTTGATATCGTCTAAATCAGCCATCTTTTCCTCCTTCAGAAGTCGTAGTTGTTGATGTTCTCTTTGCTGAACACCACGCGCTCCGGCAGCAGCACGATACCGTTGCCCTTCGCCTCATACTGGTAGCCCTGCACGCTATTCGGTTCGACCTTCAGCGAGCCGATATCTTTCACCTCAACGCTGTCGCCGACGTTAAGATCGCCCTTTTTCAACAATCGATCGGCGACGTTAACCGCAATTTTGCCCTGCTGAACCACATCCCACAGGCCGAACGCTTTCACCGTGCCGCGCTCAACGTACGGGCGCATCACGTTCGGAGTACTAAAGCCGACGATCGCCACGCCCTGACGCTTGAGGTTCTCCGCCGCCTGCGCCGCCGCCGGCAGCGCATTGGCATCCGGCGCGATAATGGCGTCGAGATCCGGATACGCTTTTAAGATCCCCTCGGCGGTTTGCAGCGATTTGGTGGCATCGTTATAGCCAAACTGGGTGGTGACGATTTGCCACTGCGGATGCTCTTTTTCGATTTTGGCTTTGGCTTCCTTCACCCACTGGTTCTGGTCGGTCACCGTCGGGCTGGAGTAGAAAAACGCGACTTTGGCGGCAGGTTTGCTGACCTGCTTTTCCGCCATCTCGACCAGCAGGCCGCCGAGCTGCTGCGGCGTGCCCTGGTTGATATAGATGCTGCGGCACTCCGGCTTGGTATCGGAATCCCAGGTCAGGACTTTCACCCCGCGCTGCATCGCCCGCTTCAGCGCCGGACACAGGCCATCCGGCGAGACGGCGGAGACGATAATCGCGTTGTAGCCCTGGTTGACAAAGTTGTTGATAAGCTGCACCTGGCCGGAGACGCTGGGCTCGGTGGGACCGTCATAGGTGACATCCACGCCCAGCGCTTTCCCCGCCTCTTTCGCGCCGTTGCCGCCGCTGGTAAAGAAGCCGACGCCGACCAGCTTAGGAATAAAGGCGATGCGGTCCGCCGCCTGTGCGGTGACTACGCTCATCGCCAGCGCCAGGACGATCAGTTTTAATTTCATTTTATGCTCCGATTGTTTTATGCGAGAAAAGACGCCGCCAGGTCGCGCGCACCCATTCACGGTGCAGGCTCAGCGAACGCCCCATCACCACCACAACCAACAGCGCCCCTGACAGCGCGCTCGACACCTGGTTGGGGATGCCGACCATCTGTAAACCCTGTTGCAGATACCCCACCAGCAATGCCGCCAGCGCGGTACCCAGTATCGATCCCGAGCCGCCGTAAATATTGGCCCCGCCGAGCACCGCCGCGGTCAGCGCCGGCATCAGCAGGTCGCGGCCTAAATCCGAACGCGCCGAGCCGAAATAGGAGACCATCACCAGCGCCGCGACCGCCGAGGCGACGCCAACCAGGCCATACAGCACGTACGGGATGCCGTTCACCGACAGCGCGGCATAGCGCGCGGCGCGCGGGTTTTGCCCGAGTAAAAAGAGGTGGCGGCCAAAGCGCCCGCGATGGGCCAGTAGCCAGAAGAAAAAGGTGATAATCGCGAATAGCACCAGCGGCAGCGGCAGTCCGGCGAGGGTTAAATTGGCGAAGGCGGTGAAGCTATCGGGAAAACCGCCAATCCCCTCGTAACCGGTCGCGCCGGCCATCCCGGAAAGCAACAGCGCGCCGCCGCCATACAGATATAGCGTACCAAGCGTGATCACCAGCGGGCTGATGCCGGTGTAGTGAATCAGCGCGGCGTTGAATAACCCGCACAGCAGCCCCAAGAGCAACGTCAGCGATACCGCGAGCCACAGCGGCCAGCCCGCCTGGGTCATCACCCCGAGGGCGATGGCGCACAGGCCGATGGTCGAGCCCAGCGAAATATCGATCCCGCCGCTGATGATGACCAGCGTCAGCGGCAGCGCGACGATGCCGATGCAGATAAAGTCGCTGGTGCTAAAGAGCAGCATATTGATATCCAGCATGCGCGGATTCAAAGCGCCGAATAGCAGGATTTCCGCGATCAGCAACGCCAGCAGCGCGCTTTCCCAGTTAAGCTTCAGCTTCATTTAAGCCACCTCTTTGCTTTTGCGTTCGGGAAAGCGGGCAACCTGTTTGCTTCCTTTGTTACCTGGCTGGAAACGGCTGTACTTCAGCGCCCGCTGATGGCGGGCCAGCGCCTGGCGCAGGCGGCCATCGAGCACCAGCACGCCGAGCAGCACCAGGCCGGCGATAAAGTCATTCCACCAGGCGGGAAGGCGGAACAGCACCAGTACGGTGTCAATTTGGGTGAGGAAAAAGGCGCCGAGAAACGCGCCAAGCAACGTGCCGGTACCGCCGAGCAGCGAGATCCCGCCCAGCACGCAGGCGGCGATGGCTTTCATCTCCAGGCCGCTGCCGGTCTGATTAGGCACAAAACCAATCTGCGCGGCGAAGACGATCCCGGCGCAGGCCGCCAGCATACCGTTGAGAGTAAAGGCTAGCATCCGCGTGCGGTTGACCGCCACGCCCAGCTGACGCGCGGCGGCGAGGTTATCGCCAACGGCGTAAAAATCACGACCGAATGCGGTGCGCGACAACAGCCAGCCGCCTGCCAGCAGCAGCGCCAGCACCAGCCAGCCCAGCGGCGACACGCCGATAAACGCGGGCTCCGAGAGCGATTTCAGGCTGTCGGGCAAACCCTCGATCCATTTCCCACCGGTCCACAGCAACATCACCCCGCGATACAACCCCAGCGTACCGAGCGTCGCGACGATCGCCGGGATGCGCAGCCCCACCACCAGCAGGCCGTTAAAAGCTCCGGCCAGCGCGCCAATCGCCAGCGCGAAGGCGATAGCCGTCGCCAGCCCGTAACCGTAGTTCAGCGCCACGCCGACGGCGATGGCGCACAGCCCAACGGTCGAACCTACCGACACGTCAATATTGCGGGTCAGCATCACCAGCGTCGCGCCCAATGCCAGCAGGCAGAGGATCTGCGAGCTGGCGAAAATCATCGCCAGGGTCTGCAGGCTGAAATAGGCTGGATTGAGCGCCACCAGCACGACAAAGAGCGCCACGATGGCAAAGAAGGCGCTCAGTTCGCGATTCTTCAGTAACGTTTTCATGCCTGTCCTCCGAAGGCCAGGGTCATCATGCGATCGACGGTCACCGCCTGCCGCGCCAGCTCGCCGCTGTAGCGGCCCTGATGCATCACCAGCACCCGGTCGGCAAGGCCGACGAACTCATCCACATCGGAAGAGATCATCAGCACCGCCACGTTTTGCGCGGCAACGCTTTTTAGCAGTTGATAGATATCGGCGCGGGCGGAGACATCCACGCCGCGCGTCGGCTCATCGACAATCAGCAGTAACGGATTAGCTTCCAGACAGCGCGCCAGCAGCACTTTTTGCTGGTTGCCGCCAGAGAGAGTGCGCACCGGCTGATCGCCATCGGCCAGCTTGATCCCCAGCGCCCGGTGATAGCGTTCAACCACCGCCGCCTCCCGTTTCCCCTGCTGCCACCACGACGGCTGATTGAACATCACCGTGTTCCAGCGCACTGGCGCATCGAGAAACAGCCCCGAGACCTGGCGGTCTTCCGGCAGATAGACCAGCCCGCTGGCCAACCTGGCGCGGGTGCTGTCGCAGCTAATCTCGCGGTTCTCCAGCCAGATCCGCCCGGCGCGCGGTGTACGCAGGCCGTATAAGGTTTCAGCAAATTCGGTGCGCCCGGATCCCACCAACCCGGCCAGACCGACGATCTCTCCGGCGCGGATCTCCAGATTGAGATCGATAAAGCCTTCGCCGGTAAGATCTTCCACCCGCAGCACGGGAAAGTCCTGCGGTTGCGTACGGCGGTTGCCCGGTAGCGACAGCCACAGCTTTTGCGTGTCGCTCAGCGCATGATCGCGGCTGACCGGCGTCATCGCGTTAATCAGTTGCTCATCGCGGTATGCCGCGGTCTCGCCGCTCAGCACCACCGCGCCGTCGCGCATCACCGAAATATGGCTGGCAAGCTGGCGGATTTCGGGCAATTTGTGTGAGATAAAGACGATCCCAACGTCCAGCGCCTGTAACGCGCGGATCTGGCTAAAGAGCCTCTCGGTTTCACCCGGCGTTAAAGAGGCGGTGGGTTCATCCAGGATCAGGATCCTGGCCTCGCGCATCAGCCCGCGCAGGATCTCGACCATCTGTTGATCGGCTACCTCGAGCGTGCTGGCGCTGGCGTCGAGGTTGATCTGGCAGTTCAACTGCTGCAGTTTGTCCTGCAACCGCGCGACGGTATCCGCCCGCTTCGGCAGGCGGAAAAGAATGTTCTCGCGCACGCTGAGGTTGGGAAACAGCATCGGCTCCTGCGGCACCAAATAGATGCCTAACTGATGAGCCAGCGCTGGATTGAGGCGCGCAAACGCGCGTTCGCCGATCGTCAGTTCACCGCTATCCGGCGTTTCGACGCCGGCGATGATCTTCATCAGCGTCGATTTACCCGCGCCGTTGCCGCCCATCAGCGCATGCACCTGGCCCGCGCCTAGCGTGAAATCAATGCCCTTGAGCACCGCAACGCCGGAGAACTGTTTGCAAATCTGGCGAGCTTCAAGCAGTGGCTTCATCATCGCGCCTCGATTGAACAAATGATTTTTAAATTTAATAATGTTCAAAAGCGTAGACGGTGAACTATATTTACAACCGTGCGAAGATCACACTTTGGTGCTTTAGATCATCAGGAAAAAATGGGCCAGCGATGAAAGATCCGTTTTGCCAGTCGGCTCACACTTTCCGATCACGCAATAGCGAACATATGATCTAAATTTTTATAAGAGTTCAATTTATGAGCGAAAAACGCATTACGGAAGAGAACCGCTACGCCGGGCTGGCGTTAGCCGAGGAAGAGCTGGTGGCGCGGGTGGCGTGGTGCTACTACCACGACGGCCTGACGCAAAATGACATCGGCGAGCGTTTGGGGCTGCCGCGGCTGAAGATTTCTCGCCTGCTGGAGAAAGGCCGCCAGTCCGGGGTGATCCGCGTGCAGATCAACTCGCGCTATGAGGGCTGTCTGGCGCTGGAAAGTGAACTCCAGCAGCGTTTTGGCCTCAAGATTGCCCGCGTGCTGCCGGCGCTCAACACCCCGCCGATGAATACCCGGCTGGGTATCGGCGCGGCGCAGTCGCTGATGGGCATTCTGCAACCGGGGCAATTATTGGCAGTCGGTTTCGGCGAAGCCACCATGAGCTGCCTGCAGCATCTCAGCGGCTTTATCGGCTCGCAGCAGGTGCGGCTGGTGACCCTCTCCGGCGGCGTCGGCCCCTATATGACCGGCATCGGCCAGCTTGATGCCGCCTGCAGCGTCAGCATTATTCCGGCGCCGCTGCGGGTCTCTTCGGCGGAGGTCGCCGAGATCCTGCGCCGCGAGTCGAGCGTGCGCGACGTGATGCTGGCGGCGACGGCGGCGGACGCGGCGGTGGTTGGCATTGGCGCCATCGATCAGCGGCGCGACGCCACCATTTTACGCTCCGGCTATATCAGCGAGGGCGAACAGCTGATGTACGCGCGCAAAGGCGCGGTCGGCGACATTTTAGGTTATTTCCTGCAGGCCGACGGCCGGCCGGTAGAAGGACTGGAGATCCATCGGGAACTGCTCGGCGTAACCCTTGATGAGCTGGCGCAGCTGCCAACCATCGTCGGCGTCGCCGGGGGAGAACAAAAAGCGCAGGCGATTCATGCCGCTCTGATTGGCAAGCGCATTAATGGCCTGGTAACGGAAGAGACAACAGCACGCGCGGTGCTCGCACTGGCCTCCTGACGGCCTGGCGCCGCGCGACAACAGCGAGGCGCATGTCATGAGTTACCTGTTAGCGTTAGATGCCGGGACCGGCAGCATTCGGGCGGTCATTTTCGATCTTAATGGCCGCCAGTTGGCGGTAGGCCAGGCCGAATGGAAACACCTGAGCGTCGATAACGTCCCCGGCTCGATGGAGTTCGACCTTACCACCAACTGGCAGCTGGCCTGCCAGTGCATTCGCCAGGCGCTCGATGCCGCCCGGCTCTCTGCCGCCGATATTCAGTCCGTCGCCTGCTGTTCGATGCGCGAAGGGATCGTCCTCTATGACCGCGACGGCGAGGCCATCTGGGCCTGCGCCAACGTCGATGCCCGCGCCAGCCGCGAAGTGGCGGAGCTTAAGGAGATCCACGACTATCGTTTTGAATCCGAGGTATACGAGGTCTCGGGACAAACCCTGGCGCTTAGCGCCATGCCGCGCCTGCTGTGGCTGGCGCACCACCGCCCCGATATCTACCGCAAAGCGGCAACCATCACCATGATCAGCGACTGGCTGGCGGCGAAGCTATCCGGCGAGCTGGCGGTCGACCCGTCAAACGCCGGCACCACCGGCATGCTCGATCTGTTCAGCCGCGACTGGCGTCCGGCGCTGCTGGATATGGCCGGACTGCGCGCCGATATGCTGTCGCCGGTCAAAGAGACCGGTACCCTGCTGGGCGCCGTCACCGAAGCGGCGGCGCAGCAGAGCGGCCTGCGCGCCGGGACACCGGTGGTGATGGGCGGTGGCGACGTCCAGCTCGGCTGCCTGGGCCTTGGGGTGGTGCGTGCCGGGCAAACCGCGGTACTCGGCGGCACCTTCTGGCAGCAGGTGGTCAACCTGCCGCAGGTGCGTACCGATCCGCAGATGAATATTCGTGTTAATCCTCATGTCATTCCCGGCATGGCGCAGGCGGAATCGATCAGCTTCTTTACCGGACTGACCATGCGCTGGTTCCGCGACGCCTTCTGCGCTGAAGAAAAACTGATTGCCGAGCGGCTCGGCGTTGATGCCTATTCACTACTGGAAGAGATGGCCAGCCGCGTGCCAGCCGGTTCCCATGGCGTGATGCCTATTTTTTCCGACGCTATGCACTTTAAGCAGTGGTACCACGCCGCGCCGTCGTTTATTAACCTCTCCATCGATCCGGAGAAGTGCAACAAAGCGACCCTGTTCCGCGCGTTGGAGGAGAACGCGGCGATTGTCTCCGCCTGCAACCTGGCGCAGATTTCGCAGTTCTCCGGCGTGACATTCGAGAGCCTGGTGTTTGCCGGCGGCGGCTCTAAAGGCGCGCTGTGGAGCCAGATCCTCAGCGACGTCACCGGCCTGCCGGTGCGGGTGCCGGTGGTCCGCGAAGCCACTGCTCTGGGCTGCGCCATCGCCGCCGGAACCGGCGCCGGACTGTATGGCGATATGGCCAGTACAGGAGAACGGTTAGTGAGCTGGCACCGCGAGTTCACCCCAAATCCGCAGCATCGCGAGCTGTATCAGGAGATGATGAGCAAGTGGCAGACGGTGTACGCCGATCAGCTTGGCCTTGTCGATAGCGGGCTGACAACATCGATGTGGCAGGCACCGGGCCTGGAGCGCCGCCAGCGCGTAGCGTCTTCCCCGTCACCCTAACCACCGGTACCGATCCGCCTTTCCCCCTCTCCCTTTGGGAGAGGGCCGGGGTGAGGGACAACGAGTTCCGTTCTTTGAATCCCATCACAATCACCGCACTCCCCTTTTCCCTTTTTCTCCGCGACGGCTAAATTAGTAACTCATCCGACCACATAACAATAATTTTACATTGGAAGCCACTATGAGCCGCTATCCGTCGCTTTTCGCCCCGCTTGAGCTGGGCTTCACAACGCTCAAAAACCGCGTGTTGATGGGCTCAATGCACACCGGGCTGGAAGAGCTGCCGGACGGCGCGCAGCGGCTGGCGGCCTTTTACGCCGAACGCGCCCGTCACGGCGTGGCGCTGATCGTCACCGGCGGCATCGCTCCGGCTCCCTCTGGCGTCACCATGGCCGGCGGCGCGGTACTCAACGATGCCAGCCATCTGGCGCACCATCGCCATATTACCGACGCGGTACATCAGGAAGGCGGCAAAATCGCCCTGCAGATCCTGCACACCGGGCGCTACAGCTACCAGCCCGCGCTAGTGGCCCCTTCGGCGCTACAGGCGCCGATTAACCGTTTTACACCCCATGAACTGAGCCACGATGAGATCCTGACGCTGATCGATGATTTTGCCCACTGCGCCCAACTGGCGCGTGAAGCGGGATATGACGGCGTCGAAGTGATGGGCTCTGAGGGCTATCTGATTAACGAATTTCTCGCCGCGCGCACCAACCAGCGCGACGACCAATGGGGCGGCGATTATGTCAGGCGCATGCGTTTCGCCGTAGAGGTGGTTAAGGCGGTACGCCAGCGCGCCGGTCACGATTTCATTATCATCTACCGCCTGTCGATGCTCGATCTGGTCAACGACGGCAGCACGCTGGCGGAAGTCACCGAACTGGCCAAAGCGATTGAAGCGGCGGGGGCGACAATTATCAACACCGGGATTGGCTGGCACGAAGCGCGCATTCCGACCATCGCCACGCCGGTACCGCGCGGAGCTTTCAGCTGGGTCACCCGCAAGCTGAAAGGCGTGGTGTCGATCCCGCTGATTACCACCAACCGCATCAACGACCCGCAGGTCGCGGAGGATATTCTCGCCCGCGGCGATGCCGATATGGTATCGATGGCCCGCCCGTTCCTCGCCGACGCCGAATTTATGTCGAAAGCGCAGCGCGATCGCGCCAGGGAGATCAATACCTGCATCGGTTGCAACCAGGCGTGTCTCGATCGGATCTTCGCCGGCAAAGTCACCTCTTGTCTGGTCAACCCGCGCGCCTGTCATGAAACCCTGATGCCGGTCCTGCCTGCCAACGCGCCTAAACGGCTGGCGGTCGTCGGCGCCGGGCCGGCCGGTCTGGCCTTCTCCGTTAACGCCGCCGCCCGCGGTCATCATGTCACGTTGTTCGATGCGCTCCCGGAGATCGGCGGCCAGTTTAATATCGCCAAACAGATCCCCGGCAAAGAGGAGTTTCACGAGACGTTGCGTTACTACCGCACCATGCTCGATCTTCATGGTGTCGATCTACGCCTGAACACCCGCGTCACGACAGACGATCTGCTGGCGTTCGATGAGACGATCCTCGCCACCGGCATCGCCCCGCGCCTGCCGGAGATCGACGGGATCGATCATCCCAAAGTGCTGAGCTACCTTGATGTCTTGCGCGATAAAGCGCCGGTTGGCGCGAAGGTGGCGATTATCGGCTGCGGCGGCATCGGCTTCGACACCGCGATGTATTTAAGCCAGTCGGGCGCGGCCACCAGCCAGGATATCGGCGAGTTCTGCCGCGAATGGGGTATCGATACCAGCCTGCAAACGGCGGGAGGGCTGAGTGCTGAAGGCCCACAGCTGAGTAAAAGCCCGCGACAGATTGTGATGCTACAGCGCAAAGCCAGCAAACCGGGCGAAGGGCTCGGCAAAACCACCGGTTGGATCCACCGCGCGACGCTGCTGGCGCGCGGCGTGAAAATGATCCCGGCGGTCAGCTATGAAAAGATCGATGATGAAGGGTTACATGTCACTATCGGCGGCGAGCGCCAACTGTTGGCGGTCGATCAGGTGGTGATCTGCGCCGGCCAGGAACCACGCCGCGAGCTGGCGGATCCGCTGCGCGCGGCGGGGAAAACGGTGCATCTCATCGGCGGTTGCGACGTGGCGGCGGAGCTGGATGCGCGTCGGGCGATTGCCCAGGGCACAAAACTGGCGCTGGCGATTTAGCCGTGTCCCGGGGGCGGCGCGATGCGCCTTCCCCGGGCTACCACGATAATACCGAACGGTAGCCCGGCTAAGGCGCCAGCCGCAAGCCGGGGGAAACAGCGACATGCATCAGCGCTGTTTACGCACCTTGGTTGCTTTCAAAATGACAAACTTATTGTTCGTCGCAATCGTCGTGCAATTACCAAAAGCGCGCTTCAGCTTACGGAAGTAATCGAGGTGGCGGTTGCCGACGACGTACAGCTCGCCGCCATATTTCAGGCTGCGGCGGGCATCGTTAAACATCTGCCAGGCGATATGGTCGGTAATAGCGTGTTGCTGATGGAACGGCGGATTACACAGAATCGCCGTAAAGCGGTCGGGCTCAATGCCGGAGAGCGAGTTGTTGACCATAAATTCACAGCGTGCGATATCGTCCGGCAGGTTGCGCTCGACGTTCAAACGGCTGGAAGCCACCGCCATGTGCGACTCATCGGTGAACATCACGCTGGCGTTTGGATTTTGCGCCAGCGCCTGCAGGCCAATCACCCCATTGCCGCAGCCGAGATCGGCGATCTCGCCTTCTAAATCAGACGGTAAGTGCTGAAGGAAGAAACGCGCGCCGATGTCCAGGCCGCTGCGGGCAAAAACGTTGGCGTGGTTATGGATGGTCCACGGCGTACCGTCCAGCTTCCAGCTGTAGGTTTGCGGCGCATCGGCAAGCTTGGGGGCCGTGAAAACGCAGTGGATCAGACGCGCTTTTTTCCACGCCAGCGAGGTGGTGGTAGTGCCGAGGATTTTTTCAAACAGCGCCAGCGTCGAGTTGTGCACATCTCGGGCTTTCGCCGCGGCGATAATGCGGGTCTCCGGCGTCACCACTTCGCGCAGCGCGCGCAGTTGCTGTTCCAGCAGCGCCAGCTGTTTTGGCACCTTAATCAGCACCAGCGCCGGCGCGGCCGGCAGCGGGCTCAGGCTATCCTGAAAGCGCACGCTCTCTTCATCGATACCGTTCATCCGCAGGTTGTGGCGGGTCGCCAGCTCGGAAATAAAGGAGTCGTTGATGCTGACCGGGTTGCGCTCCGCCAACGCGCAGGAGAGCGCGCCGAAGCCGTCGTTGAAGATGAGCGTCAGGCCGTCGACGTCATTCACCTGTTGCAGCAGATATTCATCCGCCGCTTCCCATGCCTGAAGCGCTTCTTCTTCAGCGTTAGGTGGGAACCGCTCTAATGTGAATAACTCACCGTTTAACTCTACCTGGCTCATCGCCCCTCCGAAATGCTAAAATTCGCGCGTGTTATCGCTCAATTCTCCGGAGAAGTAAACTTTTTTCACCATGAACACGCTACCTTACCTTCAGGGCTACCCCGAATCGCTGCTGTCGCAGGTGACCACCTTAATCGAGCAAGACCGTCTCGGCGAGGTACTGCAAAAGCGCTATCCGCAGGGGCACGATGTCAACAGCGATAAGGCGTTATATCAATACACCCAGGATCTGAAGGCCCGCTATCTGCGCGGGGCGGCGCCAATCAATAAGGTGATGTACGACAGTAAAATCCACGTGCTGAAGAACGCGCTTGGTCTGCATACCGCCATTTCCCGCGTTCAGGGAGGCAAACTGAAAGCCAAAGCGGAAATCCGCGTAGCGACGGTGTTTCGCGACGCGCCGGAAGCGTTTCTGCGCATGATCGTGGTTCATGAACTGGCGCACTTAAAAGAGAAGGATCACAACAAAGCCTTCTATCAGCTGTGCTGTCATATGGAGCCGCAGTATCACCAGTTAGAGTTCGATACCCGCCTGTGGCTGACGCACCTTTCGTTAAACCGTTCTGCGTGATAGCGCACTCGTTTTGTCATCATGGCGTGCTAGAGTGACGAAAGGTTCCCTTTAACGGAGTTCGTCAACGTTTATGATACGTTTCGCAGTTGTTGGCACAAACTGGATTACTAAGCAGTTTGTCGATGCCGCCCATGAAACCGGTAAATTTAAACTCACCGCGATTTATTCCCGCAGCCTTGAACAGGCGCAAGCTTTCGCTAATGACTACCCGGTCGAGCATCTGTTTACCTCGCTCGATGAACTGGCGCAGAGCCCTGACGTTGACGCGGTCTATATTGCCAGCCCGAACTCGCTACACTTCCCGCAAACCCGCCTGTTCCTGAGCCATAAAAAGCACGTGATTTGCGAAAAGCCGCTGGCATCGAACCTGCAAGAGGTTGAAGCGGCGATTGCCGTGGCTAAAGAAAACAACGTGGTGCTGTTTGAAGCCTTCAAAACCGCCAGCCTGCCCAACTTCCTGCTGCTGCGCGAAGCGCTCGATAAAGTGGGCAAATTACGTAAAGCCTTCATCAACTACTGTCAGTACTCTTCGCGTTATCAGCGCTATCTCGACGGCGAAAACCCGAATACTTTCAACCCGGCCTTTTCCAATGGCTCGATTATGGATATCGGTTTTTACTGCCTCGCCTCGGCGGTCGCGCTGTGGGGCGAACCGCAAGCGGTCCATGCCAGCGCCAGCCTGCTGGCAAGCGGTGTTGATGGCCAGGGCACGGTAGTGCTGAGTTACGGCGATTTCGATGTCACCCTGCACCACTCGAAGGTCAGCGACTCCACTATCCCTAGCGAAATCCAGGGCGAAGAGGGCGCGCTGGTGATTGAGAAAATCTCCGAATGTCAGAAGGTGGCCTTTATTCCACGCGGCGGAAAAGCGCAGGATCTCACCCAGCCTCAGCACATCAATACTATGCTGTATGAAGCGGAAGCGTTCGCGCGGCTGGTGGAAGCCAACGATGTCGATCATCCCGGGCTTGAGGTCAGCCGCATTACGGCAAAACTGCTTAGCGAAATCCGTCGCCAGACCGGCGTGGTCTTCCCGGCGGATACTCAGCCTGTGGAGTAAAGGAGTGTAAATGGGCCCTCGACCTCCATTGACGCCCTTTATAACTTGTAATACTTTGTTACGTGCAAAGGGGAGTAACTTCCTGGCCGGTCGATCGTCATTACGATGCGTGCAAAACCGCATCCGGTCGCCGGGCAACAAGATCAAGGATCCATGTCCGCTCTTGTTGTAAGTGAGACCTTGCCGGAAGGCGAGGTCTATGCATAAAAGCGCAGCGGCTGCCGTCTTTCGACGACAGCCGTTTTGTTTTTATGTAAGGAATAACGCAATGAATAGTGTCGGCACGCCGTTGTTATGGGGCGGATTCGCTGTAGTCGTGGCCATCATGCTGGCGATCGATTTACTGCTTCAGGGAAGGCGCGGTGCGCATACCATGACCATGAAGCAGGCCGCCGGTTGGTCCATCCTGTGGGTCACCCTCTCCCTGCTGTTTAACGCCGCTTTCTGGTGGTATTTGGTGCAAACGCAGGGCCGCGCCGTCGCCGATCCGCAGGCGTTAGCCTTCCTCACCGGTTATCTGATCGAAAAATCACTGGCGGTCGATAACGTCTTCGTCTGGCTAATGCTCTTTAGCTACTTTGCCGTGCCGCCAGCGCTACAGCGCCGGGTACTGGTGTATGGCGTCCTCGGGGCGATTGTCCTGCGTACCATTATGATCTTCACCGGCAGCTGGCTGATTTCGCAGTTCGAATGGCTACTGTACGTGTTCGGCGCGTTCCTGCTGTTTACCGGGGTGAAAATGGCGCTGGCGAAAGAAGATGATTCCGGGATCGGCGATAAGCCGCTGGTGCGTTGGATCCGCAGCCATCTGCGGATGACGGATAAAATCGAGAGCGAGCGCTTCTTCACCCGTAAAAATGGCGTACTGTTCGCCACGCCGCTGCTGCTGGTGCTGATCCTGGTTGAGCTGAGCGACGTGATTTTCGCGGTTGATAGCATCCCGGCAATTTTCGCGGTGACCACCGACCCGTTTATCGTGCTGACCTCTAACCTGTTTGCGATTCTCGGCCTGCGTGCGATGTACTTCCTGTTGGCGGGCGTGGCCGAACGCTTCTCGATGCTGAAATATGGTCTGTCGGTGATCCTGGTGTTTATCGGTATCAAGATGCTAATCGTCGATTTCTACCACATTCCGATCGCCGTTTCCCTCGGCGTGGTGGGCGGTATCCTGGCGGCGACGCTGCTGATTAACGCCAGGGTGAACAAACAGAACGATAAGAAGAAACAGCTGCAATAACCCCCTGTTCCCGGCCAGATATCGCGTATCTGGCCGGGATACGCCGCCCTGCGTTAGCTTTCCCGCGCATAATTTTTATCCATGTCACAAAAACGTTAATATATAGTTAAAAAATAAGATCGGCGTGCAAGAAACAGTAGAATACGCTTCCCACCTCGCGTTCTTTCCGTATACTCGACCATGCAAACATTCATTTACATCCGGACATAAACGTAACAAATAATACGTCGCCGGGATGGACTGCTACATCACTGGAAGGAATGATTTATGACAACACAAACCCGCCCGTCGGGGCTGCTGCAGCGCCTGGCGCAGGGCAGTCTGGTGAAACAAATCCTGTTGGGACTGGTACTTGGCGTGGTACTGGCGCTGGTCTCGAAACCGGCCGCTATCGCGGTCGGGCTGCTGGGAACGCTGTTCGTCGGCGCGCTGAAAGCCGTCGCGCCGGTGCTGGTATTAATGCTGGTGATGGCGTCGATCGCAAACCATCAGCACGGACAAAAAACCAGTATCCGCCCGATTCTGTTTCTCTATCTGCTGGGGACCTTCAGCGCGGCGCTCACCGCGGTGCTGTTTAGCTTTGTTTTCCCTTCTACGCTGCATCTGACCAGCGCGGCGGACAGCATCACCCCGCCGTCGGGGATTGTAGAGGTGCTACGCGGACTGCTGATGAGCATGGTGGCTAACCCTATCGACGCGCTGCTGAACGCCAACTATATCGGTATTCTGGTGTGGGCGGTGGGGCTGGGCTTCGCGCTGCGCCACGGTAACGACAGCACTAAAAACCTGATTAACGACGTTTCGCACGCGGTGACCTTTATCGTCAAGCTGGTGATCCGCTTTGCGCCGCTGGGTATTTTTGGCCTGGTCTCCTCAACGCTGGCGACGACCGGTTTCGATACCCTGTGGGGCTACGCCCAGTTGCTGCTGGTGCTGGTCGGCTGCATGCTACTGGTGGCGCTGGTGATTAACCCGCTGCTGGTATTCTGGAAAATCCGCCGTAACCCGTATCCGCTGGTGCTGACCTGCCTGCGTGAAAGCGGCGTCTACGCCTTCTTTACCCGCAGCTCCGCCGCCAACATTCCGGTGAATATGGCGCTGTGCGAGAAGCTGAATCTGGATCGCGATACCTATTCGGTATCTATTCCGCTGGGGGCGACCATCAATATGGCGGGCGCGGCGATTACTATCACCGTGCTGACGCTGGCGGCGGTACATACGTTGAATATTCCGGTGGATCTACCGACGGCGCTGCTGCTGAGCGTAGTGGCCTCGCTGTGCGCCTGCGGCGCTTCCGGGGTGGCAGGCGGTTCGCTGCTGCTGATCCCGCTGGCCTGTAACATGTTCGGTATTCCGAACGATGTCGCCATGCAGGTTGTCGCCGTCGGCTTTATTATCGGCGTGCTGCAGGATTCCTGCGAAACGGCGCTCAACTCGTCAACCGATGCGCTGTTCACCGCCGCGGCCTGTATGGCCGAAGACGAACAGCTGGCGAAGAACGCCCTGCGTAGTTAGCGTATTGTCGGATGGCGCTACGCTTATCCGACCTACGGTACGTGCGGCCTGCCTTTAATTTATTCACCATGCTGGCTGAAACTGCCAGTGTTGGTGGCCTCAAAATCGCTGAGACGTTCCCGGAAGGCCGGGGCAGCCCGCATGGATGCGGGCTGAGGGCCGTGATTTGCAGGGACGCTGCCTCGGCCCGACCCGAAGCCTGCCGGGATAAGTCGAAGGTACCACGAAGTGGCGATTTTGGCGGCCAGAGCCCGGGAGTACAGAGGGCGGCGGCGACTGGCCGCCCTTTGTGCGCTCCCTGCGCCATGAGGGACATAACGCAGAAGAAATATCGGGAGCGCAATCTGCTCTGAAATAATAAAAAACAACTGTTTTTCCCGGACCAAAACAGTTGCAAATCGATAACAGTATCTACGGACCTATTCAGTTGGTAGCCCCGGTAAGCGTAAGCGCGACCGGGGGGAGTTTAATGTTGTCGGATGGCGCTATGCTTATCCGACCTTTCAAACACCGCGGTAGTCACCGTCGTTACAGCGTGACGCCGCTTTTAAAGATTGCCAGTTCGCGGAAATCATTGCGTTCGTTGCAGGTCTGCTTGCCGTTGGCGATATCGACGATCAGATCGACAAACTCCTCCAACACCTGCGGCATCGCTTTCCCGTGAATTAACTGCCCGGCATCGAAATCAATCCAGTGCTTTTTCTTCGCCGCCAGCTCGCTGTTGGTAGCGATTTTTACCGTCGGAACGAAACCGCCATAAGGGGTGCCGCGGCCGGTACTGAACAGCACCATATGGCAGCCGGCGCCCGCCAGCGCGCTGGTCGCCACCGCGTCGTTACCCGGCGCGCTCAACAGATTCAACCCGTGGACTTTCAAACGTTCACCGTAGCGCAGAACGTCAACCACCTGGCTGGAACCCGCTTTCTGCGTGCAGCCAAGCGACTTATCTTCCAGCGTCGTGATACCGCCCGCTTTGTTACCCGGCGACGGGTTCTCGTAGATAGGCTGGTCGTGGGCGATAAAATACTGTTTAAAATCATTGACCATGGTGACCAGTTTGCCGAAAGTCTCTTCGTCGCGACAGTGGCTCATCAGTAGTTGCTCAGCGCCGAACATTTCCGGCACTTCGGTCAACACCGTAGTGCCGCCGTTCGCAATCAGGTAGTCAGAAAAACGCCCCAGCATTGGGTTAGCGGTAATGCCGGACAGGCCGTCCGAGCCGCCACACTCAAGGCCAAACTTCAGTTCGCTCAGTTTACCCGCTTCGCGTTTATCATGGCGCATCACTTCATAGAGCTGATGAAGATGCTCAATTCCCGCTTCCACTTCATCTTCCTGATGTTGGCAAATCATGAAGTGCACGCGTTCCGGGTCAAAATCCCCCAGCGTTTCACGGAAGGCATCAACCTGGTTGTTCTCGCAGCCAAGACCAATCACCAACACCGCCCCGGCATTCGGGTGGCGGACCATGTTTTGCAGCATGGTACGGGTGTTGATATGGTCATCTCCCAACTGCGAGCAGCCGTAGGTGTGGCTGAAAAGGAAGACGCCGTCGGTGCCTTCCGCGTCGTTGGTCTCTTTCAGGAAACGATTCTGGATCTGCCGGGCGATGCCGTTAACACAGCCCACGGTCGGCAGGATCCATAATTCGTTACGCACGCCGACTTCACCGCTGGCGCGACGATAAATCTCGACGTCGCGATCCGCAGGTTGCGCCGGTTGTTCAACCCGGTCTGGTTGATAGCGATACGCGTCAAGATCGCTCAGATTGGTACGCGTATTGTGCGCATGAACATGCTCGCCCGGCGCGATATCCGCCAGCGCATGACCAATCGGCAACCCGTACTTAATGACGTTTTCACCTTTCGCAATGGCCCGCAGCGCGAACTTATGACCGCGGACAACATCCTGGCTAAGGGTGACGGTATCGTTATCAATCGTCACCACGCTGCCTGACGTCATATCCGCCAGCGCCACCGCGACGTTATCCTGCGAATGGATTTTGATGTATTGCATATCAACCGACCTCTGGCCTTAGTTCAATTCAATGGCGAAGTAATCACGCGCATTGTTAAAGCAGATGTTTTTCACCATCTCGCCCAGCAGCGCGATATCCGCAGGCGCTTCGCCAGCAGCCACCCAGCGGCCGATCATCTGGCACAGAATACGGCGGAAGTATTCGTGGCGGGTGTAGGAGAGGAAGCTGCGGCTGTCGGTCAGCATGCCGACAAAGCGGCTCAACAGGCCAAGCTGCGCCAGTTGGGTCATCTGACGTTCCATGCCGTCTTTCTGATCGTTGAACCACCAGCCGGAACCGAACTGCATCTTGCCCGGCATGCCTTCGCCCTGGAAGTTACCGATCATAGTGCCCAGCACTTCGTTATCGCGTGGGTTCAGGCAGTACAGAATAGTTTTCGGCAGCAGGTTTTCTTCGTTCTGCTTGCTCAGCAGCTTCGATAACTCTTCGGCCATCGGACGGTCGTTGATGGAGTCGAAGCCAACATCCGGCCCTAACAGTTTGAACTGACGCAGGTTGTTATTACGCAGCGCGCCGATGTGGTACTGCTGTACCCAGCCGCGGCGCGCGTATTCCGCACCGAGGAACACCAGTACCGCCGTTTTGAACTGCGCGACTTCATGCTCGCTGAGCGTTTCGCCCGCCAGACGGCGCGCCAGGATGCTATCCAGTTCGTTATCGCTCGCTTCAGCGAACAGCACCACATCCAGCGCGTGGTCGGAAACTTTACAGCCGTGAGCGGCAAAGTGATCCAGACGCTTAGTCAGCGCGCTTTGCAGATCGGCAAAACGGCGAATTTCGGTATCGGAGACTTCGCCAAGCTTGCTCATGTAATCGTTAAAAGTGGCCTGCTCGATGTTGAACGCTTTATCCGGGCGCCAGCTCGGCAATACCTTGATATCAAAAGTACTATCTTTGGCGACCGCCGCATGATGCTCCAGTGAATCAATCGGATCGTCGGTCGTCCCCACCATCTTCACATTCATCTGCTTCATGATTCCACGGGCGGAGAACGACTCCTGAGCCAGCAACTCATTACACTGGTTCCAGATTTCATCCGCCGTGGCTGGCGACAACAACTTACCTGTAATACCAAAAGGACGGCGCAGCTCTAAATGCGTCCAGTGGTATAGCGGGTTACCGATGGTATGAGGAACGGTTGCCGCCCAGGCGTCAAATTTCTCGCGATCGGCAGCATCGCCGGTACACAGGCGCTCCGCCACGCCGTTGGTACGCATCGCGCGCCATTTGTAATGGTCGCCTTTCAGCCAGATGTCATACAGGTTCTTAAAACGATAATTTTCGGCAACCTGCTGCGGCGGAAGGTGGCAGTGGTAGTCGAAAATCGGCTGATCTTTGGCGTAATCGTGGTACAGGCGGCGGGCAAACTCGGTATCAAGCAGAAAATCTTCGGTCATAAACGGTGTCATTGTCGTGTCCTCTTCGCCCCATCAAGGAGCCCATCAGATGATTGACTCTAATGCTGACAAAGTTATCACACCAATTTCTACAGGCCGAAGTATTTTTCGTGAGTTAGATCAATAAACGTCGACAAAAAAAGCACCACCAAAGGAGTAAACATCGCTGCAAGCCGCGCCAGTACTGGCTTTAATTGACGCGATTAATGTCCCTACAAACTTTCCCACTTTTGTGACAGTACTCAACTTTTAAAGTTGTATGACAAGTTATCTTTCTGCCGTCGCAACATATAAACCGACGGAATGCATTACCGGTGTGAATAACATCGGCTTAAACGGTAGGGATGCCGGTTTCACTTTAACCACTGATGGCAAGGTTCAGTTCACGTCCTGAACCCTCCGTTTCCCCATCCTCCTTCCCTGGCGGGACGAAAGATGGCCGCAGACGCTGCGGAGAGACAACAACGATGAGGTTTTACATGCGTAAAATTAAAGGGTTACGTTGGTATATGATCGCACTGGTGACGCTGGGCACCGTGCTGGGTTACCTGACTCGTAACACCGTAGCGGCGGCTGCGCCGACGCTGATGGAAGAGTTGCACATTTCAACCCAACAATATTCTTATATCATCGCCGCCTACTCCGCTGCATATACCGTTATGCAGCCGGTTGCCGGCTATGTGCTCGATGTGCTTGGCACCAAAATTGGCTACGCCTTCTTTGCTATCGCCTGGGCGGTATTCTGCGGTTCAACGGCGCTGGCAGGCAGCTGGGGCGGCCTGGCGCTGGCCCGCGGCGCGGTCGGCGCAGCGGAAGCAGCGATGATCCCTGCCGGTCTGAAAGCCAGCTCCGAATGGTTCCCGGCGAAAGAGCGTTCCATCGCCGTCGGCTATTTCAACGTCGGCTCTTCTATCGGCGCGATGATAGCTCCGCCGCTGGTGGTATGGGCGATTGTCATGCATAGCTGGCAGATGGCATTTATTATTTCCGGGGTACTGAGCTTCGCCTGGGCAATGGCCTGGCTGATTTTCTACAAACACCCGCGCGATCAGAAAAAACTCACCGATGAAGAACGTGACTACATCATCGGCGGCCAGGAATCTCAGCATCAGACTAACAACGCGAAGAAAATGTCGCCGTGGCAGATCCTGCGTAACCGTCAGTTCTGGGGTATTGCGCTGCCGCGCTTCCTCGCAGAACCGGCCTGGGGTACCTTCAACGCCTGGATCCCGCTGTTCATGTTTAAGGTTTACGGCTTTAACCTGAAAGAGATTGCTATGTTCGCCTGGATGCCAATGCTGTTCGCCGACCTCGGCTGCATCGTCGGCGGCTACCTGCCACCGCTGTTCCAGCGTTGGTTTGGCGTGAATCTTATCGTCTCACGTAAAATGGTCGTGACGATGGGCGCCCTGCTGATGATTGGTCCTGGCATGATTGGCCTGTTCACCAGCCCGTATGTGGCGATTGCGCTGCTGTGCGTCGGCGGTTTTGCTCACCAGGCCTTGTCGGGTGCGCTGATCACCCTCTCTTCCGACGTCTTTGGTCGTAACGAAGTGGCGACCGCCAACGGTCTGACCGGGATGGCGGCATGGCTGGCGAGCACCATGTTCGCGCTGGTCGTCGGCGCACTGGCGGATACCATCGGCTTCAGCCCGCTGTTCGCGGTGCTGGCGGTCTTCGACCTGCTGGGCGCGCTGGTTATCTGGACGGTACTGAAAAACAAATCGGCCGACGATGACTCGACGCCGCTCAATACCAGTAAACCGGTGACGCAAAGCTAAACTGCAAGATGATTTTGCACCGACTAAGCCGCCTTTTAAGGCGGCTTTTTTTGTGCCTTCCAGTGGTGGAAAGCGCGTAAAAGTGGTATAACAAATCGAATATTGTCGCCATCTTCCGGGAGCGAATATGGAAATCAGTGAACCGCGCCGTCTCTATCAGCAGCTTGCCGCTGAGCTAAAGACGCGTATCGAACAAGGCGTCTACCTTGTAGGGGATAAGCTGCCCGCAGAGCGCTTCATCGCCGATGAAAAAAGCGTCAGCCGCACCGTGGTTCGCGAAGCCATCATCATGCTGGAAGTCGAAGGCTATGTTGAAGTCCGCAAAGGCTCCGGCATCCACGTTATTTCCAACCACCCGAAATACCAACAGGTGGTGGATGAATCGCTGGAGTTCGCCAACTATGGTCCGTTTGAATTACTCCAGGCCCGTCAGTTGATTGAGAGCAATATCGCTGAATTCGCCGCAACTCAGGTGACCAAACAGGACATCATGAAGCTAATGGAAATTCAGGAGAAAGCCCGCAACGAGAAGTGCTTCCGTGATTCCGAATGGGACCTGCAGTTCCATGTCCAGGTCGCGCTGGCTACCCAGAACACCGCCCTTGCCGCCATCGTTGAAAAAATGTGGACCCAGCGGGTACACAACCCGTACTGGAAAAAACTGCACGACCACATCGACCTGCGCACCGTCGACAACTGGTGCGACGATCATGACCAAATCCTCAAGGCGTTAATTCGTAAAGACCCTCACGCGGCGAAGCTGGCGATGTGGCAGCATCTGGAAAATACCAAGCTGATGCTGTTTAACGAAACCAGCGATGACTTTGAATTCAATGCCGATCGCTACCTGTTTGCCGAAAATCCGGTGGTTCATCTCGATACCGCAGCGAACGGGGCAAAATAACGTATTATCCCCTCCACGGGCAGAACCCCTTTTTCTGCCCGCAAACCCGACAGGGTAAGCAAAGCATATATAGTGTCAGCCTGTGTAAATCCTCTCGCTACTCGTCCCCGCAACCCGCAAAATCAATCAGCAACAAACTGCAATTTCTCTGACGGAAAGTCAGCTAGTTTGTTACAATTAGATGCATTTTGTCGTTCTGCATGTAAGTGTTTACTTACTGTTTAATCAAGGATCCGATCAGAACGTCTCAACAGCGGCCATACTCTAAAAAATAATCTAGTCGCTATGTATAAGACGTACCGTTAACCGATGTACCAGGAATCGTGAATGGAACTACTAACCCAATTACTGAATGCCTTATGGGCCCAGGATTACGAAACGCTCGCTAATCCCTCCATGATTGGCATGCTCTATTTTGTCTTATTTATGATTTTGTTCCTTGAGAACGGTTTACTGCCGGCGGCGTTTTTACCGGGTGATAGCCTGCTGGTGCTGGTCGGTGTTTTGATCGCCAAAGGGGCGATGGGCTTCCCGGAAACGCTACTGCTTTTGACGGCGGCGGCCAGCCTCGGCTGCTGGGTGAGCTACATCCAGGGACGCTGGCTGGGCAATACGCGGATCGTGCAAAACTGGCTATCGCATTTACCGTCGCATTATCACCAGCGAGCCCATCACCTGTTCCACAAGCACGGGTTATCAGCGCTGCTAATTGGCCGCTTTATCGCCTTCGTACGTACCCTACTGCCAACGATTGCCGGTATCTCCGGTCTGAATAACGCGCGTTTCCAGTTCTTTAACTGGATGAGCGGTCTGCTGTGGGTGTTGATTCTTACCTCTCTCGGCTATCTGCTGGGTAAAACACCGGTATTCCTGAAGTATGAAGATCAGCTGATGTCGTGCCTGATGCTGCTGCCGGTTGCGCTGCTGGTCTTCGGTCTGATCGGCTCCCTGGTTGTACTGTGGAAGAAAAAACACAGCAGTCGGAGCTGAGCATGGTCATCAAACGTCCTTCCTGGCGCCAGCTGCGGTGGATGCTGGGCGGCTCACTGCTGCTTTGCGCCAGCGTCTGGCTGTGGCTGACCGTCAGTCAGCATGAGTCCACTCTGGCCATCCGTCCCGTCAGCCAGGGCGTCGCTATGCCGGACGGTTTTTCCGTCTGGCATCATCTTGACGCCAACGGCATCCGTTTTAAGAGCATCACCCCGCAAAAAGACGGCCTGCTGATCAAATTCGACTCCAACGCCCAAGGCGCCGCGGCAAAAGAAGTATTGGGCCGAGCTCTGCCTCACGGTTATATTATTGCTCTGGTGGATGAAGAAAATTCTGCCACCGCCTGGTTATCCCGCCTGCGCGATGCTCCGCGCCGTTTTGGATAACGCGTCAAAAATTCCGAATCTTTTCGTACGGTTTGGTGATGTCCCGCTTTCGTGTCTATTATTAAGACTGCGGGAACCGCCTGGCTCGTATTGTTGACTGGATTGGGTATATCACCGTTATCCCCTCACACAATGGAAGGTAGAATCCATGAAATACCGCATCGCACTATTACTGGCACTGACCTCACTTAGCGCCAGCGCCTTCGCAGCCTCTCCTTGTCAGGAAAAAGAACAGAGTATCCAACGGGAGATCAGCTATGCCGAAAAACACCATAATCAGCATCGCATTGACGGCCTGAACAGAGCGCTGCAGGAAGTTCGCGCTAACTGCAGCGACAGTAAAGTCAGGGCCGATCATCAGCGGAAAATCGCTAAACAGAAGGCCGAAGTTGCCGAACGTCAGCGCGATCTGAGCGAGGCGAAGCAGAAAGGCGATGCAGACAAAATTAGCAAACGGGAACGCAAACTGGATGAAGCGCAGCAGGAACTGAAAGCGCTTGAGTCACGCGATTATTAATTGGTAAACGCTACAGGAGAACAAGATGGCTAAAGATAACGTTGCAGAAGATCTACGCGCTGAGCTGAAAAATCTGGCTGATACGCTGGAAGAAGTTCTGAACTCCTCAACCGATAAATCAAAAGAAGAACTCGGCAAACTGCGTAGCAAAGCGGAAAGCGTGCTGAAAGACAGCCGTGTGCGTCTCAGCGACACCAGCGATGCCATCGTTAAGCAGACGCGTGAAACCGCTGCTCGCGCCGATGAGTACGTTCGCGAGAATCCGTGGACCGGCGTGGGTATTGGCGCAGCTGTCGGGCTGGTGGTCGGCGTACTGCTGTCGCGCCGTTAATTATGGCAAACTCTCAACACACGCAGGGCCCGGGACAGAGCGTATTCGGCATCGGCCAGCGGATCATTACGCTGCTGGTCGAAATGGTGGAAACGCGTTTGCGCCTGGTCGTCGTGGAGCTGGAAGAGGAGAAAGCGAACCTCTTCCAGCTGTTGCTGATGCTCGGGCTAACGCTGCTATTCGCCGCTTTTGGGCTGATGAGCCTGCTGGTGCTGATCATCTGGGCCGTCGATCCGCAGTACCGCCTGCATGTGATGATCGCGACCACCAGCGTCCTGTTGCTCGCCTCATTGATAGGGGGAATTTGGACCCTCAGGAAAGCTCGCCGCTCAACGTTTTTACGTCATACCCGCGACGAGCTGGCGAACGATCGCGCGCTGCTTGAGGACGATCGTCGATGAGCGGCCAACAGGAACACGACCAGCGAAAAGCGCTGCTGCTGCGCCAAATCCAGCAACAGCGGCTGGATTTGGCCGCCAGCCATCGTCACTGGCTGGAAGCCACCTCGCCTATCGATCGCGGCTGGCAAACGCTGAAACACCTGCGTTCATGGGCGATGGTCGGCAGCGGGGTAATGGCTATCTGGTCAGTACGCCATCCGCGCTTTTTAATCCGCTGGGGCAAACGCGGCCTCGGCATCTGGAGCACCTGGCGGATGGTCAAAGGGATTCTGCGCCAGTCCGCATCGCGTTAATTGCTCGCTCAGTGCGCCAGCGCGCTGAGCTCTTGTTCGCTTAAACCGGTGGTTTTACTGACCAGCGCGCTATCAACGCCGTTACGAAGCATCGCAAGAGCTATTTTACGCGTCGCCTGACGTTCGCCTTCTTCTCTACCTTCTTCACGCCCCTGTTTTCTTCCCTTTGTGCGCCCACGCTCTTCAAACCATTCTGCTAATGTCATCAGTTGCTCCTTATGCTCAGGCATTCCCTGCGCCAGTTGACGAAAAAATCTGCCAGGGCTGGTCAAATGGCCGGAACGGGCAAGGATAAGATGCCTCTGGTGATAAAACAACCGATAGCCACGCACGCTGCGAGGCGCCTCGGAAAATATTTTCACCGATCGCACCAATTGCTCAGAAACTTTGAAAAAGAACTACAGTTTTCCTTGCTAACAATCCCCTCTCAAGCTCGCTAATATCCTCTCCATCGACAGCAAGCCCGCGTAACCACGCAGGATTGCTCTAAAAAACGAAATCGCCGCCCTTTGGGTTTTCTGGAGTAAGAAATGAAAAAATTAGAAGATGTTGGTGTACTGGTAGCGCGTATTCTGATGCCGATTCTGTTCATTACCGCTGGTTGGGGAAAAATCACCGGGTATGCAGGTACGCAGCAGTATATGGAAGCAATGGGTGTTCCGGGAGCGCTGCTGCCGCTGACTATTCTGCTTGAGTTTGGCGGCGGTCTGGCGATTCTGTTCGGTTTCCTGACTCGCACTACTGCGCTGTTCACTGCAGGCTTTACCCTGCTGACCGCGTTCCTGTTCCACAGCAACTTTGCTGAAGGCGTGAACTCGCTGATGTTCATGAAAAACCTGACCATCGCTGGTGGTTATCTGCTGCTGGCCGTGACGGGTCCGGGCGCATTCAGCATCGACCGCGTGCTGAATAAAAAGTGGTAAGCACACTATACTGAGTAAAAATCTAAAAAAGCGAGGGGCTATCTCCTCGCTTTTGCTATCTGAAGGAGGAAGTAATGGGACAATTAGTCGACGGCGTCTGGCAAGATACCTGGTATGACACCAAATCCACCGGAGGACGGTTCAAGCGTTCCGTTTCAGCCTTCCGCAACTGGCTCACCGCCGATGGCGCGCCAGGCCCTGCGGGCGAAGGTGGCTTCGCCGCAGAGAAAGACCGCTATCATCTGTACGTTTCACTGGCCTGTCCGTGGGCCCATCGCACCCTGATTCTGCGCAAGTTGAAAGGATTAGAGCCCTTTATATCCGTCTCGGTTGTTCATCCGCTGATGCTGGAAAACGGCTGGACCTTCGCCGACGATTTCCCGGATGCGACCGGCGACCAGCTCTATCATCATCAGTTCCTCTATCAGCTTTATCTGCAGGCCGATCCGCATTACACCGGCCGGGTGACCGTTCCGGTGCTGTGGGATAAAAAACAACAGACCATCGTCAGCAATGAGTCGGCTGAAATTATCCGCATGTTCAATACCGCGTTTGATGGCCTGGGGGCGCGCGCGGGCGACTATTATCCGCCGGCGTTGCGAGAAAAGATCGACGATCTCAATAGCTGGATCTACGACAACGTTAACAACGGGGTGTATAAAGCCGGTTTCGCCACCAGCCAGCAGGCCTATGACGAAGCCGTAGACGCGCTGTTTACCTCGCTCGAACGCCTTGAGCAGATCCTCGGTCAGCACCGCTACCTGACCGGGAACCAGTTAACGGAAGCGGATATCCGCCTGTGGACAACGCTGGTTCGTTTCGACCCGGTCTATGTTACCCACTTTAAATGCGATAAGCGCCGTATCAGCGACTATCTCAACCTGTACGGTTTCCTGCGCGATATCTACCAGATGCCGGGGATTGCGGAAACGGTAAATTTCCCGCATATCCGCAATCACTATTATCGCAGCCACAAAACCATCAACCCGACGGGGATCATCTCCGTGGGCCCGCAGCAGGATCTCAACGAACCACATGGGCGGGATCGTTTTTCCCGCTGATCGATAAGGCGCCGAAGGGCGCCTTTTATTCGGATAACGGATATTTACCAGTTTGATTTTCACGCCTATGATTATTTTGATCGCTTTGAAAACAAGTGATTAATGGTTAACTAAGGCGTGAGAAAATGGACTGGTATCTAAAAGTATTACGAAACTATATTGGCTTTGGCGGCCGTGCCCGGCGCAAAGAGTACTGGATGTTTATTCTGGTCAACATCATTCTCACCGCAGTGCTAAGCATCATTGATAAGATGCTCGGCTGGCAACGTGCTGGGGGTGAAGGCATCCTGACGACCATTTACGGCGTGCTGGTTTTTTTACCCTGGTGGGCGGTGCAGTTTCGTCGCCTGCATGACACCGACCGCTCGGCGTGGTGGCTACTGCTGCTGCTGATCCCGGTCATCGGCTGGCTGGTGATTTTGATTTTCAATTGTCAGAACGGCACGCCCGGCAACAATCGCTTTGGGCCAAATCCAAAACCCTACTCCTACTGATTTACGCGCTCCTCGCGGCGGAGGAGCGCATCTTCCCGTTATCTGCCGGTAAACAGTTTCGGGATCTCCCGCAGACACCAGGATTTGGCTTCGCCCATGCTGTCGCGTCGCCAGGCCATAATGATATCGATTTCGTTGGTATATTCAGGGCTTACGACCCGCAAGCGCCCTTCGGCAATATCCTTCTCAACCAACGGATACGGCATGGTTGCCACGCCAAGCCCCGCCAGTAGCGCCTGGCGTTTATCTTCAATAGTGCTGACGGTTAAACGCGGCTGCTTATCCAGCAACTGCACCGTCAGAACCGGACGCTCGCGCGCGGTATCCGCCACCGCGACGCCGCGATATTTCACCCGCGTCACCTCAGAAAGCGGTTCTGGCTCCTGATGAATCGGGTGATCCGGCGCGGCAACATAAACGCTTAAAACCGAATAGAGCTTACGCGAGTTAATTTCTGACGATGAACGAAAATGCATATCCGGCGCGACGACAATATCAGCACGTCCCTGCTCCAGCCGTTCCCAGGCACCGGCTAGCACTTCGGTAATAATCGACAGCTGGGTATTGGATTTAGTCGCCAGTTTCTCAATCAGCGGAAACAGATCGGTGGTAGGAACCAAGGCTTCGGTCACGATGGTCAGGTGAGTTTCCCAGCCGCGCGACAGCGCTTCGGCATCGGTAGTCAGCTTGTCCGCCGCTTCCAGCAGCACGCGGCCGCGTTCCAGCAGCATGCGGCCAACGTTCGTAAATTTTGTGCGATGGCCGGAACGGTCAAACAACACCACATCCAGTTCTTCTTCCAGTTTTTGCATGGTGTAGCTTAGGGCTGAAGGCACACGCCCCAGCTCGTCAGCCGCAGCGGCAAAGCTCCCGCGTCGGTCTATTGCATCCATTACGCGTAACGCTTCCAGCGTTAATGCTCTCTCTTTCGCCATTTCGCTCTCATTCAGGAATTTTGAACATACCGGGCAGAATATCTGGCTAACAATACAGCGTCCATACCTTTACCATTGATTTAGTGTAAAGAGAGGTCAAGAAAATGATTACAACCCGAACAGCCAAACAATGCGGTCAAGCAGACTTCGGCTGGCTGCAGGCCCGCTACACCTTTTCCTTTGGCCACTACTTCGACCCTAAATTGCTGGGTTACGCCTCATTGCGCGTACTCAATCAAGAAGTGCTGGCGCCGGGCGCGTCATTTCAGCCGCGCACCTACCCAAAGGTCGATATCCTGAATCTGATTCTGGAAGGTGAAGCGGAATACCGCGATAGCGACGGCAACCATGTACAGGCAAAAGCTGGCGAAGCCCTGCAGCTCTCCACCCAACCGGGGGTCAGCTACAGCGAGCATAATCTCAGTAAAGAGCAGTCGTTGACGCGCATGCAGCTATGGCTCGACGCCTGTCCGGAGCGCGAAAACCCGCTGGTACAGAAAATGACGGTTGGCGATTCGCCGATTCAGCTATTAGCCTCACCGGACGGCAGCGGCGACAGTTTACAGCTGCGTCAGCAGGTGTGGATTCATCATCTGCAGCTGGCGAAGGGCGAAGAGATCAACGTTCAACTGCACGGCCCGCGCGCCTATCTGCAGTCGATTCACGGGACGGTACATGCCGTGGCAAAAAAGGAAGAGAAACAGGCATTAACCTGCGGCGATGGCGCGTTTATTCGTGACGAAGCTAACATTACCCTCGTCGCCGATACGCCGCTGCGCGCTTTGCTGATAGATTTACCGGTGTAACAAGGAAGCCCGGGAGTTTGTGAGTGAGCAAGAAAAAGAGCAAAAAGGCGAAACCGATAGACCAGCCAGTCACTGTGGAAACCATGAGCCCAATCGGCTTTGGCTATGAAGAGATGCTGAGTGAGCTGGAAGCCATCGTGGAAGATGCGCAAACGCGGCTGCAGGATGAAGATAACGCCGCCTGAAAGAAATCGGCCCCATAGCGGGGCCGATTTTCATTACTCGCTCAATGCCTGAGAGAGATCTTTTTTCACCTGAGTACGCTGTTCCGGCGTCAGTACCTGATTTACACCGAAATAGTACTTCACGCGATAATAGCGTACCTGCTGCTCAACTTTGCTGAAGGCCGCCAGTTGATCTTTCACCGCTTTCTCATTCCACTTACCGGAATCGATCACGTCAAATAACACGCCATCTTTAATATCTTTCTGTGAAATCTGCTGGACGTTTTTTTCCATTTCCTGATGCAGGCTCTTAATTTTTGCGACCTGATCCTGGCTCAATTTTAAATGCTGAACGATGGGATCCTGAGCCGGCGCCGGCGCGGCGGCAACGTCAGCGGCCTGTGCCGCCATGGAGAACCCTGCGGCTAGAGCCGTCATTAATACCATCCGAGAAAGTTTGTTCATCTTGTTATCCTGAATAAGTACGTAGTGATAAGACGACCTATTATTCCCTGAACAATAATGACGATGTGTAAAAAAGCATGTTCACCAGTGTAAATATCCAGATAATATATTCACCAAATGAATTATATAAAATATAAAATTCTTCTTACTTATTGAATACGTGCTAAATCCGCTGATGTTAAATTAATATCCATGCGCGGTGCGGCCAGCAAGATATTATTTTCATCGAGCGCATTTTTGATATTTTCCAGAAAATCGAAATAGGTGTCCCAATACTCAGCATTTTTCACCCATACGCGAATGGTAAAGTTAAGCGAACCGGGCGCCAGCTCAATCAGGCGAACGGTGGTACCGCGAGAATGATCGATGCGCTTTTCATTATCGATGAGCGTCTGGATAACCTGTTTAACGTGCGATATTTGGCTATGACACGCTACGCCGAGCGTAAGATCGATGCGGCGATAGGGATGGCGGGAGTAGTTAACGATGCTATCGGCAATAATTTTACCGTTCGGGATAATGACTTCTTTATTATCTACAGTAAGCAGCGTCGTAGAAAAAACATGTACCGATTGCACCATCCCTGATACCGAACCAACCTGCACGAAATTACCCGCCCTGAATGGACGCAGAGTCACCAGCAGTACGCCAGCGGCAAAATTTGACAGCGAGCCCTGCAGCGCCAGGCCAATGGCCAGACCCGCCGCACCAATAACCGCGATGATGGAAGAAGTTTCAATCCCTACCCGGCCTAACGCGGCGATAATCGCAAAAGCCATGGTGATATAGCGCACCAGCGCGGCGAAGAAATGGACGATTGTCGCATCTACGTTGCGTCGCAGCAGAATTTTCTCGAAGGTTTTGGCGAGGACTTTTGCAAGCATTCTCCCGATAAAAAGAATAATCAGCGCCGCCACGATATTCCAGGCAAACTGCATAATCGTCTCGCCATGACCAACCAGCCATGCTATTGCCGTTTTGAGTTGAGGGAATAACACTACATTTTTCACGTCCACCGCCCCTGTCTGGATAACACGTAAAACCTGCTATCCATTAAGCTGAATGATGACCGCTGCAAATGAGGGATTGAGATTAATGGATAGAAGATACATTTTCAAAGCGTGACAGTATCAATGAGCGCGGCCTGCAATGCAGCCAGAAAGCTGTTTAAAAGTGGACAGTCATTCATCTTTGTTCCACCCTCCGGACAGCAAAAACCCCGCCGGAGCGGGGTTTTTACATTGAAGAGGTGAAACTGACCGATAAGCCGCTTTCTTTCTGGTATAGCGTCGTGGACAGTCATTCATTTTTGTTCCAACCTCCAGATAGCAAAAACCCCGCCGGAGCGGGGTTTTTACATTAAAGAGGTGAAACTGACCGATAAGCCGCTTTCTTTCTGGTATAGCGTCGTGGACAGTCATTCATCTTTGTTCCAACCTCCAGATAGCAAAAACCCCGCCGAGGCGGGGTTTTCTAAGGAGTGAAACTGACCGATAAGCCGGGTTCTGTCGTGGACAGTCATTCATCTAGGCCAGCAATCGCTCACTGGCTCAAGCAGCCTACCCGGGTTCAGTACGGGCCGTACCTTATGAACCCCTATTTGGCCTTGCTCCGGGTGGAGTTTACCGTGCCGCGGACTGTTACCAGCCGCGCGGTGCGCTCTTACCGCACCCTTTCACCCTTACCTGATCCCGCTTGCGCGGGCCATCGGCGGTTTGCTCTCTGTTGCACTGGTCGTGGGCTGTGACACCCCCCAGGCGTTACCTGGCACCTTGCCCTATGGAGCCCGGACTTTCCTCCCCTCCGCCCGTCTCCCCCTAAGAGGACGACGACGAAGCGGCGACTGTCTGGTCAGCTTCGGCGCGAAGTATAGAGGGTTCGCGCGCCTTTGTCACCCCACACAACGCATTCCGATCGCCAGCGTCGCGGCAATATTTCGCGAAGCGCGATAAATATTGTCGAATGCGCCGCGGAATGCCTCTTCCAGCGAGCCGATGCTGGTCAGTACGCTGAACACCGCATCGATGCCATATTGATGTACCACGCCGACATCGCGGGTCAGACTGCCGGCAATAGCAATCACCGGTTTATGGTATTTCTTCGCCACATTGGCTACGCCAACCGGTACTTTGCCGTTGATGCTCTGGCTATCGAGTCGCCCTTCGCCGGTTACCACCAGCGTGCAGTCGTGAATATGTTCTTCCAGGTTAAGCGCCGTCGTCACAATCTCAATCCCGCTGCGCAGTTCAGCCCCCAGAAAAGCCATTAGCGCGGCCCCCATTCCCCCCGCCGCTCCGGCGCCGGGAACATCTTTCACCTCCACGCGCAGCGATTTTTTGATAACCGAGGCGTAGTGGGCAAGATTATTATCAAGCTCGTCAATGAGCGCTTCGGTCGCCCCTTTTTGCGGGCCAAAAATGCGCGATGCCCCCTGTTCGCCAATCAACGGATTTGTCACGTCGCAAGCCACGCGAATAGCACAGTGTTTAAGACGTGGGTCCATGGACGAAACATCAATTGAATTCAGGCAGTTAAGGGAACCACCGCCATTACCGATGTCGCTGCCGTTGGCATCACAGAGCTTTGCGCCCAGCGCCTGCATCATTCCGGCGCCACCGTCGTTGGTCGCGCTGCCGCCAATACCGATAATAATGCTGGTCGCGCCGTGCTCCAGCGCCTGTAAAATTAGCTCGCCGGTTCCGCGTGAAGTGGTGATCAGAGGATTACGTTTTTCAGGCGGCACCAGTGCCAGCCCGCTGGCCGCAGCCATCTCAATAAAGGCGGTTTTGCCGTCCCCGGACATGCCCCAGCGGGCATTCACTTTTTCCCCCAGCGGCCCGGTGACCAGCGCCGTATGCGCCGTACCCTGCGTGGCGGCAATCATGGCTTCAACCGTTCCCTCGCCGCCATCGGCAAGCGGAACAGAAACATATTGCGCATCGGGGAAAATTTCCCGAAATCCTTTTTCTATCGCCTGAGCTACCTCGCTGGCAGAAAGGCTTTCTTTATAAGAGTCTGGGGCAATTACGATTTTCATAGTTATGTCGCCTGACTGTGCCGCGCAAGGCAAGAATGACAGGGCGCGGGAACACGCCCTTCTTGTTAGCGAGTCACTTCCACTTTCGCCAGTTTTTCGTAGTAACACGCCAGAGCGCTATGGTCAGCGGTGCCCAGGCCATCCGCGCGCAGCGCCTGCATCATCTCCATCACCGCCGCCGACAGCGGTAGCTGGGCGCCGACGCCGTGAGACGTATCCAGCGCATTGGCCAGATCTTTAATATGCAGATCGATACGGAAGCCCGGCTTGAAGTTGCGATCCATCACCATCGGCGCTTTAGCATCGAGCACGGTGCTACCTGCCAGGCCGCCGCGGATCGCTTGATAAACCAGCTCGGGGTTAACGCCGGCTTTGGTGGCCAGGGTTAACGCCTCCGACATTGCCGCGATGTTCAGGGCCACAATCACCTGGTTGGCCAACTTGGTGACGTTGCCTGCGCCAATCTCGCCGGTATGCACCACGGATCCCGCCATCGCTTTCATCAGGTCGTAGTATTTATCGAAAATCGCCTTGTCGCCGCCAACCATGACCGACAGGGTGCCGTCGATCGCTTTGGGTTCGCCGCCGCTCACCGGCGCATCCAGCATATCGATGCCTTTGGCCTTCAGCGCTTCGCTGATTTCGCGACTCGCCAGCGGCGCAATGGAGCTCATATCAATCACCACGGTGCCCGGTTTCGCGCCTTCGATAATGCCGTTTTCACCCAACGCAACGTCTTTCACGTGCGGAGAGTTTGGCAGCATGGTGATAATTACATCGCACTGCTCAGCAATGGCCTTCGCCGTGCTCGCAGTCTCTGCGCCCGCGGCAATCACGTCAGCAATGGCTTCAGGGTTACGGTCGGATACCACCAGCGAATAACCCGCCTTCAGCAAATTTTTGCTCATCGGCTTGCCCATGATGCCAAGACCAATAAAACCCACTTTGATTGTCATAATGTTCTCTCTCTTCATCCTGGTGATTATTTTTTAAAAGAATCAGCAAGTTTCTGGGTTGCTGAACGGAAGACGCCTAAATCGCTACCGACGGCGACGAAGGTCGCGCCCCACTCCAGATAGCGGCGCGCATCGGCTTCCACCGGTGCAAGAATGCCGCTCGGCTTACCGTGTTTCTTCGCGCTGGCGAAGATATGCTGGATGGCGCGCTGGACGTCAGGATGTGCGGCATTGCCCAGATGGTCTAATGCTGCGGCCAGATCGCTCGGCCCCACGAAAAGGCCATCAACGCCCTCGGTCGCGGCGATCGCATCGACGTTGTCCACCCCGGTCTGGCTCTCAATTTGCACCAAAATGGCGATGTTGTTATTAGACTCAGTGAAGTAGTCCGGTACGGTGCCGAACATATTGCCGCGATGAGAAACGGAGACCCCGCGGATGCCTTCCGGCGGATAGCGGGTCGATGCTACCGCCTGCGCCGCCTGTTCAGCGGTTTCGACAAACGGCACGAGGAAGTTGTAGAAACCGATGTCCAGCATGCGCTTGATGATAATCGGTTCATTGGTCGGCACGCGGACCACCGGCGCGCTGTGGCTGCCCTTCAACGCCATCAGTTGCGGGATAAGTGTGGTCACATCATTCGGCGCATGCTCCGCGTCAAGCACCAGCCAGTCGAAACCAGCAAGCCCTAATACCTCGGTGCTAATCGGATTCGCCAGAGCGCACCAGCAGCCGATTTGTACCTGGTGGGCCGCCAGCGCGGCCTTAAATTTGTTCGGGAAAATTGCGTTATCCATGATTTTACCTTGGGTTAATCGTTGCTTACTTCTGCTGTTCTATACGTTTAATCTCGCCAACCACAAATATAATTTGCAGAATTAAATAGCGAACCGATGCCTATTTTCTTTTACCCTTGAACATTTAGATATTTTTCTGAAAAAGAATACTTTTATTATTTTTTTAAGCGGGCTATTTATTCTCATATCGAACACCGCAAAACATGACTCAGTATAATCATCCCACCGTGACCAGGCACTATGCATAATCACAATATAAGCGCTTTAATAATCATTTTAGTTATGCAAATGCCATAGGTTATGGGCGCTAATCCACAGTTCTTAGGATTGCCGTTCAATGCTGGCAACCGTCACCGCAAGCAGTGACCAAGATCACATTTTGCTGCTATAACTCCTGACATTCTGTATTTCATCATTCTGATAGGCACAAGCTGAATTAACGTTTTATTTTTATTATTAGCACCGTTCTGGAGAACACTGGACAATGGCTGAGATTGAGATTCGACAACAGTCGCCGACGGCGTTTTATATAAAAGTGCACCCTACCGATAATGTAGCGATTATTGTTAACGATCGCGGTTTATCCGCCGGAACGCGTTTTCCGGATGGCCTGACCCTCGTTGAACATATCCCGCAAGGTCATAAAGTCGCCCTTGTCGATATTCCTGCCCATGGTGAAATCATCCGCTACGGCGAAGTGATTGGCTTCGCCGTTCGCGATATACCAAAGGGAAGCTGGATTGATGAGTCGTTGGTTGAGCTGCCGACCGCGCCGCCGCTCAACACCTTACCGCTGGCGACCAAAGTCCCGGAACCGCTGCCGCCGCTGGAAGGATACACTTTTGAAGGCTATCGCAATGCCGATGGCAGCGTGGGAACTAAGAATTTGCTGGGGATCAGCACCAGCGTGCACTGCGTCGCCGGTGTAGTGGATTATGTGGTCAAGATCATCGAACGCGATCTGCTCCCAAAATACCCCAACGTCGACGGCGTGGTCGGCCTAAACCATCTGTACGGCTGCGGCGTGGCGATTAACGCCCCGGCGGCGATCGTACCGATTCGCACCATCCACAATATCGCGCTGAACCCCAACTTTGGCGGTGAGGTGATGGTGATTGGTCTGGGCTGTGAAAAGCTGCAGCCGGAACGTCTGCTGCAGGGAACCGAAGACGTGCAGCCGATCGCCGTCGATAGCGCAAGCGTAGTGCGTTTGCAGGACGAACAGCATGTCGGCTTTAAATCGATGGTCGATGATATTCTGCAGGTTGCCGAGCGCCGCCTTACGAAGCTGAACGCCCGTCAGCGAGAGACCTGCCCGGCTTCCGAATTAGTGGTCGGTATGCAGTGCGGCGGCAGCGACGCCTTCTCCGGCGTGACCGCCAACCCGGCGGTGGGCTATGCCTCAGATCTGCTGGTACGCTGCGGCGCGACGGTGATGTTCTCGGAAGTGACCGAAGTGCGCGATGCTATCCATCTGTTAACCCCGCGCGCCATCAACGAAGAAGTTGGCAAGCGCCTGCTGGAAGAGATGGCCTGGTACGATAACTATCTGGAGCTGGGGAAAACCGACCGCAGCGCCAACCCGTCACCGGGCAATAAGAAAGGCGGTCTGGCCAACGTAGTGGAAAAAGCGCTGGGTTCAATTGCCAAATCAGGTAAAAGCGCCATCGTCGAAGTCCTTTCGCCGGGTCAGCGCCCGACGAAACGCGGGCTTATCTATGCGGCGACGCCGGCCAGCGATTTTGTCTGCGGTACTCAACAGGTGGCTTCCGGTATTACCGTTCAGGTGTTCACCACCGGACGCGGCACCCCTTACGGCCTAATGGCGGTACCGGTGATAAAAATGGCGACCCGTACCGAGCTTGCCAACCGCTGGTACGACTTAATGGATATCAATGCCGGTACTATCGCGACCGGCGAAGAGACGATTGAGGAGGTTGGGCAGAAACTGTTCGAGTTCATTCTCGACGTCGCCAGCGGACGTAAGAAAACCTTCTCCGATCAATGGGGTCTGCATAACCAGCTGGCGGTGTTTAACCCGGCGCCGGTGACGTGACCCTAAAAGTCAGCGTCTATCGCCAGTCGGGTTATAGAGCATACCCCGGCTGGCAACTTACACCGAATTATGATTTGACGAGAATAACGTCAATACCGCCCTTACGTAACCCCTCCAGACTTTCTTGCGGAATCCCGTCATCGACAATAATGGTATCAATGCGCTGCGTATCGATGATTTTATGTAAACTGGAACGATTGAATTTACTGGAATCAGTCACAACGACGATACACTCCGCGACTTCGCACATTTTACGGTTCAGGCGGGCTTCATCCTCATTATGAGTGCTGATCCCACGTTCCAGATCTATCGCATCCACCCCGAGGAAAAGCATATCAAAGTGGTAGTTCTGCAAGGACTGCTCAGCCTGATCGCCATAGAATGACTGCGACTGGCGACGCAGGTGCCCCCCCGTCATCAGTAATTCTACGCCTTCAGCTTCTAACAACGCGTTGGCGACATTCATTCCATTAGTCATCGCGATAACATCGCTATGCTGTCGGAGCTGGCGCGCGATTTCACAGGTGGTAGTGCCTGAGTCGAGAATAATTCGGTGTCCCGGTTTTATCAGCTCAGCGGCGGCGCTGGCAATTTGGCGTTTGATGGCCGTATTAAGCGCGCTTTTATCTTCAACTGAAGGTTCAACGCCTGGAGTATGACTATCGCAAATCAGCGCGCCGCCGTATGCTCGCACCGCAATGCCCTGTTTTTCCAGAAACGCCAGATCGTTGCGTATCGTGACCGTCGATACACCATACGCCTCCGCCAGGTCATTAACCTGGACGCTTCCCTGCTGTCGCAACCGCTGGATGATCTGCTCACGCCTTTCACTTGTTCCCGCAATGCGCTTTTCGGCAGATGACTCGCTGCTGTTCATAACAATATCCTTGGCTGTATCTTTCGTTTCATTTCGTTTTAACTATTAACGCCTTTCTTTTAGCAGAATGCAAGCGCTATTGGCACGGCAAAAAAGGAACCACACCGTGCTGAAAGCTTTCATTATGTTTCTTTTGTGAAACAGATCGGAAAACTATTATCTTTCGTTTTATTTTTAAAGCACGCTGAAGCACTATAAAGCGAAACAAAACGAAAGATTAAATCGTTGATTTCTGACCTGGAGAGGAAAGTGAAACATCTTACACAATTGGTGGTGCGACACAAACAGGGTGAAGCGAATGGTATTTACGCGGTGTGCTCCGCGCATCCACTGGTACTGGAGTCCGCCATTCGTTTTGCCCAGGCAAACCATACGCCCCTGCTCGTTGAAGCGACCTCCAATCAGGTTGATCAGTTTGGCGGTTATACCGGTATGACCCCCGCTGATTTCTGCGGCTTTATCTATCATCTTGCCGATACACTGGGGTTCCCCCGCGACGGGCTCATCCTCGGCGGCGATCATCTGGGGCCAAACCGCTGGCAACATCTTCCGGTCGCACAAGCCATGGCCCACGCCGACGATCTGATTAAAAGCTATGTCGCCGCCGGGTTTAAAAAAATCCACCTCGATTGCAGTATGTCATGCAAAGACGATCCCATTCCCTTAACCGATGACCTTGTCGCTGAACGCGCCGCAAGGCTGGCGAAAATCGCGGAAGAAACCTGTATTGCCCTGAAAGGCAAATCGGATCTCGTTTACGTTATCGGCACTGAGGTTCCCGTGCCCGGTGGCGCTCACGAACCCCTCAACACTCTACAAGTCACCACCCCGGATGCGGCTCGCGCCACTCTCGATGCACACAGGGTCGCCTTTACCAGTGTGGGGCTTGAGGGTATTTGGCCGCGAATTATCGCGCTCGTGGTACAGCCTGGCGTGGAATTCGATCATGCACAAGTCATTGATTACGAATCTGAAAAAGCAAAATCCCTCAGCGCTATGGTGGAAGACTATGCCACATTGCTCTTTGAAGCGCATTCCACGGATTATCAGACCCCGCATGCGCTACGCCAACTGGTAGTCGATCATTTCGCGATTTTGAAAGTCGGCCCGGCGTTGACTTTCGCGCTGCGTGAAGCGCTTTTCGCTTTAGCAGCGATTGAAGAAGAAATCGTACCGGCAAAATCCTGTTCGGGATTACGCATGGTACTGGAAAACGTCATGCTCGATCGTCCGGAATACTGGCAAAGCCACTACCACGGCGATGGCCACGCACGGCGGTTAGCACGCGGCTACAGCTATTCCGATCGCGTTCGCTACTACTGGCCGGACAGCCAGATAGACACCGCTTTAGCGCATCTGGTGCGCAATCTGGCCGATGAAGCCATTCCGCTTCCGCTCATTAGCCAGTATCTGCCTTTACAGTACGTAAAAGTTCGCGAGGGGGCGCTCAGCGCTACGCCGCATGAACTCATCATTAGCCACGTCCAGGACATCTTGCAGCAATACCATGACGCCTGTCAGGGCATGACATCTCATAACGGATAACAACGAAGAGGAAACGGCGATGCCAAATATTGTGTTAAGTCGCATTGATGAACGTTTAATCCACGGCCAGGTTGGCGTGCAGTGGGTCGGGTTCGCGGGGGCGAATCTGGTCCTGGTTGCTAATGACGAGGTTGCTGAAGATCCCGTACAACAGAACCTGATGGAGATGGTGCTGGCAGAGGGGATTGCCGTGCGCTTCTGGTCGTTGCAAAAAGTCATCGACAACATTCATCGCGCCGCCGATCGGCAAAAAATATTGCTGGTATGTAAATCGCCCGCCGATTTTCTGACGCTGGTTTCCGGCGGGGTGCCGGTATCGCGCATCAACGTCGGCAATATGCACTACGCCGACGGGAAACGACAAATTGCCAAAACCGTCTCTGTCGACGGCAATGATATTGCCGCCTTTAACGGTCTGAAATCCGCCGGCGTTGAGTGCTTCATTCAAGGAGTTCCGACAGAACCGGCAATGGATCTTTATAAACTGCTCTAAGGGGCTCGCCATGGAAATTTCGCTTTTTCAAGCCATTGCATTGGGTATCCTTGCCTTTATCGCCGGTCTGGATATGTTCAACGGTTTAACCCATATGCATCGTCCGGTGGTCCTTGGCCCCTTAGTGGGCCTGATCCTCGGCGATCTTCATACCGGTATATTAACCGGCGGCACGCTGGAGCTGGTGTGGATGGGTCTGGCGCCACTGGCTGGCGCGCAACCGCCGAACGTCATTATCGGGACCATTGTCGGCACCACCTTCGCTATTACCACCGGCGTTAAACCCGACGTCGCCGTCGGCGTTGCGGTCCCCTTCGCCGTCGCGGTTCAGATGGGGATAACGTTCCTTTTCTCAGTGATGTCAGGGGTTATGTCGCGCTGTGATCGCATGGCGGCAAATGCCGATACCCACGGTATTGAGCGTGTGAATTACCTGGCGTTGCTGGCATTAGGTACCTTTTATTTTCTCTGTGCTTTTCTGCCTATCTACTTCGGCGCAGAACACGCCAAAACCGCAATAGATGTGCTCCCTGAGCGCCTAATCGATGGCCTTGGCGTCGCTGGCGGCATCATGCCGGCAATCGGTTTTGCCGTACTGCTAAAAATCATGATGAAAAACGTCTATATCCCCTATTTCATCATCGGGTTCGTCGCGGCGGCCTGGCTCAAGCTCCCGGTGTTAGCCATTGCTGCCGCCGCGCTGGCCATGGCGCTTATCGACCTGCTACGCAAATCTCCCGAACCGACTCAACCTGCTGCGCCTAAAGAGGAATTCGAAGATGGCATCTAATCAACACACGCTGCCCAACGTGGCCGAAAGCGAAACGACGCTGCTCACTGGTGTTAATGAAAACGTTTATGAAGATCAAAGCATTGGGGCCGACCTGACAAGAAAAGACATTAATCGGGTGGCCTGGCGTTCAATGCTATTACAGGCGTCCTTCAACTACGAACGTATGCAGGCTTCCGGCTGGCTGTACGGACTATTGCCGGCATTAAAGAAAATCCACACTAATCCGCGCGATCTGGCACGGGCAATGAAAGGACATATGGGCTTCTTTAATACCCATCCGTTCCTCGTGACCTTTGTCATCGGCATAATTCTGGCGATGGAGCGCTCGAAGCAGGACGTTAACAGTATCCAGAACACCAAAATCGCCGTTGGCGCGCCGCTCGGCGGTATCGGCGATGCTATGTTCTGGTTAACGCTATTGCCGATTTGCGGCGGCATTGGCGCCAGCCTGGCGCTACAAGGGTCGATCCTCGGCGCGGTTGTTTTTATCGTTCTGTTCAACGTGGTCCATCTCGGCCTGCGCTTCGGTCTGGCGCACTATGCCTACCGGATGGGGGTAGCGGCGATTCCGCTCATTAAAGCCAATACCAAAAAAGTCGGCCATGCCGCCTCTATCGTCGGGATGACGGTGATTGGCGCGCTGGTAGCGACTTATGTTCGTTTAAGCACAACGCTTGAAATCACTGCCGGCGATGCCGTGGTTAAACTGCAAACGGATGTCATCGATAAGCTGATGCCCGCCTTTTTACCGCTAGTTTATACCCTGGTGATGTTCTGGCTGGTGCGCCGCGGCTGGAGCCCGCTCCGCCTTATCGGCATCACCGTCGCGCTGGGCATTGTAGGTAAATTCTGTCACTTCCTGTAACGCTAAGAGGTTTTCGATGTTAGGAATCATTTTGACCGGGCATGGCGGATTTGCCAGCGGCATGGAAAAGGCAATGAAACAGATCCTTGGCGAACAGTCGCAATTCATTGCGATAGATTTTCCTGAATCCTCCACGACCGCCCTGCTGACCGCACAGCTGGAGCAGGCGGTAAACGAGCTGGATGGCGAAGAAGATATTGTTTTTCTGACTGATTTACTTGGCGGCACGCCATTTCGCGTCGCCTCCACGCTGGCGATGCAAAAACGCGGACGAGAAGTCATTACCGGCACTAACCTGCAGCTACTGCTAGAGATGGTGCTGGAACGAGAAGGATTAACCAGCGAAGCCTTTCGTCTTCAGGCACTGGAATGCGGTCATCGCGGGTTAACATGTCTGGTCGATGAGCTGGGACGCTGCCGGGAAGATCATGCTGTTGAGGAAGGTATATGAGCCGCATACTGCGCGCCAGGCGCTTACTCACAGAGCAAGGCTGGCTTGATGACCATCAGCTACGGTTTGAAAATGACGTTATCGTGGCGCTGGAGCCGATCCCCGCGGGTGTTCTCACTCGCGACGCCGAGCTGCTGTGTCCCGCATATATCGATATTCATGTCCACGGCGGCGCAGGCGTAGATGTCATGGATGACGCACCGGATACGTTAGACCTCCTTGCGAAACATAAAGCGCGTGAGGGGGTCGCCAACTGGTTGCCGACCACCGTCACCGCGCCTTTAGCGGAAATCCATGCGGCGCTGGAACGTATTGCGCGACGCGTTCACGCAGGCGGTCCGGGAGCGCAAATTCTTGGCAGCTATCTTGAAGGCCCCTACTTCACGCCGCCGCATAAAGGCGCCCATCCGGCACAATGGTTCAGAGAACTGGATCTTGCCGAATTCGATCGGTTGATTGCGGTTTCTCGCGAGACGCTACGCGTCGTCGCCCTTGCCCCGGAAAAAGAGGGGGCACTGCAGGCGATCCGTCATCTCAAACGGCAAGGCGTGCGGGTGATGCTGGGGCATAGTGCGGCAACCTGGGAACAAACCTGTTCCGCCTTCGATGCCGGTGCAGATGGCCTGGTGCATTGTTACAACGGCATGAGCGGTTTACATCATCGCGAACCTGGCATGGTCGGCGCTGGATTAACCGATAACCGCGCCTGGCTTGAACTTATTGCCGACGGTCATCACGTACATCCTGCGGCAATGCAGCTATGTTGCCGTTGCGCTGGAGATCGTATCGTGCTGATAACCGACGCTATGCAGGCGGCGGGTATGCCTGACGGTAATTACACCTTATGTGGCGAAAGGGTAGAAATGCGTGATGGGATCGTTCGTACCCTCAGCGGTAGCCTGGCGGGGAGTACCCTGTCACTGGATTCCGCCGTGCGCACCATCAGTTCATTACCCGGGATGACGGCTGAACGGGCTATACATATGGCTTCTCTACACCCGGCGCGTCTATTAGGGCTGGATCGGCAATTAGGATCGTTACAGCCGGGAAAAATGGCCGACATGATTGCAGTTGATAACGAGCTGCGGGTGGAAAACATTTGGATCCGTGGCGAAGCGTTTTCGCTTTAAGTCCACTTATCTCTTCTGGTCTGCAGCTTACCTGCAGACCTTTCTTTTCCTTTCTTTTTAGTTCACGGCACATCCAAATAAAAACCATATAATTTCAATTTATTACGTAAAAAATAACGCCAAAGCATCGCTATTTTCGTTTTATTGTTAATTACATTATTGAGCTTTCGATTTCTTTCGTGTAAATTTTAACACATTAAAAGCAAGTCAAAGTGAAACGAAACGAAAGGCCTGCATTAGCCCACACCGAAAGCGGAAATCATCACCATAAGGATTGCGTTATGTCAGAAAGATACACCCCTGCGCCATCAACCACTGGTACCTGGACCGAAGAAGAGATCCGCCAGCAACCAGGCAGCTGGATCCAATCTTTAAAGCATATCGATCGTTTACGAGCGGAGATTGACGGCTTTCTCACGCCGCTACTACGAAAAAACGATCTCCGTATCGTCCTTACCGGTGCTGGAACTTCAGCATTTATTGGCGACATCATTGCGCCATGGTTATCCCGTCATAGCGGTAAAAATTTTAGCGCCGTTCCAACTACCGATCTGGTGACCAATCCGATGGATTATCTGGATCCCGCTCATCCACTGCTGCTGGTCTCATTCGCCCGTTCAGGTAATAGCCCGGAGAGCGTGGCCGCAGTGAAATTGGCGAATCAGTTTGTTACAGAGTGTTATCACTTACCCATTACCTGCAACGAAGCAGGTAGCCTGTATCAAACCGCGTTGGATAGCGACAACGCTCTGCCGCTATTAATGCCGCCAGAAACTCACGATCGCGGCTTTGCGATGACCAGCAGTATTACCACCATGATGGCCAGCTGCCTTGCAGTGTTCGCACCCAACCTCATTAATAGCCATACATTCAGCGATGTCGCTGACTGCTGCCAGACGATTCTTAACTCGCTGCTCGATGTTAACGCTGGGGTTTTCGGCAACGAAGCGTGGAAAAGGATCGTTTACCTCGGTAGTGGCGGGCTACAGGGCGCTGCGCGCGAATCCGCCCTGAAAGTACTTGAGCTCACGGCAGGTAAGCTAACCGCGTTTTATGACTCGCCTACCGGCTTCCGTCACGGCCCTAAATCACTGGTGAATAACGAAACATTGGTGGTGATGTTTATCTCCAACCACCCTTATACCCGCCAGTACGATCTGGATCTTCTCGCTGAGTTGCGTCGCGATCGCCAGGCCATGCGGATAGTGGCCATCGCCGCAGGAACCGATCCTGTTATCGAGGCAGGCCCGCATATCATCATCCCGCCATCACGCCGTTTCAGCGATGTCGAACTGGCTTTCTGCTTCCTGATGTATGCCCAGATCTTCGCGCTTAACCAATCTCTCGCCGTGGGTAACACCCCGGATACGCCTTCCGCCAGCGGTACCGTTAATCGCGTCGTACAAGGTGTTGTTATTCATCCCTGGCAGGCTTAAAAGGAGCGCGCCATGAGCATTATTTCCACCAAATATCTTCTGCAGGATGCCCAGTGTAAAGGTTATGCGGTTCCTGCATTTAACATTCATAACGCCGAGACGATCCAGGCGATCCTGGAAGCATGCAGTGAAATGCGATCGCCGGTGATCCTTGCCGGCACGCCGGGAACCTTTAAGCATATCGCGCTGGAGGAAATTTACGCGCTCTGCCATGCCTACTCCGCCACCTACGCGATGCCAATTGCGCTACATCTCGACCATCATGAATCGCTGGCGGATATTCGTCGTAAGGTTAATGCCGGGGTCCGCAGCGCGATGATCGATGGCAGCCATTTTCCGTTTGCAGAGAATGTGAAGCTGGTGAAATCGGTCGTCGATTATTGCCACGCGCTGGATTGCAGCGTTGAGGCAGAACTGGGACGGCTTGGCGGGATGGAAGACGATCTTAACGTTGATGCGGAAAGCGCATTTCTCACAGACCCGCAAGAGGCGGAACGCTTTGTCGAATTGACCGGTATCGACAGCCTCGCCGTGGCGATCGGTACCGCTCATGGGCTATATCAAAAAACGCCTAAAATCGATTTCCAACGGCTGGCAGAAATTCGGGAAGTGGTTGATGTCCCCCTGGTGCTGCATGGCGCAAGCGATGTACCGGATGACTATGTCCGCCGCGCTATCACACTGGGAATTTGCAAGGTCAATGTCGCTACAGAACTCAAAATCGCGTTCGCCGCCGCGGTGAAAACATGGTTTGCTGAAAACCCGCAAGGGAACGATCCGCGTTATTACATGCGTGTTGGCATGGATGCGATGAAAGAAATCGTGAAAAGTAAAATTAACGTGTGCGGTTCCGCTAACCGACTATTACAGGCCGCAGAAGCCTGAACATCATACGATATTAAAACGCGTTAGCCCGATAGGGCTAACGTTATTGACCTCTGATAGAACGACAACAAGGATCTCTCTTATGAAAAAAGCGCTCACTGTTTCGTTACTGGCCCTGCTGATTTCTCAAGGCGCCGCCGCCGCTGAATACACATTAAATAACGCGTCGATGGCGCTTTCATTTAACGATGCGGATTCCTCCGCGAAGGTAAAAGATGAAAAATCCGCCCATCAACTTTCACCGCAAGAACTGTTTTTTCTCACACTACCTGATGAAACCATCATCCACACCGCTGATTTTAAAATAAAGCATGTCGAGAAACATAATGATTCTATTGTCGTCGATTACACCCGCCCGGATTTTAATGTCACGGTTAAGATGAACCTGATAAAGGGAAACTACGCGAGTATTGATTACACTATCGCAGCGGTGGGCCAATCGAGAGACGTAGCGAAAATAACCTTTTTCCCAACTAAAAAACAATCTCAGGCACCCTATGTCGATGGCGCTATTAATAGTTCACCGATCGTTGCTGATTCCTTTTTTATACTACCCGGTAAACCTATCGTAAATACCTGGGCTTATGAGGCAACCACGAATCTGAATGTAGAATTAAAAACCGCTATCGACCCTGCCACACCGCTCAGCTATACGGCCTACTTCGGCACCTTTCCAGAAACCAATCAGCTTCGTCGCAGCGTAAACCTCTTTATTAATGCCGTGCGTCCCCGCCCCTATAAACCCTATCTGCACTATAACAGCTGGATGGATATCGGCTTCTTCACCACCTATAGCGAGCAGGATGTTCTACGCCGGATGGATGAGTGGAATAAGGAATTTATCACCGGACGCGGCGTCACATTAGATGCCTTTCTTCTGGATGATGGTTGGGACGATCGTACTGGCAGATGGCTCTTCGGCCCCGCTTTCAGCCAGGGGTTCAGTAAGGTTCGGGAAAAAGCAGCCAGCATGCAAAGTTCAGTGGGGCTGTGGCTTTCACCATGGGGTGGTTATAATAAGCCCAGAGATATCCGCGTCTCTCACGCCAAAGAGTATGGTTTTGAAACGGTTGATGGCAAATTCGCCCTATCCGGGCGACACTATTTCAATAACTTCAATCAACAGATTATTAAGCTGATTAAAGACGAACATATTACCTCTTTTAAGCTTGATGGTATGGGCAACGCGAATTCACATATTCCGGGTAGCCAGTTTGCTTCCGATTTTGATGCATCGATTGCCTTACTGCATAACATGCGCAGCGCCAATCCCGACCAATTTATTAATTTAACCACCGGGACCAATGCCAGTCCTTCCTGGCTTTTTTATGCCGACGCGATATGGCGCCAGGGCGACGATATCAATCTTTACGGGCCGGGGACGCCGGTACAGCAATGGATGACTTATCGGGATGCCGAGACTTATCGTTCGATTGTGCGTAAAGGGCCGCTCTTCCCGCTTAACTCACTGATGTATCATGGTATTGTCAGTGCTGAAAATGCCTATTACGGGCTGGAAAAACCGCAAACCGATAGCGATTTTGCCGATCAGGTCTGGAGCTATTTCGCGACAGGTACGCAATTACAGGAGCTGTACATCACGCCGTCGCTACTTAACAAAGTGAAGTGGGACACCCTGGCGCAGGCGGCAAAATGGTCGAGGGCAAATGCCGACGTGCTGGTGGATACCCATTGGGTCGGCGGCGATCCTACCGCACTGGAAGTTTACGGCTGGGCCTCATGGAATAAAGATAAGGCGATATTAGGCCTGCGTAACCCATCAGATAAACCACAGCAATTTTATCTCGATCTCGCTAAAGCCTTCGAGATACCGCAGGGAGAGACGTCGCGCTTTACGTTAAAAAGCGTTTACGGCAGTAACGCGACATTCCCTGCTGACTATCAGCAAGCGGCTATTGTTACGCTACAACCCTTGCAAACGCTGGTTTTCGAAGCGACGCCGGTAAAATAGCCAGCCGCGCCCGGTTACCCCCGGGCGCAGTGATTATCCCTGCTGCTCCAGCGCGTATTTATACAGCGCATTCTTTTTCACGCCGTGGATTTCCGCGGCCAGCGCGGCGGCTTTCTTCAGCGGCAGTTCCGCCTGTAGCAGCGCCAGAGTCCGCAGCGCGGCTGCCGGCAGCGCCTCTTCCTGGGCCTTAAAACCTTCGACGATCAGCACCATCTCGCCTTTGCGGCGATTTTCGTCTTCCTTCACCCATGCCACCAGCTCGCCAATCGGCGCGCCGTGGATAGACTCCCAGGTTTTGGTCAGCTCGCGCGCCAACACCACGTAGCGGGATTCGCCCAGAACCGCGCAGATATCTTCCAGGCTCTCCACCAGGCGGTGCGTAGACTCATAGAAGATGAGAGTGCGCGGTTCTTCTTCCAGCTCCTTCAGGGTATCGCGGCGGCCTTTCGATTTCGCCGGCAGGAAACCTTCATAGCAGAAACGATCGGACGGCAAACCGGCGGCGCTCAGAGCGGCAATCGCGGCACAAGGGCCCGGCAGGGGCACGACGCGGATATTGGCTTCACGGCAGGTGCGCACCAGATGGTAGCCGGGATCGTTAATCAGCGGCGTGCCGGCATCGGACACCAGCGCGATGTTCTGCCCCTCTTTTAATTTCGCTAAAAGTGTTTCGGCCTTTTGCTGCTCGTTATGGTCGTGAAGGGCAAATAAACGGGTGTTGATCGCAAAATGCTGCAGCAGCAAACCGGTGTGGCGGGTATCCTCAGCAGCAATTAAATCAACAGCTTGCAACACTTCCAGTGCGCGCTGCGTGATATCAGACAGATTCCCTATCGGAGTGGGCACAATGTACAGTTGCCCCTGAGAATTATCCGCTGATTCGTGTTGTTTCATTGTCTCGTCCGTATTGCCGATTTAATATTGAGCATTGAGCCAAAAAAATATCACTGGATACATATGGTACCGTCAACATTTCTTCGTTCTAAGCCCGCGCGCTGTCTGCCCGTATTGCTGGCGACTCTTCTTTTTGCTGGCTGCGGCACCCACACGCAGGATCAAAGCACGGCGTTTATGCAGGGTACGTCGCAGGCCAACTCCAGTTTCTACCTACAGCAGATGCAGCAAAGCACGAATGATAGCAAGACCAACTGGCAATTACTCGCCATTCGTGCACTGCTGCAGGAAGGTAAGAAGCAGCAGGCTATCGACCTGTACAACCAACTGCCGTCGAACCTGAACAGCACGCAAGCCCGCGAACAGTCGCTGCTGGCGGTGGAAGTCAAACTGGCGCAAGGCGATTACCAGGGCGCGAAGGCATTGCTGAGCAAACTCGATCCTCTCAGTTTTGAGAAAAATCAGCAGCCGCGCTACTGGCAGGCGCAAATTGACGCCAGCCAGGGGCAGCCCTCTCTGTCCCTGCTGCGCGCGCTGATTGCCCAGCAGCCCCTACTAAGCCAGGCGAAGCAAAAACAACAAAATATCGACGCCACGTGGAAAGCGCTGACGGCGATGACTCCGCAGCAGGCCAACGCGCTGGTGATTAATGCCGACGAAAACGTGCTGCAGGGCTGGTTGGATCTGCAGCGGATGTGGTTCGACAACCGCAACGATCCGGCAATGCTGAAAGCGGGCGTCAAAGACTGGCAAATCCGTTATCCGCAGAACCCGGGGGCGCAGATGCTGCCCACTGCACTGGTGAATATGCAAAACTATAAACCGGCCTCGACCAATAAAATCGCCCTGCTGCTGCCTCTGAACGGCCAGGCGGCGATTTTCGGCCGCACTATCCAGCAGGGTTTTGAAGCGGCGAAGAATGGCGCCCCAGCGGTCCAGGGCAGCGCAGTGCCGGCGCAGGTCGCCCAGGCGGCGAATGTTGCCGGCAATAATGATGTGGTGAGCCCTTCGCAGGCGGAAGTCGGCGATCTCACCGCCACCGGCAGCCAGGCCGATCCGGTGCAGGCGCCAGCGGAAACGCAGGCCGCGCCTGCCGCAAAACCAGCAGCCGCTCCGCTACCCGCCCCGGTTGCCGCAACGCCGGCAGCACAACCGGCAGCACAACCGGCAGCACAACCGGTGAACGCGCCAGCCGCGCAGCCGCAGCCCGAGGTAGCGACCACCAATCCTGCTGCTGAGCTGAAAATTTACGATACCACCAGCCAGCCGATGAGCCAGCTTCTGGCGCAGGTACAGCAGGACGGCGCCACCATCGTGGTTGGCCCGCTGCTGAAAGAAAACGTCGAAGAGGTGATGAAAAGCAACACCTCGCTGAACGTGCTCGCCCTTAACCAGCCGGGTAAAGTCGAGAACCGCCCGAACCTGTGCTACTTCGCGCTCTCCCCGGAAGATGAAGCCCGCGACGCGGCGCGTCATATTCATGATCAGGGCAAACAAACGCCGTTACTGTTGGTGCCGCGCGGCGCGCTTGGCGACCGCGTGGTCAGCGCTTTCGCCGACGAGTGGCTGAAGCTGGGCGGCGGTACGGTGCTGCAGCAGCGTCTGGGATCGACGGCGGAGCTGAAATCCGGCGTCAACGGCGGCGGCATCTCGCTGACCGGCAGCCCGGTATCGACGCTGCCCTCATCTGTAGATAGCTCGCTCGGCAGCCCAGGCGACGTTCCGGTCAGCAGCGGCGGCAGCATCGATGCCGCCTATATCGTCGCCACCCCGGAACAAATTGGTTATATCAAGCCGCTGATCGCGATGCGCAACGGCAGCCAGAGCAACGTCACCCTGTACGCCAGCTCCCGTAGCGCCCAAGGCACCTCCGGCCCGGATTTCCGTCTGGAGATGGAAGGCCTGCAATATAGCGAAATCCCGATGCTGGCGGGCAGTAACCCGGCGCTGATGCAGCAGGCGCTCTCCGCCGTGCGTAACGACTACTCGCTGGCGCGGCTGTACGCAATGGGCGCCGATGCCTGGTCGCTGGCGAATCATTTCGCGCAAATGCGCCAGAGCCCAGGTTACGAGCTGAACGGCAATACGGGCGATCTGACGGCTACGCCGGACTGCGTGATTAACAGGAAGTTATCATGGCTCAAGTACCAACAGGGGCAAATCGTCGCAGCCAACTAAGTAAACAGACCGGCGACGCCTGGGAAAGCCAGGCGCGTCGGTGGTTAGAACGGCATGGACTGCGTTTTATCGCCGCCAACGCCCGCGAGCGCGGCGGCGAGATCGACCTTATTATGCGCGACGGCGCGGTTATCGTGTTCGTCGAAGTGCGCTACCGGCGCAGCGCCAGCTACGGCGATGCCGCCGCCAGCGTCACGCCGCAAAAGCAACAACGCCTTCTCAAAGCCGCTCGCCTGTGGCTCTCCCGACAGAATGGGAGTTTTGATACTGTGGATTGCCGTTTCGATGTGGTAGCCTTCACCGGCAACGACATCCAATGGCTGAAAAACGCCTTTGGCGAATAGCGTATTATCAGATTTAAGGGATCCCGTGCTCGACAGAATTAAAGCCTGCTTTACCGAAAGCATTCAAACCCAAATCGCCGCCGCGGAAGCGCTCCCGGACGCCATCTCGCGCGCGGCTATGACGCTCGTTCAGTCGCTGCTTAACGGCAACAAAATCCTCTGTTGTGGTAATGGCACCTCCGCCGCCAACGCACAGCATTTTGCTGCCAGCATGATCAATCGTTTCGAAACAGAGCGCCCTGGTTTACCCGCCATTGCACTAAATACCGATAATGTGGTCTTAACCGCAATCGCCAACGATCGCCTGCATGATGAAATCTATGCTAAACAGGTGCGCGCGCTGGGACACGCCGGCGACGTACTGCTGGCGATTTCTACGCGCGGCAATAGCCGGGATATCGTGAAAGCCGTGGAAGCGGCGGTCACCCGCGATATGACTATCGTGGCGTTAACCGGTTACGACGGCGGCGAGCTGGCTGGCCTGTTAGGTCAGCAGGACGTTGAAATCCGCATTCCTTCACACCGCAGCGCGCGGATCCAGGAAATGCACATGCTCACCGTCAATTGTCTGTGCGATTTGATTGATAACACGCTTTTTCCACACCAGGACGAATAAGGAGAACACATGAAGGCTCTCTCGCCCCTCGCCATCCTGCTTTCTGCGCTACTGCTACAGGGCTGCGTCGCCGCAGCGGTAGTCGGTACGGCAGCCGTCGGCACCAAAGCGGCAACGGACCCACGTACGGTCGGTACGCAGGTTGATGACAGCACCCTGGAGCTACGCGTTAACAGCGCCTTAGGGAAAGATGAACAGATTAAGAAAGAAGCGCGTATTAACGTCACCGCTTATCAGGGCAAAGTCCTGCTGACCGGCCAGTCGCCGACCGCCGATCTCTCCTCACGCGCCAAACAAATCGCGATGGGGGTTGAAGGGACTACCGAAGTCTTCAATGAAGTGCGTCAAGGCCAGCCGATTGGCTTAGGCACCGCGTCGTCGGATACCTGGATCACCACCAAAGTTCGTTCCCAACTGCTGGGCAGCGATCAGGTTAAGTCTTCGAATGTGAAAGTGACGACCGAAAATAGCGAAGTGTTCCTGATGGGCCTGGTCACCGACCGCGAAGGCCGCGCGGCGGCGGATATCGCCAGCCGGGTTAGCGGCGTGAGCCGCGTCACCACCGCGTTTACCTATATTAAATAAACGCCCTGTATCCGTTGTAGATACTGTTATCGGTTGGCAACCTTTTAGCTTGAGAAAAGCGTTTATCGCGTGTCGCTTCAGAGAACATTGCGCTCCTGGTTGAGTTATATGCAATATGTTTTCCGTGGCGCAGGGAGCGCACAGAGGGCGGCCAGTCGCCGCCGCCCTCTGTACTCCCGGGCTCTGGCCGCCAAAATCGCCACTTCGTGGTACCTTCGACTTATCCCGGCAGGCTTCGGGTCGGGCCGAGGCAGCGTCCGTGCAAATCACGGCCCTCAGCCCGCATCCATGCGGGCTGCCCCGGCCTTCCGGGAACGTCTCAGCGATTTTGAGGCCACCAGCACCGGCAGTATAAATTAACGGCAGGCCGCACGGACCGTAGGCCGGGTAAGGCGTTAGCCGCCACCCGGCGCAAAATCCGGTGCCGGGGCCACAGCCCCGCTCCGGATAAATTACACCAGCGCCAGCGCGCCGACGATCGCCCCGCACAACGCCACCAGCCCGCCGGTTAGCCACAGCGCTTTAGCCGGAAACGCCTTACGCAACATAACCAGCGACGGCACGCTCACCGCCGGCAACGTAATCAGCAGCGCCAGCGCCGGCGCGGTGCCCATTCCAGCCAGCAGCATCGTCTGCACAATCGGGATTTCCGCCGCCGTCGGGATAACGAACAGGCAACCGGCTATCGCCATTGCGATCACCCAGAACAGCGTGTTATCGACCGCGCCCTCGGCGTGCGGGAACAGCCAGACCCGCGCCGCGCCCAGTACCAGCACCGCGAGGATGTAAACCGGGATAGTGCTCCAGAACAGCGACCACAGCGCGCGCAGCCAGCGGCTGATAAAAGTGCCCTCATCGCGCTGCAGTTGGCTAACGTCTTCTGCCGCTACCGGCTGCGTCGCCGCCTCTTTTACCCATTTTTGCACCAGCGTCGCCACCACCAGCACCGTCGCCAGCCCGGCCACCAGCCGGATCAGAGCAAACTGCCAGCCGAGCACGAAACCCATAAAGACCAGCGTTGCCGGGTTCAGCAGCGGGTTGCCCATCCAGAACGCCAGCGCTGCGCCCATCGACACCTGCTGTTTACGCATACCAGCGGCGACCGGCGCGGCGCAGCAGGTACACATCATCCCCGGCAGCGAAAAAATCGCTCCCAGCAACGTGCCCTGAAAACGAGATTGCCCAAGCGTCCTCTGCAGCCAGTCGCGTGGGATCAACACCTGAATAAGCGAACCAAGCAGCACGCCGAGCACCGCCGCTTTCCAGACCGCGAGGAAATAAACCATCGCGTAATCCCATGCCGCCTGCAACGGGTTTACATCAGCCTGCGCGAGAATAGATTTACCGATACTGTGAGTTTCCGCGGCCGTAAAGGCTTTACCGTAATACGGCTGCCATTTGACGTACCACAGACCAACGATAACGACGAGAAAGAACAGCGCGGGTTTCCACCATTGAAATGGTGATGCCGCCTGAGATGAAGACTGACCAGCCATAGCATTCCCCAGGGAGAAGTGATAACAAATAAGGAGGTGAATACTACGCCTGCCGTCCAAATTTGAAAATGGTTAATCCGCCTGCCGGGCAGCGCGCTCCCGTAGCTGAGACGAGGTCAGGATCTGGACGCCTTCATGGCTCGGCGCCAGCGCCTCCGCGAGCAGGGCAGTCGCTACATCGCGGGCCTGAATAGCTTTCCAGTCTCCAGGCAGAAAACGAAATAGCGGTGCAAAGAGCGTTTCATTGGCGCGTTTATGCTCCCGATCCCCCAGCAACATCGAAGGACGGGCAATGGTCAGCCGCGGCCAGTCCTGCGCAATCAGCGCCTCTTCCATTTCTCCTTTCACGCGGTTATAGAAGAAGGGCGAATGCGCATTAGCGCCCATCGCGCTGACCACCAGCATATGTTGCGCTCCGAGACGCTTCCCGACCAGCGCCGTATCTACCACCAGCGTATAGTCAGCATGCACAAACGCTTCTTTACTCCCCGCCTCCCGGCGCGTGGTGCCCAGGCAGCAGAAAACGATATCGACAGGATCAACCACCTGCGCCAGTGCATCGGTCAACTGCGGATCGTGTGGATTGAATACCCCCTCCGCCACAGCAAGGGGACGGCGCGTTGGCGCAGTAATCGCGTTAATGCCCGGCTCACTCTGTAGCAGATGAAGTAAGTGCCCACCAACCAAACCAGTCGCGCCGGTTAATAATACCTGACTCATCGAATCTCCTTTGCAGAATTGTCTGCCTTGCACTTTGCCCCACATGTTCCAGGCTTAATAGCTTACGAGGTAAGTATCCACCATCATCATGGAAATGCCTCATTCACTGCCAAAAGATCGGAGGAAGAATGAGTAAAAAGATTGCCGTACTAATCACCGACGACTTTGAAGACGCTGAATTCACCTCACCTGCCGAGGCCTTTAAACTTGCCGGGCATCAGGTCGTGACGATTGAGAAGCAGGCTGGAAAAACGGTAAGAGGGAAACAAGGCGAGGCTGAAGTGGCGATCGATAAAGCGATTGATGACGTGACGCCGGCGCAGTTTGACGCCCTGTTGCTGCCTGGTGGCTATTCACCGGACCAGTTGCGGGGTGATGAGCGCTTCGTCACTTTTACTCGCGACTTCGTGAATAGCGGTAAGCCGGTCTTTGCCATCTGCCACGGCCCGCAGCTACTCATCAGCGCAGATGTCATTCGCGGGCGTAAACTCACGGCGGTTAAACCTATCGTGGTCGACGTGAAAAACGCCGGCGGTGAGTTTTACGATCAGGAAGTGGTGCTGGATAACGATCAGTTAGTCACCAGCCGAACCCCAGACGATCTGCCGGCGTTCAATCGCGAGGCGCTACGCCTGCTCGGGGCTTGAGTCGCGCAGCCAATATAGCTTTTTGCCAAAACCTAGCGTGTTGTCGGTAAATTTAAGTTCGTCGGGACGGATCTCCCACACCGGCGCCGACAGCATGCGGGCGACCGGGAAGCGCTTGACGTAGCGCTTGCGCATCTCAGCCTCTTCGTCACCGTGAAGGCGGCGGATCTCACCCTTAAACTGCACGCCGCGGATCAAGGCAACGGTCTTTGGCTGGCCGTTAACCGTCCCGGCGACCTTCGCGTGTTCGCCGGTCATCTGGCCGTGGCGGGTTTTTTCGTCGCTCAGCAGATAAAAGGCGACGTTATCCGGGTCGTAAACGTAAAACGCATTGGCGCACCACAGCTCGTCATCACGCGCGACGCACCAGGTGATGACGTGCTGTTTACCCAGCCAGCGGCTAATCGCGGCAAGCGTATCCATCTTTATTCTCCATTATGCTATGGTGCACACACCCTAACAGACTGACGTTATTACCGTGTGCTGGTTTCTCTATCTTATTCGAACCGCTGATAACCGCCTGTATACCGGCATTACCACCGATGTTCCGCGCCGCTTTCTTCAGCATCAGGAAGGCAAAGGAGCGAAAGCGCTGCGCGGCAAAGGCGAACTGGCGCTGGCGTTTAGTCAGAAAGTTGGTGACCACTCACTCGCTCTGCGGCTGGAGTATCGCATCAAGCAGCTAACGAAGCGCCAGAAAGAGCGCCTCGTTGCCGGGGATGGTTCGTTCGAGACCCTGCTGGAGGGGCTCAGAAGCGATTGAAATGATCGCTGTACTCGACCAGACCGTGTACGCCCTGCAGCGCGTCATCCGCCAGACGGTGCACCTGGAAGGCTTCAGCGGTGTCCGGCCAACGGCAGCGTAAATCGAACGCGGCGGCGGGTTCAAAGCCCAAACGGCCATACAGCGCCGGTTCGCCCAGCGTAACCACCGCGGCGTAGCCAAATTCATTTAATGAATCCAGCCCTTCGTAGACCAGCTGTCGGCCAATACCCTGGCCGCGATAGCTTTCATCTACCGCCAATGGCGCCAGACCGACCCACTGCAGCTCTTCGCCTTCGACGGTGACCGGGCTAAAGGCAACGTAGCCCACCACCTGGCCTTCATCGTCAGTGGCGACTAAGCCCAGCGTGATCAAACCATCTTCACGCAGATCGTGCACCAGCTTCGCTTCCGCGTCGCTGCCGAACGTACGGCGCAGCAGCGCGTCGATACCCGGTGCATCAATCCCAATTTCCACTCGAATCAGCATGCCTCACCTACCGATGTCTGTTCAGGTTTCTGCGGGCTCTTCAGGCCTGCTTCGACAAAATCCGCCATCTGCAGCAGCATGACGCGCAGTGCTTTCGGCATCTGCTCCAGCTCGATGGCATCCATCAGGTTCTTCACGTATAGACCCAGCTCGGTATCACCTTCAATCACCAGACGACGCTGGAAGAATAGCGTATCCGGATCCTGTTTACGCGCGGCAATCATCAACAGATCGCTGGCATCGGCGCTAAAGCTGACGTCGGCGTCAGCCTGCTGGCTGACCACCAGGCGACCGTCGACTACCGAGGTATACCACAGCAGGCCAATATCGCGCACATTAATACTTAACCAGCGACCTTCGAGAAACTCCAGTTCTCCATCCGCCAGCGCCTGGCGAAATTGCCAGCTCAATACTTGTTCCAGCACCTGGCGCTTGAGGGCAAAAGGCGCCAGCTTAACCGGCACGCTCATTAAAGACGGGCCAAAACGGACCAGCCGGGAACGCAGTTCATCCAACACAAGCTTCACTCCATGCATGCAATAGTTTCGCTATTGTGCCATATCAAATAAACGACATAGCGGCGTAAATCAACAAAATCGCGATGATGGCCGCCAGCTATTGAGCCCACCAATACGCTTTTAACTGCCTCAAATCAAAAATTGTCACCAGAAGGTTAACTAAAATCCCAGCTCGTTAACCATTTTGCGTCCCTGACCGGCCGCGTTTTTCAGGAAAAATTATGGAGCTGCTCTGCCCCGCCGGTAACCTCCCGGCACTTAAGGCGGCCATCGAAAACGGCGCCGATGCCGTCTATATCGGGCTGAAAGATGACACCAATGCCCGCCACTTTGCCGGCCTTAATTTCACCGAAAAGAAATTACAGGAAGCCGTCAGCTTTGTGCACCAGCATCGCCGCAAGCTACATATCGCGATTAACACCTTCGCCCATCCCGACGGTTATGCCCGTTGGCAGCGTGCTGTGGATATGGCCGCGCAATTGGGCGCCGACGCGCTGATCCTCGCCGATATCGCCATGCTGGAGTACGCTGCGGAACGCTATCCGCACATTGAACGTCACGTTTCAGTGCAGGCGTCCGCCACTAACGAAGAGGCGATACGTTTTTATCACCGTAACTTTGACGTCGCCCGCGTCGTACTACCGCGGGTGTTATCCATTCACCAGGTGAAACAGTTAGCGCGCGCCACGCCGGTTCCACTTGAAGTCTTCGCCTTCGGTAGCTTATGCATCATGGCGGAAGGCCGCTGCTATCTCTCGTCGTATCTCACCGGCGAATCGCCAAATACCGTCGGCGCCTGTTCGCCCGCGCGCTTCGTCCGCTGGCAGCAAACGCCGCAGGGGCTGGAGTCACGCCTTAACGAAGTGCTGATCGATCGCTATCAGGATGGCGAGAATGCCGGTTATCCGACGCTGTGCAAAGGCCGCTACCTGGTCGACGGCGAGCGCTACCACGCGCTGGAAGAACCCACCAGCCTCAACACCCTGGAACTGTTGCCAGAACTGATGGCCGCCAATATCGCTTCGGTAAAAATTGAAGGCCGCCAGCGCAGCCCGGCATACGTCACCCAGGTAGCGAAAGTCTGGCGTCAGGCGATCGATCGCTGTAAAGCCGATCCGCAGAACTTCGTGCCGCAATCTGCATGGATGGAAGCCCTTGGTTCGATGTCCGAAGGAACGCAAACCACCCTTGGCGCCTATCACCGTAAATGGCAGTGAGAAACATGAAATATTCATTAGGGCCGGTGCTGTACTACTGGCCAAAAGAGACGCTGGCAGATTTTTACCAGCAGGCGGCAAATTGTAGCGCTGACACCATTTATCTGGGCGAAGCGGTATGCAGCAAACGCCGTGCCACTAAAGTCGGCGATTGGATCGAAATGGCGAAAGCGCTGGCCGGCAGCGGCAAGCAGGTGGTGCTCTCCACCCTCGCGCTGGTGCAGGCCTCATCCGAACTGGGCGAGCTGAAGCGCTATGTCGAGAACGGCGAATTCCTGATTGAAGCCAGCGACCTCGGCGTGGTCAATCTCTGTGCCGAACGCAAGTTGCCCTTCGTCGCGGGTCATGCGCTGAACTGCTACAACGCCGTCACCCTGCGCCTGCTGCTGAAACAGGGCATGGTGCGCTGGTGTATGCCGGTTGAACTCTCCCGCGACTGGCTGGCTAATTTGCTGACCCAGTGCGAAGAGCTGGGTATTCGCAACCAGTTTGAAGTCGAAGTGCTGAGCTACGGCCATCTGCCGCTGGCCTATTCCGCGCGCTGCTTTACCGCCCGCTCGGAAGACCGGCCAAAAGACGAATGCGAAACCTGCTGCATCAAGTACCCAACCGGGCGCAGCATGCTGTCGCAGGAGAACCAGCAGGTGTTTGTGCTTAACGGCATTCAGACGATGAGCGGCTACGTCTATAACCTTGGCAACGAGTTAACCTCGATGCACGGTCTGGTGGATATGGTGCGCCTGTCGCCGATGGGTAGCGAGACCTTCGCCATGCTCGACGCCTTCCGCGCCAATGAAAATGGCGCTGCGCCGCTGGATCTCACCGCTAACAGCGATTGCAATGGCTACTGGAAACGGCTGGCCGGGCTGGAGCTGCAGGCGTAAGGTGAAGTGTAAAAGCTCACTTTGTTAACAACGGTTATTAATTTTTAATGCACTATTAAAAGATTCACCGTCGACAAAGTGAGCTGTTATGACTGATAAAACCATTCCGTTCTCGGTGCTCGATCTGGCGCCGATCCCGCAGGGTTCTTCTGCTAAAGAAGCCTTTTCCCATTCTCTCGCTCTCGCCCAACTGGCGGAATCCCGCGGCTACCACCGTTATTGGCTGGCTGAGCACCATAATATGGTGGGTATTGCCAGCGCGGCGACCTCGGTGTTGATTGGCTATCTTGCCGCCAATACCACCACCCTGCATCTGGGATCCGGTGGCGTAATGTTGCCAAACCATTCGCCGCTGGTGATCGCCGAACAGTTCGGCACCCTGAATACGCTGTATCCCGGACGTATCGATCTCGGCCTTGGCCGCGCGCCGGGCAGCGATCAGCCGACCATGCGCGCGCTGCGTCGCCATATGAGCGGCGATGTCGATAATTTCCCGCGCGATGTGGCGGAGTTGGTGGACTGGTTTGATGCCCGAGAGGCTAATCCGCAGGTGCGCCCGGTTCCCGGCTATGGCGAACGAATTCCGGTGTGGCTGCTGGGCTCAAGCCTGTACAGCGCGCAGCTGGCGGCGCAGCTTGGTCTGCCGTTTGCCTTCGCCTCTCACTTCGCGCCGGACATGCTATTCCAGGCGCTGCATCTGTACCGCAGCAACTTCAAACCTTCGGCGCGGCTGGAAAAACCGTACGCGATGGTATGTATCAATATTATCGCCGCCGATAGTAATCGCGATGCGGAGTTCCTCTTTACCTCGATGCAGCAGGCCTTCGTTAAACTGCGCCGCGGTGAAACCGGGCAGTTGCCGCCGCCGGTGGAAAATATGCATCAACTGTGGTCAGCGTCCGAGCAGTATGGTGTACAGCAGGCATTGAGCATGTCGCTGGTTGGCGATAAGACCAAAGTTCGCCATGGGTTAGCGTCGATTCTTCGCGAAACGGAAGCGGACGAAATCATGGTCAACGGCCAGATCTTCGACCACCAGGCACGCCTGCATTCGTTTGATTTAGCGATGCAGGTGAAAGAGGAATTGTTAGGTTAGCGACGTGGTAAGCCCGGTGCGCGTCACGCCACCGGGCAATGCGGTTATTGATAAACCGGCAACAGATTAAAGCTCGACAGGAAATGCACCACCGCGTTGCCGAGCCCGAACAGCAGGATCAGCGCAATCATCGGTTTTCCGCCCCAAACACGGAACTGTGGGCTGCCGAAGCGTTTACGCGAAGCGCGAGCCAGCAGCGCCGGCACAATCGCCGCCCATACCGTCGCCGCCAGGCCGGCATAGCCGATGGCGTAAAGGAAACCATCTGGTTTCACCAGCCCACCGATCATCGGCGGGATAAAGGTCAACAGCGCGGTTTTAAAGCGTCCCATCGCGCTATCGTCAAAGCCAAACAGATCAGCGAGATAATCGAACAGCCCCAGCGTTACGCCGAGGAAGGAACTGGCGACGGCAAAGTTGGAGAACACCACCAGCAGCAGATCCAGACCGCGGCTATTCAGCACGCCGCTCAGCGCCTGCACCAGCACATCAATGTTACCGCCCTTCTGGGCGATACCGATAAACTGCGGACGAGGGATATTCCCCATCGTCACCAGCAGCCAGACCACATACAGACCCAGCGCCAGTAGCGTACCGTAAATCAGACAGCGGGTAATGGTGCGCGGATCCTTACCATAATATTTCATCAGGCTCGGCACGTTACCGTGATAGCCAAACGAGGCCAGGCAGAACGGCAGCGTCATCAGCAGGTATGGCGCATAGGAGGCATTCTTCTCCACGACGTTAAACAGCGTCGTCGGCTCAACGTGCCCCAACAGGCTGCCGAAGGTCAGGAAGAAGGTAATCACCTTAGCGCCCAGTACGATAGCCGTCATGCGGCTCACCGCTTTCGTGCTCATCCAGACGATAAAGGCCACCAGCAGCGCAAAGCCGAAGCCCGCAGCGCGCGCCGGTACGTTCAGCGACATTTCACTGAAGGTGTGGTGCAGGATCGAACCGCTCGCCGAAATATAGGCGTAGGTCAGGATATACAGCACAAAGGCGATCGACACGCCGTTCACCAGATTCCAGCCTTTGCCGAGCAGGTCTTTGGTAATGGTGTCGAAGCTGGAGCCAATCCGGTAGTTAAGGTTGGCTTCCAGAATCATCAAACCGGAGTGCAGCATGCAGAACCAGGTAAAAACCAGCGCCGCCAGCGACCAGAAAAACCACGCGCCGGACATGACCACCGGCAGCGAGAACATGCCCGCGCCAATAATTGTGCCGCCGATAATCACCACGCCGCCAAATAAAGACGGTCGGGTGGCCGTAGTGGTTAGTGTCGCCATTTGCCGAAATCTCCAGTCGAAAATACTTCGCTCACGTTAAGCATGACGCACTGTACCAGTACACGAGTACAAAAGAAATAAAAAAAGCCCCAATCATGACGATCGGGGCTGTATTATTTACTTTACGCTAACGGATTGCGCTTATTACGCATCGCCACCGAAACGACGACGACCCGCGGAATCATCACGGCGCGGCGCGGAAGCATCGTCACGACGCGGCGCGCGGCCGCCTTCACGACGTTCGCCGCTGAAACGACGACCTTCACCACGACCGCCTTCACGACGTTCGCCACCGAAGCTACGACCGCCTTCACGACGCTCGCCGCCGAAGCCACGACCGCCTTCACGACGCTCGCCGCCGCCACGACGTTCGGTGCGCGGCTGCGCATCGCCCAGCAGCTGCATGTTCATCGGCTTGTTCAGGATGCGGGTACGAGTAAAGTGCTGCAGCACTTCGCCCGGCATACCTTTCGGCAGTTCGATGGTAGAGTGAGAACCGAACAGCTTGATGTTGCCGATGTAGCGGCTGCTGATGTCGCCTTCGTTAGCGATCGCGCCAACGATATGACGAACATCAACGCCGTCATCACGGCCCACTTCAATGCGGTACAGTTCCATTTCACCCACGTCACGACGCTCACGCTTCGGACGATCTTCACGATCGCCGCGCGGGCCGCGGTCATTACGGTCGCCACGACGTTCGAAACGGTCATCACGATCGCGGAATTCACGACGCGGACGCATCGGCGCATCCGGCGGAACGATCAGAGAACGTTCGCCCTGGGCCATTTTCAGCAGCGCAGCGGCCAGCGTTTCCACGTCCAGCTCTTCGCCTTCCGCGGTCGGCTGGATTTTAGCCAGCAGCGCACGGTACTGGTCCAGATCGCTGCTTTCCAGCTGCTGCTGAACTTTAGCGGCGAATTTCTCCAGACGACGTTTGCCCAGCAGTTCTGCGTTCGGCAGTTCTACTTCAGGGATCGTCAACTTCATCGTACGTTCGATGTTACGCAGCAGGCGACGCTCACGGTTCTCAACGAACAGCAGCGCGCGACCCGCACGACCCGCACGACCGGTACGGCCGATACGGTGAACGTAAGATTCGGAATCCATCGGGATGTCATAGTTAACAACCAGGCTGATACGCTCAACGTCCAGGCCACGGGCCGCAACGTCGGTGGCGATCAAGATATCCAGACGACCGTCTTTCAGGCGCTCCAGAGTCTGCTCACGCAGCGCCTGGTTCATATCGCCGTTCAGCGCGGCGCTGTTATAGCCGCTACGCTCCAGCGCTTCTGCCACTTCCAGGGTCGCGTTTTTGGTACGCACGAAGATAATCGCCGCATCAAAGTCTTCCGCTTCCAGGAAACGCACCAGCGCTTCGTTTTTACGCATGCCGTAAGCAGTCCAGTAGCTCTGGCTGATGTCCGGGCGCGTGGTGACGCTGGACTGAATGCGCACTTCCTGCGGCTCTTTCATGAAGCGGCGGGTAATGCGACGAATCGCTTCCGGCATCGTGGCGGAGAACAGAGCGGTCTGATGACCTTCCGGGATCTGCGCCATGATAGTTTCTACGTCTTCGATAAAGCCCATGCGCAGCATTTCATCTGCTTCGTCCAGTACCAGACCGCTCAGTTTAGAGAGATCCAGCGTACCGCGCTTCAGGTGGTCCAGCAGACGACCCGGGGTACCGACAACGATCTGCGGCCCCTGACGCAGGGCGCGCAGCTGCACGTCATAACGCTGGCCGCCGTACAGGGCAACCACGTTTACGCCGCGCATATGTTTAGAGAATTCCGTCATTGCTTCAGCAACCTGTACCGCCAGTTCGCGGGTCGGCGCCAGCACCAGAATCTGCGGTGCTCTCAGCTCAGGATCGATGTTGTTCAGCAGCGGTAAAGAGAACGCTGCGGTCTTACCACTACCGGTCTGGGCCATACCCAGAACGTCGCGGCCGTCCAGCAGATGCGGAATGCACTCAGCCTGGATCGGAGATGGTTTTTCGTAACCCAGATCGTTAAGCGCTTCAAGGATAGGAGCCTTCAGGCCCAGATCTGCAAAAGTGGTTTCGAATTCAGCCATGTAGTACGTGTGCCTCAAAATTAATGGCGGCCAGTCTACATAACTCATCGTGAAAATTTAGAGTAATTTTCATTGAAAAGTGTGAACCGGCTCAAAGTAGGTGTATTAACGAACAACAACGCCCTCACCCGCGAAGGTGATGGCAATCAAAAAAAGGGCTGATGAGTGTTCGTCAGCTATTGCTGGTCCGATTCTGCCAGGTCATCTTGCTCCTGGCCCAAGAGCGATAATTCCAACAATGCGTATCGGTGCTCAACGTAGTTATGAACGTTGTTAGCGACCGCCAGTTTGAACAGTGCCGTAGCGCTGTCCTTGTCCCCCAGACTTAGGTAGTACTTACCTAAATAGAAGTTGGTTTCACTGAGATGCTCAGCGAGCGAGGTGTTATCCGTTGCGTCTGCCTTCAGACGGGTCATCAGCTCTTTTTCGCTAATGTCGCCAAGGTAGAACTCGACAATGTTCCATCCCCATTGCTCTTTGTCCGACTTGTTGAAGCGCTGTTTCAGTGCTTCAAGCGCCTGCTTCTCATCAAGCTTACGCTCGGCGAGGTATAACCACAGACTGCGGAAAGGATCATTGGGATCGTCTTGATAAAACGCCAGCAGATCATCTTGCGCTAACTTAGCACGGCCACCGTAATACAGAGCGATGCCGCGATTTAAGTGCGCGTAGTTGTAAGTTGGATCAAGCTCAAGTACAGAATCAAACGCTTCATAGGCAGCATCAAAATTGCCTGCCTGCGTTAAATAAATGCCTAAGTAATTGAATACTTCAGGCATATCGGGTCGGATTGCCAGCGCTTGTGAAAAATCATTTCGCGCTAATGCCCTCAGACCGAGACTATCATACAACACTCCGCGCTCATATAAAAGCTGTGCGCGTTCGTCATCGGTTAAAGCCCGACTGGCAAGAATTTGTTCCATGCGCGCCAGAATCACTTCTTGCTGCAAAGTCGGTTGCAATGGTACCGCGAGGACGGCGTCCTTACGCCAGGCAGAGTTGCTGCATCCTGCCAGCGTGAGAGCTGTCGCCACGAAACACCAGCGCAGAAAAGGCTTCATTTCCCACTCCCGAAGACAACGATTGGATGAACGTCCAGTTCCCCGGCTGCAAAAAGGCATCCTGCCCGGAATAGACCCTCCGCCGAAGCGGAGGGCAATCGGCAACCTTACTCGCCCTGCTCTGCGGCCGGAGCTTCCGGCGCGTTAGCTGGCTGAGCCTGCTCAGTTGCTTCTTTAATGCTCAGACGTACGCGGCCCTGACGGTCAACTTCCAGAACCTTAACCGGTACTTCCTGACCCATCTGCAGGTAATCAGTCACTTTCTCAACGCGCTTGTCAGCGATCTGAGAGATGTGAACCAGACCTTCTTTACCGCCGCCGATGGCAACGAATGCGCCAAAGTCAACGATACGGGTCACTTTACCATTGTAGATACGGCCAACTTCGATCTCAGCGGTGATCTCTTCGATACGGCGGATAGCGTGCTGCGCTTTGTCACCGTCGGTCGCTGCGATCTTCACGGTACCGTCATCTTCGATTTCGATGGTGGTGCCGGTTTCTTCGGTCAGGGCACGGATAACAGAACCGCCTTTACCGATAACGTCTTTGATCTTGTCCGGGTTGATCTTGATGGTGTGGATACGCGGTGCGAATTCGGAGATATCGCCGCGCGGCGCGTTAATCGCCTGTTCCATCACGCCCAGGATGTGCAGACGCGCACCTTTAGCCTGGTTCAGAGCAACCTGCATGATTTCTTTGGTGATACCTTCAATTTTAATATCCATCTGCAGCGCAGAGATACCGTCGCGAGAACCCGCAACTTTGAAGTCCATATCGCCAAGGTGGTCTTCGTCACCCAGAATGTCGGACAGTACGACGAAGTTATCGCCTTCTTTCACCAGACCCATTGCGATACCCGCAACGGCGGCTTTCACCGGCACGCCAGCGTCCATCAGCGCCAGAGATGCGCCACAGACGGAAGCCATGGAAGAAGAACCGTTGGATTCGGTGATTTCAGATACCACGCGAACGGTGTACGGGAATTCGTCGATTGTCGGCATTACGGCCAGAACGCCGCGCTTAGCCAGACGACCGTGACCGATTTCACGACGCTTCGGAGAACCAACCATGCCAGTTTCACCTACGGAGTACGGAGGGAAGTTGTAGTGGAACAGGAAGGAGTCCGTGCGCTCGCCCATCAGTTCGTCGATGTTCTGCGCGTCGCGTGCGGTACCCAGAGTCGCGGTAACCAGCGCCTGAGTTTCGCCACGGGTAAACAGTGCGGAACCGTGAGTACGCGGCAGTACGCCGGTACGAACGTCCAGACCACGGATCATGTCTTTTTCGCGGCCATCGATACGCGGCTCGCCTGCCAGTACGCGGCTACGAACGACGTTTTTCTCGATAGCGTGCAGGATTTCACCCAGTTCGTTGGCGTCCAGGGTTTCATCTTCGGCAACCAGCGTCGCGATGGTTTCAGATTTGATGACGTCAACCTGAGCGTAACGCTCTTGTTTGTCGGTGATACGGTAAGCATCGCTCAGGCGGGATTCAGCCAGCGCAGCAACGCGCGCGTTCAGGGCGGCGTCAACCACTTCCGGCTGCCAGTCCCAACGCGGTTTACCGGCTTCTTTCACCAGGTCGTTGATGTTCTGAATAACAACCTGCTGCTGCTCGTGGCCAAAGACCACCGCGCCCAGCATCTGGTCTTCGCTCAGCAGTTCAGCTTCGGATTCAACCATCAGTACGGCCGCTTCGGTACCGGCAACCACCAGATCCAGTTTGCTGGACTTCAGCTCTTCCTGGGTTGGGTTCAGTACGTACTGGTCGTTGATGTAACCCACGCGAGCGGCGCCGATTGGGCCATTGAACGGAATACCGGACAGCGACAGCGCTGCGGAAGCGCCGATCATCGCGACGATATCCGGGTTAACCTGCGGGTTAACGGAAACAACGGTAGCGATAACCTGGACTTCATTAACGAAGCCTTCCGGGAACAGCGGACGAACCGGGCGGTCAATCAGACGCGCGATCAGGGTTTCGCCTTCGCTTGGACGGCCTTCACGACGGAAGAAGCCACCTGGGATTTTACCGGCAGCGTAGGTACGCTCCTGGTAGTTAACAGTCAGCGGGAAGAAGTCCTGGCCCGGCTTCGCTTTTTTCTGACCCACAACGGTAACGAATACCGCGGTGTCATCCATGCTAACCATCACAGCGGCCGTTGCCTGGCGCGCCATCATGCCGGTTTCCAGGGTTACGGTGTGCTGGCCGTACTGGAATTTACGAACGATCGGATTAAGCAAAATTCTATCCTTTTATCTAAAAATGACGCCATATCTACGATATCGCGCCTGATGACCCGATCCTCTGCATCCTCGCGACTAATGACAACCTTTACCCGCCCCTGCGGATGAAGCCTCTCATTAGCCGCGCGAACCTCTGCATGAAGATCATTAATAGCAACAATACATGAGTTTTTAATGAATTGCTGCCGCCTGGTCGAAAAAAGGGGCCGTGAGGCCCCTTTTTCTGAAACTCGCAGAATTAGCGACGCAGACCCAGACGCTCGATCAGCGAAGAGTAACGTGCAACATCTTTACGTTTCAGGTAGTCGAGCAGTTTACGACGCTGAGAAACCATGCGCAGCAGACCACGACGGCTGTGGTGATCTTTTTTGTGCTCTGCAAAGTGACCCTGCAGGTGGTTGATCTGTGCAGTCAGCAGTGCAACCTGAACTTCAGTAGAACCGCTGTCGTTTGCGCCACGACCGAACTCAGAAACGATTTGTGCTTTAGCTTCAACGCTTAGAGACATTTTCAAACTCCAAAATTATAAGTAAAGAAAGGGTGCCGATCTCTAATTCAGCAACCCCTGATGCAACGCCCGAAAATGTTAAAACACTTTAGCGGACGTTAAGCGGCGATATTCTACTCGTAGCAGGCTTTTATCGCAACAAAAGCGCTTACTGTGGGTATTCCACCACCAGACGACGAGGCGCGACGCGGCCTTCATCGTCGATTTCGCCCATACCGAGGAACTTACCGGACTCGCTTTCCATCACTCGCACCAGCCCGTTCAGCGGCGCGCCTGACTGACGAACCGGGTTACCGTTTTTAAAGTAGACCGCGGAAGTTTCCGGAATATGAACCAGCGGGTAATCCGACGCCGGGCTATCCATCGGCATCAGCAGCGGGTCAAGCAGTTGAGCGGCGGGAATATCCTCTGCCGCCGCCTGTTCGACCAGCGCCTGCAGTTGCTCCAGGGTCACCATCCGCTCGACCGGGTATTTGCTCACCGCCAGGCGACGCAGGAAAATCACGTGCGCGCCGCAGCCAAGCTTCTCGCCCAAATCATCGATAATCGTACGGATGTAGGTACCTTTCGAACAGTGGATCTCAAGCTCCAGTTCATCGCCTTCATGGCGAATAAACAGCAGCTCATAGACCGTAATCGGCCGGGCTTCACGCGGAACCTCAATGCCCTGACGAGCGTATTCGTACAGCTTTTTACCCTGATATTTCAGCGCCGAGTACATCGACGGCACCTGCTGAGTCTCGCCGCGGAAGCTATCCAGCGCCGCCGCCAGCTGTTCTTCGTTAAAGGTTAGCGGGCGTTCCTCCACCACCTGGCCATCGGCGTCGGAGGTATCCGTACGCTGACCAAGTTTGGCGATCACGCGATAACGCTTATCAGAATCCAGCAGATACTGGGAAAACTTAGTCGCTTCGCCAAGGCAGACCGGCAGCATACCGGTCGCCAGCGGATCCAGCGCGCCGGTATGGCCAGCGCGGTTGGCATTATAAATACGTTTTACTTTCTGCAGCACATCGTTGCTGGAGGCGCCCTGAGGCTTATCCAGCAGCAATACGCCGTGCACGTCGCGGCCGCGACGACGAGGACGACTCATTAGTCCTCCTTGCTGTCGTCCGGGTTCACACGACGCTCATCGTCGTGTTTCACCACGCTGGTAACCAGGTTGGACATGCGCATCCCTTCGACCAGCGAGTTGTCGTAGAAGAAAGTCAGTTCCGGCACGATGCGCAGGCGCATCGCTTTGCCCAGCAGAGAGCGGATAAAGCCAGAGGCTTCCTGCAGCGCTTTGATGCCCGCTTTCACCGCGGCTTCATCTTTGTCGTTGAGGAAGGTGACATACACTTTGGCATAGGCCAGGTCACGGGACATTTCCACGCCGGAAACGGTGGTCATCATGCCCAGACGCGGGTCTTTGATTTCACGCTGCAGGATGATGGCAATTTCTTTTTGCATCTCCTGGGCCACGCGCTGCGGGCGACCAAATTCTTTCGCCATAATAAATTCTCCAGAATAAAGACAAAAAAGGGGCCAAAAGCCCCTTTTTAAAATTATTGCCGGGTGGCGCTTCGCTTACCCGGCCTACGCTTAGCTATCTGACGATTAATCGATGCTACGCTGGATTTCGATGATTTCGAACACTTCGATCATATCGCCAACGCGAACGTCGTTGTAGTTCTTCACGCCGATACCACATTCCATGCCGTTACGGACTTCGTTAACGTCATCTTTGAAGCGGCGCAGGGATTCCAGCTCGCCTTCATAGATAACCACGTTGTCGCGCAGTACGCGGATTGGGTTGTGACGTTTAATCGTACCTTCGGTAACCATACAGCCCGCGATGGCGCCGAATTTCGGCGATTTGAAGACATCACGCACTTCAGCCAGACCAATGATCTGCTGTTTCAGTTCCGGAGACAGCATGCCGCTCATCGCCGCTTTCACTTCGTCGATCAGGTTATAGATGACGGAGTAGTAACGCAGATCCAGGCTTTCTGACTCGATAACTTTACGTGCGGAAGCATCGGCACGAACGTTGAAGCCAACCAGAATCGCGTTGGAAGCTGCAGCCAGGGTCGCGTCGGTTTCGGTGATACCACCTACACCGGAACCGATGATCTTCACTTTCACTTCGTCGGTAGACAGTTTCAGCAAGGAATCGGAAATCGCTTCGACAGAACCCTGCACGTCCGCTTTCAGCACGATGTTCACTTCGTGAACTTCGCCTTCGGTCATGTTAGCGAACATGTTTTCCAGTTTAGATTTCTGCTGGCGAGCCAGTTTAACTTCACGGAATTTGCCCTGACGATACAGCGCAACTTCACGCGCTTTTTTCTCGTCACGAACGACGGTAACTTCATCACCCGCAGCCGGAACGCCGGACAGACCGAGGATTTCCACCGGAATGGACGGACCCGCTTCCAGCACTTCGCGACCCAGTTCGTCACGCATCGCACGTACGCGGCCATATTCAAAGCCACACAGTACGATATCGCCCTTGTGCAGAGTACCTTCGCGAACCAGAACGGTAGCTACCGGACCACGACCTTTATCCAGGAAGGATTCGATGACCGCGCCGCTCGCCATACCGTTACGTACCGCTTTCAGCTCGAGAACTTCAGCCTGCAGCAGGATAGCGTTCAGCAGGTCGTCGATACCGGTACCGACTTTCGCCGATACTGGGATGAACTGCGCTTCGCCACCCCACTCTTCCGGCATCACGCCGTACTGGGAGAGTTCGTTCTTCACGCGATCCATATCCGCTTCCGGCTTATCGATCTTGTTCACTGCAACCACTACCGGCACCTGCGCCGCTTTGGCGTGCTGGATAGCTTCCACAGTCTGCGGCATCACGCCGTCGTCTGCCGCCACCACCAGAACCACGATATCCGTCGCCTGCGCACCACGAGCACGCATGGAGGTAAACGCGGCGTGGCCCGGGGTGTCCAGGAAGGTGATCATGCCGTTGTCGGTTTCTACGTGGTACGCACCGATGTGCTGGGTAATACCACCCGCTTCGCCGGAGGCAACCTTAGTAGAACGAATGTAGTCCAGCAGAGAGGTTTTACCGTGGTCAACGTGACCCATGATGGTCACTACCGGTGCGCGCGGTTCAGCCGCAGCGCCGGTGTCACGGTCGCTCATTACTGCTTCTTCCAGCTCGTTTTCACGACGCAGGATAACTTTGTGGCCCATCTCTTCGGCAACCAGCTGAGCGGTTTCCTGGTCGATGACCTGGTTGATGGTCGCCATCGCGCCCAGTTTCATCATCGCTTTGATGACCTGAGAACCTTTGACCGCCATTTTGTTGGCCAGCTCGCCAACGGTGATGGTTTCGCCGATCACAACATCGCGGTTAACGGCCTGAGCCGGCTTCTGGAAGCCCTGCTGCAGAGAAGAACCTTTGCGATGTTTGCCGCCTTTACCGCCGCGAACGGCCGCACGGGCTTCTTCACGGTCAGCTTTCGATTCAGCGTGTTTGTTGCCTTTCTTCGCCGGGCGAGCAGCTTTGCTGTTACGGCCACGGCCGCGACCGCCTTCAACTTCACGATCGTTATCATCTTCAGCCTGACGCGCATGCTGAGACGTGGTTACGTGATAGTCGGTCGTTTCTTCTGGGGTTTCCGGAGTTTCACTCCAGTTTTTTTCATTTTCTTCAGCCATACGGCGTGCTTCTTCCGCTACACGGCGCGCTTCTTCTTCAAGTTTGCGGCGTGCTTCTTCTTCCGATTTGCGCTTCAGCTCCGCTGCTTCGTTCTCACGGCGGGTCTTTTCAGCCTGGGCGGTCTTGGTCATTTCGTCGGTATGTTGATTGCTCACTTTGTCTTTTTCCGCGGCTTCACGTTTCGCTTTTTCAGCGACTTCACGTTTAGCTTGTTCTGCGGCCTCACGTTCAGCTTTTAATTGCGCCTCGCGCTTAGCTGCTTCTTCAGCTTCACGACGGGCTTGCTCTTCCGCTTCACGCTGCGCCTGCTCTTCCGCGGCCAGGCGTTCAGCCTCTTGCGGATCGCGTTTCACAAAGGTGCGTTTCTTGCGGACTTCGATTTGTACCGATTTACTCTTTCCACCGGTACCTGGAATATTCAACGTGCTGCGCGTTTTACGCTGCAACGTCAGCTTGTCAGGCGCCGAGCCGTGTTCACGGTTCAGGTGCGTTAACAAGGTTTGCTTCTCTTGCGCGGTCACAGAATCATCAGCCGATTTGCGAATACCTGCATCAGCAAATTGCTGTATCAGGCGATCCACAGAGGTCTGAATTTCTGAGGCCAGCGCTTTAATAGTCACATCTGTCATGCTGTTCCTTCCTGCTACAGTTTATTACGCTTCGTCGCCGAACCAACAAATGTTGCGAGCAGCCATGATGAGTTCACCAGCTTTCTCGTCGGTCATACCTTCGATATCAGCCAGGTCATCAACGCCCTGTTCGGCGAGATCTTCCAGCGTACAAACACCACGGGCAGCCAGCTTAAACGCCAGAGCACGGTCCAAACCTTCCAGATTCAATAAATCGTCGGCAGGTTTGTTGTCTCCCAGGCTTTCTTCCTGAGCCAGCGCCAGTGTAGTCAGTGCGTTTTTCGCACGCTCACGAAGTGCTTCAACGGTCGCTTCATCAAGGCCGTCGATTTCCAGCAGTTCTTTCATCGGCACATAGGCCAGTTCTTCCAGCGAGGAGAAGCCCTCTTCAACCAGTACGGTTGCGAAATCTTCATCAATATCGAGATATTTGGTGAAGGTATCGATAGCGGCATGGGCTTCAGCCTGGTGCTTAGCCTGCAGGTCATCAACGGTCATGACGTTGAGTTCCCAGCCGCTGAGCTGTGATGCCAGGCGGACGTTCTGACCGTTACGGCCGATCGCCTGCGCCAGGTTGCCCGCTTCTACCGCGATGTCCATGGTGTGTTTATCTTCATCCACCACGATGGACGCGACGTCAGCCGGCGCCATGGCGTTAATCACGAACTGAGCCGGGTTATCATCCCACAGGACGATATCGATGCGCTCGCCGCCAAGCTCGGTAGAAACCGCCTGAACGCGCGCGCCGCGCATACCTACGCAAGCGCCAACCGGGTCGATACGCTTGTCATTGGTTTTCACGGCGATTTTCGCACGAGAACCCGGATCGCGGGCTGCGGCTTTGATTTCCAGCACTTCTTCGCCAATTTCCGGCACTTCAATGCGGAACAGTTCGACCAGCATCTCCGGTTTGGAGCGAGTCACGAACAGCTGCGCGCCGCGCGCTTCCGGACGAACGGCGTACAGCACGCCGCGAATACGGTCGCCCGGACGGAAGTTTTCACGCGGCAGCATATCTTCACGCAGGATCACGGCTTCAGCGTTGCTGCCCAGATCCAGAGTGATGTTGTCGCGGTTTACTTTTTTCACCACGCCGGTGATGATCTCACCTTCGTGCTCGCGGAACTGATCGACAACCATCGCGCGCTCAGCTTCACGTACTTTCTGTACGATAACCTGTTTAGCGGTCTGCGTGGTGATACGGTCGAAGGTGACAGATTCAATCTGATCTTCAACGTAGTCGCCGACGTTCATGCTTTCATCTTCGTAACGCGCCGCTTCCAGCGTGATCTCGCGAGTTGGTTGAGTCACCTCTTCAACCACCAGCCAGCGACGGAAGGTGTCGAAATCACCGCTTTTACGGTCGATTTCTACGCGAACGTCGATCTCTTGTTCGTATTTTTTCTTGGTCGCCGTTGCCAGAGCGCTTTCCAACGCTTCGAAAATCTTCTCGCGCGGCAGCGCTTTTTCGTTGGAAACGGCTTCAACAACAGCCAAAATTTCTTTGTTCATCGGGGCCTTTCACCTCAATCCAGACTGTTAAAAGTGGGGAACCAGGTTCGCCTTCTGGATGTTACTCAGCGCGAACACTTCATCTTTGCCTTCGACGGTTACCGTGATCATCTCACCGTCTACCGCTTTGATAATGCCCTGCCATTTACGACGGTTCTGTACCGCCATACGCAGCACCAGCGAAACTTCTTCACCGGTGAAACGTTGATAGTGTTCAGCAGTAAACATCGGACGGTCGAGACCAGGCGAAGAGACTTCCAGGTTGTAAGCGACGGTGATTGGATCTTCGACATCCATGACAGCACTGACCTGGTGGCTCACATCAGCACAATCATCAACATTGATGCCATCTTCACTATCAATATAGATGCGCAGTGTGGATGTGCGACCGCGAATAAATTCGATGCCGACCAGCTCAAAGCCAAGCGCTTCAACTGGCGCAGTGAGCATCTCTGTTAATTTTTGCTCTAATGTGGACAAACCCACCCCCAAGACATAAAAAAAGGGCGTATAGCCCAGTTATTCTGAAGTCAGATAACAAAAAACCCCGATAAATCGGGGCTTTAGATAACTGAACCCTGAGACCGCAATTGCGATCTGGAACACCTTCCAGAAGAATTCTTTCAAATCCGGCTACGAAGGACCTAGTCCTCACAGTATATTTGAAAAAGTACTTAATGGGAAAGTGGTTGCGGGGGCCGGATTTGAACCGACGACCTTCGGGTTATGAGCCCGACGAGCTACCAGGCTGCTCCACCCCGCGCCTGAAACGTGGCATATTTTACTCTTTCTGAGTAAAAGACGCAAATACTGCTGGGATTTGGTACCGAGGACGGGACATAAAATCGTGGTGAATTGTATCGATAAATCATATATTTTGTCAACATCCATTTTACACCACCCGCTTGCCGTTTATGCTGGCATTTCAGGCTTTTTTAGCAAAATCACCATCAGGCTCTTCCTGTCGCCAGCAAAAGATGATTAAATGAAAACTCACAATTAGTGCATAAAAATGCAAATTTGTTGTTGAGTCGAACTCACCACAGTCTATCTAGCAGGGTTTTATTTTATGACGACGATTCTTAAGCATCTCCCGGTTGGTCAACGTATTGGTATTGCTTTCTCCGGTGGGCTGGATACCAGCGCCGCCCTGCTGTGGATGCGTAAAAAAGGCGCGGTTCCTTATGCATATACCGCGAACCTGGGCCAGCCTGACGAAGACGACTACGAGGCCATTCCGCGTCGTGCGAAAGAGTATGGCGCTGAAGGCGCTCGTCTGATTGATTGCCGCAAACAACTGGTGGCGGAAGGCATCGCGGCGATTCAGTGCGGCGCATTCCATAACACCACCGGCGGCTTAACCTATTTCAACACCACGCCGCTGGGCCGAGCCGTGACCGGCACCATGCTGGTTGCCGCAATGAAAGAAGATGGCGTCAACATCTGGGGCGACGGTAGCACCTATAAAGGCAACGATATCGAGCGCTTTTATCGCTACGGTCTGCTGACCAATGCGGAACTGCAGATCTACAAACCGTGGCTGGATAGTGACTTCATTGATGAACTGGGCGGCCGTCATGAAATGTCCGAGTTTATGATAGCCTGCGGATTCGACTACAAAATGTCTGTCGAGAAAGCCTATTCCACCGATTCCAACATGCTGGGCGCGACGCACGAAGCAAAAGATCTCGAATTCCTTAATTCCAGCGTGAAAATCGTCAACCCGATTATGGGTGTGAAGTTCTGGGATGAAAGCGTAAAAATCGCCGCTGAAGAAGTGACCGTGCGTTTTGAACAGGGTCATCCGGTTGCGCTGAATGGTAAAACGTTCAGCGATGACGTCGAACTGATGCTGGAAGCTAACCGCATCGGCGGTCGCCACGGTCTGGGCATGAGCGATCAGATTGAAAACCGCATCATCGAAGCGAAAAGCCGCGGCATCTATGAAGCACCGGGGATGGCACTGCTGCATATCGCCTACGAGCGCCTGCTGACCGGTATTCACAACGAAGATACCATTGAGCAATATCATGCTCATGGCCGCCAGTTGGGCCGCCTGCTCTATCAGGGTCGCTGGTTCGATTCCCAGGCGCTGATGCTGCGCGATTCGCTGCAGCGTTGGGTTGCCAGTCAGATCACCGGCGAAGTGACTCTGGAACTGCGTCGCGGCAACGACTACTCCATCCTGAATACCGTTTCAGACAACCTGACCTATAAAGCAGAGCGTCTGACCATGGAAAAAGGCGATTCCATGTTTACCGCTGAAGATCGTATCGGCCAGCTGACCATGCGCAACCTGGACATTACCGATACCCGTGAGAAGCTATTCGGCTATGCCCAATCCGGGCTACTCAGCGCGTCTTCCGCCACCGGTCTGCCACAGGTTGAAAACCTGGAAAATCGCGATAAATAAACCGCGAAGCCAAACTCTCCAGCCGGCGCTAACCCGCCGGCTTTTTTATTTCCGCAATAAATCCTAAATAACAACTCTGCTTTATCGTTATAGTTTATGACATCACTATTTTTAATAATCACCATCTATAATTTATCGAATACCTGTACTCTTATACCGAGAGGATCGCAATGAATATTAAACCTCCCGTTCGGCCGCAAGACGCGATCAATCGTCTGATGTCGTTGCTGGAACCGCATGCCACGCCAATAAATATGGTCGCAAGGAAAAGGCTTAGCTGGGAATATAAAGGCAAAATCCAGCTTTATCTGTTTAAGAAAGGTGAGCTATCCATTTTTCGCTCATCGGACAGATTACTTATGGTCACCGTCTATGAGCCGCACCTGTTTGGCGTAGCCGAAATGCTGCAGCCCAGCCGTAGCCATGGCCTTCGTGCGGAAGTCGATACGGAGATCCTGCGGATTGACAGCGATAAAGCCATGCAACTCTTCAGTGAGCATAACATGTGGGAAGAGGTCACCCGGCTGCTGGCTTACCACACCTCCTATTTGGTGTATCGCGACGATTTAGTATTACAACAGCGGACTTATTCGGTCATTCGTAATCATTTAATGGAAATGTTACTGCTTCCTGAAGAGACCCGCTCGCGGGTATCCATGCTGGAATATATTCAGGACCGCACACATTTGTCGCGCAGCAGTATTCTGAATGTGTTATCAGCGTTGAAAAAGGGCGGCTATATCGAGTTTGCCCGCGGTGGTTATTTACAGAGTATCACCTCCCTGCCTGAGAAGTTTTAGTCCCCGCTTGACCAGCAACTTATCGCCCTCGGCCATTGTTTAAAATTAAACATATAAACGGTAACGGCGGGCGATAAATGCTTCTATTCTGCACATAACTATTAAACCAGAAACCCGTTAATTTTGCCCGAGCGCTCGTATCGGGCATTTTTTTACCCGAAGGAATATGAATAATGAGCATGTTCAGATTGAAATCCATCCTGCTTATCGCGGCCCTGAGCGCCAGCAGCGCCGCCTTCGCTTCCGTTAATCTTCACGGTGAAGCCGGTTCAGAATTCACCAACTTATCAGCCAGCTTTAACCCGCAGGCTCCCGGAATGACCTTTAACGGTAACTGGGCGCATAGCGATAACGATGGCGATACGGTGGGATTGGGCATGGGCTATAACTTTGATCTCGGTCCGTTCCTGCTGACGGCTGGCGGTAAAGCGGTATATCTGAATCCGAACGATGGCGATGAAGGCTATGCGATTGCCCTCGGCGGCGGTGCTCAACTACCGCTTGGCGATTTCTTTACCTTGTTCGGTGAGGCTTATTATTCCCCGGATTCCATGTCCAGCGGCGTTGATGAATATCTCGAAGCCAATGCCGGCTTACGCGTCAATATCATCAAATCCATGAGCATCGAAGCGGGCTATCGCTATATCGATATGGCGGGTAAACATGACCACCGCGATAACGTTCTGGCGGATGGCGCCTATGCGGGTTTCAATTTCCGTTTCTAAGCGCGGCAAACGGGATTGCCTGCCGGCAATCCCTCTTTTTATGCAAGAGATGGTATGGTTTTCAGCAGTTTATTAATTTCCTGCAAGCCCGCAATATTGTTCTCTTTACGGTAGACGTCGTTCATCGAAGCCATTTGTTCAAGTTTGGTTAACGCCCCGTAAACCTGATACGCCTCGCTATCTTTATCAAAGACATCCCGTTTATCTACATCCTGTAAATAGTTGCTTTTGAGCGACTGGCTTAACTTGCTGATAAGCAGGCTGTTATCCTGAAAATAGTTAACGACCGTTGATGATTCCGGCGCGGCCGCGGAATTATTTATAACCGGCACCTGCAGGGTATTCAACGTGTCTACTGTTTCTGGCGACGAATGACTGCTGCATCCGGCCAGGCCCAATACACCGGCAATGATAACTACTTTTAAAGTACGCATGGCGTCACTGAACCTCGTCAAAATTGATGAGGGCGACTTTAGCGATTTCTCGGGGATCAAAACCAGCGGAGTGTTGTTTATAAATAAACAACGCATAGAGGGAACAAAAACAAAAAAAGACGCTTTTCAGCGTCTTTTCTCTGGAATATTGGTACCGAGGATGGGACTCGAACCCACAAGCCCGTTAGGGCACTACCACCTCAAGGTAGCGTGTCTACCAATTCCACCACCTCGGTACAGAATACTTAGTGCGGGATATCGCTGGCCGGCTGAGCCGGTGCGGTTGGCTGAGTCTGCTCAGACTTCGGCGCACTCAGATTATCCCACTCACTTCCTTTATTGGTCTTGTTGCTGTTGATATTACCCAGCGCCAGACTGATGATGAAGAACAGCGCGGCCAGAATGCCGGTCATACGGGTCATGAAGTTACCAGAACCGCTAGAACCAAACAACGTGCCGGAAGCGCCTGCTCCGAAGGAGGCTCCCATGTCAGCGCCTTTACCTTGCTGCAGCATGATCAGGCCAACAAGGGCAATCGCTACAATAAGGAAAATTACTAAAAGAGCTTCGTACATAATCAACCTGTTCCTTGCGGATTCGCCGCATACCAAGTGCTTCACCAATAAAGCGGGACGTTTTAATATTTCCCACTGAAGCGGGTGTGAATACTAACCAAAGCGAATAACCTTCGCAAGGGCAATTTTGGCGTATTGTATCAACTGCGGAAAAAAACAGCAAAAAGCGTTTTTATATGCTTAAAAAGGCAGCAAGAGCCGCCTTTTTAATCACTTAGCTGCGATAGTTATACGCTTTTAACCGCATCGGCGATACGGTGGGCAAATTCCTTCACCTGCGCTTCATGCTCGCCTTCAACCATCACGCGGATCAGCGGTTCAGTACCGGATTTACGCAGCAGCACGCGCCCACGATTCCCCAGCGCAGCTTCTACTTCGGCAGTGACCGCTTTTACGCTGTCATGTTCCAGCGGGTTGCCGCTGCCTTCGGTAAAGCGTACGTTGACCAGAATCTGCGGGAACATTTTCATACCGCTGCACAGATCGTGCAGGCTCATATGATTGCGCACCATCGCCGCCACGACCTGCAGGCTGGCGACTATGCCATCGCCGGTGGTGGTTTTGTCCAGCAGAATCACATGGCCGGAGTTTTCCGCGCCAATGCGCCAGCCTTTTTCCTGCAGTTTTTCCAGCACGTAACGGTCACCCACTTTCGCGCGGGTAAACGGAATGCCAAGCTGCTTCAGCGCCAGCTCAAGCCCCATGTTGCTCATCAGCGTGCCGACTGCGCCGCCGCGCAGCTGGCCCTGGCGCAAGCCTTCACGGGCGATAATATAGAGGATCTGATCGCCATCGACTTTGTTGCCTTCATGGTCAACCATAATGACGCGATCGCCATCACCGTCATAGGCAATACCCAGATCGGCTTTTTCCGCCAGCACGCGAGCCTGCAGCGCGCGTACGTCGGTTGCGCCGACCTCTTCGTTAATGTTCAGCCCATCAGGTTCACAGCCCATCGCGATAACCTGCGCGCCCAATTCGCGGAATACATTTGGCGCAATGTGGTAAGTCGCGCCGTGGGCGCAATCCACCACCACCTTCAGCGAGCCGAGGCTCAGCTCATTCGGGAAGGTGCCTTTGCAAAACTCAATATAGCGGCCGGCGGCGTCGACGATACGGCTGGCTTTCCCAAGCTCAGCGGAATCAACGCAGGTCAGCTCTTTTTCCATCTCTGCTTCAATCGCTTCTTCGACGTCATCCGGAAGCTTAGTGCCTTCGATAGAGAAGAATTTAATACCGTTGTCATAGAAAGGGTTATGAGAGGCAGAGATGACGATTCCCGCTTCAGCGCGGAAGGCGCGGGTCAGATAGGCGATTGCCGGCGTCGGCATAGGGCCGGTAAACGAAGCGGACAAGCCCGCAGCCGCCAGGCCAGCTTCCAGCGCGGATTCCAGCATATAGCCAGAAATTCGCGTGTCTTTACCGATAATAATTTTACGTGAGCCATGGCGCGCCAGCACTTTACCTGCCGCCCAACCCAGCTTCAGCACGAACTCAGGCGTAATAGGTGCGTCGCCAACGCGGCCACGAATACCATCGGTGCCAAAATATTTGCGGTTACTCATAACGTTTATTTTCCTTAGCGGCCAGAGTGGCTTCCACCACGCGCAGCGCTTCTACCGTTTCTTTGACATCATGGACGCGAATTATCTGCGCGCCCTGCATTGCAGCAATGACTGCGCAGGACAAGCTGCCGCTCAGCCGTTCCGACGGCCCCACGTTCAACAGCTGACCCACCATCGACTTACGCGACATCCCCACCAGCAGCGGGAGGCCAAAATGATGGAACTCCCCAAGTCGGGCAAGCAGTTCATAGTTATGGGAAAGATTTTTACCGAATCCGAATCCCGGGTCGAGCAACAATTTTTCTTTTGCGATCCCCGCCTGTTCGCAACGCACAATGTGTTCAGCAAAAAAACGGTCAACCTCGGCATAAACATCTTCGTACTTCGGCGCTTCCTGCATTGTTTTCGGCTGCCCCTGCATATGCATCAGGCACACCGGTAGCCCGGTTTGCGCGGCGGCCTGCAGGGCGCCGGGCTCGGTTAATGAACGGATATCGTTAATGATATGCGCGCCAGCGCGCGCGGACTCGCGGATGACTTCGGCTTTCGAGGTATCAACCGAGATCCAGACTTCAAAACGCTGCGCAATCGCTTCTACCACCGGGATCACCCGCGCCAGCTCTTCCTCGACGCTGACATCCGCCGCCCCAGGACGGGTTGATTCACCACCGATATCAATAATAGTCGCCCCGGCGTTAATCATCAGATTGGCGTGCTTAACCGCCTCTATCAACGAATTATGACTGCCGCCATCGGAGAAGGAATCTGGCGTGACGTTAAGGATCCCCATCACATGCGGATGGGAGAGATCGAGCGTTGACCCCTGGGCGTGTAATTGCATGTTTTCTTTCCGCTATGGTTTTGTACAGTTGTAGTACGGACAGGGTTCGGCCCGCACCATCTTAGAGATTCTGGCGGTGACATCATTCAATTCCTCAACAGGATAATGAAGCCCCGGCGTTTAAATATTCAAAAAATGAATATTATCAGACAGACGGCGCATCCGCGCGTGTTGAAGCCGCCACCATCCCGAAAACATTTTATGCGTTGGACGATAGCACGCCATCGCCATAGTTAGGTTCCCAAAAAGAATCTCACAGCCAGCCGGTAAAGACGGGCGAATAAAAACAAAAGGGCCGCAGCGGATTAGGCTGCGGCCCTTATTAGTCTGAGCACTTTAGCAAAGCGTGGAGACTTATTTGTCGCCCAGCTGTTCCGACATGGTATTACCCGGGTTAGGCGTACGCGGCTCATCAACCGGACGCGGCGCCGTCGGGGTGCCATTGTTGCCTGAGTTGTTAGAAGAACCTGGTTCTTCCCAACCCGCCGGCGGACGAACATCGCGACGAGCCATCAGGTCGTCAATCTGCGGCGCATCGATGGTCTCATATTTCATGAGCGCATCTTTCATCGCGTGCAGAATATCCATGTTGTCGTTCAGCAGTTGGCGAGCACGACCGTAGTTACGCTCAATCAGTGATTTCACTTCCTGGTCGATAATACGCGCGGTTTCATCAGACATATGCTTCGCTTTCGCGACGCTACGGCCGAGGAACACTTCGCCCTCTTCTTCGGCATACAGCAGCGGGCCGAGTTTGTCGGAGAAGCCCCACTGGGTGACCATGTTACGCGCCAGGTTAGTCGCAACTTTAATATCGTTGGACGCGCCGGTAGAAACATGTTCAGCACCGTAGATAATCTCTTCCGCCAGACGACCGCCGTACAGAGTGGAGATCTGACTTTCCAGTTTCTGACGGCTGGCGCTGATAGCATCGCCTTCCGGCAGGAAGAAGGTCACACCCAGCGCACGGCCGCGCGGGATAATCGTCACTTTGTGTACCGGATCGTGTTCCGGAACCAGACGACCGATAATCGCGTGGCCCGCTTCGTGGTACGCGGTCGATTCTTTCTGCGCTTCCGTCATCACCATGGAGCGGCGTTCCGCACCCATCATGATTTTGTCTTTCGCTTTTTCGAACTCAACCATCGAGACGACGCGTTTGTTACCACGGGCAGCAAACAGGGCAGCTTCGTTCACCAGGTTCGCGAGGTCAGCACCGGAGAAGCCAGGAGTACCACGGGCAATGATTGCCGCATCAATATCCGGCGCCAGCGGTACGCGACGCATATGAACTTTCAGGATCTGCTCACGACCACGAACATCCGGCAGACCAACGACAACCTGACGGTCGAAGCGGCCTGGACGCAGCAATGCCGGGTCCAGAACGTCCGGACGGTTAGTCGCGGCGATAACGATGATACCTTCGTTACCTTCGAAACCATCCATCTCAACCAGCATCTGGTTCAGGGTCTGCTCACGCTCATCGTGACCACCGCCAAGACCGGCACCACGCTGACGACCGACGGCGTCGATTTCATCGATGAAGATGATGCAAGGCGCTGCTTTCTTAGCTTGTTCGAACATGTCGCGTACACGAGACGCGCCGACACCGACGAACATTTCTACGAAGTCAGAACCGGAAATAGTAAAGAACGGCACTTTTGCTTCGCCGGCGATAGCTTTCGCCAGCAGCGTTTTACCGGTACCCGGAGGGCCGACCATCAGGACGCCTTTCGGGATTTTACCGCCCAGCTTCTGGAAACGGCTCGGTTCGCGCAGATATTCAACCAGCTCGCCCACTTCCTCTTTCGCTTCGTCGCAACCGGCAACGTCAGCAAAGGTGGTTTTGATCTGGTCTTCGGTCAGCATTCGGGCCTTGCTCTTGCCGAAGGACATCGCGCCCTTTCCGCCGCCGCCCTGCATCTGACGCATAAAGAATATCCAGACGCCGATCAGTAGAAGCATCGGGAACCAGGAAATGAAGATGGAAGCCAGCAGGCTCGGTTCTTCCGGCGGTTCGCCAACCACTTTGACGTTTTTAGTCAACAGGTTGTCGAGCAGCTTCGGATCGTTAACCGGAATGTAAGTCGTGTAACGGTTACTATCTTTCTTGGTAACGTTGATCTCACGTCCGTTGATACGCGCTTCGCGAACCTGGTCCTGATTGACCTCTTGCAGGAAGGTAGAATAATCCACCTTGCGGCCATTCGACTCGCTGGGCCCAAAGCTCTGGAATACTGACATCAGCACAACGGCAATGACCAGCCAGAGTATTAGGTTTTTCGCCATGTCACTCAAGGGATTAACCTCTTATTACAACTGTGTTAAAAACAGCGTCAGGATACTCTATATCCAGCGTCTTTCAAACTTTCGTTTGAAATCTACCGGTTATGGTTTACGCCCGGTCGCTACAATATACACTTCACGCGAACGAGCGCGGGAAGAGTCCGGCTTACGAACTTTGACCTTCGTAAACAGGGAGCGAATTTCTCTAAGATACTCATCGAAGCCTTCGCCCTGGAACACCTTCACTACAAAACTACCACCTGGCGCTAATACATCACGAGACATTTCAAGCGCCAGTTCTACCAGATACATGGCCCGGGGAATATCCACCGCCGGTGTTCCGCACATATTCGGCGCCATATCGGACATGACAACTTGTACTTTACTGTCGCCTACTCGCTCAAGTAACGCTTTCAGGACTAATTCATCACGAAAATCGCCCTGAAGGAAGTCCACACCGACGATTGGATCCATTGGTAAAAGATCGCAAGCGATGATGCGGCCGCTGTTTCCGATCTGCGTAACCGCGTACTGCGACCAGCCACCGGGAGCAGCGCCGAGATCGACTATCGTCATTCCCGGCTTAAAAATCTTGTCACTTTGCTGTATTTCATCAAGTTTAAACCAGGCACGGGAACGTAACCCCTTTTTCTGTGCCTGTTGAACATATTTATCGCTAAAGTGTTCCTGAAGCCAGCGGCTTGAGCTGGCAGAACGCTTTTTACCTGTCATTTAACATTCCCATTCGGGTTCATCGTACTTTACTGCGTAAAAATCGACGCGGTAGTTTGGCGATATATGGGAGATGGCGGTAGAATGACCCGTTTTCAATCCCAACGTAAGCAAAAAAATACGATGAATCTGAGTACTAAACAAAAACAGCACCTGAAAGGTCTGGCACATCCGCTCAAGCCGGTAGTTATGCTTGGCAATAATGGTTTGACCGAAGGGGTACTGGCCGAGATCGAACAAGCGTTAGGGCACCATGAGCTCATCAAGGTGAAGATCGCCTCAGAAGATCGCGAAACTAAAGCCTTGATCGTGGAAGCCATCGTGCGTGAAACCGGCGCCTGTAACGTACAGGTCATCGGTAAAACGCTGGTTCTGTACCGCCCAACGCCAGAGCGTAAAATCTCGCTGCCACGCTAAGAATATCCTGAATCCCGACACAACATTGTGTAAAACGAGGGATTTCTGTGGCCAGGCGAGCAAAATGCCATGCTCCTGACGTTGATAAAAGGCCGCTATGCGGCCTTTTTCCTTTCTTTACAATCTATAAACATCGTAGCGGGAAATACGCCTTACAGGTATTCAACCTTGATAATTTCGTATTCCACTTCACCACCCGGGGTACGGATAGTGACGACGTCATCCTGCTCTTTGCCGATCAGGCCGCGGGCGATCGGTGAATTCACAGAGATGAGATTCTGTTTAAAATCAGCTTCATCATCGCCCACGATGCGGTAAGTCTGCTCTTCGTCGTTATCCAGGTTCAGCACGCTGACCGTGGCGCCAAAAATCACGCGGCCATTATTCGGCATCTTAGTGATATCGATAACCTGCGCGTTCGACAGTTTTGCTTCGATATCCTTGATACGACCTTCGCAGAAGCCCTGCTGTTCGCGGGCCGCGTGGTATTCCGCGTTCTCTTTCAGATCGCCGTGCTCACGCGCTTCAGCGATAGCAGCAATAATTTCTGGACGACGTACGGACTTCAGGAAATCCAGTTCTTCGCGCAGTTTTTCTGCGCCACGTAAGGTCATCGGAATAGCTTGCATTTGTTATACCTCTTTATCATTCCTTCATGGAACGGACGGAGTCGTTCCGCCATCGGTCACGTCTTAGCCATGGCCGAAGCAAAAAGAAAACCGACCCGGGAAACACTCCCCAGGTCAGCAGCAATTTTCAATTTGATACGCATTTTACCCTGAAGTTCACTATGGGTCATCGTTTACTTTACAGGGTGATGCACCGTAGTATGACGGCTTGGTTTCAGGTTGTTAGCGCGAGATTATGCGATTTCCCAGATTTATCATCGGATTGACTGCCGGTATAGCGCTTAGCGCTCAGGCCGCGAATATTGACGAGTACATCAGCCAGCTTCCTGCCGGCGCGAACCTTGCCTTTATGGCACAGAAGGTTGGCTCCCCGACGCCGGAGATAGACTTTCACAGCCAGCAGATGGCGCTGCCTGCCAGTACCCAGAAGGTGATCACCGCGCTGGCCGCGTTGCTGCAGTTGGGGCCGGATTTCCGCTTCACCACGACGCTGGAAACCAAAGGCTCCCTTGACGGCGGTGTGCTGAAAGGCGACCTGATTGCCCGCTTCGGCGGCGATCCGACGCTAAAGCGTCAGGATATCCGCAACATGGTGGCGTCGCTGAAAAAAGCCGGCGTGCAGCGTATTGAAGGCAATGTGCTTATCGATACCTCGGTTTTCGCCAGCCACGATAAGGCTCCCGGCTGGCCATGGAACGATATGACGCAGTGCTTCAGCGCCCCGCCAGCGGCGGCGATCGTTGATCGCAACTGTTTCTCCGTCTCGCTCTATAGCGCACAGAAAGCGGGCGATTTGGCCTTCATCCGCGTGGCGTCTTACTATCCGGTCACCATGTTCAGCCAGGTGCGGACGCTGGCGCGCGGCTCCGCAGAAGCGCAGTACTGCGAGCTGGACGTTGTGCCGGGCGATCTCAACCGCTATACCCTTACCGGCTGCCTGCCGCAGCGCAGCGAGCCGCTGCCGCTGGCGTTCGCCATTCAGGATGGCGCAGGCTATGCAGGCGCGATCCTGAAAGCCGAGCTCGCCGATGCGGGGATCACCTACAGCGGTACTCTTCTGCGCCAGACGCTGGCCAACGATCCGGGTACCGTGCTGGCGACGACTCAATCGGCGCCGTTGCACGATCTTCTGCGTATCATGTTGAAGAAATCCGACAACATGATTGCCGATACGGTGTTTCGTACTATCGGCCACGCGCGAATGGGCGTGCCGGGAACCTGGCGCGCCGGTTCCGACGCGGTGCGGCAAATTCTGCGCCAGCAGGCGGGTATTGACCTCGGTAACACGATTATCGCCGATGGCTCAGGCCTGTCCCGGCACAACCTGATCGCGCCGGCAACCATGATGCAGGTATTGCAGTACATCGCTCAGCACGATAACGAGCTCAACTTTATCTCGATGTTGCCGCTTGCCGGACACGATGGTTCGCTGCAGTATCGCGCCGGTCTTCATCAGGCGGGCGTTGACGGTAAGGTTTCGGCGAAGACCGGTTCGCTGCAGGGGGTATATAACCTGGCAGGTTTCATTACCACCGCCAGCGGGCAAAAGATGGCCTTCGTGCAGTATCTCTCCGGCTATGCGGTGCCGCCGGGCGACCAGCGCAACCGCCGCATACCATTGGTGCGCTTCGAAAGTCGACTGTATAAAGATTTGTACCAGAACAACTAAAACAAAAGGGCCGCATTGGATGATGCGGCCCTTTTTACTCAGGATTAACGTTTGTAGATGAATTCGACGCCTTCTTCGTCGTCTTCGTCCCAGTCGTCATCCCAGTCTTCGTCATCTTCTTCCAGTTCGGCTTCTTCAAGCTGCTGACGGTGATAGTCGTCCCACATGAACTCGACTTTCTCCGGCTTCTGTTCTTCTTCCGCCTGCACGATTGGGTTTTCGATGATAAAGGTCATCACGTCCCAGCACAGCTCTTTAACGCCCTGCTGGCTGGCCGCGGAGATCAGGTAGAACTTGTCTTCCCAACCCAGCGCTTCGGCGATGGCCTTCGCTTTGGCTTCAGCCTCCGCTTTGTCCATCAGGTCAATCTTGTTGAAGACCAACCAGCGCGGTTTAGAGGCCAGCTTCTCGCTGTATTTCTCCAGTTCGCCGATGATAATGCGCGCATTCTCAACCGGATCGGAACCGTCGATAGGCTCGATGTCGATGAGGTGCAGCAGCACGCGGCAGCGCTCGAGGTGCTTAAGGAAGCGAATACCAAGGCCAGCGCCTTCCGCCGCGCCTTCAATCAGCCCCGGAATATCGGCGACCACAAAGCTCTTCTCGTTATCCATACGCACCACGCCCAGGCTCGGCACCAGAGTGGTAAATGGATAGTCGGCCACTTTCGGCTTCGCCGCGGAGACCGCGCGAATGAAGGTGGATTTACCGGCATTCGGCATCCCCAGCATCCCCACGTCGGCCAGCAGCATCAGTTCGAGCTGCAGATCGCGCTTATCGCCCGGGGTACCCATGGTTTTCTGACGCGGGGTACGGTTAACGGATGATTTGAAGCGCGTGTTGCCAAGACCGTGCCATCCGCCTTTCGCGACCATTAAACGCTGACCGTGCTTGGTCATATCGCCCATGGTCTCGCCGGTTCCCTGGTCGATGACGCGGGTCCCTACAGGCACTTTCACCGTGACATCTTTACCGCGTTTACCGGTGCAGTCGCGGCTCTGACCGTTTTGTCCGCGTTCTGCGCGGAAAGATTTTTCGAATCGATAGTCGATCAGGGTGTTGAGGTTCTCGTCAGCTTCCAGCCAAACGTCGCCGCCGTCACCGCCATCGCCGCCGTCCGGGCCGCCTCGCGGAATATATTTTTCGCGGCGGAAGCTAACGCAACCATTGCCGCCGTCACCTGCTACGACCAGGATCGTTGCTTCATCTACAAACTTCATTTTACTCTCCGTAAATCATTCGCCTGAGCGGGGCAGCGGTACAACCGCTTCTCGCTTGCGCCAGCGTCCCCAAAGACGATGGCCAATGGCGGAATACATCGCGCCCGCAACCACGACAAACGCACCGAGATAACCAATCAGGTTTAACATCGGTCTGGCGAAAACATCGGGCCAGGCCATTGATAATAAATCAGAAAACAGTAGCGTAAACAGTGGCGTTAAGGTAATTAACGCGCTGACCTGCGCCGCCTGCCAGCGCGCCATGGCTTCCGCCAGCGCCCCGTAGCCGACCAGGGTATTCAGCCCGCAAAAAATCAGGCAAGCCAGTTGCCAGTCGCTCAGTTGGGATATTACCCCCGGTTTAGCGAGTGGCAGTAATGCGATAGTACATAAAGTGTACAGCAAAAATAGTATCTGCTGTGATGCCAGGCGCCGCAATAACACCTTTTGCGCGACCCCGTAGCTTACCCACACCGTTGCCGCTGCGACACCAAAAATTACCCCCCACGTGTAATCCGTGAGACGGGTAAAGATTTCAATCAGGCTGGTGTTGAAAAACATCACCAGCCCGCTAAGCAACATCAGCGCCCCTACAACCTGGGTACCGCGCATGCGCTCTTTCAGAATCACAACGCTTGCCACCATCATGCCGACCGGCGACAGCTGGCCGATGACCTGGGAGGCCGTTGGACTGAGATATTGCAGGGAAGAGCTGAACAGAATGAAGTTACCGAACAGACCGCCGGTAGCAATCGCTAATAAAACCAACCAGCGCGGCTTGCGAAAAATTCGCAGCGGCGGCAGTTTGCCTTTGATGGCGAGGATCGCGCCAAGACCAATACTGGCCATCAAAAAGCGATAAAAGACCACCGTTGGCGGCTCCATCACTTCAAGAACCTGCTTCATTGCAATTGGCAGTGCTCCCCAACACATCGCGGTGGTTAGCGCCAAAAGAATGCCAATGCCGGCCTGCTGCTTCATGATGCCCGTTTTCCCTGCAGAAATTTTTTCCGGGATTCTAATGTAAAAAGCCCCGCAACGTGTTGCGGGGCTTTCATCCGTCACCAGGACGCGAAAAACTTATTCAGCAACGATGCTGATGAATTTACGGTTTTTCGGGCCTTTAACTTCGAACTTGACTTTACCGTCAGTCAAAGCGAACAGAGTGTGGTCACGGCCGCAACCAACGTTGGTGCCAGCGTGGAATTTAGTACCACGTTGACGAACGATGATGCTACCTGCCAGAACTGCTTCACCGCCGAAACGTTTTACGCCCAGACGTTTAGCTTCTGAATCGCGACCGTTACGAGTCGAGCCGCCAGCCTTTTTATGTGCCATTTAAATCTACTCCCTCAAGTCTTAGGCGCTGATGCCAGTGATTTTCACATCAGTGAACCACTGACGGTGGCCTGCTTGCTTACGATAGTGTTTACGACGACGAAACTTAACGATTTTAACTTTCTCGCCACGACCGTGAGCAACAACTTCAGCTTTGATTACGCCGCCCTCAACGAAAGGAACGCCGATCTTGATTTCTTCACCGTTTGCGATCATCAGAACTTCAGCGAACTCAACAGCTTCGCCAGTTGCGATGTCCAGCTTTTCCAGGCGAACGGTCTGACCTTCGCTTACTCGGTGTTGTTTACCACCACTTTGGAAAACCGCGTACATATAAAACTCCGCTTCCGCGCACCTCTTCGTGTGATTCAGAGTGCGCTATAAATATTCACAATAGGGCGCGAATATTACGCAAAACGCGACCCTTTGACAAGAGCGATCATCGATCAACGCAGAAAAAAAACACAACTTTCACGCTAACGTTTATCTGCGCTGATTTTTCAGTACAATCATATCTTCTTTTAATTCTATCTTAATCCTTCTGTGATCCCACCTGGATTCGCGGTAACAGGACATTTGGCCCGGCTTTTGCGATGAATTTAGAAAAAATCAATGAGTTAACCGCGCAGGATATGGCGGGTGTCAATGCGGCAATCCTTGAGCAGCTCAACTCAGATGTTCAGCTTATCAATCAGTTAGGCTACTACATCGTCAGCGGAGGCGGAAAACGTATTCGTCCGATGATCGCCGTGCTTGCAGCTCGCGCGGTCGGCTATCAGGGGAATGCGCACGTCAACATTGCCGCACTGATCGAATTTATTCATACCGCGACCCTACTGCATGACGACGTCGTCGACGAGTCCGATATGCGCCGCGGCAAGGCGACGGCCAATGCCGCGTTCGGTAACGCCGCCAGCGTACTGGTGGGCGACTTTATCTACACCCGCGCCTTCCAGATGATGACTCGTCTCGGTTCGCTGAAGGTGCTGGAGGTGATGTCGGAAGCCGTAAACGTCATTGCCGAAGGCGAAGTCCTGCAGTTGATGAACGTCAACGACCCGGATATCACGGAAGAAAACTATATGCGGGTCATCTATAGTAAGACCGCCCGTCTGTTTGAAGCCGCTTCGCAGTGTTCCGGCATCCTGGCTGGTTGCAGCGCCGAAGAAGAACAGGCGCTGCAGGATTATGGCCGTTACCTCGGCACCGCGTTCCAGCTGATTGACGATCTGCTGGATTACAGTTCCGATGGCGAGCGCCTTGGCAAAAACGTCGGTGATGACCTGAACGAAGGCAAACCTACGCTGCCTCTGCTACACGCTATGCATCACGGTACCCCGGATCAGGCGGCAATGATTCGCGGCGCTATCGAGCAGGGTAACGGGCGTCATCTGCTTGACGCGGTACTTGAAACCATGGCGGCCTGCGGTTCGCTGGAGTGGACGCAGAAACGTGCGGAAGAGGAAGCCGATAAAGCTATCGCCGCACTGCAGGTTCTGCCGGATACGCCATGGCGCGATGCCCTCATCGGCCTTGCGCATATCGCCGTTCAGCGCGACCACTAATCCCCTCCTCTCTCCCGTGCTCACCGCGCGGGAGAGTTCCAATAAAATCCAATATTCTTCAAATAACGCCAGAAACCTTAATATATTCTGAATGTACAAGAACAATACGGGAACTTGTTAAAACCATATAAGAACCAGGGTATAGTATTTCGGCCGTCCGTATTGACGCGCAGACAGTTATCACCGGGAGAATTTATGGATAAGTTCATCGACTGGCATTCAGCGGATATTATTGCCGGCCTTCGCAAAAAGGGGACGTCCCTCGCAGCTGAGTCGCGACGTCACGGATTAAGCTCTTCTACGCTTGCCAACGCGCTAACCCGTCCGTGGCCTAAAGGCGAATTGATTATTGCGAACGCGCTGGGAACCGATCCGTGGGTTATCTGGCCATCGCGTTACCACGACCCCATTACCCATCAGTTCATCGACAGAACGCAGATGATGCGTCAGAAGAGAAATAAGACCTAACGTGAGGGAGAGATCGATAGCAGCCCCCGGACGGACGTCAGAGGGCTGCTACCGCAGCAGAATTACTCGCCTTTGACGCGTTCGATATTCGCGCCCAGAGCCTGCAGTTTATCTTCGATGCGCTCATAGCCGCGATCGATATGATAGATACGGTCGACGATGGTCGTCCCTTCCGCAATACAACCCGCCAGCACCAGGCTTGCAGATGCACGCAGGTCGGTCGCCATGACCTGTGCGCCGGACAGCTTCGCGACACCATGGCAAATCGCGGTATTACTTTCGATTTCCGCGTGCGCGCCCATACGGATCAGTTCCGGAATGTGCATGAAGCGGTTCTCGAAGATGGTTTCAGTGATAACGCCCGTTCCTTCAGCCACCAGGTTCAGCAAGGTGAACTGCGCCTGCATGTCGGTTGGGAAACCCGGGTGCGGCGCGGTACGCACGTTGACCGCTTTCGGACGGTTGCCGTGCATATCGAGGCTAATCCAGTCTTCACCGACTTCAATGTCCGCGCCAGCTTCACGCAGCTTAGCCAGTACCGCATCCAGGGTATCAGGCTGCGCATGACGGCACATAATTTTACCGCCGGAGATCGCCGCAGCGACCAGGAAGGTACCGGTTTCGATACGGTCCGGCAGCACGCGATAAACGCCGCCGCCCAGACGCGCAACGCCCTCAATGGTGATACGGTCGGAACCCTGACCCGTAATCTTCGCGCCCAGCGCGTTAAGGAAGTTGGCGGTATCGACGATTTCCGGCTCGCGCGCGGCGTTTTCAATCACGGTGGTGCCTTCAGCCAGCGTCGCCGCGCTCATGATAGTCACGGTCGCGCCTACGCTGACCTTATCCATCACGATATGCGCGCCTTTCAGACGCCCGTTAACCGACGCCTTCACATAGCCTTCTTCCAGTTTGATTTCCGCACCCAGCTGTTCCAGGCCGGTAATGTGCAGGTCGACCGGACGCGCGCCGATAGCGCAGCCGCCCGGCAGAGAAACCTGGCCCTGGCCGAAACGCGCCACCAGCGGCCCCAGCGCCCAGATGGAAGCGCGCATGGTTTTCACTAAATCGTACGGAGCACAGAAAACATTTACCGGGCCAGCATCGATCCATACGGAACCATTGCGCTCGACCTTCGCGCCCAGCTGGCTCAGCAGCTTCATGGTGGTATCGATATCTTTCAGCTTCGGTACGTTCTGGATTTCAATCGGCTCTTCGGCTAACAGCGCGGCAAAGAGGATTGGCAGGGCAGCGTTTTTAGCGCCGGAAATGGTGACCTCGCCCTGCAGGCGAGTCGGCCCCTGAACACGGAATTTATCCATTGATTCTGTTCTCGGTTAAAAATTCATCAACGCTGTAGGGAACATCCCTACAGCTTAAAAGCCATTAAGTTTGCGATCGCGTGCCCATTCTTGCGGGGTAAACGCTTTGATCGACAGCGCATGAATGCGATTGTCGGCAATATATTCCATCAGCGGCGCGTAGATAGCCTGCTGTTTTTTTACCCGGCTCATGCCGTCAAACATCTCACCCACAGCGATAACCTGAAAGTGGCTGCCATCGCCAGAGACGTGGACTTCCTGAAGGGAGAGTGCGTTCATCAGCACGGTCTGAATTTCATGATTTTCCATGGGATCACATTTTTCTGAGTGTGAAAACAGCCCAACATCTTAGAGGAAAGTGGCGCTGTCTTAAACAAGCAAAAAGCCCCATCGAACAGATTGATGGGGCTTTCAGAATAGCTTCAGCATTAACCTACTGAAAAATTTACGGGATCATGTCCGCCGGAAGGTTGTAAAGACTAACCAGCGTTTGCAGGTTTTCGCTTTTCCCTACCACTTGCGCCGTTTTGCCCTGCCGACGTACCAGCGCGACAAAATGAACCAGCAACGCTACCCCGGCGCTATCGACCCGTGAAACGTCGCTGAGGTCGATAGTGGATACGCCGTCGGTCGCCTGCGCGCGTGCATTCCACAGCGGCAGTATAAATTCCTGATCCAGTTCGCCGCGCAACGCCAGGCGTTCACCGTCGCGGTTCCAGCTCAGTTGTTCGCTCATTATTTCTTCTGATCCAGAGTGATAGGCTGGGCAGAAATAGCTTTCAGCTGCGCGGTCAGACCATCAACACCTTTCGTGCGCAGCAGGTCGCTCCACTCGTTTTGTTTGGTGGTAATCATGCTGACGCCTTCGGCGATCATGTCATAAGCCTGCCAGTTGCCGGTCTGGGTATTTTTACGCCATTGGAAGTCCAGACGTACCGGAGGACGGCCATTCGGGTCGAGGATGGTCACGCGAATCGGCACGATGGTTGCACTGCCCAGCGGCTGCTCAGGCGCAATTTGGTAAGTCTGGCCGTGATACATCGCCAGCGCCTGACCGTAAGCCTGTTTCAGATACTCGCGGAAGGCGGCGAAATAGGCTTCACGCTGTGCAGGCGTCGCCTCTTTGTAGTAACGGCCCAGCACCAGCGCGCCGGCATATTTCACCTGCACGTAAGGCAGCAGTTCCTGATCGACGATATCACGTAGATAGTTCGGGTTGGCTTTGATCTTCGGCTGTTCGTTCTTCAGACGATCGAAGGTCTTCTGCGCCGCTTCGTCCATCAACTTATACGGGTTAGTTTGATCCGCGGCATGCGCGGCTGTTAGTGGAGCAATCACCAGCATGGCGACCATGAGTAAGCGTTTAAACATATCTTGTCTCTCCTGAAATTAATGCGTCATGCCGGCCTGCGGCGTAGCGTCAGTATGACCCTCAGCCGCCGCCTTATCATTGTCAGAATTCTGATTATCGCTGCCCTTGCTGTTATAGAGGAACTGGCCTATCAGATCTTCCAACACCATGGCGGACTTGGTGTCCTGAATCGTACCGCCGTCTTTAAGAATCGCGGTGCCCAGTTCCGGGTCTTCAAAACCGACGTTCAGCGCCAGGTACTGTTCCCCGAGCAAACCAGAAGTACGAATCGCCAGCGAGCTGGTATCCGGAATGTGGTTGTAGCTTTCGTCGATATCGATGGCAACGCGCGGCAGATAGGTTTTTGGATCGAGGGTGATATCCGCGACGCGACCGACCACCACACCGCCGATGCGCACCGGTGAACGCGCTTTCAGGCCGCCGATGTTATCGAAGGTCGCATAAAGACGGTAAGTCGGTTCGGTACGCAACGAGGTGACGTTCGCCGCCTTCAGACAGACAAACAGCGCCGCCAGCAGCGCCGCCAGTAAGAACACACCTACCCAGATCTCATTTTTTTTCGTTTGCATGAACTTAATTCCCAAACATCAGCGCAGTCAGCACAAAATCCAGCCCCAGAACCGCCAGCGACGAATGCACCACGGTGCGCGTCGTTGCCCGGCTAATTCCAGCGGAAGTGGGGATAGCGTCATAACCATTGAATAACGCAATCCAGGTTACCGTAACGGCAAAAACCAGACTTTTAATCAGGCAGTTAACCAGATCCATTCGCCAGTCGACGGCATTTTGCATCGCGGTCCAGAAGAACCCCGCGTCGATGCCTTTCCAGCTGACGCCAACCAGCGAACCGCCCCAGACGCCCACGGCGACGAATATGATCGTCAACAGCGGAAGCGAGATAACCCCGGCCCAGAAGCGCGGCGAAATCACCCGGCGCAGCGGATCCACCGCCATCATTTCCATGCTGGAGAGCTGCTCGGTCGCCCGCATCAGGCCAATCTCGGCGGTTAACGCCGAACCGGCTCGCCCGGCGAAAAGCAGTGCGGCTACCACCGGCCCCAGCTCGCGCAGCAGCGACAGCGCCACCAGCATACCCAGGCTGGTCTCTGCGCTATAGGTCGTTAATACCAGATAGCCCTGCAGCCCCAGTACCATACCGATGAACAGCCCCGAGACGATAATAATCAGCATCGATAACACGCCGACGTTATACAGCTGGCGCACCAGCAGCGGAGCATGTTTGCGAAATTCCGGCTTGCCCACCACGGCATTAAACAGCATTAATCCGGCGCGCCCGAAGGTCGCGGTGGTTTTGATGCCGCGGTGTCCGAGCGCTGCCAACGCATTGAATAGCATGAGTCGTTTAGCTCCCTTTGCCTAATAAATCATGGTGGTAATCGCCCGCAGGATAGCGGAACGGCACCGGGCCGTCAGCGATGCCATCAATGAACTGGCGCACGCGCGGATCGCTATTTTCACGCAGCGATTGCGCGCTGCCGTGGGCAACGATTTTCTTATCCGCCACGATGTAGGCGTAATCCGCAATGCTCAACACTTCCGGTACGTCGTGCGATACCACAATGCAGGTCACTCCCAGGGTACTATTCAGCTCTGAGATAAGTTTAACCAATACGCCCATGGTGATGGGATCCTGTCCGACGAAAGGTTCATCAAACATGATCAGATCCGGCTCAAGGGCAATCGCCCGCGCCAACGCCGCGCGCCGCGCCATCCCGCCGGAGAGTTCCGAAGGCATCAGTTTCGCCGCGCCGCGTAGCCCAACCGCCTCCAGCTTCATCATGACGGTGGTGTGCAGTAGCGCATCCGGCAACTGAGTATGTTCGCGCAGCGGGTAAGCTACGTTATCAAACACGTTCATATCGGTGAATAGCGCGCCGGACTGAAACAGCATGCTCATGCGTTTACGCACGGTATACAGCCGCGAGCGCGTCATTTGCGGCACGTTTTCGCCGTCAAACAGGATCTCGCCGCTGTCGGGCGGGATCTGGCCGCCGATCAAACGCAGCAGGGTCGTCTTGCCGATCCCCGATGGCCCCATAATGGCGGTAATCTTGCCGCGAGGCACCGATAGCGAGATATCATCGAAGATGACGCGGTCGCCCCGAGAGAAACGAATACCGCGAACCTCGACTAAATTCGCCAGAGTTTGGCTCATAAAATCATCCTTACTAAACCTTCGGGCTAAGCATGGCGCTTTCTTTCACCACAAACCCAACATTTTTACAGAATCTTACCTGCCCGGGTTAGCGAAAGCTGGCATTTGTTTTACTTTTGCCACACATAAAGTCAAAATTAAGAATTCGTTACGCTGCGTACGGACGGCCAGCGAGGCGACGATTATACCTGAAGAAAGGACTTTAGATGCTCTTAGCAACGGCTCTGTTAATAATTGGTTTACTGCTGGTAGTTTACAGCGCCGATCGTCTGGTATACGCCGCTTCAATACTGTGTCGCATGATGGGGATCCCGCCGCTCATCATCGGCATGACGGTCGTGAGCATCGGTACCAGCCTGCCGGAGATCATCGTTTCCACCGCCGCCTCCCTTCACGGGCAAACCGATCTGGCGATCGGTACGGCGTTGGGATCCAATATTACGAATATTCTATTAATTCTCGGTCTTGCCGCCCTGCTCCATCCATTTACCGTGCATTCTGATATCCTGCGCCGCGAATTGCCGCTAATGTTGCTGGTCAGTTTACTGGCGGGATTTGTGCTCTACGATGGCCAGCTCTCGCGTCTGGACGGGCTGTTTTTACTGGCGCTGGCCATACTGTGGCTGGTGTTTACCCTAAAAATAGCGCGCCTGGCGGAACGTCAGGGTAGCGATAGCCTGACCCGGGAACAGCTGGCGGAGTTGCCGCGCGGCGGTTCGCTGCCCGTCGCCCTGCTGTGGCTTGGGGTGGCGATGATCGTCATGCCGATGGCCACCCGTATGGTGGTAGATAACGCCACGGTGTTGGCGAACTATTTCGCCATTAGCGAACTGACGGTGGGCTTAACGGTCATTGCTATCGGCACCAGCCTGCCGGAACTGGCCACCGCTATCGCCGGCGCACGAAAAGGGGAAGACGATATCGCCATCGGGAATATCATTGGCGCCAATATCCTTAATCTCGTGCTGGTGCTCGGGCTGCCGGCGTTAATCGCCCCTGGCGCCTTCCCTGCTGAAGCTTTTACGCGCGACTACAGCGTGATGCTGCTGGTCAGCGCGATCTTCGCGCTGCTGTGCTGGCGGCGTAAACGGCAGCCGGGGCGCGTAGCGGGCGCCTTGCTGGTCGGCGGCTTTATGGTTTGGTTGGCGGTGCTGTTCTGTTCAGCGCCGTACTTCGTTGAATGAATTGGGGTAACATCATGTCGCAAATAGATTTGCCAACGGATTTTGACTTTCAACAGGCAGGACGTCAGGTTCTGGAAATTGAACGTGAAGGTCTGGCCCAGCTCGATCAGTATATTAATGAAGATTTCACCCGCGCCTGTGAGACGATTTTCCGCTGCGGCGGTAAGGTCGTAGTGATGGGTATGGGCAAATCCGGGCATATCGGGCGCAAAATGGCGGCGACCTTCGCCAGTACCGGCACCTCGGCTTTTTTTGTCCATCCCGGTGAAGCCGCTCACGGCGATTTGGGGATGGTGACGCCGCAGGATGTGGTCATCGCGTTATCTAATTCCGGTGAATCTAATGAAATCCTGGCGTTGATTCCGGTGCTTAAACGCCAGCAGGTGCCGCTTATCTGCGTCACCAGCCGTCCGGATAGCAGCATGGCGCGCGCCGCCGATATTCATCTGTGTGTGAAAGTGCCGAAAGAGGCCTGTCCGCTAGGGCTGGCGCCGACCTCCAGCACCACCGCCGCGCTGGTGATGGGTGACGCCCTCGCCGTGGCGCTGCTCGAAGCGCGCGGCTTTACCGCCGAAGATTTCGCCCTGTCGCACCCCGGCGGCGCACTCGGTCGTAAGCTGCTGCTGCGGGTCAATGATATTATGCATACTGGCGACGAGATCCCCCACGTCGGCCTGCAGGCTACCCTGCGCGACGCGCTGCTGGAAATCACCCGCAAAAATCTGGGCATGACGGCCATCTGCGATGACGAGATGAATATCATCGGCATCTTCACCGATGGCGACCTGCGCCGCGTCTTCGATACCGGCGTCGATATGCGCAACGCCAGCATCGCTGAAGTCATGACCCCAGGCGGGATCCGCATTCGTCCAGGCATGCTGGCGGTAGATGCGCTCAACCTGATGCAGTCCCGCCATATCACCTGCGTGCTGGTTGCCGATGGCGACCGGCTGCTAGGTGTGGTACATATGCACGATCTGCTGCGCGCTGGCGTAGTGTAAGTAAGGATAAAATAATGAATAATGCTGATGCCCAGGTCGACACCTGCTACGGGCCGGTAAGCCAGGAATTTATCGACCGGGCGGCGAAGATCCGTTTACTGATCCTCGACGTCGACGGCGTGCTTTCCGATGGTCTTATCTATATGGGCAACAACGGCGAAGAGCTGAAAGCGTTTAACGTCCGCGATGGCTACGGGATCCGCTGCGCGCTGACTTCCGGTATTGAAGTCGCGATTATTACCGGGCGAAAAGCTAAACTGGTAGAAGACCGCTGCCAGACGCTGGGCATTACGCATCTGTATCAAGGTCAGTCCGATAAGCTGTTGGCGTTTCGTGAATTATTAAGCAAACTGGCGGTTCGCCCGGATGAAGTCGCTTATATTGGCGACGATCTGATCGACTGGCCGGTAATGGCGGAAGTCGGTTTAAGCGTCGCCGTCGCCGATGCGCATCCGCTGCTGCTCCCGCGGGCGAATTACGTCACGCGAATTAACGGCGGACGCGGCGCGGTACGCGAAGTCTGCGATTTGTTACTATTGGCGCAGGGCAAGCTTGATGAGGCCAAAGGGCAATCAATATGAGTAAAACCAGACGTTGGGTTATCATCTTACTATCGCTGGTCGCGTTGATCCTGATCGGCCTGAACCTGGCGAGTACGGACGACACCGCGACCGTCGCGGTCAATCCTAACGATCCGACGTATAAAAGCGAGCATACCGATACCGTGGTGTACAGCCCGGAAGGCGCGCTGAGCTATCGTCTGATAGCCGAGCATGTCGAATACTTTTCCGAACAAGAAGTATCGTGGTTCACCAATCCGGTGATGACCACCTTTGATACCAATAAGGTTCCGACCTGGTCAATCAGAGCGGATAAAGCCAAGTTAACCAACGACCGTATGCTGTATCTTTACGGCCATGTTGAGGTCGACGCGTTGAGCCCCGACTCTCAACTGCGCAAAATTACCACCGATAACGCGCAGGTAAACCTGGTGACCCAGGATGTAACCTCTGACGATATGGTGACGTTGTACGGAACAACATTTAATTCCAGCGGCCTGAAAATGCGCGGGAACCTACGCAGCAAAAATGCCGAGCTGATTGAAAAGGTTAGAACCTCTTATGAAATTCAGAACAAACAAACTCAGCCTTAACATTGCGCTCGCAAGCGCGCTTCTGGCCGCCAGCCTGCCGGCTCTGGCAAAAACCGGCGATACCGATCAGCCGATTCACATCGAGTCCGATCAGCAGTCGTTGGATATGCAGGGCAACGTCGTGACCTTCACCGGCAACGTGGTCGTCACCCAAGGGACCATTAAAATCAATGCCGACAAAGTCGTGGTTACCCGCCCTGGCGGTGAAAAAGGCAAAGAGGTGATCGACGGTTTCGGCAATCCGGCCACCTTCTATCAGATGCAGGACAACGGCAAGCCGGTGAAAGGCCGCGCGTCGAAAATGCATTATGAACTGCAGAACGATTTCGTGGTGCTGACCGGCAACGCGCATCTGGAACAGCTGGATAGCAATATTCAGGGCGACAAAATCACCTATCTGGTGAAAGAGCAGAAAATGCAGGCCTTCAGCAACAAAGGCGGTCGCGTGACTACGGTGCTGGTACCTTCGCAGTTGCAGGACAAAAGCGGCGATCAGCAGAAGAAAGGTAAGTAATCCGTTATGGCAACATTAACTGCAAAAAATCTCGCCAAAGCCTACAAAGGCCGCCGCGTGGTGGAAGACGTCAGCCTGACCGTCAACTCCGGTGAAATCGTCGGCCTGCTGGGCCCGAACGGCGCCGGTAAGACCACCACCTTTTATATGGTGGTAGGCATCGTGCCGCGCGACGCCGGCAACATCATCATTGACGATGAAGATATCAGCCTGCTGCCGCTACATGCCCGCGCGCGGCGCGGCATCGGTTACCTGCCGCAGGAAGCCTCTATTTTCCGCCGCCTGAGCGTCTACGATAATCTGATGGCGGTGCTACAGATCCGCGACGATCTCAGCAGCGAGCAGCGTGAAGATCGCGCTAAAGAGCTGATGGAAGAATTCCACATCGAACACCTGCGCGATAGCCTGGGCCAGGCGCTCTCCGGCGGTGAACGCCGCCGCGTCGAAATCGCCCGCGCGCTGGCGGCGAACCCCAAATTCATCCTGCTGGATGAACCGTTCGCCGGGGTCGACCCCATCTCCGTTATCGATATTAAACGCATCATCGAACACCTGCGCGACAGCGGGCTTGGCGTACTCATTACTGACCATAACGTCAGGGAGACGCTGGCGGTCTGTGAACGAGCTTATATCGTAAGCCAGGGCCATCTCATCGCCCACGGCACCCCGCAGCAAATCCTTGAAGACGAGCAGGTTAAACGCGTGTACCTTGGGGAAGACTTCAGACTCTGATAGGGTAGAGGTTATAGACGTTTTAGCCGGAGATATTGACCCTGAACATGAAGCAAGGTTTGCAATTAAGGCTAAGCCAACAGCTTGCCATGACGCCCCAACTGCAGCAGGCCATCCGCTTGTTGCAGCTGTCTACGTTAGAACTCCAGCAAGAACTCCAGCAGGCGCTGGAGAGTAACCCATTGCTTGAGCAAACCGATCTTCACGAAGAGGTTGAAACCACAGAAGCCGAGGACCGCGAGTCCCTGGATACCGTCGACGCGCTCGAACAAAAAGAGATGCCGGATGAGCTCCCGCTGGACGCCAGCTGGGATGAAATCTACACCGCCGGCACGCCGTCGGGTAATGGCGTCGACTACCAGGACGATGAACTGCCGATCTATCAGGGTGAAACCACCCAGAGCCTGCAGGATTATCTGATGTGGCAGGTTGAGCTCACGCCTTTCACCGATACCGACCGCGCGATTGCCACCTCCATCGTCGATGCCGTTGACGATACCGGTTACCTTACTATTCCCATTCAGGACATTGTCGACAGTATCGAAGATGATGAAATTGGTCTTGAGGAAGTTGAAGCGGTGCTCAAGCGCGTACAGCGTTTCGATCCGGTCGGCGTCGCCGCCAGGGATCTCCGTGACTGCCTGCTGATCCAGCTTTCACAATTTGCCAAAGAAACGCCGTGGCTGGAAGAAGCCAGATTGATTATCAGCGAGCATCTTGATCTCCTGGCCAACCACGATTTCCGTAGCCTGATGCGTGTCACTCGCTTGAAAGAAGACGTTCTGAAAGAGGCGGTTTGCCTGATCCAGTCGCTGGATCCGCGCCCGGGTCAGTCCATTCAAACCAGCGAGCCGGAATACGTGATCCCGGATGTACTGGTGCGCAAGGTTAACGGCCGCTGGGTCGTCGAGCTCAATTCCGACAGCATTCCGCGGCTGAAGATTAATCAGCAATACGCGGCGATGGGCAATAATGCGCGCAACGACGCCGACAGCCAGTTTATCCGCAGCAACCTGCAAGAAGCCCGCTGGCTGATTAAGAGCCTTGAGAGCCGTAACGATACCCTGCTGCGCGTCAGCCGCTGCATCGTCGAACAGCAGCAGGCCTTCTTTGAGCAGGGTGAAGAATTTATGAAACCGATGGTGCTGGCGGATATCGCCCAGGCCGTCGAGATGCATGAATCAACCATTTCACGCGTTACCACGCAAAAATATCTGCACAGTCCACGCGGTATTTTTGAGTTGAAGTATTTCTTCTCCAGCCACGTCAATACCGAAGGCGGCGGCGAAGCCTCGTCTACCGCCATTCGTGCGCTGGTGAAGAAGTTAATCGCCGCGGAGAACCCCGCGAAGCCGTTGAGCGACAGCAAGCTCACCACCATGCTCTCCGATCAGGGTATTATGGTGGCGCGGCGCACTGTTGCTAAGTACCGAGAGTCTTTATCCATTCCGCCGTCAAACCAGCGCAAACAACTGGTCTGACACAACCGATAAGGAAGACACTATGCAGCTCAACATTACAGGACACAACGTCGAGATCACTCCCGCCATGCGCGACTTCGTCACTACGAAGTTCAGCAAACTGGAGCAGTTTTTCGATAGGATCAACCAGGTCTATATTGTGTTAAAAGTAGAGAAGGTGACGCAAATCGCGGACGCCAATTTGCATGTCAACGGTGGCGAAATCCATGCCAGTGCGGAAGGGCAGGATATGTATGCTGCTATCGATGGTCTTATCGATAAGCTGGCAAGACAGTTAACAAAACATAAAGATAAACTGAAACAACACTAATTGTCCGGGCGATCGCCCTTATCCGCAGCCCGCGGATAAGGGCAGCTCAGGTGAAATTATGATGAACAACGATTCCGCTCTACAACTGAGCAATGTCCTTAACCAGGATTGTACCCGTAGCCAGGTTCACTGCCAGAGCAAGAAACGCGCGCTGGAAATTATCAGCGAACTGGCGGCGAAGCAGCTAGGTTTACCGCCTCAGGTGGTCTTTGAAGCGATCCTGACCCGTGAAAAAATGGGCAGTACCGGGATCGGCAACGGCATTGCGATCCCTCACGGCAAGCTTGAAGAGGATACCCTGCGCGCCGTTGGCGTATTTGTGCAGTTGGAAACGCCGATCGCCTTCGATGCGATCGACAATCAGCCGGTCGATCTGCTGTTTGCGCTACTGGTGCCGGCCGATCAAACCAAAACCCATCTGCATACGCTCTCGCTGGTCGCCAAACGTCTGGCGGACAAAACCATCTGCCGTCGCCTGCGCGCTGCGGTGAGCGATGAAGAGTTGTATGAGATCATCACCGAAGCAGGAAGCAGCGATGACGCTTAACGTGAGTCGCGTCTTAACCTTTATCGTACTGAGGAGAAACGGTACATGGTACTGATGATCGTCAGCGGCCGCTCTGGCTCGGGGAAATCCGTCGCCCTGCGAGCGCTGGAAGATATGGGCTTCTACTGTGTGGATAACCTGCCGGTAGTGCTGTTGCCTGAGCTGGCGCGAACGCTGGCCGACCGCGATATCTCTGCGGCCGTCAGCATTGACGTGCGCAATATGCCGGAATCACCGGAAATCTTTGAACAAGCGATGCAGAATCTGCCGGAATCCTTCTCCCCGCAGCTGCTGTTCCTTGATGCCGACCGCAACACCCTGATCCGCCGCTACAGCGATACCCGTCGCTTACATCCGCTCTCCAGCAAGAATCTGTCGCTTGAAAGCGCGATCGACGAAGAGAGCGATCTGCTTGAGCCGCTGCGCTCCCGTGCGGATCTGATCGTCGATACTTCCGAAATGTCGGTGCATGAACTGGCCGAGATGCTGCGTACCCGCCTGTTAGGTAAACGCGAGCGTGAATTGACGATGGTCTTTGAATCATTCGGCTTCAAACACGGTATCCCTATCGATGCCGATTACGTGTTTGACGTCCGCTTCCTGCCAAACCCGCACTGGGATCCGAAGCTGCGCCCCATGACCGGCCTCGATAAACCGGTTGCCGCCTTCCTCGATCGCCATACGGAAGTGCATAACTTTATTTACCAGACGCGTAGCTATCTGGAGCTATGGTTGCCGATGCTGGAAACCAATAACCGCAGCTATCTGACGGTAGCCATTGGTTGTACCGGCGGTAAGCATCGCTCGGTCTATATTGCCGAACAGCTGGCTGACTACTTCCGTTCGCGCGGTAAGAACGTGCAATCTCGTCACCGGACGCTGGAAAAACGTAAATCATGACCGTCAAGCAAACCGTTGAAATCACCAACAAGCTGGGCATGCACGCGCGCCCGGCAATGAAGCTTTTCGAGCTGATGCAGAATTTCGATGCGGAAGTGTTGCTACGCAACGACGAAGGCACCGAAGCGGAAGCCAACAGCGTTATCGCCCTGCTGATGCTGGATTCCGCCAAAGGACGCCAAATTGAGGTTGAGGCCAGCGGCCCGCAGGAAGTCGAAGCGCTGGCGGCGGTGATTGCGCTGTTCAACGCCGGGTTTGATGAAGACTAATCATCTCCCGGCGGGATCGCGGTTAATGCAGCTTATTGGCCTGCATAAAACCTTCGCCGCCTAACTGACGCATCTGGCGCAGGATCCACGCCTGTCGGCTATGAACATAGCCTGATGGCGCATCGGCGCGAAAACGAATCGGGTTCGGTAATACCGCCGCCAGCAGCGCGGCCTCTGCAGGGGTCAAACGGCTGGCCGGCTTATGAAAATAGCGCTGGGCCGCCGCTTCTACGCCGAAAATACCGTCGCCAAACTCGGCAATATTCAAGTACACGGTAAGAATGCGCTTCTTGCTCCAGACCGTTTCGATCCCGACGGTCAAGCCCACTTCCAGCCCCTTGCGCAACCAGCTGCGGCCATCCCATAAAAACAGGTTTTTCGCCGTCTGCTGAGAGAGCGTCGACGCGCCGCGAATACGATTTTCATTCCGTTCGTTGTGCGCCAGCGCTTTTTCGATTGCCGGCACGTCAAAACCCCAGTGGTCGGGGAATTTCTGATCTTCAGCAGCAATCACCGCCAGCCCCATCCAGGGGGAAATCTCGTCCATGCCAACCCAATCAGAATGGGCGACATAATGGAAATCACCGGAGAACCAGGCGCTAACCTGGCGCTCCAGCATCACCGCTGAGAACGGCACCGGCAGGACGCTGAATACGGCGATACCGCCGCCCCAGAACACCACACAGACCAGCAGCAGGCGTAACAGCAGGCGCTTAATCATCGCCAGCGGCGCAACACGCTTACTCATTCAGCGAGAACCAGTACGCGATCGACCAGTTTCTCAATACCGCTGGCGGCCTCGGCAATATTCTGCGCCAGCATATAAGCAGGCGTGGTCACCACCTTGTTGTCTTCATCGACCACGATGTCGTCAACCGGGCACGGCACGTGCTCCGCGCCCATCTCTTCCAGCACCTCGGCAGTATCCGGATCGGTACCGATGGTTATCCGCAGCGGCGTCGGGAAAATCTTCGGCAACAGCGCCGGCGCGATACACATAAAGCCCAGCGGCTTACCCGCTTCGTGCATCGCCAGCGTTAATGCCTGCAGATCGCGATCAACAACGCATTCACTTCCCTGGGCGGCAAAATTACTCAGGTTTTTCGCCGCGCCAAAGCCGCCTGGCACAATCAGCGCATCCAGCTCGTCCGCGCGGGCGCTGGCCAAAGGCTGAATAGCGCCGCGCGTCAGGCGCGCCGCTTCAATCAGCACATTGCGGCTTTCCGCCATCGTTTCGCCGGTCAGATGGTTGATCACGTCGGTTTGCGCCTTATCCGGCGCAAAGCAAACCGCCTGCGCGCCGCGACGCGCAATGGCCAACAGGGTAATGACCGCTTCATGGATTTCTGCGCCGTCGTAAACGCCACAGCCGCTTAGTACCACGCCAATCTTCTTCATCTTGCTAACCCCTTAGCGCAACTCTATGAAACAAGTAAATAATTTTGATTTACTCGCTATGCTTCACATATTTTACCGATTCACGTAACAAAATATTTATGGTTTGCTATCTTAATGAGCGAGCAAGCCAAATCCTCAGGTTGCGCCGTGTAAAAAAATCACTCGAACAATCCTGGCTCAACAACCAGTTCCCTGGTGTTGGCGCAGTATTCGCGCACCCCGGTTTATCCGGGGTCATTTTTTATCCGCCGCCGCAATCCAGGCCTTCAGTACCGCAACATCGTTTTGCCACTCGGATTTCATCTCTTCTACCCACTCGCCGACGTTGTCTTCCCAGGCGGGTAAATCTGGCGTTTGGATCTGCTGCCCTAATTGCTGGATATGGCGCAAGCCTATCGACCCCGCCGCGCCCTTAATTTTATGGCCTTCATCGACGATACCTTTCTGGTCGCGCGCGGTGAGATTCGATTCCAGCACGGACATGTAGCCCGGCATCATCTTCTCGAACACCGCCAGCCCGTCGGTAATCAGCTTCGGTCCCACCAGCTCAATATATTGTTCCAGCATGTCGGTATCCAGTACCGATGCCGATTTCGCCACATCCACCGCAGGCGCCTCATGGCCATCGTCTTCCGGCGCATCCCAGAATTTCTTGATGATCGCGGTTAACGCCGGTACCGACAGCGGCTTGCTCAGTACATCATCCATGCCGGCATCAAGGTACTCTTTTTTGTCCTTCAGGACGTTGGCGGTCAGCGCCACCAGCGGCGGCAACTCATCGGCGGCATAGCGTTGTTTTAGCTGTCGCGAGATATCGAGGCCGGTCATGTCCGGTAGCTGAATGTCCAGCAGCACCAGGTCGTATTCGCCGGGTTCGAACATCTCCAGCGCGGCTTTACCAGTCATCGCCACGTCCACGCTGTTGCCCAATTTTTCCAGCACCGAACGGGCGACAATCACGTTCAGTTCGATATCTTCCACCAGCAGCACATTCAGCGCCGGCAGCGGCATATCGTCTTCGGCCAGCGTATCTTCAACTTCATCAGCTACCGCCTGCGCGTGTACGGTCAAGGTAAACGTCGCCCCCTGCCCCGGCTGGCTGGTCACGCTGATATCGCCACCCATATTGCGCGCCAGCCGGCGCGATACCGCCAGCCCAATACCGGTACCGGTTGCCGGTTTACCGCCGTGGCTGTCTTTCACCTGATAATACATGGCGAAAATTTTGTCCTGCTCCGCCTGCGGGATACCGATTCCGGAGTCCTCGACTTCGAAGTGCAGCATATCGCCTTCGTCATAGCGGACGCGCACGGTGACATTGCCCTGTTGGGTAAACTTCACCGCATTGCTGATCAGGTTCCACAGGATCTGCCGCAGACGCGTGCCATCGGTTATCACCTTATGAGGCAGCGGCTGGGTTGGCTCCATCACAAAGCGCAAACCTTTCTGCTGCGCCTGCAGGCCTGAGAGGTTCTCCAGATCGGCAAGGAAGCTGGTAAAATCCACCTCCTGATTATCAAGCTGAACTTTGCGCCGCTCCATCTTATCCATATCGATAATATCGTTGAAGATATTCCCCAGCGTCACCGCTGAAACATGGATAGTTTTCAGATATTTTTCCTGCTCATTGGTCAATTCAGTATCCAGCAGGATGCGGCTGAGCCCAACGATGCCATTGAGCGGCGTACGCAGCTCGTGGCTGATGGTTGAGATAAAGGTGGTCTTGTCCCGGCTGGCGCGCTCCAACGCGTCCTGATAGCGCTTACGCTCGGTAATATCGCGGCCAAAGCCCATCAGGCCACGGCGCTTGCCCACGCGGTCATAGTAGGGGACCTTGCGGATCTCAAAGCAGGCTTTACGCCCATCGGGATAATCGAGCCATTGTTCGTAGGTCAGCGAGACATTATGGCGGAAGACTTTCTCATCGGTCTCCAGCACTTTCACCGCGGCTTCTTCGCTATAGACATCCTGCGGCTTGAGGTGAATCAGCTGCTTTTCGCTTTTACCGGTCAACAATTCCATCGCCCGGTTACAGCCGGAGAACTCTTTATCTTCGTTACGATAGAAAACCAGATCCGGTGAGGCATCAAGGAAAGAGCGCAGGAAAGAGGATTGTTGCTCTAGCTGAATTTGCGTCTCTTCGCGCTCTTTCATCTCTATTTTCAGCTGTTCCAGCGTGGTTTCGCGCTCCGCTTCCGCTTTCTCGCGTTCGCCAATTTCCTGGTTCAACTGGGCGATATTATCCTTGAGCTGTACGTTAAGCTTAAGATCTCGCTCGCGCATCTCTTCCAGCTTTTCCACCAGCCGCGAGAGGCGCTGACGCGACTCTTCCAGCTGTTCGACCACTACCGACAGAAAATAGACCGCCCAGGGGGTAATCAGCAGCCCGAAGAAGATAGAGCGGATGACATCAATACTCTCCACCTGTCCATGCAGCACCATCGTGACGGCCATCTGCACCACGATAGCCAGCACCACCAGCGCCAGAGCCAACAGCATTGAAAAGCGCACCAGACCTAACTTCATCATCAGGTCGACATAGTACTGCGCCAGCATACGAATTTGCTTCATGAGGGATTCCTTATCGCCAACTCCGCACAATAATACCCAATTCTGAACATTACGCTGTAAGTTGTGCAAAAAATGCGGCGGTAATCAGCCGTTAAGGAAGTGGAACATCAGGCAGGCTGGATCCACGGCGTCCCCAATGCCGACCCCTGAACGCCATGGGCATTAAGGTATTTGTCCAGCTCGACCATACCGGTCCAGCGGTTTTCGCACCAAAGCGGTGCCAGTAGCGTTGGGCGACGGGCGCTGGCCGAGATGCGGTGATAAATCACCTCCGGTGGGGTATGGCGAATCATCTCACCGGCGGTGACCGTATAGTCATCCAGCGCAATACCGTTCAGGCGACCCGCCTGCCAGGCTTTCGCCATGATGCTGCCGGTCACAATATGCAGCGGGTGTAGCTTGATGCCATCGACGCCGGTGTCGACCACCCGTTGCAGGGTTTGCAGGCACTGCTGCTGGGTTTCGCCCGGCAGGCCGACGATAAGATGCGCGCAGACTTTTAATCCGCGTTCGCGCGCCAGTCGGGTGGTGCGCTGGTAGCAGGCAAAGTCATGGCCGCGATTGATACGATGCAGCGTTTTATCATGCGCGGTCTGCAATCCCAGCTCCAGCCAGATTTCATAGCCCTGCTCCCGATATTCGCTGAGCAGGTCCAGCACCGCATCGGGAACGCAGTCGGGGCGGGTGCCGACGCACAGCCCAACGATATTCGCCTGGCTCACCGCCTGCTGATACATTGAACGCAGCAGCTGCACTTCGGCAAACGTGCTGGTATAAGCCTGAAAATAGGCGAGATAACGTTTCGCGCGGTTGACCAACTGCGCCTGGTGCGCCAGCTGATCGGCAATCGAACGGTACTGCTGGGCCTCGTCGGCGAAGGAGGCGACATTACAAAATGTGCAGCCGCCGCGGCCAATTGTGCCATCCCGGTTCGGGCAGCTAAATCCACCATGCAGCGTCAGTTTATGAACCTTTTCGCCGTAGCGGCGCGTAAGATCCCCACCAAACATGTTGACTAATTTTTGTAACTGCATAATCTGATAGACCGGCCTCAAGAAAGGGGCCAAGCCTGCCATTTTTAGCCTCCGACGGCGATGACCTGGATCAATCGTCAGCGCGGCCGCTTACCTCATTGCATATTAAATCAAAATAAACGCGGTTTCATTCACACTCGCGGTAATAACATTTACTTATACTTCAATGCTGAGTTTCAATTATCTTTGTCGCAGCAAAAAACAGTTTTATTTCCTGCCATTAAGATAACCAGCAGTCAAATATTCCGCCATAAAAATACAATTCAGCACAGAAAGGTAATCTTAGGCTGCGGATATAGTGAGACAGATCACACTAGATTACGCATCCCTGAGAGTTTATATGCCTTTAAAAAAACAACAATTCTCTTTAAAATCAAAAAATTAAATACCTCCTAGCACACTTTTGTATAAATAAGATTGCCATTTGACGTAAGTGTGGATTCTCGCTAAGTTGGGAATCCGCTGGAAGCTTTCTGGATGAGCGCTCTGCTCATCATATTTATGCAGTAATTGAGATTCCCTCTTAATAGCAAGTCCTCAAACTTGTGTACCGATGCGAAAAGGATTTAAAGAGGGCGAATGCGAGGTAGGCAAAGATGCCCTTACCCCGTCGCCATGCTCTTGCTGTGCCTTGCGCGCAATCGATTAAGGGGGCGTCCCGTAGAGCCTGGGGAGGTTCACTGATATGTTGTACGACAAATCCCTTGAGCGGGATAACTGTGGTTTCGGCCTGATCGCCCACATAGAAGGCGAACCTAGCCACAAGGTAGTGCGCACCGCTATACACGCACTGGCCCGAATGCAGCACCGCGGCGCGATCCTTGCCGATGGAAAAACCGGCGACGGTTGCGGCCTGCTGTTACAAAAACCCGATCGTTTCTTCCGGATTGTGGCGGAAGAGCGCGGCTGGCGCTTAGCCAAAAACTACGCCGTCGGGATGCTGTTCCTGAATAAAGACCCCGAGCTGGCAAGCGCTGCGCGCCGTATCGTTGAAGAAGAGCTGCAACGCGAAACATTGTCTATCGTTGGCTGGCGCGATGTGCCAACCAATGAAGGCGTGCTCGGTGAAATCGCCCTCTCCTCGCTGCCTCGTATTGAACAAATTTTTGTTAACGCGCCGGCAGGCTGGCGTCCGCGCGATATGGAACGCCGTCTGTTCATCGCGCGCCGCCGCATTGAAAAGCGCCTGCAGGAAGACAAAGATTTCTACGTTTGTAGCCTGTCGAACCTGGTTAATATCTATAAAGGTCTATGTATGCCGGCGGATTTGCCGCGCTTCTACCTGGACCTCGCGGACCTGCGTCTGGAATCCGCCATCTGCCTGTTCCACCAGCGCTTCTCCACCAATACCGTGCCGCGCTGGCCGCTGGCGCAGCCTTTCCGCTATCTGGCGCACAATGGTGAAATCAATACCATCACCGGTAACCGCCAGTGGGCCCGCGCCCGTACCTATAAATTCCAGACCCCGCTGATCCCCGATCTGCATGACGCCGCGCCGTTCGTCAACGAAACCGGCTCTGATTCAAGCTCGATGGATAATATGCTGGAACTGCTGCTGGCAGGCGGGATGGATATCGTCCGCGCGATGCGCCTGCTGGTACCGCCAGCCTGGCAGAATAACCCGGACATGGATCCGGAATTGCGCGCGTTCTTCGATTTTAACTCCATGCATATGGAGCCGTGGGACGGCCCGGCGGGCATCGTCATGTCCGACGGTCGCTACGCCGCCTGTAACCTCGACCGTAACGGTCTGCGTCCGGCGCGCTACGTCATCACCAAAGACAAACTCATCACCTGCGCGTCTGAAGTCGGTATCTGGGACTATCAGCCGGATGAAGTGATGGAAAAAGGCCGCGTTGGGCCTGGCGAGCTGATGGTCATCGATACCCGCAGCGGGCGCATTCTGCACTCGGCGGAAACCGATAACGATCTGAAAAGCCGCCATCCGTACAAAGAGTGGATGGAGAAAAACGTCCGCCGTCTGGTGCCGTTCGAAGACCTGCCGGAAGAAGAAGTCGGCAGCCGTCAGTTGGATGATGACACGCTCGCCAGCTACCAGAAACAGTTTAACTACAGCGCTGAAGAGCTGGACTCCGTCCTGCGCGTCCTTGGGGAAAACGGCCAGGAAGCGGTCGGTTCGATGGGCGATGATACCCCATTCGCCGTGCTCTCCAGCCAGCCGCGTATCATTTATGATTATTTCCGCCAGCAGTTCGCCCAGGTGACAAACCCGCCGATCGATCCGCTGCGTGAAGCGCACGTGATGTCGCTGGCTACCAGTATCGGCCGTGAAATGAATGTCTTCTGCGAAGCGGAAGGCCAGGCGCACCGCCTGAGCTTCAAATCGCCGATCCTGCTGTACTCCGACTTTAAACAGCTGACCACCATGGAAGAGGAGCATTATCGCGCCGACACCCTGGATATTACCTTTGATGCCAACGAAACCACGCTGGCCGAGACGGTAAAAGCGCTGTGCGATAAAGCGGAACAGATGGTACGTAACGGCACCGTACTGCTGGTGCTGTCCGACCGCAACATCGCGAAAGACCGTCTGCCGGTACCGGCGCCGATGGCCGTTGGCGCCATCCAGACGCGCCTCGTCGATAAGAGCCTGCGCTGCGACGCTAACATCATCGTCGAAACCGCCAGCGCCCGCGATCCGCACCACTTTGCGGTGCTGCTGGGCTTTGGCGCGACGGCTATCTATCCGTATCTTGCCTATGAAACCCTGGCGAAGCTGGTGGATAGCAAAGCTATCGATAAAGAATACCGTACGGTGATGCTGAACTACCGTAACGGCATCAACAAAGGCCTGTACAAAATCATGTCGAAGATGGGGATCTCGACCATCGCCTCCTACCGCTGCTCGAAGCTGTTCGAAGCGGTCGGTCTGCATCGCGACGTGGCCGACCTCTGCTTCCAGGGCGTAGTGAGCCGCATCGGCGGCGCCGGTTTTGATGACTTCCAGCAGGACCTGCTGAATCTGTCGAAACGCGCATGGCTGGCGCGTAAACCGCTGGCTCAGGGCGGTTTGCTGAAATATGTCCACGGCGGCGAATATCACGCCTACAACCCGGACGTCGTTCGCACCCTGCAGCAGGCGGTTCAGAGCGGCGAATACCGTGATTATCAGGAATACGCGAAGCTGGTTAACGAACGTCCGGCAGCCACGCTGCGCGATCTGCTGGCGCTCAACCCAGGCGATGAAGCCATAAGCATCAATGAAGTGGAATCAGCGAAAGAGCTGTTTAAACGCTTCGATACCGCGGCCATGTCGATCGGCGCGCTGAGCCCGGAAGCGCATGAATCGCTGGCGGAAGCGATGAACAGCATCGGCGGCTTCTCCAACTCCGGTGAAGGCGGCGAAGACCCTGCGCGCTACGGCACCAACAAAGTCTCGCGTATTAAGCAGGTGGCTTCAGGTCGGTTCGGCGTTACCCCAGCCTACCTGGTGAATGCCGACGTAATCCAGATTAAAGTCGCCCAGGGCGCGAAACCCGGTGAAGGCGGACAGTTGCCGGGTGACAAAGTGACGCCTTATATCGCCAAACTGCGTTATTCGGTACCTGGCGTGACGCTGATCTCCCCGCCGCCGCACCACGATATTTACTCTATCGAGGATCTGGCGCAGCTAATTTTCGACCTCAAGCAGGTCAATCCGAAGGCGATGATTTCCGTCAAACTGGTTTCCGAACCGGGTGTCGGCACCATCGCCACCGGCGTGGCGAAAGCCTACGCAGACTTAATCACTATCGCCGGCTACGATGGCGGTACCGGGGCGAGCCCGCTTTCATCGGTGAAATATGCCGGCTGTCCGTGGGAACTTGGCCTGGTGGAAACCCAGCAGGCGCTGGTCGCCAACGGCCTGCGTCATAAAATTCGCCTGCAGGTAGATGGCGGCCTGAAAACCGGCCTCGATATCATCAAAGCGGCGATCCTTGGCGCGGAAAGCTTCGGCTTCGGCACCGGCCCGATGGTCGCGCTGGGCTGTAAATACCTGCGTATCTGTCACCTGAACAACTGCGCCACCGGCGTAGCGACCCAGGACGACAAACTGCGTAAGAACCACTACCACGGCCTGCCGTTCAAAGTGACCAACTACTTTGAATTCATCGCCCGCGAAACCCGCGAGCTGATGGCGCAGCTGGGCGTGAAGCGTCTGGTGGACCTGATCGGCCGCACCGACCTGCTGAAAGAACTGGAAGGCTTTACGGCGAAACAGCAGAAACTGGAGCTCGGCAAACTGCTGGAAACCGCTGAGCCGCTGCCGGGCAAAGCGCTGTACTGCACCGAGAGCAACCCGCCGTTCGATAACGGCGTGCTCAACGCGCAGCTGCTGCAGCAGGCGAAGCCGTATGTGGATAACAAACAGAGCAAAACGTTCTGGTTCGATATTCGCAACACCGACCGTTCCGTTGGCGCGTCGTTGTCCGGTTATATCGCCCAGACTCACGGCGACCAGGGGCTGGCCGCCGACCCGATTACCGCCCACTTTAGCGGTACCGCGGGCCAGAGCTTCGGCGTCTGGAACGCCGGCGGCGTTGAGCTGCACCTGACCGGCGACGCCAACGACTACGTGGGGAAAGGCATGGCGGGCGGTCTGCTGTCGATTCGTCCTCCGGTCGGCTCCGCCTTCCGTAGCCATGAAGCAAGTATCATTGGCAACACCTGTCTGTATGGCGCGACCGGCGGTCGTCTGTACGCGGCAGGACGCGCGGGCGAACGCTTTGCGGTACGTAACTCCGGCGCCATCACCGTGGTGGAAGGCATCGGCGACAACGGCTGTGAATACATGACCGGCGGCATCGTCTGTATCCTGGGGAAAACCGGCGTGAACTTCGGCGCAGGTATGACCGGCGGCTTTGCTTACGTCCTGGATGAAGATGGCGACTTCCGTAAACGCGTTAACCCTGAACTGGTGGAAGTTCTGGACGTGGACACGCTGGCTATCCATGAGGAGCACCTGCGTGGCTTAATTACCGAACACGTTCAGCTTACCGGTTCGCAGCGCGGCGAAGAGATCCTCGCCAACTGGCCGGCCTTCGCGGCGAAGTTTGCGCTGGTTAAACCGAAGTCCAGCGATGTTAAAGCACTGTTGGGTCACCGTAGTCGTTCCGCAGCTGAGCTGCGGGTGCAGGCGCAGTAAGGGGTTAAGATGAGTCAGAACGTATACCAATTTATCGACCTGCAGCGCGTTGATCCGCCAAAGAAACCGCTGAAGATCCGTAAAATTGAATTTGTAGAAATTTACGAGCCGTTTTCAGAAGGCCAGGCCAAGGCGCAGGCAGATCGCTGCCTCTCCTGCGGCAACCCGTACTGCGAATGGAAATGTCCGGTGCACAACTACATCCCTAACTGGCTGAAACTGGCCAACGAGGGGCGCATTTTTGAAGCGGCGGAACTGTCGCATCAGACCAACACCCTGCCGGAAGTCTGCGGACGTGTCTGCCCGCAGGACCGCCTGTGCGAAGGTTCCTGTACCCTGAACGATGAGTTCGGCGCGGTGACCATCGGCAACATTGAACGCTATATCAACGATAAGGCGTTTGAGATGGGCTGGCGTCCGGACTTGTCCGGCGTGAAGCAAACCGGTAAAACCGTCGCCATTATCGGCGCCGGTCCGGCAGGCCTGGCCTGCGCGGATGTGCTGACCCGTAACGGCGTAAAGGCGATCGTTTTCGATCGTCATCCGGAAATCGGCGGTCTGCTGACCTTCGGCATCCCGGCGTTTAAGCTGGAAAAAGAGGTGATGACCCGCCGCCGTGAGATCTTCACCGGCATGGGGATTGAGTTCCGGCTCAATACCGAAGTGGGCCGTGACGTCCAGCTCGACGATCTGCTGAAAGAGTACGATGCCGTATTTCTGGGCGTGGGCACCTACCAGTCCATGCGCGGCGGACTGGAAAACGAAGATGCCAACGGCGTGTATGACGCACTGCCGTTCCTTATCGCCAACACCAAACAGATCATGGGCTTTGGCGAAACGGCGCACGAACCGTTCGTCAGTATGGAAGGCAAACGCGTGGTGGTTCTCGGCGGCGGCGACACCGCGATGGACTGCGTGCGGACCTCGGTTCGTCAGGGGGCGGCGCACGTTATCTGCGCCTATCGTCGTGACGAAGAAAACATGCCGGGTTCCAAACGCGAAGTGAAAAACGCGCGTGAAGAGGGTGTCGAATTCCAGTTCAACGTCCAGCCGCTGGGCGTGGAAGTGAATGCCAACGGCAAAGTGTGCGGCGTGAAAATGGCGCGCACCGAAATGGGCCAGCCGGATGCGAAAGGCCGCCGTCGCGCGGAAATCGTCGCCGGTTCCGAGCACGTGGTGCCGGCAGACGCGGTGGTGATGGCGTTTGGTTTCCGTCCACACAGCATGGAATGGCTGGCGAAACATAGCGTCGAGCTGGATTCTCAGGGCCGCATCATCGCCCCGGAAGGCAGCGACAACGCGTTCCAGACCAGCAACCCGAAAATCTTTGCCGGCGGCGATATCGTTCGCGGCTCAGACCTGGTGGTAACGGCGATTGCCGAAGGCCGTAAAGCGGCGGACGGGATCCTCAACTATCTTGAAGTCTGATTAGACCCTGAGTCTCAACGCAGAAAAGCCCGATGGTTAACGCTATCGGGCTTTTTTATGCTTGATCGTGGTTAAGCAGGAGCAAAAAAAACAGGCCCCGGAGGGCCTGTCAGGCATTACTTCACAACGCGCAGCGCCGGACGACCACCGCGCGGCGGCGGCGGCGTGTCGTCAGGATCGTCATCGTGATTATCCGGCTTATCGCCATCAATCACCGACATCACCGTTTCGTTTTCGCTCTCAGACACGACGTCATCATCGTTGAGGCTGCTGACATCTTCGTCATAGGCCGCTTCAGGTTCAAACATCGTTCCTGCGCCGTTCTCACGGGCATAGATAGCGAGTACCGCAGCCAGCGGCACGGAAACGTTGCGCGGTACGCCGCCGAAGCGAGCATTAAAGCGCACTTCGTCATTCGCCAGTTCCAGATTGCCCACCGCACGTGGCGCAATATTCAGAACGATTTGGCCGTCGCGAGCGTACTCCATCGGCACGAGAACGCCTGGCAGCGTCACATCGACGACCAGGTGCGGAGTCAGCTGGTTATCCAGCAGCCACTCATAGAACGCCCGCAGCAGGTACGGGCGACGCGGCGTCAGCTGTGAGACATCCATTATTTAGCCCCGGCCGAGGCGCATTTCACGCTCGGCTTCAGTTAAAGAAGCGAGGAAAGAATCACGTTCGAAGACGCGAGTCATATAGCCCTTAAGCTCTTTCGCGCCAGCACCCACCAGTTCTACGCCGAGAACCGGCAAACGCCACAGCAGCGGAGCCAGGTAGCAATCGACCAGGCTGAATTCGTCGCTCAGGAAGTAAGGCTTCTGAGTAAAGACCGGCGCAATCGCCTGCAGTTCTTCACGCAGCTGCTTACGAGCGGCATCAGCCTGGGCCGCGGTACCGGTCTGGATGGTATTCATCAGCGAATACCAGTCTTTCTCGATACGTTGCATGTACAGACGGCTTTCACCACGCGCCACCGGGTAAACCGGCATTAGCGGCGGATGCGGGAAACGCTCATCCAGGTATTCCATAATGATGCGGGATTCCCACAGAGTGAGCTCACGATCCACCAGCGTCGGGACGCTTTGATTCGGGTTGAGGTCAATCAGATCCTGAGGCGGGTTATCCTTCTCCACGTGCTCTATCTCAAAACTGACACCTTTTTCGGCCAGCACGATGCGGACCTGATGGCTATAGATGTCAGTAGGACCAGAAAACAGCGTCATTACCGAACGTTTGTTGGCAGCGACAGCCATGAAAACCTCCAGGTATATTCAGAATTTTTACTGCTGCCGACCACGCATGGCCAGCCAGATGTATAAACCCCATTCGCACGGCGACGATATGTTCATTGATTAACTAAAAAATGAACAACCACCAGCATTTGGGCAGAAAATTGGATGATAGTTTACCAGATTTTGCGGACGTTGTGGTGAGGGTATTCTGGAAATGCTGAAAAAGTGGTAAGAACAGACCATTTCTTTGTGGATAACAGCCGTTTTATCCATAAAAAAACCCGCCGAAGCGGGTTTTTTCGCAAATTGTTCTGCGTGAGCAGAAAACAATTAACGTTTGGAGAACTGCGGACGACGACGTGCTTTACGCAGACCGACTTTCTTACGTTCAACCTGACGAGCGTCACGAGTAACGAAGCCAGCTTTACGCAGTTCAGAACGCAGGGACTCGTCG